>ENA-UOJR01000048-UOJR01000048.1-human-gut-metagenome-genome-assembly--contig:-C115P-NODE-48-length-186273-cov-59.023365_pt1 | contig 186273 bp, 145 predicted proteins | sample MGYA00242354_ERZ723901 | MGnify/ENA metagenome assembly ERZ723901
TTCCCATGCATTTCATTTCGGCATTCAGCTTCATCATTTTGTAATCCGACATCAAACTGCAATTCAGCCGGATAAACTGTTCGGTGTAATCCATTCCTTTGGTGTGTTAGTATATAAATAGATTACAAAGAAACAAAAAATATCAATAGGGTGTATAGATAATTGCCACCAATTATGACATTATTTTCATTTTTATCTCAAACAAATATAAACAACTAGTATACAAACACTTACACAGAATATTCAATTCAAGAAAAAAGTATAATTCTCCAGAAAAGATAAAGTTCTTATCCCCTGCAATTAATGAATATTTTTTATCGTCAGAATTCGGAGATAAATTCCCAATAAATGATCCTATGTTAAAACACACGCTATATCCGTCCAAAGGTAACAGAAGAAGATTTATGAATATTTATTTTGAAAATATACATAAAAGGATTATCTTTGCACCGCAAATGAATCAATGATATGAACCAATTACAGACTACATACAGCATACATCACCTTACATCGGGAAATACCCCCCTGTGTAATCACTTCATTGTGCATGTACATTGGTTCAGCGGCTTTGTTTAGATTTCCACTCACACGTAATTTATTACCCAACTTTCATCCTACCCACACACGTGCCCGATGAAAGATATATTGCATGATGGTTCTCATTCGGTGAAACCGTCGGGTTGTATATGTTTTACTAAAAAAATTGATTGCTATGTTTACTATTATATCTATTATGTTTGTTGGTATCGGTATAGGATATGTATTGCGCAACTTGCAGTTTTTACAGAAAATAGAAAAGAGTACATCACTCACTATCTTCCTGCTGCTGTTTGTTTTGGGAATCTCTATCGGCTCCAACAGCTTAATCATTAACAATTTAGGCAGATTCGGATGGCAGGCGGCTATATTGGCTACATTAAGCATTTTGGGCAGTATGCTAGCTTCTTTCCTGGTATTTCATCTGTTTTTTAAGAAAGGAGGCAAACAATGAAAGGCAGTTTGGTTGTTGTCGCATTTTTTTGTGCAGGATGTATGATTGGAGCTGTCAATAATTTCCAGTATGACATGCACTCTGTTTCCATGTATGTGCTTTATGCACTGATGCTCCAAGTAGGAATCAGCATAGGCAGCAATAAGAAATTGAAAGAACTGATTAAAAGCTTACGGCTGAAAATGCTCCTGGTACCGATGGCTACCATTGCGGGAACCTTGCTTTTCTCGGCACTGGCCAGTCTGCTATTAAGCCAATGGAGTGTATTCGACTGTATGGCGGTGGGCAGCGGCTTTGCCTATTATTCACTGTCCTCCATTCTGATCACACAGTTCAAAGAACCGTCTATCGGATTACAACTGGCCACCGAATTGGGAACCATTGCGTTACTGGCCAATATTTTCCGGGAGATGATGGCATTGCTCGGTGCTCCGCTCATACGGAAATATTTCGGACAGCTGGCTCCTATCTCGGCTGCCGGAGTGAACTCGATGGATGTATTGCTGCCATCCATCACACGTTATTCGGGAAAAGACATGATTCCCCTGGCCATATTCCACGGAATACTGATTGATATGAGTGTTCCTGTTTTCGTATCCTTCTTCTGTAATTTATAAAAAAAGAGAAGCCCGCTGATTGGTTAAGCGGGCTTCTCTTTCATATATAATATAGGCGGGAATTATTTCGCAACCTTTTCCAGTTTCTTCATGATAGAGAAGATGAACAATGCTGAAAGCAAGCAGCACACAATCAATACACTCCATACCATCCACAACTGCATATCACCCCACAAATAACCGATGATAGCTACCAGATAGTTACCAATAGCAGTAGCCACAAACCAAAGTCCCATCATAGCGCCTTTATACTTGGGAGGAGCTACCTTGGAAACAAATGAGATACCCATCGGTGACAGGAACAATTCGGCAAAAGTCAATACCAGATAAGTCGAGATCAGCCAGTTGGGTGAAACCAACGCGCTCTCGGCAATACCATTGGCTTCTACTTCAGCAGGAGTAGGCAGACCGAATGAGCCGAATGCCAGCAACATGAAACCTACTGCGGCAATCACCATACCGATACCGATTTTACGCGGAGCTGATGGTTCTTTTCCTTTCTTTGCCAATGAACCGAATACTGCCAGTGATACCGGAGTCAGAGCGACAACGAAGAAGGGGTTAAACTGTTGGAAAATCTGAGGAAGGATAGGCAATGTAGGGTCCATAGTACCATAATTGACTCCTAAAACCACAAGAGCCAAGGTAGCAATAACGCCTGAAATCAATTTGCCCTTGCCTGTCTTGGACTGGAACAGTGAGAAACCTGCATAAACGGTTACAATAAGAAGAGCCAGATTCCATACGCTGAAGCCAAGGCGATCCAGACCGGTTACCTCATGTGCCGTGTAGTCACGGGCGAAGAAGGTCATGGTAAGACCGTTCTGATGGAATGCCATCCAGAAGAAAATAACCACAGCGAATACCAGTAACAAAGCGACGATGCGTTCTTTGGTCTGTGCGGGAGTCAGCTCTTCTTCGTGTACATTGGCCGGTTTAGCCTGCTTGGAGTTGTAATCGGCATGTTTGAATGTAGAACGGAAAATAACATAAATAGCCATAGAGGCAACCAGTGAGATACAAGCTACACCGAAACCATAGTTATAGGCTTCTGACAATTTATCAATATAGGTAGTACAGAAATCAGCCATGCTTCCTGTGAAATTCTGTGCGGTCTGCATGGCAGTCAGTGTGGCCTCGCCTTCGGCGGTAATCGTACCGTCCAGGAACTGGTGTGCCAAAGAAGGTATCTGGGGCACATAGCTGAAGCCTGCTTTGCCCAACACATAGTTGGTCATGGCAGTAGCGGCAGTCGGAGCGAACAGGGCACCGATGTTGATTGCCATATAGAACAAACTGAAAGCGGTATCACGTTTCGCGCTATACTCAGGAGCATCATACAGATTACCTACCATTACTTGCAGATTTCCCTTGAAAAGTCCGGTTCCCAAAGCAATCAGGGCAAGAGCGCCGAACATGGAATACAATCCGATATTGGTTGCCATCGGGATAGCCAGCAGCACATAACCGGCAAACATGATAACGATACCGGTAGTAACCATCTTGCCATAACCGAATTTATCGGCCAGGATACCTCCGATAAGCGGCATGAAATACACTCCTGCCAGGAAACTGGCAAAGATTGTTGACGTCGTGGCGGCTGTAAAGCCGAATTTCGCTTGCAGGAAAAGAGTGAAAATAGCAAGCATGGTGTAATAACCAAAGCGTTCGCCGGTATTGGCGAGAGCTAATGCGTATAAGCCTTTAGGCTGTCCTTCAAACATAGTTGATAAAGATTTAATTAATAGTTAGTATTCTTTTTTTGCAAAGATATAACTTTTAGTCTATCTGAAAAAAAAAGAGCCACAAATGTGACTCTTTTTGGCATATTTATTCGGTGAAAAGGGAACAAATCTCTGCTTTCGTTTCTTTTATCAGGTCATCGGCCGCTATTTTTATCTGTAATCCGCGGATACCGGCACTGATATAAATGTACGGGAATGCGGTGCAAGTCTCGTGTATATAGGTGGGGAAATGCTTTTTCATGCCGATGGGAGAACATCCTCCCCGGATATATCCTGTCAGGGGAAGCAGCTCTTTCATGGGAATCAGGTCGCATTTCTTGTTACCTGAGACTTTTGCCGCCATTTTTAAATCCACCTCGTGCTCGCCGGGTATGACACAGACAAAATATCCGGATTTATCCCCATGAAGCACCAAAGTCTTGAAGACTTGTTCTATGTTCTCGCCCAAACTGGCGGCAACGTGAACAGCGCTGAGGTCGTTCTCGTCTACTTCGTATGGAATAAGCTCGTATGCTATCTTGGCCTTATCAAGCAGACGGGCTACGTTGGTTTTAGCTATTTTCTCTTTCATTGCTGGTATGCCGGTTAATTTTCCAATTCTTCTTTTATAAATTTCGGGGTATATCCTTTCTTGCTTCCGGCCACTTCCTCAGGAGTTCCGGCAGCAAGCACCTGTCCTCCGCCCCTTCCGCCTTCGGGACCCATATCGATGATGTAATCCGCCAGTTTGATCACGTCCAGGTTATGTTCGATAACCAGAACGGTATTGCCTTTCTCCACCAGTTTGTTCAGTACATTCATCAGCACACGGATATCTTCGAAATGAAGCCCGGTAGTAGGCTCATCCAGAATATACATCGTTTTGCCGGTATCACGCTTGGACAGTTCCGTAGCCAGTTTCACACGCTGGCTCTCTCCGCCCGACAAGGTGGTGGAGGGCTGTCCCAGTTTAATATATCCTAACCCCACCTCTTGCAGCACTTTGATTTTATTCAGAATCTGAGGCACATTCTCAAAGAACTCTACAGCACGATTGATGGTCATGTCCAGTACATCGGCTATGGATTTACCCTTATAGCGCACTTCCAGCGTCTCGCGGTTATATCGTTTACCGTGACAAACCTCGCAAGGTACCAGCACATCGGGCAGGAAATTCATTTCGATGGTCTTGTATCCGTTACCGCCGCAAGCCTCGCAGCGTCCTCCGGTTACATTGAACGAGAAACGCCCCGGCTTATAGCCACGGATCTTCGCTTCGGGCAGACCGACAAACAGATTCCGGATATCCGAGAATACTCCTGTATAGGTGGCCGGATTGGAACGCGGTGTCCTGCCCAGCGGCGACTGGTCCACATTCACCACCTTATCTATATAGTCCAGTCCTTCCACACTGTCATAGGGCAGAGGTTCCTGCAAAGAACGGTAGAAATGCTGTGACAGGATGGGCTGCAAGGTATCGTTTATCAGCGTGGATTTGCCACTGCCGGACACCCCTGTGACGCAAATGAGTTTTCCCAAAGGAAATTCCACATCCACATTCTTCAGGTTGTTTCCCTTCGCCCCTCTCAGCCATAAGGATTTCCCGTTACCGGGGCGGCGTTCGGCCGGTATCTCTATCTTCATCTGTCCGTTTAAATACTTAGAGGTAAGTGTTTCTGTCTGAAGCATTTGTTTCGGAGTTCCTTGAAATACTACTTCCCCACCCAAACGGCCTGCCTTCGGTCCCATATCAACCACATAGTCTGCCGCCAGCATCATATCCTTGTCATGCTCCACCACGATGACAGAGTTACCTGTGTCACGCAACTTCTTCAAGGAGTTGATAAGGCGGAGGTTGTCCCGTTGGTGCAATCCGATACTCGGTTCATCCAGAATATAAAGCACGTTCACCAGCTGGGAGCCGATTTGAGTTGCCAGACGGATGCGCTGGCTCTCGCCTCCCGAAAGGGATACCGAGGTGCGGTTCAGTGAAAGATAATCCAGTCCCACATCCAACAGAAACTTAAGACGGGTACGGATCTCCTTCAAAATCTCGGCGGCAATCATGCGCTGCTTGTCTTCCAGAAAAGGATCGACCTGTTGCAACCAGTCATACAGTTCGTTGATATCCATGCTTGCCAGTTCATAGATGTTCTTGTCGTGGATACGGAAATGCAACGCCTCCTTGTTCAGGCGCGCGCCCTTGCATTCGGGACAGACATCGGTCTTGGCAAACTGTTCCGCCCACTTCTGGGCAGTGGCCGATGCATCTTTCTCCTGCATCATCTGGATGTACTTCACAATCCCTTCATAAGTTACAAAGTAATCGGAAGAGGTATGAATCAAGGTGCTCTTTATCTTGATACGCTCATCCGAGCCATAGAGTATTTCGTCTATCGCATCATCCGGCATATCCTTGACCGGTGTCTTGATCGTAAAATCATATTTTTCAAGCAGGGCCTCTATCTGCCAGAAAATCATGGCATTTTTATATTTGCCCAAAGGAGCGATGGCTCCTTCGTAAATGGAAAGATTCCTGTCGGGAATCACTTTGTCCACATCAATCAGATTCACATACCCCAGCCCCTTACAACGGGGGCAGGCTCCCTGCGGAGAGTTAAACGAGAAATTATGAGGGGCAGGCTCTTTATAAGACAGTCCGGTGACAGGACACATCAACCGCTTACTGTAATGGCGCACCTCCCGGGTATCGGCATCATAAATCATAATCAGCCCCTCACCCTGCTGCATGGCAGTGGCAACACTCTGTTTCAGCCGTTTGTCGTCCTTTTCCGATACGACCAGCTTGTCTATCACGACTTCGATATCGTGGTTCTTGTAACGGTCCAGCTTCATGCCGTGTACAATTTCGCGCACCTCGCCGTCCACGCGGACATACAGATAACCTTTCTTGCGCACTTGTTCGAAAAGTTCTTTGTAATGCCCCTTGCGGGTACGTACCAACGGGGCAAGCATGAATATCTTCTTACCCTGATAATCCCGGTGAATCAGACCGATGATCTGTTCCTCGGTATATTTCACCATTTTCTCTCCCGAAAGATAAGAATAAGCAACTCCTGCACGGGCATAGAGCAAACGGAGATAATCGTATATCTCTGTCGTAGTTCCCACGGTAGAGCGGGGATTCTTGTTTGTCGTTTTCTGTTCGATGGAAATTACCGGGCTGAGTCCTGTAATCTTATCCACATCCGGGCGCTCCAACCCTCCCAGGAAATTACGGGCGTATGCGGAAAAGGTCTCAATGTATCTCCGCTGCCCTTCGGCGAAGATGGTATCGAATGCCAAAGACGATTTACCGCTTCCGCTCAATCCGGTTATCACCGTCAGGCTGTTCCGTGGAATTTCAACATCTATATCTTTCAAGTTATGTACACGGGCACCGTATACATTAATCAGTTCTTTTTCTTCACTCATAATCTTCTTACTCTGCGTAATCTTTGCAAAATTAATGCTTCCCGACGAAATATTTAATTAAAAAGCCTAATAATATTTTCTATTCTTTCTATATAATGTGAATAAAACAGTTTTTTTTGTACTTTTGCCACTCAGTTTAATCAACACACTGCAAATGAAATTTATTCGAGCATTATATCTTATCGCAGCCTTGTCTGCCAGCAGCACCGGAATGATGGCTCAAACACAGTCTTCCGGCTATTTCCTGCACACCATTACCAAAGGGCAAAGTCTTTATTCCATAGCCAGCATGTATAATGTCACTACCGGTGATATCGTTAAAATGAACCCCGGCAGCGACCAGAAAATTAAAACCGGTGAAACATTGAAGATTCCACAAAAGAACATCGGAACGGAACAGCAGATGTTCCATACCATCCAGTCGGGTGAAACCTTGTACAAGCTGACACAACGCTATGGAGTAACCGCACAACGCATCTGCCAGGCAAATCCCGGACTGAGCGCGGAGAATTTCCGTATCGGACAGGTTATCGTAATTCCCGCCAAGGTGACGGACAGCGAGGAGATAATCATGAACGAGGTGAAAGCCGCACAGACTACCAAGCCGGTCACCACTTCCACCCCACTGAAACCCAATTGCAGGGATATGCATAAAGTGGAACGCAAGGAAACGATATTCAGCATCAGCCGCCTGTATGGCATCACAGAAGCCGAACTGATTGCCGCCAATCCTGAACTGCGTACCGAAAAACTGAAAAAAGGAAGGTTCCTTTGTATTCCATATCCTAAGGATACAAAGACTGAAACGCCTGTGGATAATACGCCTGCCGTAATCCCCACGGACGACCAGCTGTTTAATGAAAGCAAGAAGGAGGCACGCAAAATATCTACCATCAAAGCTGCCGTAATGCTGCCATTCATGACAGACGGCAAGGGCAACCGTGACGAACAGACACGTATGGTGGAATACTATGAAGGCTTCCTGATGGCAGTAGACAGCTTGAAGGAAAAAGGAGTATCCATCGACCTGTACTCATACGATACCCATAACAATACTTCTTCCATCAAGAACATTCTGGATAGAAGTGAATTGAAGAGCATGGATATTATCTTCGGCCCAGCTTATCCCGACCAGGTGAAACCGGTTGCGGAATTCGCCAAGAAAAACAATATCCGGCTGGTAGTACCTTTTACCTCCAAAGGGAATGAAGTTTTCAGCAATCCCGCCATCTATCAGATAAATACTCCCCAATCTTATCTGTACTCGGAAGTTTACGAGCATTTTACCCGCAAGTTTACAACCGCCAATGTTATCTTCCTGGATGCAGAAGATGGTGACAAAGACAAAGTGGATTTTATAAAAGGACTGAAAGAGGAGTTAAAAACCAAACGCATTCCTTTTACCGAATTAAAAGGGGAAAATATTACTCCGGAATCATTGAAAGGCGCGATGAACCATAGTATGGATAATGTATTCATCCCGACTTCCGGCACCAACGTGGCATTGATAAAACTGTTACCACAACTGATTGTGACCTCCCGTGACAATCCCGACTACCGTATGCAGTTATTCGGCTATCCGGAATGGCAGACCTATACCAACGACCATCTGGCCAGTTTCTATGAACTGGACACCTATTTCTATTCTTCGTTTTACACAAACAATTTATTTCCGGAAGCCGTTCAGTTCTCATCGGCTTACCGCAAATGGTACAGCAAGGATATGCTCAACTCATTCCCTAAATATGGTATGCTGGGATTCGATACAGGATATTTCTTCCTGAAGGGCCTGTCCCAATACGGCAACAAACTGGAAGACAAACTGGACAAGGTGGCTGTCACCCCTATCCAGACCGGATTTAAATTTGAACGCGTAAACAACTGGGGTGGATTTATCAATCGTAAAGTGTTCTTCGTTCATTTTACCAAGGACTTTGAACTGATTAAACTTGATTTTGAATAATGAAAAAGTATAAGAACTTCGGGCTGCTTGTACTGGCATTGCTCTTTGCATTGCCGGCAGCTGCACAGTTGGGTGAAGAACGTCATAATTTTGCCGTCGGCATCAATGGTGGTCTGAACATGAGTTCCGTCAGCTTCAACCCGAAAATCAAACTGAACACCTTGAACACCATGTCTATGGGGGTTACCATGAGATATATGTCCGAGAAATATTTCAAGATGATGTGTGGCGTGCAAATGGAAATAAACTATTCACAACGCGGATGGGACGAAAAGATAGAAGATGATTCCGGCAATTCTTACAGCCGCACCATGAATTATCTGGAAATCCCTTTCATGGCACATCTGGCATTCGGCAAGGATGCATTGAACCGGGGAGTGAAGGTCTTTTTCAATGCAGGACCACAAATCGGCTTTTTCCTGGGTGACAACGAAAAGATAAACTGGACTACTTCTACAACAAGACCGGAACACGGTAAAGAGGTGGAGAATAAATTTGATTATGGTATCACAGCCGGCGCCGGTCTGGAAGTAAGTACCGGTATCGGACATTTCCTGCTGGAAGGACGTTACTATATGGGATTGAGCGACTTTTACAAGAACTCGAAAAGAGATTTCTTCGAAAGATCAGCCCATTCATTCATAGGCATACGGCTGAGTTATCTGATAGATATTACTAAATAAAAAAAGGACTCTCTCTCATAATACAAAAGCCTGCAAGATGAATCTTGCAGGCTTTTTATATCATACATAATAATTCCCTCAGCTTATCTCAAACGGTCGTATGCTTTAACCAATACCTCATCCTTACCAATGGCGCGGATGGCAAGCCAATTCAAAATGATGGCAACCAACGGCAGACACACAGTCCATGAAGGAGAAAATGTCATAGACTCTTCTTTCAACATAAAAATAAAAGTGACCAATGTGGCATAATACCCGATCAACAAAATGGTGCTGAAAATAGTCAGACGGATTTGCAACATGCGTTTTTTGAACAAGAAGATAGTGCCGAAAGCAAGAACCGCAACAACCAGCAAAATCACAAACAAGGCCCATGGAGCATAATCTTTAGTACCATCCGCCATAGTAAGACACAGATTTGTTAAAGCGGAAACACTATAATCACTTCCTATGTATGAGCCTACGGGACTACACAGGCAAATAATAATCAAAATGGTAACAACAAGTAAATAAACAGATTGAATGCGTTGTATCATAGTCTCTTTAATTTTAATCATACAACCCGTCATTCTAAACGCAGTGAAAAACCTGAAAACACAAAGTGAATGGTTATCAGATTCCTCACTGCGTTCAGCATAACAGGGCTAATATAATGTGAGGTGCATCAAAATGTACCACAGATTACTCAGATTGATACAGTTTCCACACGAAACGACTCATGTTTCAAAATAGAACGATCCGTGTAACCTGCGGTAAAGACCTTTTGCACAGCCCCAAATGAAAAATCACTGTAGTTTCTCTTTTTCTTTAGCAGGATTACGGAAATAAACCTTGCCTTCTTCATATTCCTGAGCAGCGATCAATGTCGGTTTCGGAAGTTTTTCGTAATAACGTGAGATTTCGATCTGCTCTCTATTTTCAAAGACTTCTTCCAGGTTATCGTTGTATGAGGCAAACTCCTGCAATTTCTTTGAAAGATCATTCTTCATCTCAACACTAATCTGGTTGGCACGTTTGCCAATGATAGCAACAGTTTCATAAATGTTACCTGTGTCTGCACATAAATCCATCATGTCACGGGTAACAGTATTACTTGGAGCGTTTGTCTTTTTGTAATCCATAATTTCTTATTTAGTTTTATTCATTAAATTCTTTTACGTACTTATTGGCATCCTTGTAGATGCTCTCCACTTCTTTAGTATACTTGCTGTCGGGAAACTCGTTCTTGAAAGAATAATATTCATCTATCGTTTCACGCATACGCTCTTCTTTCTTTTCTTCCACGCTCGCTTTCGCCATATCATATTTGGCACGCAAGACCAGGATAGAAAGATCTTCGCGCATCTTGGTATAGGGATAGTCTTTCAAAGCATTCTGGGCGGTAACGATGCAAGACAAATAGTTGTTACCGGTAGTGCTATAAGTACTGTTTCCTGTATAAGAGCCCAAATCATAATACAATTTCGCAGCCAGATAGTCTTTCATCACCAGCTTGTCCTGCAAATCAAAAATCATTTGCTGTGCATCCTGCCGACGGCTACTGGTAGGGAAATATTCCATAAACATCTGCAACTCCTGAATAGCCTTATAGGTGCTCGACTGGTCCAAACGAGGTTCCGGAGTATCCAGGAACAATGCTTTTCCTGAAAAATATCTGGCCTGTTCCGTATAGACCCCACGCGGATAAGTATTATAATAAGTGGTGAAATAATGCGAAGCTGTGATGAAGTCACCCTGATTATAGTAGGTCATACCCAACATATAAAGTGATTCCTCAGCCTTATCCGTTCCCTTCATGATGGTAATCAATTCCTCCAGAATGGTGGCCGCCTTAGTATTCTGCCCTTTGCCAAAGTAACTTTTGGCCGCTTCGTACTTGTATTCGTAGTCCGTGCTTTTTAAAACTTTGTTATACTCTCCACAAGACGTTAGAACCGTACCGGAGACAAGAGCTATAATGATATATTTTTTCATCTTATTCAAATAATTGCGCAAATTTACGCCTTTCCACCGAATAATGCAATATTTCCATGTTTTTAAATGCTAAAAAGTCGACAAGAGTCTATTTTTTAGAGATGAATAGATAATATCTAAGGAAATAACTGTATTTTTACATCTCATTAAACCAAACATGCTATTATGAATTTTGAATTGATTTCCGAATACCAACCCACCGGCGACCAACCGGAAGCTATCGCCCAGCTGACCGAAGGGGTGCTGGAAGGAGTCCCCGCACAAACTTTATTGGGGGTCACCGGGTCCGGCAAGACTTTCACGATTGCAAATGTAATTAAAAACATCAATAAGCCCACCTTGATATTAAGCCATAACAAAACATTGGCAGCCCAGTTATACGGAGAGTTCAAGAGTTTCTTTCCCAATAATGCTGTGGAATACTATGTATCTTATTATGACTATTACCAGCCGGAAGCATACTTGCCGTCCAGCGACACCTATATAGAAAAGGATCTGGCCATTAATGAAGAGATTGACAAATTGCGGCTGGCTGCCACCTCTGCCCTGCTGTCGGGACGGAAGGACGTGGTGGTGGTGTCTTCCGTGTCCTGCATCTACGGTATGGGGAACCCGTCGGATTTCTATAATAACGTAATCGAGATAAAAAAAGGCAAACTGCTGGACAGGAATGTATTTTTACGCCGCTTGGTGGACAGCCTGTATGTGCGTAACGACATAGAACTGAACCGCGGAAACTTCCGCGTAAAAGGTGACACGGTAGACATTTACCTGGCATATAGCGACAATCTCCTCCGGGTTATGTTTTGGGACGATGAAATTGATGCCATTGAAGAGATAGACCCTATTTCGGGAATCCGTCTGGCAACTTTTGATGAATACAAAATTTATCCGGCCAATCTTTTTATGACCACCAAAGAGAGCCAGTTGAGAGCTATTCATCAGATTGAGGACGACTTGACGAAAGAGGTGGCCAAATTCGAGGAGGAAGGAAAAATGTATGAGGCGAAACGACTCTATGAGCGCGTGACATACGATATGGAGATGATTCGCGAACTGGGGCATTGTTCGGGCATAGAAAATTATTCCCGCTACTTTGACGGGCGTAATGCAGGTACCCGTCCTTACTGTCTGCTGGACTTCTTTCCGGATGATTTCCTGATTGTAATAGACGAAAGCCATGTCAGCGTACCGCAAATACGTGCCATGTATGGTGGTGACCGGGCCAGAAAAACCAATTTGGTGGAATATGGTTTCCGGATGGAGTCGGCTTTTGACAACCGTCCTCTAAAATTTGAAGAGTTCAAGGAACTGGCCAAACAAGTGATTTATGTCAGTGCCACACCTGCCGATTATGAATTGGTGGAAAGTGAAGGCATTATCGTTGAACAGGTTATCCGTCCTACCGGATTGCTGGACCCGGTAATTGAAGTACGCCCCAGTCTGAATCAGATTGACGACCTGATGGAAGAGATACAGCAACGCATCGAGAAAGAAGAACGTGTACTGGTGACCACGCTTACCAAACGCATGGCAGAAGAATTGACCGAATATCTGCTGCGCAATGACATCCGCTGCAACTACATCCACAGCGATGTGGACACTTTGGAACGCGTCAAGATTATGGATGAATTACGTCAGGGCGTTTATGATGTACTGGTGGGTGTGAATTTGCTTCGTGAAGGTCTGGACTTGCCCGAAGTGTCTTTGGTCGCCATTCTGGATGCAGACAAAGAAGGGTTCCTCCGCTCCCACCGTTCGCTGACCCAGACAGCAGGACGCGCCGCCCGCAATATCAATGGAAAAGTAATCATGTATGCAGACCGCATGACGGACAGCATGAAAAAAACGATAGACGAAACCAACCGCCGTCGTGAAAAACAGCTGGCATATAACGAAGAGCATGGAATCACCCCCAAACAGATACAGCGTGCGCGGAATGCTGCCTTGTTGGGCAACAACAGCAACGAAGTTACCGGAACCACTCAAGGCCCCAAGGCATACATCGAGCCATCTTCCGATACAACGGCTGCCGACCCGATTGTTCAGTATATGACCAAGCCACAGATGGAGAAAACGATAGAACGTACCCGGAAACTGATGCAGGAAGCTGCCAAGAAGCTGGAATTTATAGAAGCTGCACAATACAGGGATGAGCTGCTGAAACTGGAAGATATGATGAAAGAGAGGTGGGGATAGACTTGCCCCCTTGGCGGAAGAAGGCGCACTGCCTGTCGAGGAAAAGCCTGTTACCCGAAGAAATATCACGGATATGCCGGTGAGTTCCGGAATAAAGGCAGGGATGGAAAAGGAAAAGACAAGAAGGACAAACAGCAAAAAAGCAGGGAGTGTCCCCCTGCTTTTTTCAGAACCGTACCATTAATTCCATCACAAACTTGTCTTGTTCGGACTCTTTTGCCAAAGATAGTTTATCATAGAAATATTTCTCGTAATTAAGACGCAAATCCGCTTGAAAAGCCTTTCCAAAGCTTAATGTCACACCTCCAGTCACACGCTGGCGGGAATAATCGGTAATGTAAAGCTTACCATCCTCATCCGCATTACCGTTACTATGATCTCCCATACTGTCATAACGTCCTAGAAATGAAATTTTCCGGAACAGGCCTTTCTTGATAAACAAGTCGTAATTGACAAAGGCGTTGAAAGCATGTACATCATCAAATGAGTTTTTCGCATAAGTTTTATAAAGGTATTCGGCTTCTATATGCCAATTATCAAACTCGTAGTAAGTACCGATATCATACATATAAATGCTGATTTTATCGGGATGTATTTTCTGGGTACTCAAAGTCAAGTTATAATTTTTCCACGGCATCAATTGAAGCTTAACAGAATAATTCAACGTGTTGTGCCACTCTTTCTGATTGGTGAGTCCGGAGCCGTTGAACAGTCCGCCTTCCAGTTTCAACGGCAGTCCCTCCTTTAAAGAGAAAGCTCCGGTAGCACCCACATCACGCACATTCCCCACCTGTTTGGCTATGAACGAACGATTGGCAAAATATTGTTGGTGGGGAGATCGATGAGCGTCTATGGTGAAAGGCACACGCATCTGTCCTAGTGTGACATTCCATGTATCATTGGGGACAAAGCGGGCATATGCATCCAGCATCTTGATGCTTCCCTCATCGGACAAGTCTATTTCAGCCTTATAAGCAATTACCGGAAGAACCTTCCCGTCCAGACTGACACGGGCGTTACGTACCTGGAACCGTTGCATTCCGTTAGTGGTTTGAAGTTCATATTTACCGCGGATCGTTCCATGTACTTCCGGCAGATATTCTTTAGGAATAGTCAACTGTGCGGAAGCAGTTGCAATACTCAGCATTGTAAAAGCAGACGCTACAAGTGTATTTCTCATTTTTATTAATGTGACTTTCTTTGTTTACGGCTGCAAAGATATAGGTTCGGTATATCTGTAATATTTCATCCATATTACAAATATGTTTCATTTGATATGGGGAAGACATTTTACAGCCACATTCCGTATTCTTCTCATCTGCTGTGAACGCAGTGAATATGGCCCCAAAAATATCGACGTACCGACAGAGTTATTCAATAATACGGGCAGTTTCCACCTTCTCCAGACGTGCACGGAGTTTTCCCATCATGGATTTACGTATCCGGAGCCTCATCAGGCAATCCATATCATATGATTGCTCCAAGATGGCAGGCTCATCTTCTTTCACAATGCGCATGATATCATTCATAAAAGGATATTCAAAGGATACGGTGATTTCTTCATCCACTGTTCTTTCCACTATATCAGCAGCAGCTATTGCTTCGGCAGCGGCTGCCTTGTAAGCGACAATCAGTCCGCTGGTTCCCAATTTTATACCTCCAAAGTAACGGACCACTATAATAAGGATATCCGTCAGCTCATTGGAATTTATTTGCCCCAAAATAGGCTTTCCTGCAGTACCCGAAGGCTCTCCGTTATCATTTGCCCTGAAATCCTTCCTTTCATGCCCCAGCATATAAGCGTAACACACATGGCGGGCATCGTAATATTTCTTCTGATACGTGTCAAGATGCTGCTTTATTTCCTCTATGGTACGTACCGGAATGGCAATAGCTATAAATTTACTCCGTTTCTCCGTATATATGCCTTCGGCAATGTCTGTAATGGTTTTATAAGTATCTTCTTGTATCATGGGTTTCAGAAATCATAAATCTTTAATTATAACTCACAGAATCTGTCTGGCAATCCATGCACACGCCTCAGCATCAGCCAGCGCATGATGGTGATTCTCCAATTCAAAACCAAAAAAACCGGCCACCGTATGTAACTGGTGGTTTCTCAACCCTTTCAGCTTCCGGGAAGCCTGATAGGTACAATAAAAGTCATAATCAGGATAATCCATACAATAAGTACGGAACACGGCTTTCAAACACCCCTCATCAAAGGCTTTGTTATGCGCAACCAGCGGAAGCCCCTCTATTTTAGGGGCAACCTGCTTCCATACTTCCGAAAAAACAGGAGCATGGGCAGTATCTTCCTGTGTCAATCCATGAATACGGGTGTTCCAATACAAATAGTAATCCGGTTCGGGATGAACGAGGCTGTAGAACCGGTCGGCTATCTCACCATTTCTCACAATAACCACCCCTACACTACATATGCTGGTACGTTCATTATTTGCCGTCTCGAAGTCTATTGCTGCAAAATTATCCATACTTTTTTTCGTTACACAGACAAAGGTACGACAAAAAAGCGATATACAAAATTCTTTTTTCCGGTACAATTCCCTATCTTTGAAACCTCAGCAGCAAAATAGACCAATATCTATGACAATCAGCACTTGTGAAAGCTGAAAGATTAGACCATCTTTGCACTGTTTTTGTTTTTTAACTTAAACTAGATTTATAGTAAAATGAAAAAAATGAAATTCCCGACCCTGTTAATAGCAGCAGGGTTACTTTGTATCTCCGTTCACACAACGGCCCAACCTGGTCCCCGAAAAAAAGTGGGCGTTGTTCTCAGCGGCGGAGGAGCCAAAGGAATGGCACATATAGGTGCTTTGAAAGTTATAGAAGAAGCGGGTATCCCTATAGATTACGTGGTAGGGACCAGTATGGGCTCCATTATAGGCGGACTTTATTCCATCGGTTATACTCCCGAACAGATGGATAGCATGGTTCGCCGGCAGGATTGGTCCTTTCTGCTGAGTGACAAAATACCACGCAGCGAACAGAATATGGCGGAACGGGAGGCTTCCGAAAAATATGTATTTTCCCTGCCATTCGGTAAAAATGCCAAAACGCAAGCCGTAGGAGGATTGATAAAGGGACAGAACCTGGCAAACCTGTTCAGTGAGCTGACCGTAGGATATCATGATTCCATCGATTTCAACAAGTTACCTATTCCCTTCGCCTGTGTTTCCGAAAATATTGTAAATGGCAACGAGGTAAATTTTCACAAAGGTGTATTGGCTACGGCCATGCGGGCCAGTATGGCCATACCGGGAGTATTCACTCCGGTCCGGCTGGACAGTATGGTTCTAGTGGATGGAGGTGTGGTAAACAACTACCCTGTAAATGTAGCGCGTGCCATGGGGGCGGACATTATTATAGGAGTGGATGTTCAAAATGACTTGAAACCCGCCAACGAACTGAATAGCACCGGCAGTATCTTGGGGCAACTCATCAATTTAATGGGACTGGAACTTTATAAAAAGAATCTGAAAGAAACCGATACATATATAAAGGTGGATGTGGAGGGGTATTCTGCCGCCAGTTTCACCCCCAGTGCGGTGGACACACTGATTCGTCGGGGAGAAGAAGCGGCATTGGCACAAAAAAACTCCTTGATAAAGCTGAAGCAGGAACTGGGGCTGGACAGTACCTATATGCCGAAACCCCTTCCCAGCTATCCGTACTCCCCCAACCGCAAAGTGTATATAAAAGAAATCACCTTTGACGGATTGGACGAAAAAGACAAACGGTGGCTGTTGAAGCGCTGTGATTTGAAAGAAGACTCCGAAATAAGCCTTCGCCGCATAGAAGAAGCAACAGCCATACTATGCTCCAATCTGGAATATTCCAGCGCCACTTACAATCTGCCCGAAGCCCCCGGCGGAGGTTATAACCTGCATTTTCTTTTAAGCAAGAAATATGAGAATAAGATGAACGTAGGAATCCGTTTTGATTCGGAAGAAACAGCCAGTCTGCTCATTAATGTCACCAGTAATTTCCGGGGAAAAGTACCCACTACGCTGTCACTGACAGGACGATTGGGCAAACGTTATGCCGCCCGCATAGATTATGGATTCGAACCGGCTCCATTGAAGAACATCGGACTGGCATATATGTTCCAATACAATGATATAAACTTTTACCATCATGGAGATAAATCACATAACTCTACCTACCGCTATCATTTGGGAGAATTATCCTTTTCGGATGTTTGGTACAAAAACATACGCTTTGCCGTGGGGCTGAGGTATGAATTATATGACTACGACAAATTCCTATACCAGGAAGGGAACCAAGGTTTTGACGTAGGAACAGAACACTTCTTCAGCTATTTCGCACAAATGCATTACGAAACTTTCGACAAGGCATATTTCCCTACCAAAGGCATATCAGCACGAGCGTCCTATGCACTTTATACGGATAATTTCACCAAATATGACGACCACGCTCCTTTCTCTGCCATAAAAGGCTATTGCCAGGGAGTGATTCCCGTTACACGCAGATTCTCCATACTGCCTGCCATATACGGACGTTTTCTGATAGGGAAAGATATTCCTTACTCCAAACTCAATGCGATGGGGGGGGATGTGCAAGGACGTTTCCTGCAACAGCAACTACCATTTGTCGGGATAAACAATGTGGAATTAACAAAGAATGCGTTACTGATAGGAAGCATGAAATTCCGCCAACGGATGGGAAGTGTGCATTATCTGACGCTAACGGGAAATTATGCGCTGAGTGCAAGCAAGCTGAGGTACCTGTTGGAACAGGATACCATGTTCGGCTGTGGTATAGGCTACGGTTTGGATAGTATGTTCGGACCCTTAGAGGCATCACTAAACTATGCAAACCGAGCCAATAAAGTGAGTATGTACGTCAATCTAGGATTTAAGTTTTGATTCCTCGTTGATAACCGCCATCATGCCTTCTATCTGAGCCAAGGCCATCATACGGCCATGAAACGAATAACCCGGGTTGTATCCTTTGCCGGCATCATCCAGCATCATGCGCCCATGATCCACACGCATCGGGACACCCGGACGTTCTTTCTCAAAAATACGGATCAACTCTATCACATGAGCACGCCCTCCCAAATGAGATGCTTCTATAAAATTCCCGTTGGGAAACGCATTGGTACTGCGCAAATGTACAAAATGAGTGCGGTGTGCAAACATACGTGCCAACAAAGGTACGTTGTTATGCAATCCGGCGCTGAGCGAACCGGCACAGAATGTCAGCCCGTTATGCGGGTTATCAACCGCATGGAGAAGCCAGTTGATATCTTCCTCACCGGTCACAATACGCGGCAAGCCCAATACCTGGAAAGGGGGATCGTCCGGATGGATGCACATATTTATACCGTACTCATCACACACCGGCATGACAGCCTGCAAGAAATAACGTAAGTTTTCACGCAGGGCATCACGGTCTATCCCATCATACAAAGACAAAAGACGGCGGAATATGGTTACCGGATGCCGGTCTCCCTCCTTTATATTACCATTTACAAATCCCTGCGTCTTGACTATAATGGTATCGACCAATTCGTTTTTCTCGGCTTCGGTTATAGTCTTATCCAATTCACGCACCTGTTGTAATTCCAAATCGGTATAGTCTTTCTCCGCCCCTTCACGCTGAAGAATCATACAGTCAAAATAGGCGAACCGGATCTTGTCAAAGTACAAAGAACTGGTTCCGTCCTCCCAAGGATGTTCCAAATCGGTACGTATCCAATCAATGACAGGCATGAAGTTATAGCATACGGTCTTGATACCCGATTTACCTAGGTTGGCAAGGCTTACTTTGTAGTTTTCTATCAATTGATCCCGTTCAGGACCGGCATATTTGATAGCTTCACTTACCGGCAGGCTTTCTACCACCGACCAGCGCAATTGGTGAGATTCAATGTAATCTTTTAAACTTTTGATAGCTTCCAAAGCCCAGATTTCACCGTTAGGTACATCGTGAAGGGCGGTCACGACTCCTTCCACCCCGATTTGCCTAAGCATGGGAAGCGTTATCTTATCTTTCTTCCCAAACCATCTCCATGTCTTTTCCATTCGTATTATGTGTTTTAGTCTGTATGACAAAGTCTTTATTAATCTTCTTTGAGCCTTCTATTGATGTATAATCATGGCAGAACGTGCCGGTACCATAAGCTCATCACCTGAAACCTGTCCCAAGCCTTTCATGTTTATTTTACCATCCTTACAGATTACAGTGTATTTACCCGACGGAATGTCCAGCTTGACAGGCTCTGCACGGCTGTTCAAAGCCACGATGATATTTTTCCATGAGTCACCATTTGCATTGTCTTTCAAGATAAAGGCAACCACATTCGTATTTTCTACAGGTAAAAACTCCAATTGCCTACGTACCATATCGGCATCCCCCATACGAAAAGCGGGATGTGCTTTACGCATAGCTATTAAACCTTTCACATATTCGAACACATCTTTGTGTGCGGTCTTATTTTTCCAATCTATCGTATTAATACTGTCAGGACTATTATAAGAATTATGAACTCCTTTCTTGTCACGCATCATCTCATCCCCTGCAAATATAAACGGTACTCCTTGTGAAGTAAAGACAAATGTTTCCGCTAACTTCTGCAAAGCCGCCAGTTCCTCTACCGAAGCATCCGGCATGGTAGCTTTCAGACGGTCGGCAAGACACATGTCATCGTGGCAACTTACATAACTTATCATCTGGGTAGGTTGTAAAGCCCAAGGTTTCTTACTATAATTCACAGAATCACTTATAACCTGCGGATGTTCGATGGCTCCCACAATTCCAAATTTGATACTCATTTCGTGTCCAGGCTCCCCTACTAGAAAAGCTCCTTTAGTATCATCATCCCAACCACCTCGCAATCCATCACGCATTTCATCTGAGAAAGCGGCGATACGGGGCATCTTTTCCACATTGGCTTTCATCGCCAGCCTGTCTGCCTCTAATTGAGGAGAACTGGCAGCCCATCCTTCACCATACATAAAAATAGACGGATCTATCTTATCAATAGCCGCACGTATCTCATTCATGGTTTCAATATCATGTATCCCCATCAAGTCAAAACGAAAGCCGTCTATGTGATATTCATTAATCCAATATAGAATAGATTCTATCATATATTTACGCATCATGGCGCGGTCGCTTGCCGTTTCATTTCCACATCCCGAACCATTTGCCCATTGCCCGTCCTTCGTCTGGCGATAGAAATAACCGGGAACCGTACGTTCGAAATTGCTTTCGTCTGTATTGAAAGTGTGATTATACACCACATCAAGCACCACTCTGATTCCCGCCTTATGTAAAGCTTGTACCATTTGTTTGAATTCCCTGATACGGACATCGGGTTTATAAGGATCTGTAGAATAAGAACCGTCAGGCACATTGTAATTTTGCGGATCATACCCCCAATTATATTGGGCTTTGTCCAGTTTTGTTTCATCCACCGAGGCATAATCATACGACGGCAATAAGTGCACGTGGGTAATTCCCAATTCTTTCAGATGGTCAATACCTGTCTTCTCGCCTGAAGAACTGGTAGTACCCTGCTCCGTCAAAGCCAGGAACTTGCCTTTATTTTGAATTCCGGAAACAGAATCCAAAGAGAAATCGCGATGATGCATCTCATAAACCGTAATATCAGCATAATTCTTCAAAGGAGGACGCACATCGTTCTCCCATCCTTCCGGATCTGTAGAACGGAGATCAAGCACAGCTGCCCGCTTACCATTTACCCCTACGGCTTTTGCCATAATTCCCGGAGTGTCTCCTAACCATTTCCCGTTTACCTTCACATTAAAGGTATAGAATTTACCCTTCAGATCCTCTTTTATTGAAATATTCCAAGTACCGTTCTCTCCCATCTCCATTGGAAAAGTATTAGAAGCTGAACCTTCATTACCCGATTCAAATAAAAGGACACGCACCTCTTCCGCTGTAGGAGCCCAAAGTGAAAACTTGGTTTCGGCAGGCGAGTACTCCATTTCAGTCAGCGCATCTTCACGGACAGGATATTCATCAAACGAATTATATTCTTTTTTCACAGACTGACAACTAATAGTAGTAGAAACAATTGATGCCCAAATAACATGTCTCACATTCATAATCTTATCTTTTTATTTTATCAGGATTCTTATTTATAAAATCTTTCCAGCCGGAATATTCTTTAGTCAATGTCGGTCTGCCCATTTGTAAATAATGACAATAAGCAGCCGCCAACCCATCTGTTGCATCCATAAAAGGCAGCATATCACTCTCCGGTATATGTAACATCCTTTTCAACATATCAGCGACCTGTTCCTTGCTGGCTTGCCCATTACCGGTTATCGCCATCTTTATCTTCAACGGCGCATATTCTGTTATAGGAATATCACGGCTCAAAGCAGCAGCCATAGCCACTCCCTGTGCCCTCCCTAATTTCAACATCGACTGCACATTTTTTCCAAAAAAAGGCGCCTCAATAGCTAATTCATCAGGTAAATAAGCTTCTATTATACCAACCACCCGTTCAAAAATACGGCGCAGTTTTAAATAATGGTCACCATATTTACGAAGATCAATGACCCCCATAGTCATTACCTGCGGTTTAGTACCTACTACTTTCAGCAGGCCATACCCCATTATGGTTGTTCCAGGATCTATACCCAGAATGATTTTCTCTTTTACCGGCTGAATCACTTAATCACCTCCATCAAAGTGGGAAAGCCAACCACCTTATCTTTAAATATCTTCATCATTTCCTCATTCAGATGCATCCCTTGCTGAGTATGCCAACGATGCAAGGCCGCTGTATCTTCCACCTCCCATTGCAATGAAAAACATTCTGAATCCTGCTCTTTGTGACTAAGGATGTGCGTAAGACGGGGATTTTGCAATATTCCCGTCTTTTCCACTTCGGGAATATAGCTTTCACTAAGCCAAATGACAAAATTACGCGCATCGTCAATGCCTGTTTGATAAGTTGTATTATAAATTAACATATCTATAGTCTTTAAATTAAAAAAGGCCTGCTTCGCAGACCTTCATTTTATCATCAAAAAAGTGGAGCATGCGAGACTCGAACTCGCCACCTTTAGACTGCCAGTCTAACGCTCTAGCCAGATGAGCTAATACCCCGAGAAATAATAACGATGCAAAGATACATAGAAAATCAATAATACAAAGCTTTTGGGAAAGTTTTTTTTCATGTGAACAAAAAATTTATTTGCCACTTTTACTCCAAAGAGTTACTGTTGCGTGAAATTGTTAACCAATAGCTGACCAAGTTTAATAGCATAACAAGCGGATAACCCCAATTTGTGACAAGTCGGAGCTATCTAAATCATAAGTTAAAAGTTATTATGAAAAATCATTGTTGTATCAATACTATACCCCATCGGCATAATAACAGTCACAATAGTTACACGAACACCAAAGGGATCCCCACAGAAAGCTTCATTGGGAATACGGTGTATTTAGCTATGAATAACAACTATATGTCAAGAATGGATAGGATCGGAAAAAAGTCATACTGAAGCATCTTAGTAAAAGAACAATCATCGTCCTATCAAGTGCTACCCGGCATTATCTATATCAGTCCGGCAAAAGCATGAAAGGAGAAATATACCGAATATCCTAGAAGAGAAAGAAATATTCATGTCCGCCAATAACAAATCCACCACAAATACAACCAAGGGTTGCTGCTATTAACGGCTACGTACCATTTCAATTACAGCACTGTATTTCACAACTCTATGATTGGCAGGGCAAAAAAAGATGTAAAAATTGCATTAAACCTCCTCTATCGGCTTGGACCAAACTTCCTCTTTCGTTTCTTTACACATTACGGAAATAGTTCCTCCAACAAAATCCTTCACATATCCTTTGCGTTCAGCCAACATATCTTCCGCCATTCTAATGGCCTTAGCCTTATCTTTCAATGAAAATCCTTTATTAGCAAAATCATTACCTTCTTTAAAATATATATCATAAGTTTCCATTGTATCACCTTTTTAAATTTGAGTGGCAAAGATAAAACCTACAATTATTATGCACAAGAGATTTCTTAATTATTTTTCGAATATTGTCAAGAAACAATTTAACTAAAAAAATTCCCGACTTATCACAAGCCGGGAATTCATGTAAAAGCACTATTATAAATATACTAACTATTGCAAAATTTTACCATCTTCACCTAAGAACAATGTCTGTTCATGAGCATCACTTGTCAACACATTAATTTTATAAATACGGCTTCCATCAATGCCATAGGCCATAAAAGCCTGCTTTATCATAGCACCTTCCAGTGCAAGCCTGTCCATCACAGCTTCCGGCACATCATTCATATAGATTTCCGAGAAAACCAACTTCTTAGATTGTTGAGGCTTTTCCACTACCGGAACCTCTACCGGAGCCGCTTGAGCAAAAGAAACAGACACGCCTAAAGTCATCACTAATACCAATGTTACTAATACCTTTTTCATAATTACTTTATTTTTTATTCATTTTTACCGACAACAATAAAACAAGAAGCGTGCCACAAATCTGCTCATTTTAATATCTGACTAAAAATCAGCCACATACATATACGCTTTTTCATTTCAGGAGTGTAGATTCCTGTTGACAACACCACAAAAGTGTGGAAAAAATCCACAAAATCAGGTTTTATACCGGCGAACAAAAAGTATAGCCAAGTGTTTTATCAACCTCATCAAAACATTTAAATACCATGAAGAAGAGATGTTATTCTATATGTATAATATTATGGGTACTGATCACCACCTTGTCTGCTACCTCTCCCACTACATTTCATATAGCACTGAAAAAGATATATCCACATGCCACGAACGTAAGCTGGAGCCAACAAGGGAATTATTATGTGGCCTCTTTTACCCAAAATGGTTTTGAAAAAGAAGTATGGATGAACGGTAATGCCCAATGGGTAATGACTAATACCGATTTACAAACTACAGATCAACTGACACCTAACGTATATAATGATTTTACATTGAGTCCATACGCCATGTGGACTGCCACCAATGTAAATCTCATAGAATTTCCTAAACGAACCACTCTGTACGTAATTACTGTTAACCTAAACAATTCGTCGGCCACCAAACAATTATTCTACACACTGAATGGCAGGCTATTGCAAACACGTGACGTCAGTTATATCAACCCTACATTATCCCCCGGAATCTTTGAATTCTAATACTATTATGACTGAACAAATAACATTTCCGGAAAAGGGACACATCAACAATTGGCAAACGATTATAAACTAGCATTTTAAAGTAAAATAATAAAAGAATCTACATTTTCATGGCGTTAAATTAATGTAAAAAACTGTTTCATTTCCCATCCCCCTTACCTCATTTTACTACTTTTGCGCACACTCAGCCTATAAATGTGCAAAAGTTATCATGGAACTAGAACAGAGTTTTATTGCTCTTATCGAGCAAAGTATAAAAACAAATTGGTATTTAAACGCTCTTACAGACTATAAAGGCATCACATTGCAATACAGAGATGTGGCCCGTAAAATAGAGAAAATACATATCTTGCTGGAAAATGCCGGCATTGAGAAGGGAGATAAAATAGCCATCTGCGGGCGTAATAGCGCTCATTGGACAGTAACTTACCTTGCCGTCATCACCTATGGTGCCGTAGTAGTACCTATCCTACATGAATTCAAAGCCGATCAGGTACACAATATTGTAAACCACTCTGAAGCCCGCCTGTTGTTCGTAGGCGATCAGATATGGGAGAACTTGAATGAAGCAGCCATGCCTCATTTGGAAGGTATCATAGAATTGAAAGATTTCGGTGTACCCGTATCCCGTTCGGAAAAACTGGCTTATGCCCGCGACCATCTGAATGAGATATTCGGGCACAAATTCCCTTGCAGATTTCGTCCCGATGATATTTCTTATGAAAAAGAAAAATCAGAAGACCTGGCCATCATTAATTACACTTCAGGTACTACCGGATATTCCAAAGGCGTAATGCTGCCTTATCGTAGCATACTCTCCAACGTGCTCTACTGTAAAGAAAAAATAGGTCTGAAAGCAGGTGACAGCGTCGTATCCATGTTACCTTTGGGACACGTATTCGGCATGACTTTCGATTTTCTTTACGGTTTCACAGCAGGCGCCCATCTATGGTTTCTTACCCGCATGCCATCGCCCAAAATCATAGCCGAATCATTTGCGGAAATCCGCCCGCGCGTCATAGCCTGCGTGCCACTGATTGTGGAAAAAATATTCAAGAAAAATATTCTTCCCAAGGTAGACAACAAATTAGGTAAACTGCTATTACATGTTCCCATCATCAGCGATAAGATAAAAGAACTTATCAAGCAGAAGGCGATGGAAGTTTTCGGCGGAAATTTCATCGAAATCATCATCGGAGGGGCTCCTTTCAATGCCGAAGTGGAAGCCTTTCTAAAAATGATAGATTTCCCATACACCATTGCATACGGAATGACTGAATGTGGTCCCATCATCTGCCATAGTCATTGGACAGAACTGAAACTGGCATCTTGCGGAAAAGTTGCCGCACGTATGGAAGCCAAGGTACTGTCTCCTAACCCATCAGCCATTGCAGGTGAACTGGTATGCCGTGGAGCCAACCTGATGTTGGGCTATTATAAGAACGAGGAAGCGACACGGCAAGTCATTGATACTGAAGGATGGTTGCATACAGGCGATATGGCGACAATAGACGAAGACGGAAATGTTTTTATCAAAGGACGTTGCAAAAATCTGTTACTCACTTCTTCCGGACAAAACATTTATCCGGAAGAAATAGAGTCCAAGCTAAACAATATGCCATACGTGTCAGAGTCACTGATTATTCTGCAACAAGACAAACTGGTGGGCCTAATCTATCCGGATTCCGATGATGCTTTTGCTCACGGCTTGAGCCAATCAGACCTTGTACGGGTAATGGAAGAAAACCGCCTTGAACTGAACAAACAATTACCGGCATTTTCCCAAATAGCCCGCTTCAAACTATATCCTGAGGAATTTGAAAAAACAGCCAAGAAAAGTATCAAGCGCTTCTTGTACCAAGATATAAAAGAATAAATCAAAAAAAGCTCTCTTCATAATATGAAGATGTATCAAAAGTAAAATGGCGTATCATTTTGCCAGTAGGGGCAAGGTTCGCTCGCCCAAAAATGGTTTGCTTATGCATTTGGGCAGGCAAACCCTGCCCCTACAGTTGACAACATGATAACACAATCGGACTTTTAATCCCTCCGCCCCGTATGTATAAATCCACACATACGGTATAACTACAAAAGTTCAGATAATTCGTTCTGCAAACGTCCTGCCACTTCTTCCATAGGCACTTCGCACCCCAATTCTTTCTGTAATGAAGTAACCCCTTTATCCATGAATCCGCAAGGATGGATATAACTGAAATAGCGCAAATCCGTATTTACATTCAGCGCCAATCCATGCATTGTCACAAAATGACTGCTTCTCACTCCTATTGCACAAATTTTCCGTTCCTGCGGAGTTCCCGCGGCCATCCATACTCCGGTCGCTCCCTTCACTCGCCCGGTCTCAATGCCATAAGATGCGCAGACCCTGATCACCGCTTCTTCCAACACATGAATATATTCCTTCAACCCCAAATGATAATCCTCCAAATTCAAGATAGGATAACAAACCAATTGTCCGGGACCATGATAAGTAATATCCCCTCCTCGATCAATATGATAAAGGGTGGCACCAATCATCTTCAATTGTGCCTCCCCCAGCAGCATATTCGTTTCCTTTCCACTCTTGCCTAATGTATAGACATGCGGATGTTCTACAAAAATAATTCTATTCTCATACGTTTTTCCCACTTGTTTAGCTTCCACCACGGCATTAAACAACTCCGTCTGCCGTTTCCAAGCCTCAGAATAGGGAACTAATCCCCAATTTTCAATTTTCATGATACCTCCCAGTTTTAAATGTAAAATAGGATAGGATTCGCCCGATGCGTCTTTTGCATCCCTGCCAATAACCCGAAATCCAAAATGGCCATAAAAGCCGGACGCTTTCTTATTTTGTTCGTTTACATCGACATAACGTACATGGCAATGCTCCAAAGCATAACGCATCAATTGTTTCCCTATTCCCGTACCTATGGCACGCGGATGAACAAAAAGCATTTCAAGCATAGTCCCATTAATCCCCATGAATCCTTCTATACCAGCATTGTCACGAATCATGTAAAGCGGCATACTATGAAGATAAACACTCCATACCAGTGGCTTTAACTTCTGAATATATGCTTCAGGTATGAAATGATGAGTAGCACGCACCGAAGCTTCCCATAAACAGGTCAATTCATCAAAGTCATCGGGCGTAGGTTTAATTATTTGATACATATTACTTTTTTCTGCAAAGGTGGGATAATTATTGTATATTTGCAACCCCAATCAAAAGAAAGAATATGTTGCCGTACATCAATGATTTTCCAATAGAATTCCGCGACTATATCGCAAGTGAAATTATCCCACGATACGCTGATTTTGACAAAGCACATCGTGTAGATCATGTATTGAAAGTTATAGCAGAAAGCCTCAAATTGTCTCAATATTATGATGTGAGCCGCATGATGGTGTATGTTATTGCCTCTTACCATGACCTGGGACTCTGTGAGGGACGGGAGTTCCACCATCTCATTTCAGGAAAAATACTATGGGCAGACCAGAAGTTAAGGCAATGGTTCCCTGAAGAGCATATTTTGATTATGAAAGAGGCTGTAGAAGATCACCGTGCATCCAACAAGCATGTTCCCCGTAGCATTTATGGCAAAATTGTAGCGGAGGCCGACCGCATTATTGATCCGGACATCACCTTGAGACGGACGGTACAATATGGTCTTTCCAACTATCCCGAGCTGGACAAAGAAAAACAATACATACGTTTTCTGACACATTTGAAAGAAAAATATGCTGAAGGTGGTTATTTAAGATTATGGATACCTCAATCAGCCAATGCTGTACATCTGCAGGAATTGAGGCAACTGATAGCCGATGAGGAAGAACTTCATAAAGTATTTGAAAAGATCTATTCACAGGAAACAGAAACGATACAGAATTTAGAAAATATCCCTATATTTGTCCGGAACAAAAAAAATAACAGTATATGAAAAAGCTGGTTCTATCCATTTCTATGTTTCTGATTGCCGCTACTACCTTTGCGCAGTCCGAAGTGGTAACAGATAGTATTCCGCCCATTTCATTGGATGGTTACAAGAATTTTAACGGATTTATGCTGGATATGGGTTCCATGATTATGGCCCCTCCCCCTCTGATAGCCCCGCAACTTTATTATCAGCCTTACAACAATAATGCAATTGCGAATTACAATGAAATATTCCGTCCCAATATGAATATCATTTATGACAGAGGGTCTTACAACCATGTATTTACCCCCATGTATCCAGGAATGGGAATCTATGGATTCGGAACAATGTCAATGCCTCCCACCTTACAAAGTGCAACCTTTAAATTGAAAAACGGATTACACATCACCACATACGGTGAATATGATGCCGACGGGAACAAAGTACGGAATCCAAGCGCATTGCCTTGGGAAAGAAATAATTTCAACGGAGCTTTCGAAATGAAATCGGAGAATGGGAACTTCGGAATACGAATAGAAGTACAAAGAGGAAGAAACAATCCTTTTTGAATTATAAACTAAAAGATAGAAAAATGAAAAGCAGCCATGCAAAACAAAATCTATGCACGGCTGCTTTTTTATTTATTTTTAATTCAATCACAACTTTCTCCAATTCAGGCTCAAGCTGTTCAACACTACACTGACAGAACTACATGCCATGGCAGCACTGGCAATCATCGGGTTAAGCAAGATACCATACAATGGGAACAGAATACCTGCCGCCACCGGAATGCCTATCAAATTATAGATAAACGCCCAGAAAAGATTCTGATGGATCAAACGTACAGTTTTATGGGAAAGTTTAAAAGCTTTGGGTAACAACAACAAATCCGAAGTCATTAACGTAACCATCGCTACATCCATGGCAATATCCGTACCTTTACCCATTGCAATACTTACATCGGCACGTGCCAACGCCTGTGAGTCATTAATGCCGTCACCTACCATAGCTACGACTCTTCCTTCAGCTTGTAATTCTTTAATAACATTCTCCTTATCGACCGGCAAAGCATCCGAAATAAAACGATTCGCATCAATTTCTCCGGCCACATTCTGTGCAGTAAGATGACCGTCACCGGTCAACAATACAATGTACTTTCCACTCTCCTTCAATTGTTTGACCGCTTGTCTGGAAGTATCTTTTATTTTGTCACTAATGGCTATAACCGCCAGCAATGTATTTCCCTCGCCAAAATAAACCAGACTCTTGCCACTCTTCTCATAATCCTCCACCATCCCTTTCAACAAGTCGGAAATTCCCGCTCCAAAATCTTTCAGTAACCGATGGCTTCCTGCCCAAAAAGTTTTATTTCCACGGGTCACCACAATCCCCCGTCCTGTCCGACTCTCAAAAGAATCAATGAGTGCCGGCTTCTCACCTTCCTTTTTCAAAGCCTCGACAATAGCCAAAGCCAACGGATGTTCCGATTTCAATTCAGCAGCATACAGAATTCCCTTATGCTCGTTCTGCCATCCGGCATCATGCAACCATCCGGTCACCACAGGGCGCCCCTCAGTTACAGTACCCGTTTTATCAAGTACCACTGTATCCACTTTCCGCATCTGCTCCAAGGCTACCGCATCCTTTATCAAAATATGTGATTCGGCCCCTTTACCAATTCCTACCATCAAAGCAGTGGGAGTAGCAAGTCCCAAAGCACACGGACAGGCAATAACCAAAACAGACACTGCTGAAAGCATAGCATAAGAAAAGTCATCCGCTCCACCTGCCACTATCCAAACAAGGAAAGTAAAAACAGCCACAGCAAGGACAACAGGAACAAAAACCGCCGTCACTTTATCCACAATACGCTGGACTGGAGCTTTAGACCCCTGTGCTTCCTGCACCATGCGGATAATCTGTGCCAACACCGTATTTTTCCCCACCTTTTGAGCAGTCATAGTAAATGCACCGTTCTGATTGATAGTGCCGGCCAGCACCTTATCACCCTGTTTTTTCTCTACAGGAATAGGTTCACCGCTTATCATGCTCTCATCTATAAAGGTGTTTCCTCCGACAATGACCCCATCCACCGGAATTTGCTCACCGGGACGGACGCTCACCTTATCGCCAACCTGAAGTTCGGCTATCAAGATATCCTCTTCCCTGCCGTCTTTCACCACACGGGCCGTCCGAGGCTGTAATCCCATCAGTTTACGAATAGCTGTGGAAATTTTTCCTTTTGCTTTCTCTTCCATCAGCTTGCCAACCAATACGAAAGCTATGATAACAGTGGCAGCTTCATAATATACATGAGGTTCCAATCCGCGGCTGTACCAAAATTCGGGATAGAACGTATTAAACAAACTGAACAAAAATGCGATGGAGGTGCTAAGTGCCACCAACGTATCCATATTACTGGTACGCTGAAGCGTCTGTTTCCAGGCATTCATATAGAAAGAACGCCCCGAATATAAAATAACAGGAAGTGAAAGCAACAGCATCCACCAGTTTACTCCCGGAACATTCATCAGAAACATCCCCAAAACAGCTACCGGTAAAGCAAAAATCCAAGCAACGATAGTCTTCCGCTTCAACTGTCCGTAATAAGATTGCTCTGCTTCCTCCTGCTCCTGCACAGAGTTATCCTCATCTATTATCAAATCAAAACCTATTTTCATCACAGCCTCTTTCAGTTGTTGCGGAGACACAATATCCGGATTATAAGTCACCGCCAAAGTAGCCGCCGCCAAATTGACCGATGCATTTTCCACGCCTTCTTGCTTCCTTACAATCTTCTCCACGTTGCCGGCACATGCCGCACAATGCATTCCCGTAACGGGATATAGTTTTTTTGTCATATCGCTCATATTCATTTCTTTACTTATTTATTATAGCTTATCAACGGACAAATTTAGCAAAAAGTTCATGCAATCTTATTGCAAACAGATAAATATATTTTCGCTTTTTAGATGGACATTTCACGAAGTTATTCTATATTTGTGGAGAAAGTTAGGATAAGTAATCCATGCAAATAAACAAAAAGTTATGAAAAAAAGAAATCTCGTATTGTCTGTTATGACAACTTGCCTTGTATCCTGCTTTTTATTATCGGGATGTAACGGACAAAAACAAATTGATAGTGAAACTGTAAAGACTGTAAAAGTGGAAGAACAAGCCCATTTACAAGATGACACAGTCTCTCCCGCCTGTAAGATTACTATTGATTATAGTTATTTAGCAGAATCTGATGCTGCGGATAGCATAGCACAACGCATCAACCGTACCATACAAGCCCACGTTTTGGGAAAAGAATATATCCGGATGAATCCGGAAGTTGCTGTAGATTCTTTTAAAAATACCTACATTGACAACTACCGCAAAGATGTGAACGAGTTCTATCAGGAAGATATAAAAAATGGAACTCCCAAAGACGAACTTCCCACATGGTACAATTATGAATACGGACTGACCACCCATTTCAGCGAAGGCAAAGAAGGCATTCTGAATTTCATTGCAGAAACTTTTGAATATACAGGCGGGGCACATCCCAACTCATGGAACAAATGGATGAACTTCGAAAAGAATACCGGCAAACTGCTTGCTTTGAAAGATGTATTTATGGCAGGATCGGAAAAACCGATGAGCGACATGTTGCTGGAAGAACTGATAACAGAGATGGCTACCCGTCTGGAAGACAGCTCCATCACCTCACTGGAAGGACTTCAGAATGCAGGCATCTTGAATTCTACCAATATGTACGTACCCGACAATTTCTTGTTAGAAAAGGAAAAAGTATCTTTCCTGTATAACAAATACGATATCGCTCCCTATGCTGTAGGAGTCATCACCCTTTCTTTGCCCTACACATCGGTAGAAAAATATATGATACATTAAATAACGATTTTAAGTATAGAATGGAATTAATACTGAAATATTTCCCTAACCTCAGCGAACAGCAGAAAACACAGTTTGCCGCATTGTATGATTTATATACGGATTGGAATAGCAAAATCAATGTAATCTCACGCAAGGATATCACTAATCTGTACGAACATCATGTATTGCACTCGCTAGGCATAGCCAAAGTGATAAACTTCACCCCTGATACCCAAATTATGGACTTGGGCACAGGGGGCGGTTTCCCGGGTATCCCTTTGGCCATCTTATTCCCTGAAGTCCAATTCCATCTGGTGGACAGTATCGGAAAGAAAGTGAAAGTAGCTACAGAAATAGCCAATGCTATCGGACTGAAGAATGTCACTTTCCGTCATTGCCGCGCCGAAGAAGAAAAAAGGAAATTCGACTTCGTGGTAAGTCGTGCTGTCATGCCTTTGGGCGATCTAATAAAAATTATCCGTAAAAACATCAGACAAGAACAGCATAACGCCCTGCCCAACGGGCTGATTTGTCTGAAAGGCGGAGAGTTGGAACAAGAAACAATGCCCGTGAAGCACAAAACAATGCTTTATGATCTGAAAAATGAATTCACGGAAGATTTTTTTAAAACCAAGAAAGTGGTTTATGTAACCATCAGCGGTTTATAATTATAGATAAAAAAAACATGAAAATAAAGAAATTTGAATTCAATATGTTTCCGGTAAACTGCTACGTGCTATCGGACGAAACAAAGGAAGCCGTCATTATTGATGCCGGTTGCTTTTATGAAGAAGAAAAGCAAGCCTTAAAAAGATATATTGACAGCAATAGCCTGACAGTGAAACATTTGTTGAATACGCACCTCCATCTGGACCATATTTTCGGCAACCCATTCCTGTTGCAAGAATACGGGCTAAAAGCCGAAGCAAATCAAGCGGATGAATTTTGGCTGGAACAAGCACCGGCACAATCACGTATGTTTGGTTTCCAATTGCCCGAAGCACCCGTGCCATTAGGAAAATATATCTTTGATGGAGATATCATTACTTTCGGCAATACCCAACTGGAAGCTATCCATGTACCGGGTCATTCGCCGGGAAGCATTGTTTTTTACTGCAAAGAAGCCCACTGTATCTTCAGCGGTGATGTATTGTTCCAAGGAAGTATAGGACGTGCAGACCTTACAGGAGGTAACTTCGACGAACTTCGCGAGCATATATGCAGTCGTTTGTTTGTACTCCCCCCCGACACGGTAGTCTATCCCGGTCATGGAGACCCGACCACTGTGGGAGCAGAAAAAGCGAACAACCCTTTTTTCCGATAAGATAAAACTTAAAATTCAACTTATATACTACTACCATGAAAACAGATTTATTAGCAGACCGACATATCGGTATACAGGAAGAAGACCTTCCCGTTATGTTGGAAAAGATTGGCGTAAAGAGCCTTGATGAACTGATTAACAAAACAATTCCGTCCAAAATCCGTTTGAAAGAACCTCTGCCACTGGCTGCTCCCATGACGGAACGGGAGTTTGCAGAGCATATTACCGAACTAGCTTCACAAAACAAGATTTATACCTCTTATATAGGTATGGGTTGGTATGACAGTATTACTCCGGCGGTCATTCAACGCAATGTATTCGAGAATCCTGTGTGGTACACCTCGTACACTCCTTATCAAACCGAAGTTTCACAAGGACGTTTGGAAGCACTGATGAACTTCCAGACTGTCATATCCGACCTCACAGCCATGCCATTGGCAAACTGCTCATTGCTGGATGAATCTACCGCCGCTGCCGAAGCCGCCACCATGATGTATGGACTTCGCACCCGCGACCAACAAAAAAGCGGAGCCAACGTATTGTTTGTGGATGAAGAGATTTTCCCACAGAACCTGTCAGTCATCCAGACCCGCGCCCTTCCTCAAGGCATGAAGATCCAAGTAGGAAATTACAAGGAATTGGCATTTACTCCGGAAATCTTTGCCTGCATCCTTCAATACCCCAATGCCAGCGGTAGCGTGGAAGACTATCGTGAGTTTGTGGAAAAGGCACATGCCGCCCATTGTAAAGTAGCCGTGGATGCTGACATCATGAGTTTGGCATTGTTAGTTCCTCCCGGCGAATGGGGAGCAGACATCGTATTCGGAAGTACCCAGCGCCTGGGTATCCCCTTGTTCTACGGAGGTCCGTCCGCAGCCTACTTCGCTACACGTGACGAATATAAACGCAATATGCCGGGACGTATCATCGGCTGGTCTAAAGACAAATATGGCAAACTGGCCTACCGTATGGCTTTACAGACCCGTGAGCAACATATTAAACGCGAAAAAGCAACTTCCAACATCTGCACCGCACAGGCATTACTGGCTACAATGGCCGGCTTCTATGCTGTTTATCATGGGCAGGAAGGTATCAAAAATATAGCAAAACGCATTCATAGCATTACCACCTGGTTGAACAAAGCCCTAACCCGCTTGGGATATGTACAGCATAATGAATTATTCTTTGACACCCTGCGTTTCAGTCTGCCCGACCATGTTTCGGCTCAGAAGCTGCGTACCATCGCATTGAGTAAAGAAGTAAACCTCCGTTACTATGATAATGGCGATGTAGGTTTCAGCATTGATGAAACCACCGACCTGAAAGATGTAAACCTGTTACTTTCCATCTTCTCCATTGCTGCCGAAGAAACCGTTCAAGAAGTGACAGACATTCCCGAAGCATCCTCACTGAATCGTGAACTACGCCGCCGTACTTCCTTCCTCACCCATGAGGTATTCAACAAGTATCATACTGAAACCGAAATGATGCGTTATATCAAACGTTTGGAACGTAAAGATATCTCATTGGCACATTCCATGATTTCATTGGGTTCTTGTACCATGAAACTGAATGCCGCTTCGGAAATGCTCCCACTCAGCAACTTAGGCTGGATGGCTATACACCCGTTAGCACCTGAGGATCAAACAAAAGGCTATCAGACATTAATTAATAACTTAAGCGAGCAGTTGAAGGTTATTACCGGATTTGCAGGAGTCACTTTGCAACCTAATTCAGGTGCAGCAGGAGAGTATACAGGACTGCGTATCATCCGCGCTTATCTGGAAAGTATCGGACAGGGACACCGCAACAAGATATTAATTCCGGCATCAGCCCACGGTACGAATCCGGCTTCAGCCATTCAATGCGGATATACCACGGTGACTTGCGCCTGTGACGATAAAGGTAATGTAGACGTAGAAGATTTACGTGCAAAAGCAGAAGCCAACAAGGATGATCTGGCTGCATTAATGATTACCTATCCGTCCACTCATGGTATCTTTGAACCGGAAATTGCAGAAATTTGTAAAATTATTCATAAATGCGGAGCACAGGTTTACATGGATGGTGCAAATATGAATGCACAGGTAGGTCTGACCAATCCGGGTACCATCGGGGCTGATGTATGCCATTTGAATCTGCATAAGACTTTTGCCAGCCCTCACGGTGGTGGCGGTCCCGGTGTAGGTCCCGTTTGTGTAGCCGAACATCTGGTTCCGTTCCTTCCGGGACATCAAGTTTGGGGTAACAGTGCCAATCAGGTTTCTTCAGCTCCATACGGTAGCGCAGGAATCCTGCCTATTACTTACGGTTATATTTGCATGATGGGCGCCGAAGGTCTGACCAATGCCACCAAGACTGCTATTCTGAGCGCCAATTATCTGGCAGCCTGCTTCAAGGATACCTACGGCATTGTATATACCGGCGCTACGGGCTTTGTGGGCCATGAAATGATTTTAGATTGCCGCTATCTGCATGACGAAACCGGTATCAGCGAAAATGACATCGCCAAGCGTCTGATGGATTATGGCTATCATGCGCCCACCCTTTCCTTCCCGGTTCATGGAACATTGATGATTGAACCGACTGAAAGTGAAAGTTTATGGGAACTGGATAATTTCGTCACTGTGATGCAAACCATCTGGCAGGAAATTCAAGAAGTGAAGAATGGCAGTGCCGATAAAGAAGATAATGTATTGGTCAACGCCCCGCATCCTGAATATGAAGTGGTGGCCAATGAATGGAATCACAGCTACAGCCGAGAGAAAGCCGCTTATCCTATCGAATCGGTACGTGATAACAAATTCTGGATCAATGTAGCCCGGGTAGATAATACATTAGGTGACCGCAAACTGTTGCCTACCCGTTATGGTAAGTTTGAATAAAAAAGCATTGTACTAAGAAGAAGAGAGGATCAAAATTCAGTTTTTGAAAATATGAATTTATAATTTGAAATTTGAACATCCTAAAAAACTAAAGAAAGGGTCGTATCATTACTCAAGACAGAGCTTGATACGACCCTTTTAAGTTTATAATTACTATCTGTAACTTTTCGGAACTGTCATTTTAGTTTTAACACACCTCCTCCCTCTTTTCAGGAACTATCCTTTTACTTTATCCACAGTAGGAGCAACTTGAGTTCCATAGCAGTCCGAACACATAATATCAGTATCCTAATTCATAAGGCTGTTCTACAGCCGGAACCCCATCGGACATCCATCCAGGCATTGCTTCTTTTTTCAGATAATGATTAAAGAACTGGAACATACGTTTTTGAAAATCTATTTTGTTGGCAATCTTTGTCGGCCAATGCGGTTCGCCTGTATAGTTCAGCATCCAGCAAGGCTTTCCAAGACGTTTCATTGCCACAAAATATTCTATTCCCTGATACCAGGGCACATGTCCGTCAGCGTCATTATGCATGATTAAAACAGGTGTTTGTACCTTGTCCATCGTGAACAGAGCAGAGTTTTCCAAGTAACGCAACGGAGTACTCCAAGGCGTACCGCCCAGACGACTCTGAGTATGTTCATACTGGAACGAGCGTGCCAGCCCCGATCCCCAACGGATACCTCCGTAGGCACTGAACATATTGACCACCGGAGCACCTGACTCAATAGCCGCAAACAAATCAGTACGTGTAGCCAGATAAGCCACTTGATAACCGCCCCAACTATGTCCCTGCGCCCCTATGGCTTTCTCGTCAATATAACCTTTGCCTATCAGCATGGCAACCCCCGGCATCAGACAGTTATAGCAACTCTCACCCGGATAACCGTCTACATAACGTATGTCCGGATTGAACACAATATACCCGTTACTGTTATAAAGATGATAATCAATGGTAGACCGATGGGGTTCCGGCATCCGGTAATTAAACAGAGTTTCCGAATTTCGCTCATAGAAACTCACAATCATCGGGTATTTCTTGGCCGGATCAAAATCGGCAGGCTTGTACACCACCCCTTCCAACTTACGGCCATCTAAAGATATCCACGAAACCAGTTCGGCAGTTCCCCACAAATAGTCTTTCTGTTGGTCAATGCCATGAGTCAGCCGAATAGATTTCTTGAAATCGAGTGTAGCATAATGAAGGTCAGGATATTGCTCAAAACTTTCCATCGTATAGATTACATGGTCTGTATTTTTCGCCTTAGAAATACTGCGTAACATATAGTTACCCGCCATCAATTCTTTGGGAGAAGCAGCGGTGGAAAGACGAGCCTTGTAATACCCGTTCCCTTTGGTCACTTCGTTAAAGCCTTTCAACAACTGTGGCTTGTTCAGGTCAATCATACGCTCCTCCTTATCCAGTTTTACCAAACGATATGAAATCCGGTTCTTACGTCCATTCATCGTCAGATTGACAGGTTCCTTCATGGCATCCGGATCGAATTTCCAAATATCATAACGGTCATAAATTAAAAGGGACTCATCCCGTTCCGTCCATCCGGCAGTTCCATGTGCGTTCGGATAGTCAGGTACATCATTCTCTTCATCCCATGCGAGAAAAGAAGCGGGGGTAGTCAACTGATTTTTTTTCCCGTCTGCCATAGAAAGAGTATACCAACAACTGTCTGTTTCAGCATACCAATACGCATACTTGCCTTGTGGTGAAAGACGGTATCTGCCATAATCCGCCGATGCCAGTAATTTACGGCTGCCATCTTCCAAAGACACTGTGTAATAATCACTGCGTGTCCGCCCTTCCCACATGGAGGACAATGAATAAGGACGCGAAGTGGAAAGCAATGCCAACGGGGCATCTCCTTCATCTCCCAGCAAAATCTGAGACAGCTCCTCATCTGCCAGCTGACAAATACGACCACCATTTATATGATAAACCGCTTGATAGCTTCTTTTCAGCTCTTTCTCCTTATTATAATCCTGTACAGTATATTGCACCGGCTCGTCCCAACTCCACACCTGCACATTGGGACGGTTCTCCGCCAATTGCAACGTATCCTTTTGTCTAGGCTCAGGCGATGTGCCAAAAAACAACCGGGAAGCACTCTTCGAAAATTGTAATTTCCCATGCTCGCTGATTACCCATCCTTTCGGAAAAGCCCGATTGCCACGTGCCGCAACTTCTGTTGCCGGTGCTCCCTGCTGTGACAGCCACAAGCTCATGGCTTTATAACAAGAATCTTTCTGTGCACAATATAAGAAAGCCAAGTTTGCTCCATCTTCATCAAAAGTGACCTGTTTAAACACCCCGTCACCTTCTTTTATCAGCGTCTTCACACCTGTTTCCGTATTCAGAAGATACAATCCCGGCTTTTCCTCTGCTTTATCACCTGCGGTAATATAATAAAGCATTCCGCTTTTCTCCGCAAAGTTGAAAGCTTTCACAGCAGGAGCCTCATACCGGGTACTGAGGTTTGCATTCAACGGTTGGACATACAAAGTCGAGTCTTTCCTTCCCTTCTGAAAAGCAACCCAGTCCGCCTTCTCTGCCAGCCTGAATGTTTTCAGTGAATCAATCACTTCCCTGCCGCCCGAAAGCGAATAAATGACCAATGCATCCATCGGCATCTTTTCTTTCTTCGTTTTCTTTATTTTCAGAGAATCCACTATCATCTTGCCGGGTTTCTGCGACACAACCAAATAGTCGGAAGAAGCCGAGAAAAGAAAACGGTCCGCCCGCGGAAAAGTGGCAAGTTCCTTCCCTTGTGCATCATACAAATTCACCACAGCATCTCCTTCCCAAGGTTCCATCTTGCATGCCACCCACTTTCCATTATCAGAAATAGCTTGCCCGCTGATACGCTGCCAGGCAACTAAATTGTCTACTGTGAGACTTTTCGAGGCTGTCTGCGCCATCACAGGCGACAGATTCCCTATGCATAGGACAAGAGCCAGATACTTTACATGTTTCATATCCATTTTATCGTTACTGATTAGTTCGATTTTTATAAAGGCTTATCTTTCTCATATTCCGTTTTATCTTCGGCCGCAACCAGATTTAATTCCCTGCCGCTCTCTCCATACGAAACCGCATGACGTACTGCAAAATTTTCCAAGAACAAATGGTTCAGCGTAAACAATGCCCCATTCAGGTGCTCATTTCTGACAGAAGGTTTTGTATTCCTACTACGAATCCGAGACATGCATTTACAACGCTGTCCGGGAGTCAAGACACCCGCCATCCATCCACTTTTTAAATAATGCAAATATATAAAAAACGGATAAAAGTCTGATTCTAAACAATAATTTTGTACTTTTACTGTCGCATATAATCCATATACATTCAACACCAAACAATAAAAGCTATGACAGCAAGAAACAAAGTTCTAACCATCATGGGTATCATTATACTTATCGGGATTATCTCAATAGGATTCTTTGTATTTCCAATCGGAATTTCCATGTGCGCCATTACAGGCTTATGCTATGGCTGCAAATATAAAGACAAGTTGTTTATCAGATGGTCATCTGTAGGATTGGTAACAGGTATCGGACTTTCCATTTACACCTGGTGTTTAATCTCGTCAATGTAAAACAGCATAAGTTCAGTAAAAAAAAGAGGGGTTACGACAACCCCTCTTTTTCACCATTCACGATATCAATATGCAATGCCTGCGGTTCCTTCGGCAATCCCGGCATACGCATTATTTCTCCGGCAATAACTACCAGCATCTCAGCTCCGGCATTCATCACAATATCTTGTACATGGAATTCAAAATTGTCTACCGCACCGTAAATTTTGGGGTCGGTAGAGAATGAATACTGCGTCTTGGCAATGCAGATAGGGAAATTTCCATATCCCAATTCTACAATATGCTTCAGTTTCTTACGGGCAGCGGTACTATACGTAATAATGCTGGCACCGTATAAATTACAAGCCACCTTCGATATTTTAGTTTCTACACTATCCTCATCATCATAGGCATATTGCAAAGGCTCGGAAGGTTGTTCCTCAATGGTTTTCACAACCAGTTCCGCCAATTCTACTGCCCCTTCGCCACCATCAGTAAAGGCGTTGTTCACTGCAAAGCCCACACCTTTCTTCTCGCAATGGGTACGGATATAATCCACTTCTTCCTCCGAATCATCCCCATAACGGTTAAACGCAACGACAACTGTCTGACCGAAATATCTCAAATTACGCAAATGCTTATCCATATTGGCCACACCCTGCTTCAAAGCTTCCAGATTGGGTTCCTTTATCTTATCCTGTGATACGCCGCCATGCATTTTCAATGCACGGGCAGTCACCACCAAGACGGTCAGTTTAGGTGTGATACCTGCTTTACGGCACTTGATATCATAGAACTTCTCCGCTCCCAGGTCAGCCCCGAATCCGGCTTCGGTAATAGTATAATCACTAAAAGTCATTGCCATCTTGGTTGCCAGAATAGAGTTGCAACCGTGAGCGATATTGGCAAACGGTCCCCCATGAACAAAGGCAGCAGTATGTTCCGTAGTTTGTACCAGATTAGGAGAAAGAGCATCTTTCAAAAGAACAGTAATGGCTCCGGCAACTCCTAAATCTTTTACAGTAAAAGGCTTGTTGTCATACGTAAAACCTAATAAAATATTTTCAATGCGACGACGCAGGTCTTTTTCATCCTTGGCCAGACACAGAATAGCCATAATTTCAGATGCAGGAGTAATATCAAAACCTGACTCCTGGGTAATTCCGTTGGTCTTCGGTCCTAGTCCTGTAACAATATAACGGAGGGAACGGTCATTCACATCCAACACACGACGCCACAGCACTTCCTTCAATCCGAAACCATTATCACGATTCTGATAAAGGTAATTGTCCAACAAGGCCGAAATCATATTGTGAGCGGAAGTGATGGCATGAAAATCACCTGTAAAATGAAGATTAATCTTATCCATCGGCAACACCTGGGCGTATCCTCCTCCGGCAGCTCCCCCTTTCATTCCGAAACAAGGACCTAGCGACGGCTCGCGCAAGGCAACAATTGTTTTCTTTCCTATTTTATTCAGTCCCAAAGCCAATCCGATGGAAACAGTGGTCTTACCAATACCGGCTTTGGTAGGAGTGATGGCAGTAACTAGAATAAGGTTACTCTGCTGCACCTTTTCTTCGTTTATCTGACTTTCATCCACTTTGGCAATATAGCGCCCGTAATTACTGATGTGCTCTACAGGAATACCGGTTTCCCTAGCCACTTGTTTAATCTTGACCAGCTCAATGCTGCGTGCTATTTCAATGTCCGTTTTCATCTTTTTACTAAATTTAGGCGGCAAAGGTAATATATTTCCTTAACTTTGTTTTGGTTTCAAACAACAAAATAATATAAGGAGTAAGCAAATGAACAATTTTGTATTTTACAGCCCTACCGAGTTTGTATTTGGCAAGGATACAGAAATCCAAACCGGTACTCTTGCTAAAAAGTATAACGCCCGGAAGGCAATGATTGTTTACGGTGGAGGCTCTATTATTCGCAGCGGATTACTGCAACGCATAGAAGATTCTCTGCAACAGGCAGGAGTGGATTATGTAAAATTAGGAGGCGTACAACCTAATCCTACTGACCCGAAAGTTTACGAAGGCATTGAACTGGCGCGCAAAGAAGGCGTGGACTTTATGCTTCCCGTAGGGGGAGGCTCTGTCATTGACACTGCAAAAGCCATTGCGGCAGGAGTGCCCTACGAAGGTGATTTTTGGGATTTCTATATAGGAAAAGCCAAAGTGAAGAAGGCCTTAAAAGTGGGTGTGGTACTTACTATTCCCGCTGCCGGCAGCGAAGGTTCGGGCAATACGGTGATTACCAAACTGGAAGGTCTGCAAAAACTAAGTTTGCGTGTACCGGAATTACTACGGCCTGTTTTTGCTGTGATGAATCCGGAGCTGACCTATACTCTCCCCCCCTACCAGACAGCTTGTGGCATTGCCGATATGATGGTACACATTATGGAACGTTATTTTACCAACACTCCCGATGTAGAAATCAGTGACCGGCTGTGTGAAGGGACTTTGATGGCTATCATCAAAGAAGCATATAAAGTGAAGCAGAACCCGAACGATTACGAAGCACGCGCCAATATCATGTGGTGTGGGACAATTGCCCATAACGGTACTTGCGGAGTAGGTTGTGAGGAAGACTGGGCATCACATTTTCTGGAACATGAAATCAGTGCTGTATATAATGTGACACATGGAGCAGGACTAGCAGTAATCGTACCTGCATGGATGACATTCATGGCAGAACACAACCCGAAAAAGATTGCCCGGTTTGCAAACCGCGTTTTCGGAGTTCCCGAGAATGAGGATTTGGAAGAAATGGCACTTGCCGGCATATCACGATTGAAGCATTTTTTCAGATACATGGGCCTGCCGGTCAATTTCAAAGAATTGGGTATAGAACATCCTGATATTGAACTGCTAGTGAAAAAACTGCATGAAAACAAAGGTGAATTAGTAGGTAATTATGTAAAACTGAACAAAGAATACAGTAAAGAGATATTCGAACTAGCCTGCAAATAACCCGCACAGCCCAACTGTTCTAAAATATAGGCATCCGGTTTATCTGCCTTTATTTCATTCAGAACCGTAAAGCTCCTAAAGTATTCTATTTTCCAGACGCGCCGGCACGAACTACGTTATTCGTGCCAGCCGCATCTGAGAAATATAGCACCATTAAGCGACAGACACTTCATGCAACGACTTCCCTCTTGCCCATTTATACTCCAACATTTTCCACCTTTTACTTCACTATTTATATGCTTTTTAGCATAAAACGCTAGGTTTTTCCAACCATTTAAAGTAACTTCGCCGGACTTTTTTGGAGAAAAAACAATGTATATATTCCGATCAATTCACGAAATAATAAATACGATTTTTGTAGCTAAAGGACTATTGGTAGAGATGTTTGAGAAGAGAAAAGTACTTAGTTTTCGATACTCGGACGCACTAGCCCTATTGAAAGAGGATGAAAACCGTTTAAAGATACTCATCGAAAAGGAAATCATACACCAAAACGGAAACTTTGTGGAACTGGATGCCCGATTCCTTGATTTCTTCGAACTGCTGCTGGAAGCGAACGAGGAAATCAACACGGCTACCGTAGAGGAAAACATAGAGTACCTGCACGAACTGATGGACTACTACCTGAAAGAAAAGATCCAGTCGCGCAAGGAAAGTTATGTACGCAATATCAAGATTACCTTTCAGAAACTGGCACGTGTAACGATACGGAACATTATCAACCTTCAACACAATATTGATAATGCTTTCAAACACGAGCCCACATACCAGATAAAAATAGCCAAACTGCAAAATCTGGACAAGAAACGAATCAACATCCAGCGGTTGATAGACTCTACCGAACATCTGATTCTGCATGAAGAACGGGATTTCTTCCGCCAAGCCACTGACGAAGAGCTGACCCGCATCCTGCTCGAACTGCGGCAGGAACTGCAACTATCAGCTCACAGTCTGATTCGTGCCCAGCAGGATATCATCAATTACCTGAACCAAATAAAGAATCAGGTGATACTGGTAGAAAAAATACGAAAAGTAAAATATCTGCAAGATCAGTTCGAGTTACGTGCCCGGAGTAATCTGTCCGAAATAATGGAACGGGAACGCTCCCTCCTGTTGGAAGGCAATACACAAGCATCGTTCAAACTGTCCCCCAGCTATCTGGCCAGTGACGAAGTGCGTCCCATCATTCTGAAAGTTATCAGCAATCAGAAGTATCGTGAAATTGTACGGAAAAATGAAGCCGGAGCTTTCAGTGAAGAAGACTTGGAAGCACAGGCCATGTACGAAGAAGTGATTAATCTGGACGAAGTGGTAACCGCCTTTGTGCAGTCGGGGGCAGAAGCCCGCTGGAAAGGAGAGCCGGTCAGCGACCTTTTTTCCTTTCTGTTGCAATATCATTTCCATCGCGAAGTGGATGAAAAGGAACGTACCACGTTCTTCTGTCAGATTGTCTCACTTTACGAGAGCCAACTGGAAATCCGGAACGAGTTCGGACTCCACAATCAATATGAATATGCTAAAATATACCCACTCTGAGATTTATGGATTTAAATATACAAATACCCGATAATACCGCATCCATCTTTGAATACCTGCAAAAAGGACTGTTCATCAGTTCCAACAGCACCAGCGAAGAAGTACGCGATATGTATAATGAAATAGATGAGAACTACGAATCTCTCTATCAGTATTTCTCACAAATAAACTATACACTGGAACGGGGAAACGAATATTTCTTCTTCTCCCGTATAGAACCTAAAGCCACACTGGAGCAAAAAATCATGCGTGCCTATTACTGGATAGATGTGCTCGATTTTTTCAAAACCTACGATGAAACATTCGGTCCCGGATTCCGCTTCCAGCCCGAACAGATATTGGTGGAAACCAACATCAACATGCTGCTCCAAAACAAACTGGACGGTATGCGGAAACACATCTCGGACAAGGACATCCGCAAGGAAGTGCTGGAAAACATGATACGCCAGCTCACCAAAGACTCGTTCCTGGAACAGGAAAATGAGAAAACCAATACGTATAAAGTGATGAGCGCCTGGCATTATCTGGAAAGACTGATTGAAAGTATCAACATTTACGACGAAACCGAAGATGAGAAACCTGAGTAGAATTATCTTTATCAATAGTGCGAATATCCCTTATTCGGACGATATCTATCTGGACGGAAACGTTCACTTCATCGGTACGCAGGGAGTGGGAAAAAGTACCCTTCTGCGTGCTATCCTTTTCTTTTACAATGCCGACACGCAACGGCTGGGCATTTCGGTGGAAAAGCAGAATTACACGGATTACTATTTTCCCTACTCCAATTCGTATATCGTTTACGAAGTGGCAACAGAGAACGGTGCGTTCTGTATTCTGAGTTTCAAATCGATGAACCGTGTATGTTACCGCTTCATCCACTCTCCTTACCGCAAAGAATTCTTTATAGACAAGAATCGGGTGGCCTATAGCGAGAGCGACCGCGTGCGTGCCGTGCTGGACCAATATGGCATAGAATATTCACGTATCATCTATACCTACGACGAGTATCGGAACATTCTGTATGGAAACAGTACAAGTCCTGAGTTCAGCCGGTACTCGCTGATGGAGAGCAAGCAATACCAGAATATTCCGCGCACTATACAGAACGTGTTGCTGAATTCGAAACTGGATGCTGAATTTATCAAGAAAACAATCATTTCTTCTCTGAATGAAGATGAAACGGCCATCGACCTGAACAGTTACAAGGAGCATCTGAAAAACTTTGAAACCCGTCTGAAGGATATCGAAGAATTTCAGAAACGGGAAACCCGGAAACAGGCTCGGGAAATCACACTGTTATCCCAACAAACGTCCAAACTGCAAGGCGGACTGGTGCAGAATTGCCGCGAACTGGTTGCCGCTTTCCGCAAAGCCGAAAGTATCCTTCCCCAATGGAAAGAGAAACAAGACCGCACGGATGCCGACAAAGGAAAACTGATACGCCGGAAACAGGAGCTTCAGGATGAATCGCGCAAACGCAGCGACAAGTTACAGGAAGCGCTGGCAGTGCTGAACAACGAACTGCAAAAGGCATTAGGCAAAGAAAAGGACTATCAGAACAAGAACATAGAAGAGATTATAGAACGCTCTTCCAAAAAAGAGGAATGGAAGAACCGGCAGGTGGGATTGCTGGAAGAACAACGCATCCTTACCTCACAATATATGGAAATATCCACCAAGTATAAATCGCTGATTCAGGCCTTGGACGAGCAATGGAACAAGATTCATGAAGCGAAAATCAAACAACTGGATACATTAAACAATGCATACAACGAGCGTCTGGAAGAGGCCCGCAAAGAATACCAGCGGTTCACAGATTCCCTTTACCAGGAGTTCGAAAGCCTGTCACAGCAACTCCATCCGCTGAAAGCCGAGAAACTGGGCGAACTGAACGCTATAGATTACCAGATAAAATTATGCAGAAAGGAGGTTTTCTTTGAGGAAGAGCAACAGGAATTGAAAACACGTATCCAAAACTATGCCAACTTTCATACGGAACGGAAAAACCGTATCGCCCAAGCGCAGCTCATCATCAAGGAACTGACCATGACTTGGGAAGAGGAACAGCAGAAACAGTTGAAAGAAAAAGACCTGACCTTGCAAAAACTGCAACAGGAGATGCTGCAACTCCGTCCCCGCATAGACGAATTACAAGCTTTTCTGAACAACAGCAAAGACACCTTGCAAGGCTGGCTGAAAGAAAACAAAAAGGGATGGGAAGAGAATATCGGCAAACTGTGTGATGAGAGCATCTTATGGCAACGGGGGCTTTTTCCGCAAATTACCATTGAGGGGGGAAACTCATTCTATGGCATTTCCATTAATTTAGACAGCATCCACCGCCCCATCAAATCCATAGACGATTATATCGTCGAGAAAGAAAACGGTGAAAAACGTCTGGAAGAAATCACTGCTGCCATGCAACGCCAGCAAACTGAAAGGGAGGAGTTGCAGGAACAGTTGAAACGCAAATACCAACCGCAGATAAAGGAACAAAAAGCCATTATCAGCCAAATAGAGTATGAACTGGAACAATTGGAACGCCAATACCAGCAGGATATGCTCGACTTGGAAGAGTGGAAGAAGAAAGCCAATGAGGAACGGAATGCCAAAATAAACCGATTGGAAAACGAACAGCGCAAACGGGTTGCCGAACTGGACGGTATAAACAGCAAGCTAAAAAACCTGAACAAAGAAAAGACAGAGAAACTGGATAGCCTGAAACTGGAATGGAACAAGCAACAACAGGCTCTTGCCGCCGAAAAAAAGACACAAGCGGAAGTTATCGGGAAGGAAGAAAAAGAAGAACAACGCAGAATTTCCTCCATCAAAACCGAATATGAAGCGGATATGCAGAAAGAGCTTCACTCGCAGGGAGCAGATACCGAACGTCTGCAAGACATAGCCAACCAACTGGCCCAGCTGGAGAAAGAGCTTTCTTTCATTAAGGAGAATGCGACCCTGGTCATCGAATACCAAAAAGACAAACGGGATTTGATAGACCGTATTCCCGGATGGCAACGGGAGCACGATGAACAAAAACGTCTGCTCCAATTGGAACGGGAAACGCTGAGAGTGGAAACATCCTCCCTACAAGAAAAAATAGACCTTCTGAACAAAGAATGGGAAGAAGCGGAAGAAAATGTAAGGGAACTGCAAAAGAACCTGGAGGCTTACAGCAAGATTCCGGCATACGACTGGTATAAACCGCATCAGGATATATTCCGTTCCGAAAACACGCAAACCATGCAGACCACCAAGACCTGTATGGAGCTGATTGACGAACTGACCCGCCAGGCCAACCAATTCACGCAGGTGCAAAGCAAGCTCCGTAAAGAAGTGAACCTTTTCACCGGACATTTTGATGAGGACAACACCTTCAAGTTCCGCGTAAAATTCAACGAAGATTGGGAATATGTACGCTTTGCCGACGAACTGCACGACTTTGTGGAAGAACACCGCATAGACGAGTACATCCGCCGCATCAACAACGAGCATTGGGATACCTTCAAACGTATCAGTATGGACACCTCCATGCTGACTTCATCGGAAGATGATATTCAAGATGTGATCCGTGAAATCAATAAAGGTTTCGCCACCTGCAATTTTGTGGGAGTCATCCAGCGCATTGAAATGAAAGTGGAAGAGAGCAGCAACCGCGTAGTGAATATTCTGCGTGAGATACAGAAATATTACCATGATTACGGCTATGACCTCTCACCGGAAACCAACCTGTTCTCCTCTGCCAAAGAGCAATTGGTGAAAGAAGAGGCTATCACTTTGCTGCGTACCTTTATCAAGGAAATACATGCTTACCGCTATGACAGTATCCGCCTGTATGATTCCTTCGAGTTGCGTTTCCGCATTGTGGAGAACGGCAATGACACCGGATTTATCGAGAAGATAGCCAATGTGGGGTCGGAAGGAACCGACATTCTGGTAAAAGCGATGATAAACATCATGTTGCTGAATGTGTTCAAGGAAGGAGCATCCCGCAAATTCAAAGATTTCAAGTTACACTGCATGATGGATGAAATAGGCAAACTACATCCCAACAACATCAGCGGTATCCTGAAATTCGCCAATGACCGGAACATCATTCTTATCAACGGTTCTCCCACCGAACTGAACCGCGATGCGTATAAGCACGTTTACCTGCTTACCAAAGGAACACAGAACAAGACCCGCATCGCACGGTTAATCTCAGATAAACAGCTATAAAAGCCAGTAATAACAAACTGTATATTTCTATATTATAATGCACAATCTCTCAAAAAAAGATTGTGCATTATTCTTTTTCCGTGAACATTCTCCTTACATGTACCTGCTACGGTTAGGACGGAGAGCTTGTGAAAGTTCCTCCACCTTTTTCCACAAAGAAAAGAGCGGCTTCCATTCCTGTAATATTCATATCAGAGTAACCCAAACAACCGGACAAAGAACAAATTTACATCCACTTTTCTCCATACAAAGAGAATAACATTAAACATATTTGTGTAATTTCGCCCGGTAATAAAACTACAAACCAATACGCGCTATGATATTTAACCGGACTGAAAAGGAAGAAAAAGCCTATCTCATGGATATTATTGCTTTATTAGCTGCCAATATCGAACAGATGGATAAGGCCATTGAAGATAAATCCAAAGACGTAATGGAGCACAAACTCTATTTGTGGGAAAATCTGTCCGAACTGGACCGAGCCGAGAAAAGTGCGGTCCGGCAGATAGTCACCCAACAAGTAGCAGCCAGCGAGTCCTTGGCCGAGAAAAAGAAACGTTATCGCAAAATGATGGCCATCCCCTATTTCGGTCGCATCGACTTTCAAGAAAAAGGGCAACCCGAAGTCCTGCCATTATATATAGGTATACACTCATTTTTCAATCCTCCCACCAATGAAAATCTGATACACGACTGGCGTGCCCCCATCTCCAGCATGTTCTATGATTATGAATTAGGAGAAGCACATTTCGACGCCCCCTCGGGAGAAGTGAAAGGTAACATCCGTCTGAAACGCCAGTATCGCATCCGTGACGGAAAAATGGAATTCATGCTGGAAAGTTCACTGAATATTCAAGATGACATCCTTCAGAAGGAATTGAGTGGAAACTCCGATGACCGGATGAAGAATATAGTCGCCACCATCCAACGGGAACAGAATAAAATTATCCGTAATGATACATCGAACACCCTGATTATCCAGGGAGTAGCCGGTTCAGGAAAAACATCCATCGCCTTGCACCGCGTAGCCTATCTGCTATATCGGCACAAAGGGGAAATCACGTCCAATGATATCCTGATCATTTCCCCCAATAAAGTATTTGCCGATTACATCTCGAACGTACTTCCCGAATTGGGAGAAGAAAAAATTGAAGAATGCGGCTTTGAGGAATTAATGCTCAAAATACTGGACAACAAATATAAAATACAAACCTTCTTTGACCAGGTGGCCGAAATACTGGACAAAGAGGAAGAAGATTTTATAGAACGTATCCGATTCAAATCCACCACCGAGTTTATCCAGCAGATGGATAAATACATTCTATATTTGGAACAAAACGCATTTCGGCCAACCGACCTGAAAGCAGGGCGTATCCCTATCCCTGCCGAGTACCTGAAAGAACGTTTCGCGGCATGGCACCGCCTGCCCATGCGCAGCCGTTTCCAACCAATGGCAGAAGAAATTGCCCGCGAACTGACTTTCACCTATCACCAAGAGCCGATGGGAAAAATACAGATACGGCAGTTGGGTAATGAACTGAAAAAGATGTTCAACAATAAAGACCTCGACTTGTACAAGGGATTTTATGACTGGCTGGGAAAACCGGAAATGTTCAAGCAGGGTAAAAACCGGAAATTGGAATATGCGGATGTAGCTCCATTACTTTATTTGAAACTGGCCCTGGAAGATAATAAAACCATGTATGGCATCAAGCATCTGCTGGTAGACGAAATGCAGGACTATACTCCGATACAATACAAAGTTCTGGCTAAATTATTCCCTTGCCGGAAAACAATATTGGGAGATGCAAAGCAATCAGTAAATCCATACAGTTCCACCACCTGCGAACAGATCCAACGTGTACTGGTCGGCTCGGAAGTGATGAAGCTTTGTAAAAGTTATCGCTCCACGTATGAAATCACAGAGTTTGCCCAACGTATTGCCAAGAACGAGGAACTGGAAGCTATAGAGCGTCATGGAGAGGAACCGGCAGTCGCCTTGCTGCCTACTGAAAAGAAAGAGATAGAATGGATAGAAAACCTCATCACCTCTTTCCTGAAAGGAGCTGATGTATCCATGGGTATAATATGCAAAACCGTAAAACAAGCGGACAAGTTGTATGCAGCCATCAATCATTTGTCTGATAAGATCTGTTTGCTGACAGAAGAAAGTGTAGCTTTTGTCAATGGGGTGGTCATTACTACAGCCCACATGGCAAAAGGGCTGGAGTTTGACGAAGTGATTGTTCCATTTGTAACTGATAAAGACTATAGAACAGAGATAGACCGCAGCATGTTATATGTAGCCTGCACCCGTGCCATGCATAAACTTTATATTTCCGCATCGGGTAATATAAGTACATTTCTATCATAAGCATTGACAAAACATCATCCATTGCAGGAATGGAATGAAATCCATCCCTACAGTGGATGGGCAAGTCTGCAAAAGGATATTCCTCCGTAAGGAATGCGTAGCCTTGTAATCTGATTCATCCTTAAAAGCTCTTACCCATATCTCTAAACCTTTCCCGCCGTAGGGTTAAAGATTTTCTTCCTGTTTGTTTTATCTCCGCAAGCCTTTGGAGTTATCTCCATAGCCTTGGGAGTCAACTCCAAAGCTTATGGAGATAACTCCAAAGACTTGGGAGATAGAATACATCCGTATAAAAAGGCTTGATCAAGGAAGAGAAAAGGCTTATGTAACAGCGACGGATGCGATATGTTGTTATTACAAGCCGTTTCCAATGTACGAATCATAAAGACAAAATCTTTTTTTCCCTCTCCAAATCATTTTCATTCAGTTGGGGAGACGGAACCATGCAGGTACGGATACAATCTCCCTCCTGACAAGTATAGTCATAATACTTCTTTTGTAATTCTGTCAACTTATCGAGTGGAACCAGCTCCCCTTTCAATTCCAGGAATTCCTCCATGTCTGTACTGTCTCCTTGCTTTACAAACAAGATACGGCGCGCTATCGGATTCCTGTTGTAATCCAGACTAAGATACAAACCTTTAAGGAACGGCGGAAAATCATACATCGGCAATTGCAGATAAATACTGAACAAAGCCATTTGCGGTGACTCGCGCTCGTTAAAGAAAATATACCCGTTCTGATGATTATTGAATAATCCCACTCCCCGATGCGTTGTATTATAGGCACTCATGTGAGTCACCTTCACATACGTATTGTCTTCGGAAGCCTCTATCAGATAGGGTTCCACTTTAAGGCATTGGCACGAAGAAGAAAGACTATAGCTCAGATAACTTCCGCTATAATTATAAACTTCCTGCACGGAACGTTGCATCTCGGCAGTCATCATCTCCATAAAAGGATTGGTCTTTGCCTCACCATGGGCAGGTTCCAAACTGAAAAGCAACTCTTTGATACTTGCCAAATTGCCCAACAGACGTTTTTTTGACACATTATTGACCTGCGCCAAAGCCAAATCTAATGAATCTTCTTCAGAGTGTCCTTGTTTCAATGAGGTTACATAAGTGGGCAGAACGCTGGAATAAAGAGCAGACAAGACACTGGGAGCCATATCTACATAATCCGCTATCTCCTTCATTTTCAAACCATTGTTACGGAGATATTCTATTCTTCGGTATATTTCTATCAAATCATTCATTGTTCTCTTCTTCTTTATTGAACTTGCAAAATACAAGTTTTTATATGAACATACAATGACATATACATTACATTAATGTTACATCATACAACAGGTGGAATATGAAAAATATTAATCATAAAGATTCATTTTTTCTCTCTCGGAAGGCTCCTACTTTTGCTTCCGGAAACAGCAATCCAAGGACACGAGGAGTGAGGTTCCTACAAAGAAAAGAAACAAAACAATTAGTCAATATCAATTAGTATAATGGAAGCAAAAAGCGAAACAAACAAACAGATATCCAGTTTCCTGTTTATCCTGTGGGCAGGAGGGGCGGCACTACTGTCATACTCACTGGTATATGCCCTGCGCAAACCTTTTACAGCTGCCACCTTTGACGGAATGGATTTCTTCGGGATGGACTATAAAGTAGCCACTACCATCATGCAGATTTTCGGCTACCTTATTTCAAAGTTCTTTGCCATCAAGATTGTTTCAGAATTGAAGCGCGAGGACCGGTTGAAGTTCATGGTATGCTCCGTAGCCCTTGCAGAACTCGCTTTAGTCTTCTTCGGATTACTCCCCCAACCCTTTAATGTGTTTGCCCTATTCTTCAACGGACTGGCATTGGGATGCATGTGGGGAGTCATCTTCAGTTTCATAGAAGGACGCAAAGTTACCGATATATTGGCCAGCTTGCTGGGGGTAAGTATGGCGGTGAGCTCAGGAATGGCTAAATCTATGGGATTGTTTGTAGTCAATACATTTGGTGTCACAGAATTCTGGATGCCCGCCCTGATAGGTGGTTTAGCCTTCCCGCTCCTTATCCTCATGGGGTGGTCGCTCAACAAGTTGCCACAACCCACAGATGAAGACCGCGCCCTCCGTTCGGAACGTGTCACCTTGAACGGAGAGCAACGCAGACAACTGTTCAAAAGTTATATGCCCTTGCTGATCATGCTGTTCTTCGCCAATCTGTTTATCACTATTTTACGTGATATAAAAGAAGATTTTCTGGTCAATATCATTGATGTCAGCACTATTTCTTCCTGGTTGTTCGCACAAGTGGACGGCATGGTGACGCTGATTATTTTGGGAATCTTTGCCATGATGTCGTTAATAAACAGCAACTACAGAGTATTGCAGGTGCTTCTGGCTATGGTTATTGGTGGAGCGGGCACAATCAGCTATCTGGCTTTTAATTATGATGCATTGCAACTGCCTACCCTTTACTGGCTGTTCCTCCAAAGTCTGAGACTGTACATCGTTTATCTTAGTTTCCAGACTCTGTTCTTCGAGCGCTTCATTGCCTGCTTCAAGATTAAAGGAAATGTGGGATTCTTCATTGCCACCATCGACTTTATCGGATATACAGGAACTGTCTGTGTACTGCTGTTCAAGGAATTTTGCAGCCCGGATATCAATTGGATGGAGTTCTATAACCAGTTCTCGGGATGGGTAGGCATTGTGTGCAGCATTGCATTCATCGGTTCGGTCATCTATCTGATGCAACGGTATAAATTGGAAAGACAGCTGAGAAAAGAAGAAAAAAATAAAAAGATCATCGTTTCACCGATGGCGTTAACCAACTTAAAGGAAACAGCAGAAAACATCTGTAACCCATAACATAAAAATAAAAGTATAACCAAATAAACAACAAACAAGAAGATGAAGAAAATTGAGTGTGTTATTATGGACTGGGCCGGAACGGCTGTAGACTATGGATGCTTCGCTCCGGTAGCCGCTTTCCTGAAAGCTTTTGCCGAGAAAGGACTGACAGTGACAATGGAAGAAGCACGAGGCCCCATGGGTATGACCAAAATAGACCATATCCGTGAATTATTCAAGTTACCAAGTGTGACGGAGCAATTCAAACAAAACTATAACCGCAACTGGACTGAGGAAGATGTGGTATCCATATACAAAGAATTCGAAAAACACTTGTTCGCCTCCCTGGAAGAATATACGACTCCTATTCCCGGTGTAATCGAAGTAATCGAGAAACTGAAAAGGGACGGCATCAAGATAGGTTCCACCACCGGATATACTACTGCCATGATGGACATTGTGCTGCCCGGTGCCGCCGCCCATGGCTATACCACAGACAACTGTGTGACTTCCAACAATCTTCCGGCAGGACGTCCGCAACCCTACATGATTTACCAGAACATGATTGATCTGGCCATACCTTCCGTTCAAAGCGTAATAAAATACGGGGATACGATAGCCGATATCAAAGAAGGTGTGAATGCCGGTGTATGGACTGTCGGTGTGATTCTGGGCAGCAACGAAATGGGACTCACCCAAGAGGAAACCGGAAAACTGCCTGCAGAAGAGTTGAACAGACGCATGGCAGCAGTCAGAAAACGTATGTATATGGCAGGTGCGCATTATGTAGTAAACACCATTGCCGAACTTCCCGAAATTATTGAAATTATTAACCATAAAATGAATTAAACGATTATGAGACCATACTTACTTTTAACCCCCGGCCCTTTAACCACTTCTGAAAGCGTAAAAACAGCCATGATGACCGACTGGTGCACATGGGATGAAGACTACAATGTTCACATCGTAGAGGAAATACGTAAAGGATTGGTACAACTGGCTACACGAAAAACAGATGAGTACACCAGCATCCTGATGCAGGGAAGCGGTACTTATTGCGTAGAGGCGACCTTGGGAAGTGTGATTACGCCCAAACACAAATTATTGATTCTGAGCAACGGTGCATACGGAGACCGCATGGGAAACATTGCAGAATATCATGGAATGAACTATGATATGCTGGCCTTTGATGAAACAGAACAAGTATCTGTGGAGTATGTGGATGATTATCTGGCACACAATGCAGAAATCACGCATGTGGCAGTGGTACATTGCGAAACTACAACCGGTATCCTGAACCCGTTAAAGGAAATAACCCACATGGTAAAGATGCATGGTAAAAAGCTGATAGTGGATGCAATGAGCAGCTTTGGCGGCGTGCCGTTGGATGTAGAGGAATTAGGCATCGACTTTATGATCAGCAGTGCCAACAAATGTATTCAGGGAGTTCCCGGCTTTGGTTTCATCATTGCACGTAAATCCGAATTACAATATTGTAAAGGAGTATCAAAGAGTCTTTCTCTGGACATCTACGACCAATGGGATGCGATGGAGAAAGGACATGGAAAATGGCGCTTCACCTCGCCTACACATGTAGTGCGTGCCTTTAAACAAGCCATGGACGAACTGGCAGCCGAAGGCGGTGTGGAAGCCCGGCATGCACGCTACTGCCGTAATCACGATGTACTGGTAGAAGGTATGCGGTCACTGGGATTCAAGACCTTACTGAAAGATGAAGTCCAATCCCCTGTCATCACTTCCTTCCTTTATCCTGACAAGGAGTTCAATTTCAAGGAATTCTATCATCAGTTGAAGGAAAAAGGATTCGTTATCTATCCGGGAAAGATTTCCCAGGCAGATACTTTCCGCATCGGAAACATCGGTGATGTGTTCCCCGAAGATTTCAGCAGATTGATTGAAGCTATCAAGACCGTCGCAAAATAAAAAATAAATCTAGCTTTATGGCTCGGGCGCAGTGATTGCGCCCGAATTTGTTTCTACCCTTCTTCCGTTACAAGATCATTTGGAACCGGAGCTGCACGACACTGAAATTCTTATCACTAATCTCCTTTATATGCTTTCCCGGCATCACCCAGCTATAAGCCAGCTTCATCCCTATATGCTTATTCATGTAATAATTCACGCCCAATGAAAAATCCTTTTGAGCCCCTCCCCACACACCGGCTTCCTCATTATTCATATCAAGGATATTAAATCTTCCACACAGCTCCAATGCCCGCCCCACAGGTCTGCCCGGACAAGCCAATGCTTCATCATACCCATATTGCCTGCCTGTCAACAACCAGGAGCATTGCACATATCCGCCATGTCCTGTATAATTTGTGAAATTCTGTTCACGCTTCACCATAGTCCGTATATACTCCCCTTGCAAAAAGAACCTCTGATGAGCAATCATTAATTCCACCCCTTGTTTCAACTGGTACTTTGCATGATCTACCTTGGCGTAAATAAGATTCCGGTTATCAATAGTGCTCACCCCCGGAGATTTATAAATAAACGTATTCTCGTCTTCATCTCCCGGCAATGCGCTATCCGGAGTACGATACACCACCGCCGCACCTATGTGTAACAATTTTCCCTCTTCGTTTACAGGACGATACACCAAACGACCGTCTATGGCATATCCTTGTGAAATGTTTTTCACATTACCCAGGTCACTGTCTGTAAAGAAGCCTCCGGAAGCATAATAATGTTTTCCATTGTAGGTATAAGAGGTTCCCATCCGTCTGCCATTGGTCAAAGCCAGCACGATTCCCGGTGACTGGTGAAAACGAAGATCGTACGTACTGCATAGCATGTCCAAGGTGAAAGGTTCATAAAATTGTCCCACCTGAATAATATGCTTGCCCGAAGTATAAGCAGCAAAGGCATCCTTTATGGAAACCTTATTCCCTACATACCCCACCTCCATTTTCATGCTCCAATTCTGATAGGTCGCTTTCACCCCCAACCGCAAGTCATTAAACTCCGTACCGTTACCAAACTGGTTGTCATTCTTTAAATAAACGCCACCATCCATAAGCATCCGTCCGGTCAGTCTACACTTCAAATCCCCGGCAACCGGGTGTTGCGCGCGGGCAACTAAAGCAGCAGAGGGGAATAACAGGCACATCAATGCTTTAACATAAGTCATTCTTCCCATTGTATTCTTTTGTTTTTTACTTTATAACAAATGTAAGAGGAATGACCTATACTAAAAATGAATAACCATTAATTTGATGATGAAGTTATTACGCGCAGAAAGCAAGTAATATTCATTTCATATTTATGTAACAGAATTGTAACTTACATTTCCCAATAACGTTCACAAAGATTCAAGTATTCCATCTCAGGCTTGTTGCCGAACACCAATCCGAAGAAAGAGGTCTTCCTCCGCTTAATCACTTTTACCTGTTCCATTAAATCGCGGGATAAAGGCGGCATCTCGAAATCTGAGATCAATACGATATCCGATTCACGGAAATCATTTCCGTTGATGATATGCGCAGCTTCCCGAAGAGCCGGCTCTATATCCGTTCCACCGTCAAAACGTTTATTCAGAAACTCCGCCAACCTGGGCATATCCCGCCCCAAATCTTCAATCAATAACGATACAGCCTCATCCGAGAAATTGATGACATAACATTTCCGATGGGTTTTCTCCGTCAGTTGCGCTATAGCCAAAATAGCCGATTTGGACAAGATCTCTCTGTTTCCCTGCATGGAGCCGGAAGTATCCACACAGATAATATAGGGTCCTTGCCCCGAAACCTTATGCTTGTCATCCTTTACCGGTTCCGTTTCCTTGGACTGGTAATCGAACAGTTGCAATCTCTTTTCGGCATATCGTTCCATAAATACGGCACGCAGCGCATCATCCGCCAGATAGCAATACTCGACGGGCAGCAAACTGTTCAAATCATTTCCCAAAGTCACCCCTGTTATATCACTATGCGGAGAGTGCCTGATCAGCCTCTTTTTATCTACGCCCGACAAAGAATCGTATTTTTGTTGGTCCCGGTGCTTCTTGCCCAGCAGACGCGCCAATTGCCGGATAGCCGGATTGCGCTTCATCACTGTTTCATACGGAAGCATCCTCCGGTACAAATCAGGATAATTATGAAGCAGCCACTCCATGCGCGACCCCAACAGTTTGTTATCCGACTCCTTTCCTTGCTTCCGGATCAACAAATCAAAACCTTCACATAAACTGTTTATATGCATGTACTGATAGTCATACTCTTTGCGGGTAAGCAACTGATGCCATTTATCCAAAAAGAACTCCTTGGTCCGGGCCCCCTCTCCTCTCAGCAGAGAAGCATTCTCCAGCAAATTGATATAATAGTCAATATTCAGTTCCGCCAGTTCATACCTCTTTTTGAAAGCACCGCGCATCTGCTTCAAGTATTGCAAGAATGCCATATCTGGCAGATGTTCCGAAGAATAGAAAGCCTCCCACTCCGGAGTGTAGCGGGAATAATATTCCTGCAAAGAAGGTGTGGTACGCCGATAGTACATCAACACTTTCTCTTCCAGTTCGCGTTGACGCACCACCCCGTTGCTCACATCCTCCTCGTATGCTTTGAATGTCCTATCTTTCAGTTCCTGAGAATAGATCATCTTCAGATCTCTCAATCTTATATTCCTGGTTCTCTTTTCGGTACGCATCTGCCATTTCGTTCAAATCATTCTTATATCGGTCTATGGTATTCTTCTGGTGGCGAAGCATCCTCTGCATGGAAGCCCGCTGCCTTTCGCTGAGAAACAAATGCTTCTCATAATATTCCGTTTCCGCATCCAGCAGCCCGGACCAATCCTTCTCCACTCTGTCCAACGCTTCGGCCACCGATTTATATTTGGCTCCGAAATCCTCCGGCTCGGGTTCGGGCAGCGGTGGAGGACAATCCTCATAGCACATCAAGTGATATTCATAATTATTGATATAAATGGAACGAAGCCCTTTTTTCAGCGTATATATCTTATTACGCGGAACTTTGGCATGGAGTATGGAATCATATTTCTTCAGAATACAGCAGTTGGCTTTGTACTTGTCCTTATGCAGGTAGAATAATTTACCGGTCTGATCCAGATGTTGATAGTCGGCTGCAAAAATAAGGAGGCGCTCTTTCATCCGGACGCCTTCTACCTGATAATAATAAGTATCGATAACCTGTATGCCCGGATCGTTCACTTCACGCAAACTGTGTTCGGACGATTGTCGGTCTTTCAGTTCTTCAATGTCCTGTTCCAGCCCTTTTATATTCAGCAGATAGCCTTCGGCACTTTTCTGAATGGCAGCATTCACCATCTCCTCTGCCGCCTCCATCTGATCCATCTCACTCCAAAGGCAATAGGACAGCAATGTACAGTCCGAAAGGCGGATAGTGTCCGATCCGTTCAGGAAAGCGGAAGCTTTCAGCAGCTTCACCATTTTCTTCCACCGGCGGTCCGACACATACAGAGGAAACGACACACCCCCCTCATTTTGTATCTGGAGGTTATATTGCTCTATCCGGTCTTTCAAGGCATGAATCACTTCGAAAATAGAGTAATGGATTTTAATGGCAGCCATCTCCTTTTCCCACCGGATGTATTCCTCATCGGTGATCTGCAGTTGCTCGTCCACCACCGGTTCCGTTTCATCCGTAGAGGAAATCATCCGGTCAAATTCTCCCATATCCTCAATGCCTCCCACCAGACAGCGAAGCAGGAAACGGTCCCACAAGGCCTCCAGTCCCTGTCCTTGGGCAGGCAGTTCATTGGAAGCGGCAATCAGCCCTTTCAGAGGAACACGGATGGAAAACTGTCCGTTACGGTATATTTTTTCATTGATAATGGTGAGCAATGCATTCTGAATGGCCGGTCCGGCTTTCCATATCTCGTCCAGGAAAGCAATGGTGGCAGAAGGCAGATAACCATCGACAATACGCTCATACGTATCTTCGTCTTTCAGTTTGGAAATGGAGACAGGGCCGAATATTTCGTCCGGCGTACTGAATCGTGACATCAGATATTCAAATGCGGAAGCGTTGCGGAATGCCAGTTTCAGCCGGCGCCCTACCATACTTTTAGCTACTCCCGGAGGGCCTAAAAGGAAAATGCTTTCCCCTGCCACAGCCGAAAGCAGAGCCAGAGCCACAATATGCTCCTTTTCAAAAACCCTTTCATTCAGTTGTTGTAACAGAGATGCTATACGAGGTTTCAATGTATTCATAAAAATTATCGACTAATGATGATCAACTAGTGGTGCATTAACCACCAACCACTCCTTGTTTCTTATGCAAATATCTGAAAAAAGGATGTATTTCTCATTAGAATGTATTTTTTCTTTTTGCAGAATTGCTGTTTTTTCATGATAGATTGGATAAGTTACAGTGACAAGGTTTATATCTTACACAAGCATGTAGTATTTTCTCCACTAAATTGCCTACCTTTGCAACTTCAACAACAAACAATGATTCCAAATGAAAACAAACTTGCTTTCCTCCGATAAAGACCCGATGGGAACTGCCATCGCCGATTATTTCAACCACAACAAAGCAGATAAGTTACGTGTATTTTCCTCACAGTTCGAGGAAGACGAAATACCCGTGAATCAATTATTCCGCCCTTATGACGAAATGCCGGAACTGGAACAGATTGCCTTACAAATGGCCGAAGGAAATATTCTGGACGTAGGAGCCGGAAGCGGCTGCCATGCACTGGCCTTGCAAGAGATGGGAAAAGAGGTATGCGCCATCGACATTTCCCCCCGTTCTGTAGAAGTAATGGAAAAAAGAGGGGTAAGGAATGTCCGTCAGATGAATCTTTTCGATCCGCATTTTCTAGAAACATTCGATACAATCCTCATGCTGATGAACGGATCGGGCATTATCGGGAAGTTGGAAAATATGGCAGCTTTCTTTCAAAAGATGAAACAACTGCTTCGCCCCGGGGGATGTATCTTGATGGATTCCAGTGATCTCCGTTATCTTTTTGAAGATGAGGACGGGAGTTTCCTGATTGATCTGGCAGGAGATTATTATGGCGAAATAGACTTCCGGATGCAATACAAAAATATAAAAGGAGATTCTTTCGACTGGCTTTATGTCGATTTTCAGACACTCAGCCTGTATGCTGCCGGGAATGGATTCGAGGCGGAGCTTATCAAAGAGGGGGAGCACTATGATTATTTAACCCGCCTTCGATGGAAGGGATGACACTTATAGAAAGATTCCGATAAACTTGTCGCATGATATTCAAATTCTTGGGGCAAGATGCTGCGTATCTTGCCCCAAGAAAAAAAATCAGGCCATTGAACCGCCTACTATATCCAACAGCTCATTGGTAATTGCCTGTTGGCGGCTCTTATTGTACATCACCGTCAGATCCTGCAACAAATCATTCGCATTGTCTGTAGCAATCTGCATAGCCATAGTGCGGGCGGCATGTTCGGAAGCATTCGAATCCAGTAATACCGTGAACATCTTCATACGGAGTACCTTCGGGAGCAATTCCCCCATCACCACATCTACAGACGGTTCCACAATATAATCGGGTATCCTGCCTTTGTCCTCCTCTTTCTTCTCTTGTGTCAAGTCTATCGGAAGATAGGTTTCACGCGTCAGGACCTGTACTGCTGTAGAACGGAAATGGTTGTACAGCAACTCCACCTTGTCTATGTCACGATGCAGAAAGCGCCTCATCAAGTCCTCTGCCAAGGCGGCAGCTTCCTGATAGGAAGGTTTATCCGCCATATGCTGGAAATCGCCTTCGGCCTTGAATCCCAATTTCTTCACACCTTCCGCTACCTTCCGGCCTACCGGGTACAAAAGCACGTTCTCCATACCCAGGGACTTGTATTCATCCAGAATAACCGTCAGATGCCTGATGATATTTGCATTGAACCCGCCACACAGACTGGTATTGGAGGCAAACACGACGATAGCCACACGCTTCACTTCACGTTTCACAATGAAAGGAGACTCCACCTCACTATCCGCACTCAGAAAATTGGTCAGGATGTGATTCAGCCTTCGTTCGTAAGGAAGCATGTTTTCTATGGCAGCCTGCGCCTTATGCAACTTGGCAGAGGCTACCATCTTCATAGCCGAAGTAATTTTCCGCGTATTATTTACTGAGGCTATTCTTCCTTTTACTTCTTTCAGTGATGCCATGACTATTCGTTCACTTTAAATGGTTGAGCCGTATCAGCTGCTACTTTCTCTATAATTGCAGTTACATCATCATTTATCACACCGCTTGACAATACATCAAGCACATCTTTCTGATGGTCGGCACGCATCATTTCCAGGAATGATTTCTGGAAATCCTGCACCTTATGCAAGGGTACATCACGCAGCAAACTATGTGTACCACAATAAAGGATGGCTATTTGTTCTCCGACAGGCATCGGACTGTACTGCGGCTGTATCAGCAACTGGTTGTTCTTACGTCCCCGGTCGATAGCCATTGCCGTTACAGGATCCATATCACTGCTGAACTTGGAGAAAGCCTCCAGTTCGCGATATTGTGCCTGATCGATCTTCAATGTACCTGCCACCTTCTTCATGCTCTTGATCTGGGCACTACCTCCCACACGGGATACGGAAATACCCACATTGATAGCCGGACGGAAACCCTGGTTGAACAAATCGGTTTCAAGGAATATCTGACCGTCTGTAATGGAAATGACATTGGTTGGAATATACGCGGAAACATCACCTGCCTGTGTTTCGATAATAGGCAATGCAGTCAGTGAACCACCTGCCTTTACCTTGCCTTTCAAACTGGGTGGAAGGTCATTCATCTGTTCGGCCACTTCCTGCTGGTTGATAATCTTCGCCGCACGCTCCAACAATCGTGAATGCAGATAGAAGATATCACCGGGATATGCCTCACGACCGGAGGGACGACGCAGAATCAAGGATACTTCACGATAGGCTACGGCTTGCTTTGACAAGTCATCATACACTACCAAGGCATCCCGGCCGGTGTCACGGAAATACTCTCCGATAGCCGCTCCGGCAAACGGAGCAAAATACTGCAATGCAGCCGGATCGGCAGCAGTGGCAGCTACCACTATGGTATAATCCATCGCACCGCGTTCACGCAGCGTATTCACCAGACTGGCTACAGTGGAACCCTTCTGACCAATAGCTACATAAATGCAATATACAGGTTTTCCTGCTTCATAGTTGGATTTCTGATTCAAAATCGTATCTATAGCGATAGAGGTTTTTCCGGTCTGACGGTCCCCGATAATCAACTCACGTTGTCCACGCCCGATAGGAATCATGGCATCCACAGACTTCAGCCCTGTCTGCAAAGGCTGGTTCACAGGCTGACGGAAGATCACTCCGGGAGCTTTACGCTCCAAAGGCATTTCGCACAGTTCCCCGCCAATCTGTCCGCGGCCATCCAATGGTACGCCTAACGGATCGATGACACGCCCTAACATACCTTCGCCCACATTAATAGAAGCAATGCGTTTGGTACGTTTCACCACCATTCCTTCCTTAATCTGATCAGTAGGACCTAGCAATACCGCACCTACATTGTCCTCCTCCAGGTTCATCACGATAGCCATGATACCGTTTTCAAACTCCAGCAACTCATTGGCTTCCGCGTTGCGCAGACCGTAAATACGTGCTACGCCATCGCTCACTTGCAGCACATTCCCCACCTCGTCAAATTGCAGGTGGGTGTCGATGCCTTTCAGCTGCTGAAGTAAAACTTCGGATACTTCGCTGGGTTTTATATTTTCAGACATAATCTTTTTACATTAAAAATTGAAAATTAAAAATTAAAGCCCGACCAGGTATTAACCTTAAATTAAAAACCAAAAGATACAAACTGATATACTTTTACTTTCTAACTTATAATTTTTAATTTTATACTATTCTTCTATTTTTAGCTATAAACTGTTGCTTTACCCGTTTTATCTGGTTAGCTACGCTCGCATCCAATCTGTAAGTTCCGATTTCAAAGATAAAACCACCTTCCAGTTTCGGATCTATTTTGGTTTTGAACTCTACAGTTCCATGAGTTTTCTCTACGACCAATGCCCGTATGCGGCTGACTACCTCTTCCGCTACCGGACAAACAGTCGTGATTTTACCGACGCTGATATTCTTCTGTTTCCGATAAAGGTCAATGTATGACATAATCATAAACTGCAAGAATTTCTCTCTTCGTTCCTCCAGTACCAATTCCACAAAGCGTTTCAATTCTTCGCTCACCTGACCTCCTCCGGCGGCTTCGCAAATCAGTTTCAACTTTGTTTCAGCAGGCAATACAGGATTATCCAATGCCTGTCGAAGTTCGGGGATTCTCGAGAAACTATCTGCCAATATTCCGGCTTCCTCATAAACAGTATCCTCTGTCCCCTTTTCGTCGGCATAGGCCAGCAAAGCCTTAGCATAACGCATTGAAATGACTCCTATATACATAACAATCAGTCTTTAGAAACAGTTAATTCATCCAGCAAACGGTCAATCATTTCCATTTGTTCTTTCTCATCATCGAGGTTCTTGCGCAAAACCTTCTCAGCAATGTCGACAGACAGTACAGCTACTTGGCGGCGGATGTCGCTGATAGCGCTGTCTTTTTCTGCCTGAATCTGCTTTTTCGCTTCATCCAGCAGTTTCTGTCCTTCAACCTGAGCCTGTGTTTTGGCTTCCTTCAGAATACGTTCGCGGGTTGCGACCGCTTCATTCAGGATGCGCGCCTGCTCCTCGTGAGCCTTAGCCAATATCATTTCACTGTCTGCTTTAATATTAGCCAATTGCTCATTGGCTTCACGTGCAGCAAGCAGTGACTTGTCTATATATTGTTTTCGCTCATCCACCATTCTGGTGATCACCGGAAAACCGTATTTTGCCAGAATGACAAAAACGATACCGAAAACGATGACCATCCAGAATAACAGACCGCTATCAGGTGTTAATAATGACATGCTAAATTAATTATAAGAACAAAGTTAATAAACAAACAATAATGGCGATCAGGGCCACACCTTCTACCAGCGCGGCGATAATAATCATATTCATACGGATATCTCCTGCCGCCTCCGGCTGACGGGCAATTGCCTCCATGGCAGAACCACCGATTTTACCGATACCGATACCTGCACCGATTACTGCAATAGCTGCTCCAAGTGCAGCACCTAATTTCCCTAAACCTGCCGCAGCAGCGGACTGTAATAAAACTGCTAGTAACATAATAGTTTGTTTTTTGAATTAATTATTTAATTTATTTCATTTCTTTTTCTTCACGCATCTCTTCTGTACGGGACAACCCGATAAAGACCGCGGACAACATGGTAAATACGTATGCTTGAATAAATGCGACCAATAATTCCAGCGCAGTCATAAAGATTCCGAATGCCACAGCAACAAATCCCATGGAACCATTGATCAGAGGTCCCATATTCGCCGTAATAAAAATGATGGATATCAAACTGAGAATAGCAGCATGACCGGCCATCATATTGGCAAACAAACGGATCATCAATGCAAATGGCTTCGTAAAGATTCCGAAAATCTCAATAATCGGCATCATCGGGAACGGAGCCTTCAACCACCAAGGAACATCAGGCCATAGAATCTCTTTCCAATATTCCTTGTTCCCCCATAGATTCACAGCCAGGAACGTACAGATAGCCAGCACAAAGGTAACGGCAATATTACCTGTAATATTCGCACCGCCGGGGAAGAAAGGAATCAATCCCATCAGATTATTGATCAGGATAAAGAAGAAAGCCGTCAGCAGATAAGGTGCATAACGCTTATAATCCTTACCGATACAACCCTTTATCACATCATCATTGATTGCCAGGATACAAGCTTCCATCATGCCCACCATTCCTTTAGGAGCTTCCTTTTCTACTGGATGTTTTTTGTACCAACGGGCACAACTCAACACTAGAATCACCAGAATGGCACTATTGACAAACAACCCGGTAACATTCTTTGTAATAGAGATATCCAAAGGTTTTACTTCGTTACCGCTAGCATCCTTTTCCACTATCTTACCTTTATATTCACCGTCTTTAGCAATGTACAGTCCTTCATACTCTCCGTTTCCTTCCTCAAACCTAGAAGAAAGAAAAACGTGCCATCCTGTACTGCTTTTTACGATTACCGGCAGTGGTATAGCTATAGGTGTATCTCCTATGTCAGTGATATGCCATTCATACGAATCACCTATATGTCCGAAAACGATTTCATTTACGTCTACCTGCTGCTCTTTATAGTCAGTTTCCGACTCTTCCCGGGCATTGGCTCCTTGCAGAAAAGCGATCAGCAACATTAAAACCGTTCCTATATATCGTAAACTTCTCATATTACTTATACTTGTACCTATTACTTTTATGTTTTATCTCAAAATGAAAAAAGAAGCGGGTTTCAAAAATCAGAAAGATAATATAGAATACCATGTAAGTTCCTATAAATGACAGTACTTGATGTGCCACCGCCACTGCATAGACGGACATAATCAAGATGCTCAACATCATCTTCGTCACTTTCGCCACCAAGTAAACCGCCACCATTTTTTGCGGACTTACCCGATAACAGCATCCGAACATAAATATGTAAAAGAGGCCGAAAAGATAAAAAAATATCGGTATGGAGGGATACCAGGCAAAATAATACCTAGGCAACAAGGTGTGAAATACCAGGGCTCCTCCCCAACTCAATACAACCATTAATATGGTCAACGATATGATAAATTTTCTCTTTACGGCTAACAAAAACATAATTATGTATTAGATTTCCACACAGGCCGAAACTATATTGTCCCTCACCTCAACGAACCCACTCGATATTCCAATTGATTTCTCCAATTCGTCCTCCGTGTATTTTATCTCGCCTTTTATCAGTGATGATATCAGCGGAGCATGATCATACAGGACAGAAAAAGAGCCTAATTCCCCCGGTAGTGTCACTATTTCCACTTTGCCGTCAAACAAAGTACTTTCCGGAGAAACCACTATCAAATGAAGATCTTCATGATGTTCCATACTTACTTTTATTTCTTATGGCTGGCAGCATCCAGCAACTTCTTTCCCTTTTCTATTGCTTCCTCTATCGTTCCTACATTCAGGAATGCCTGTTCCGGCAAGTAATCCACCTCACCGTCCAAAATCATCTTGAATCCTTTTATCGTATCTTCGATTGAAACCATGACACCCGGCACACCTGTAAACTGTTCGGCTACGGCAAACGGTTGTGAAAGGAACCGCTGCACCCGACGCGCACGGTTTACAGTCTGACGATCTTCATCACTCAATTCGTCCATACCCAAAATAGAAATGATATCTTGCAACTCCTTGTTGCGCTGCAAAATCTGCTTCACACGCTGAGCCACATCATAGTGCTCCTGCCCTACAATCAGCGGATCAAGAATACGTGAGGTTGATTCCAACGGATCTACAGCCGGATAAATACCCAGTTCGGTAATTTTACGGCTCAATACGGTTGTTGCATCCAAGTGAGTAAATGTAGTAGCGGGCGCAGGGTCTGTCAAGTCATCAGCAGGTACATACACAGCCTGTACCGAGGTGATAGAACCATTCTTGGTAGAAGTGATACGTTCCTGCATCTGTCCCATTTCCGTTGCCAGTGTCGGTTGGTACCCCACGGCTGACGGCATACGGCCCAACAAAGCCGAAACCTCGGAACCTGCCTGAGTGAAACGGAATATATTGTCGATAAAGAACAAAATGTCACGTGGTCCGTTGCTGTCACCGTTTTTGCGGTCACGGAAAGATTCGGCAACGGTCAGCCCCGAAAGGGCAATGGAAGAACGCGCGCCGGGAGGCTCGTTCATCTGTCCGTACACCAATGTGGCCTGTGACTTTTCAACTTCATTATAATCTACTTTGGAAAGATCCCAATGACCTTCTTCCATGCTTTTCTTAAATTCTTCTCCGTAGCGGATTACACCAGATTCAATCATTTCACGCAACAGGTCGTTGCCTTCACGTGTACGTTCACCGACTCCGGCAAAAACAGAAAAGCCGTTATGTTTCTTGGCAATGTTGTTAATCAGCTCCATAATAAGCACGGTCTTGCCTACACCGGCCCCCCCAAACAATCCGATTTTACCACCCTTTGAATAAGGTTCCAGCAAATCAATAACCTTGATACCTGTGAAGAGCACTTCCTGCACAGTAGACAATTCATCAAACTTAGGGGGCTCACGGTGAATGGGAAACGCCCCTTCCTTACTCAACGGGCGCATACCGTCCACAGCTTCACCTACTACGTTCATCAACCGGCCTTTAATCTGATTACCAACCGGCATAGTAATAGGATGTCCTGTCGGAATTACTTCCATACCACGTTGCAAACCGTCCGTACTATCCATAGCTACAGTACGCACTGTGTCTTCACCAATGTGTTGTTGAACTTCCACGACTAGAATTCTGCCGTCATTGCGTTTGATAGTCAATGCATCATGAATGCTTGGAAGAAGCAGATCGGTGTCGATGCCTTTGCCCTCAAAATACACATCGACTACCGGTCCGATAACTTGTGAAATATGTCCAATAATCTGTGACATAAGCTTCTATTTACTTTTATTTGATAATTTACCTTTTCTATATTAACAAATATCGCAGGCTTTTTGTTTACCTACCTTTTGCTTTATATGCGCAGCAAAGGTAAAGATTATCTCAGTAGATTGAACTTAAGCTAACATTTTTTACACATCAATATGACATTATTCCACCAAAAGAAGAAAAAAAGAACATTTCCGCTACTTTTTGTGCATTCCTTCACGAGATAACTGTTTACTTAAATTAGCAATTCCCAAAGCAACCACTGCTGTTACCGTAGCTGCATGCTCTTGGTATTCTGGTATATTCTTCGTATAAAGATCACGTTCCGTATGCCATATTTCCCCATAAGAGAAATTATATCCTTTTATGTCTTGTGTATTGAAACCAAAAGTAGGCACTCCTTCCACTGCAAAAACACTGGCATCCGTACCGCCGCTTTGAGTAGGACGTTTAAAGGGTTTCGCAACCTTTACCTCAAACGGATAATCCGCACGGATCTCTTTCACAGGCTTGCACACTTCCACAAAATCATCATACATAGCCTGAGGAACGGAGATTCCCACCGGTGGAGTCGGCCCTCCGTCCCGGTTGAACAGATTGGCAATCTTTCCCAATTCTTTTGCATGAGTCTTGACATATGCTTTTGCACCCAATAATCCAAATTCCTCTCCAGCAAAAGCCACAAACAGTATAGTACGTTTAGGTTTTGCACCGGAAAGTGCAATCATACGGGCAGCCTCCATCATAGGACCAATGCCTGTGCCGCAGTCTATACCACCGGTTGCCACATCATAAGAATCAAGATGTCCGCTTATAATAACATATTCATCCGGATATTTAGTGCCCTTAATGGATGCTACGACATTATGATATTTCACAGGACCTAGTTTGAAATGATTACGAATATCAAATTCCAGCCAAAAGTTCCGTCGTTCTTTCACCATCTGTTTAATAATCTTGTATTGATGTTCATCCAACTTGATATCACAGACTTCGGGCAAATTATCAAACGTAGTATGGGGATCATTCAATAAAGCACGATCATACAAAGCACGTAAAGGTACAGGTGCCGACTGAATAAAGCCAAGTGCTCCTGCCTCACACATCTCTTTATAAAATAGTCCCGGCATTTCACGCAAAGGCTTCATGGCATGTTTGGTTCCTTTGCTCCAATTCTCTTCCATCAAGGCAGCATTCTGCTTTTCTATTTCTATATTTTCAGCTTTGATAGCAGCTCTCAACGAATCTCCTTTAGCAGAACGGTCAACAGGCCAACCTACATTTTCACCTGAGATCAACACCCAAGCGCCTTTCAACTGATGTTTCATGCGGTCCAGCTCTTCTTGAGTACGGGGCTCTATCAAAACATGCCCGCGTTGCAGACCTTTAGTACCTGAAGTGTAGGATGGAGTGACAAAATGCAGATCCATTGCCTGATCTCCCCCGATTAAACGTCCGAACCATGGACCACGGTTAAAACCTACCGGCAGTTCTCCAGCTTCTTCCAAGCGTACATCAATACCCCATCGTTTATATTCACGCATCATCCACTCGGCTGCATTCTCATACGCATCCGAGCCTATAACTCTTCCCCCAAAACGATTGGTGAGAATATCCAACTGATGCATCACCCGGTTATCTGTTTGGCCCGTTTCAATGATTTTCTTTACGGCGGCAGGTTGGGCAAAAGCAGTTCCTGCATACAAAGAAGCAGCTATAACAGCTGCCATGCACATTTTGTTCATCATGGTATTTCTGTTTGTTAGTTGTTAACGATTACAAATATATAGCATTTTTTGGAACTTCAGCTATTAATTTCCAACAATTTATCAGGTAAAACCAAATATTTTTAAAGTCGTACAACACAAACAGTATTAAAATGAAAGCTTATTCAGCTTTCATTTCTTTCTCAAGGCTTTTGGCATACAGATTGTCAATGATACCATCAGACAGTCCAATGACCGGAACATAAATATATTCTGCATGCACTACTTCTGCAATTTTCAGAAAAATTTCCGCAGCAGGCACAATTACATCGGCACGGTCTTGCTTCAGACTGAATGCCTCTACCCTTTCCTCCGGAGTCAGCGGTTTCAACACATCATAAACCGTTTGCAACGAACTGACCGGCAAACGTTGCAATTTCTTATCCTTCTTATCTGCCAGGCGAAACAATTTATTAATATTCCCACCCGATCCGATGATATTGATCGCGGCAACACCTTCCGTCACTTTCATAAGCTCTTCTTCCATTTGCTGCCAAGTTCCTTCTTTAACAGCATTACTCAGCATACGCACCGTACCGATGTTGTAAGACACCGACCATACCAACTCACCGTTAGTCAACAGATTGATCTCTGTACTGCCACCACCCACATCCACATACATATAATTACCCTGACGGTCTTCCATACACTCTATATGATTATTATAAATCATTCGAGCCTCTTCCTGACCATCAATTATCTCAATGCGGATACCTGTATCCTTTTCGATTTTCTTGATTATCATCCTCCCGTTACGCGCGTCCCGCATAGCCGAAGTAGCACATGCCCTGTAATCATCCACATCATAAATTTTCATCAACTGACGGAAAGCCTTCATCAAACGTCTCAGCTTATCCACTTTCTTCTCGGACAATTCACCTATGGAGAAAACATCGAACCCTAGTCGTAGGGGTACGCGAAGCATCATCACTTTTTTAAATTTTTTCTCCTGCACAGCCTCTCTGTCAATGCTTTTTATCAAAAGGCGCACAGCGTTAGAACCAATATCAATAGCTGCATAATTCACTTTTCCCATCTTAATCCTTTATTCTGTTTTCATTTAAATAATATTTGTATAATTCCTCCTGCGAACGGAAAGCTGTTTTATCTTCCGATATCCAAGGACGATTCTCTCCTGTTCCGTCCACCACCCGTCCTTGCAGAGTATCTTTCAAACCATATTCCACTACCCGCTTCAAGTCTGCCTTTATTTCCGGATCGTAAACGGGAGCAATCACTTCCACCCTGTTATCCAAGTTGCGCGGCATCCAGTCAGCCGAACCGATGAACATTTTCTCATCACCACCATTGGCAAAAATAAAAATACGCGAATGTTCCAGATAACGGTCTATAATGCCATTGATACGAATTGCATCACTCACTCCCGGCACTCCCGTAATCAGTGAACAATTACCACGAACCAGCAAGTCTATCCGAACACCATGCGAAGATGCTTCATACAGTTTCTTCACCATTACCGGATCAGTAATATGATTAATCTTTATCAAAATGTAAGCAGGTTTTCCGGCCTGCTTGTTCTTGATTTCTTCATTAATAAGACGGATAAATTTTTGCTTCATCTCATTAGGAGATACCAACAGTTCTTTGAAGCGAACAGGAGAATAAGGGCGTTCTATAAAATCAAAGACCAAACTCACGTCACGCGTCACATTCTTAGCAGCCGTCATCAGCATATAATCAGTGTACATACGGGCGTTACCTTCATGAAAGTTTCCTGTACTGATACAAGCTATATCCGCACCTGTTTTCATGGATATATAGGTAATCTTAGAGTGTACCTTCAGTCCCTCCACCCCAAATATCACACGGATACCGGCATCCTGCATTTTCTTTGACCAATCTATATTGGAAGCCTCGTCAAAACGTGCCAGCAATTCAATAACTACTGTTACTTTCTTTCCATTGCGTGCCGCATTAATCAATGCTTTTACCACTTTCGAATCTTTAGCCAAACGATAGAGGGTTGTCTTGATACTTTTTACTTCTTTATTAATCGCCGCTTCCTGCAATATACGGATATAAGAATCGAAACTATGATAAGGCACATGAATAAAACGATCTTTCCTACGGATCAGCTCCAACATGCCAACGTTACCCGAAAGCTCATTTTTCAAAACAGGAGTCCATTCAGGGTATTTCAAATCTTTCCGGCCACAGTCTGGAAAACGCATCAGGTCCTTATGGTTATGATATTTTCCACCGCCCAATACTGTATCCAACTTATCCAGATTCAACTTGTTCATGACACGTTTTAAAAGATCTTTAGGCATACTGGCATCATAAATAACCCGTAAAGGCTCACCTCGTTTGCGACTCTTTACTCCTTTAGAAATTTTCTGCATCATTCCGTTACGCAGATCATTGTCTATCTCCATCTCCGCATCTTTGGTAAACTTGAAAGCATACGCTTCAAAATGTTTATAGTTCATACCATGAAATATCAATGGTAAACAATAGCGTACCACATCATCCAAATACATCAGGTAATTTTTACCATCCTTATCCGGCAGACGGATAAAACGCCCTGCCTGTGCTACAGGCAGCTCTATAATTGCATATTCTCCAACTTTATGTCCTTCTTTCCTCATCTTTACAGCCAAAAAGATATTTTCATCCGCTTCGTTACCCAGTTGTTTTACTGATTTCAGCCAGACAGGACTAATAAACCCATTCAGCCGTTGTTGATAAAAAGAATCGACAAATAACTGTTGTTCCTCATCCAGTTGTACATGATTGACTAAACAAATATTTTCTTTCTCCAATTCTGCCGTTACCTGCTTGATCGCACCTTCATATTCTTTAGAGTACCTGTTGTTCAGTTTATTTATCTGTCTAATCAGTTTCAATGCTTCTTCCCGTTCAGAATGCGCCGCTTTATCTTCGCACTCGGCCACCCGGCTTTGAGTAGCTACACGTACTCTGAAAAATTCATCCAAATTATTAGAGTAAATTCCTAAAAAGCTCAACCGTTCCAGTATAGGAACACGTTCTTTCATGGCTTCCTGCAAAATGCGACGATTAAAATACATCCAACTGATATCTCTCGGCAGATAATATTTATCTTCCTTTTTCTTCTTCTCCATACGGTTTTAATATTTTTAGCAAAAATACGTCATACACATTACAATAACATGTCAATATAACTACAAATCAATAACAATAAAAAAGTCACAGCCGACGCATACAGCCATGACTTAAAGAGAGTTTTTATAAGAAAATCAAATAAACTCTTCAACCAAATACATCTCATTAAATAAAACTTGTTGATAATTGGAAGAATCACTCTCTAACAAATTCAACAAAGTATATTCAGCTCCACGTACCCAATACACAAAATCACGATTGGGGTGGTAATCTTTCGCAAATTCCAGCAACTGTTGCAAATTAAAATCTGAGGAAATGATACCCGCACCGCTTTTTTTGGCATCATATGCATTACAGTCCTGTTCTATATGGGCAGGAACCATCAGAATAGGCTTGCCTAAATACATGGCCTCGCACACCGATTCAAATCCGGCAGTACTGGCATAAGCCTTGCATCCCGCCATCTGCCTCAAAAATTCCACATCATCCAGTTGATAAAAGCTCAATGTATTATCCACTCTCTTCACCGGTTCCTCCTCCCACTTGTCCCAAAAGAAACGAAGCGGTATCCTAGGATGTTGCCTATGCCATTTCATTACATTTTCACTGAAACCCGCATTAACCATATAGCCATGTATATAGTCACCGGAATAAGGTTCATGTAAAGTCACTTCCTTACGCAACAAGGGAGGAATCACACGGATATTATTCTGAGGATCATCCTTCATGTAACGAAAAGAAAGAGCCAAACGTTCCTTCGCCCCCAAGCTGGTCAGTACGGTAAAAAACTTCAAAAGAGCCAAGCTTACTTTATCAGCCTTCGGAAATTCAAAACTTTTATGCAAGAACAGATATTGATGTCCTATGCAGATTTGCGGAACAGAGGGACGGAACAGGAAATAAGTCAGTCCGGTCAGCAATTCATAGAAATTGATAACCCTGTCCGCACCACTGGCTTCGATACGCTGACGAATGTAGTTAATGCTATTGATATACACAGGAAGTTTCACTAGATTATACGCTACGCTCCGCATCAAACTCACCCGTTTGTTGGCTGGTGTAGGCAGAAAATTAGGACTGACAAAACGTTTTACGGGAGCATGGATGTTACGATTGAAAAATCCCGGCAAGCGGCGCGAACTACTTTTACCTACCAGTACTTCCACTACTTCGTGACCGTTCCGGCGCAATATTTCCTCCAACGTAATGGCTTGAGTAAGATGTCCTCTCCCCTCACCCTGTACTATAAATAAAAATTTCATGAGGCTGTATGTATTAGGGTAAACTCTTTATTTTCTTCATTCTCATCAGCTAGTACATGATGGTATTCCATGATATTCCAATTCCCGTCCGCATCCTCAGTCAGTGCCGAAAGGCTTTCTACCCAATCGCCCGAATTCAGATAATGAATACCATCATAATAGGTATTAGCCGGATGATGGATATGACCACAAATCACTCCGTCACATTTACGTACACGTGCAAACTCCACCAACACTTTCTCAAAGTCCGATATATAGGAAACAGCCGACTTTACTTTTTGTTTGACGGCCTGTGACAGAGAATAATACGGTTTCCCCCGTTTGGTACGATATTGGTTATAAAAGCGGTTCACCCATAAGAGGAATGTATAACCTGCATCACCCAACCGGGCTAACCATTTCATCTGTGTAGTAACCCGGTCGAATATATCGCCATGTGTCACATAATAACGCTTTCCATGTGTTTCAAGGATGTATTCTTTGACGATTTTTACGTTATAGAATGTCATAGGGACCAAGCCGTCCAGGAAATCATCGTGGTTGCCACGCACATAAATTACTTCAGTACCGAAGTTCTCCATCATTTTCATGATAACCTTAAAGAAATCAGTATGTTTTGCTTGCCACCTCTTAGTACCCGCCTTACGCAAATGCCAACCATCTATAATGTCTCCGTTCAATATCAGACGGTCACAACTGACAGATTTCAGAAAGTTACTGACCTCAATTGTTTTGGAATGAGAGGTTCCCAGATGGATATCCGACAAAACCACTGTAGGATAATACGTTCTTAGATGCATATCTTTATTATTAAAACTATGCAAATATCCATGTTATCTGTTACAAGATCGTGTCGGCAAAATTACTATGCTATTAAAATCAATGAAAAGACAGGCCGTTTCTTCATGGAACAAGAAACGGCCTGCAAAGCTTCAGTTTATCATACATAAACCATACTTCAATCTATAACTAACAATTAATTGTCAATATCAATCACATTGAACTGCATATCAAACTTTATCTCCCAACCATTAGAAAGTTTCACTTCATAGTCATGCTTGTCCCTCTCGATCTTGAGCATCTTGGCATCGGGGTAATTCGTAGCAACGTACTTTTTTATTGCTTCAGGAACCACAGCGACAGGTACAGCGCTGTATTTGCAATTCACTTCTGTCCAAACACCTTTCTTATCGAATTCCAGTTTGTCTCCATTGGTAAAAATCACATCATAGCTTTTATCAAACCAGTCCGTTTCCATTTTAGCCATCGCCACCTTATTATTGGGGAAATGAGTTTTGATAAAAGTTTGTGCAGTCTGAGGCAATTGGTTTACTTGAATAGGTTTGTCATCATCCGCCCATACCACTGTTTGCAACGTAAATAAGCACACTAACAATAATAATACCTTTTTCATAATCGTCATTTTTTTTATTTGGTTCTACATTCTGTTTTCTGATGCAAATATGCAGGGAGATTCTGAAAAGAATTTGAAATTCTGAAAAAAACACGATTTTTTTTCATTGATTATGAGTGGATGCGTAAAGTGTAAAACAATGCTCCCCGCTCTTATATTCATAGCAAAGCCTGAGAGCCTGCATTTTACATATCGTATCTGCTATTGCCAAACCTAGACCGGTAGAGCCTTCTTTTTTCTTTCCTTGATAAAAACGCTCAAAAATACGCCGGGCATCCAGCGGTTGTGCCGCCCCTGTATTGCAGAACATCACACTGTGGGGAGTAATGACAATCCGGATGTGTCCACCGTCCATATTGTGTACAAAAGCATTCTTCAACAAATTGGTAAGCAACACCACTGCCAATGTTTCATTTATCGTAAGATAGAAAACACCTTCTTCCTCTATGCTTGTTATGATCTCACGATATTGATACACTTCTTTATAGTCCTCCAGATATTGCCTCAATAATTTATTCACTTCTACTTGGACAGTATCCGTAAATTGACCGTTCTCTATCTTCGAAAGCAATAACAAAGACTTGTTCAACTTCGTTATATGTTCCAAAGTCTGGTGGGTTTTCATCAACTCCTCCAATTGGCTTTCTGAAAGATTTTCATCCTCCATCAGCATCTCCAACCGATTACGACAAATAGCCAGTGGTGTCTGCATCTCATGAGATGCATTACCAATAAATTGTTTTTGCTGTTCGAACATCTGCTCACTGCGCTCTGCATAACGAACAGCCGCTTCATTTAATTTTCTGAATTCTGAAACCCGGGTATTATTTTGTAAAGGCTCGTTTACCTTACCGATACGATATTTATCCAACCAATGAAGCAATACATAAAGAGGACGCATATTCCGATAAAACACCCACACATTAATAACAATTATAGTCAATAATAAAGCGATATAAAGAAAAATAATCCAACCTGCCATAGCATCTTTCAAATCTTCTTTTTCTATAGAAGGAGTCGCTACCGTCAATTCAAAAAACTTTTCGCCATCATCCTTAAAAATGGTCGTAAGGATTCGTGCAGGTTCAGTTTCATCTTTTTCAGGAATATAAACCATAGAATCTTTATAAATGATATCATCACAAGATCCTGCATATTCCTTCGTCACTTCACGCAGGAAATACTGATTGTTGGAAGCTGTATTTTTAGAAGGAAGCTCCTCTCCCGCCAATGCACGTATGATGATAATTTCCGAATAATCCTCCAATGAGTCATCCACTTCATCATTCACCTCATCCATTACAGCAAAATAGAAAAGGATGGCCCAGCCGGTCAATAAAACCGACAACACCAACGATATACGGATAATGATATAATAAATCAGTTTCATTTATTCCACTACCATTTTATATCCAAAACCATAAACAGCCTTCAGTTCAGGAGTAGCTCCAGCCTCTTTCAATCTCTTTCGTAAATTCTTGATTTGGGCATAGATAAAATCAAAATTATCGACTTGATCTATATGGTCGCCCCATACGGATTCGGCAAGTGTGCTTTTATTAACCAATCTGCCGGGACGGTTCATAAAATAAACCAGAATATCATATTCCTTACGGTTCAGTTCAAGCTTCTTTCCAGCTACGGTCACCCCATATTTATCGGGAAAAATTTCTATATTTCCATATTTGATACTATTTTCCCCACCTTGCTGATGACGGCGTATCACGCTTTTGATACGTGCATTCAGTTCCACCAAATGAAAAGGTTTAGGCAGATAATCATCGGCTCCGAGCTCCAATCCTAGCACTTTGTCTTCTATAGAGTCTTTGGCTGAAAGAATGATCACATTTTCCCGTTTATGCATTTCTTTCAACTTTTCCAACAAATCCAGGCCACTGCCATCCGGCAACATAATATCCAGCAAAATGCAGTCATAATCATAATCCTCTATCTTTTGTAATGCGGTACGGTAATCGGCAGCAATTTCCACCACATAACGCTCCTTTTCCAATGAGCGCTGAGTCACTTCACGCAAATTAGCATCGTCTTCTACTAATAGTATTTTCATAAGTCCAACTTTTGGTTCTTAAAGACAAAGAAACAAGATAATTCTGAAAAAACACTGAAATAAGAAAAAAAACGAAGAAGCCATACAATTTTTTCCATCAACCAACTAATAAACAACAAATATCAAACTAAAAACCGTTATCAACTATACAATCAGCCCCCTGCATCTACCACAACAAGATGCAAGGGGCCACACACAACTCTCTCTAATCAAACCCTAATTATTTGATTTCCATTTGAGAAAAATCCATTTGACTCAAGCCTACTGGTGACGGTGTTTCTTTTAAATCAAAAGAGACTTCCTTTTCACCATTTTTAGCCGAGTTTATTTTTACCTTTATACCCTTTGTTTCCGATGTTATTTCCAAAGAATTCAAATTAAAGGATACCGCACCGTTTCTCCAATAACCAGTAGTATCAGCATACGTATTGTAACGATATTCTAAATGAATATAGCCATCCTGATCGGGCGTAATTGTAGTGTTTTTTACCAAACTAACCAAATGTTTCACTTTAGAAGGCATGTTCTGATTAAAAATAATATTCAAATAACCGCCACTAATCCACATATTATCTTCAAATATATCTACAGGATCATTTCCAAACTCTTCTTCATTCTCTGCTGTCAGCTCCTCTATAGGTTTAGTTAGAATTTCCTTTATACTCAACACTTTGACTGAGCAATCATATCCTTCCGGATAATTATCATACAAAGGATTGAAATAAAGAATAACCCGTTGTCCATCTATCGGGGAATACCAAAAATAATCAGTCGTTGCAGGCCAGATTTGTCCCCATCTGTCACCTGTAAAGTCATAAACATGGGCACCTTTCACATTTACAGTAGCCCAATCCACTGCCACATCACCAAGAGAGTAACCATCATCATCATCACATGATTGGAAAGTGACTCCCATAACTGCCAGGAATGCTAATAATAAAAGGTTCAACTTTTTCATAACTATAATGTATTAATCTATTTTCTACTTTTAAAAGTAAGAAAGAGATCGAATACTGCATATCATCCATTAATATTAACTTATTTTCAGTAAAAGTCTTGTAGAAAAACCAGATTCATCAAGGAAATAATAGAAACTTCCCGATTCGTCACGAACCGGGAAGCTTAAAACTGAGTTATATACAGATTTTCCCATTCAGGGGGAACATGGCTTTTCAGCCTTGTTTTGTTAAGGCAAATGGTTATATATTTTAAAGTTTAGTTTTTAGTGTATTACATTAATTTACATAACAAAAAATATGCCATGGGGCACATCGGCATCCAATACTCTAAAAATCAACAAAATAACCATTATTTCATTTTTCACATTATGTAGAAATACCACAATTTCATTCCACAATTTTGTAGAATTAATCCCCGTTTTTAAAATATATCTTTATCTTTGTAGAATTGATTACTCACTAAACAATATAATTACTATGAAAAAAAGACATTACGGAATGCTCTCATTGGCATTTACTTCATGCTTGGCTGTTCATGCGGAAAATAAAAATCAAAACACAGACAAGCCCAATGTCATCTTCATTTATGCTGATGATTTAGGATATGGTGACTTGGAGTGTTATGGAGCAAAAAACGTACAAACTCCAAATGTCAACCGTCTGGCATCCGAAGGGATACGATTTATCAACGCACACGCCACCGCCGCTACCAGTACCCCATCCAGATATTCCATGCTGACCGGAGAATATGCATGGCGTAAACCCGGAACAGATGTAGCTGCCGGCAATGCAGGAATGATTATACGTCCCGAGCAATATACTATGGCAGATATGTTTAAAAGCTCCGGCTATGCCACAGGAGCATTTGGCAAATGGCATTTAGGATTAGGTGATAAAACTGCACAACAAGACTGGAATGCTCCTCTCTCTGCTTCTCTAGGTGATTTGGGGTTTGACTATTCTTATATCATGGCAGCCACAGCCGACCGGGTTCCCTGTGTATTTATCGAGAATGGCCAAGTAGCCAATTATGATCCTTCAGCTCCGATAGAAGTAAGCTATATAAAAAATTTCCCCGGTGAACCTACCGGAAAAGACAACCCTGAACTTTTATATAATCTGAAACCGAGTCACGGTCATGATATGTCTATCGTGAACGGCATCAGCCGAATCGGTTATATGAAAGGAGGTGGCAAAGCATTATGGAAAGATGAAAATATAGCCGATTCCATTACCGCACATGCAGTTGATTTTATCAAACAACATAAAGACGAGCCTTTCTTTATGTATTTCGCCACTAATGATGTGCATGTTCCCCGTTTTCCACACAATCGCTTCCGTGGTAAAAACAAGATGGGACTGCGCGGTGATGCTATCGCACAATTTGACTGGAGTGTAGGTCAGTTACTCGAAGCCCTCGATAAAATGGGATTGACCCAGAACACATTAATTATTCTTTCCAGCGACAATGGACCGGTAGTAGACGACGGATATGATGACAAGGCAGAAGAGCTACTGAACGGGCACGAACCTGCCGGTAACCTGAGAGGTGGAAAATACAGTGCATTTGAAGGGGGTACCCGTGTTCCTGTAATTGTACACTGGCCTAAAGCCATCAACAAGCCGGAAGTCAGCGATGTGCTTATTTCACAAATAGACTGGCTGGCATCACTAGCTTCTTTGGTAGATGCCCGTATTCCGAAAGGAAGTGCTCCCGACAGCTACAACCGGTTAGCAAATTTATTAGGACAAGACAAAACAGACCGCCCATGGGTTATTGAACAGGCATCCAATCACACCCTATCCGTGCGTACTAAAGATTGGAAATTTATTGAAGGCAGCGATGGTCCTAAAATGATTCCATGGGGTCCGAAAATTGAAACTGGTTATTTAGGTATTCCCCAGTTATATGATATGAAACAAGCAGGTGAAAAGGTGAATTTAGCGACTGAACATCCCGAAAAAGTATTCGAATTACAACAAATATTGAGAAAAGTACGAAATAAAAGTATCCAGATGAAGTAACATGCTGAATACACACCAACCCAATGTTGTCTCCAAAAGGGTGAATCAAGACAAAAAAAATCAAATAAAGGGTCTTGAATTCACCCTCTTTTTTAATCAAGAAAATTTCAATATGGTCCTCATTTCAAAAGAACCAATCCTTATAGACAAAGATCCTTTTCTTTAAAGTCAAAGTATTTATAACAAAACACCTTGAACACTTTCACAAGAATGGGTTACACACAAAAACTCTCAAAGATACAAGATACGTTTTTCCACTTTACCCATAAAAAAGAAATCTCAATTTATTTCTTTATTTTCCCTTCATTCACCAGTTCAGACAGCGCCCTGGCCAATGACGGACGAGTAACTCCCAGCTTCTGCGCCACCTCCTGCTGATTATGAATAACAGAATGTGTTTCTAGATATTTCAACAAACGAGTCTTTAAATTCAACAAAGCAAACTCATTCAATTTCCTGCTTAAAAAGACACTCCTGTCCGAAATATCCTTCAAAAAATTCTGCATCATCAATGGATGCAAACGCATAAATTCTAAAAATCTTTCTTTACCTATTACAAAAACCTCACAAGGTCCTATTGCCTCTACATTAACGGGAAAACGATTTTCAGTGGCAAAAATAAAAGCCGAAGCCAGCAAGTTAGGAGCTCCAATTTCTTCTACCGTCAGTTCTTTCCCTTCATCATTTATCATTCCCGCCCGTACACTTCCCGATGCAAGAATGTACAGCCCTTTACATAAGTCACCTTGCCGGGCAATGATATCACCCGGTTCAAAGTGCTTCAAACTATTCGGAAGTCCGAATAGGAAAGCAACCAATTCTTCCTCTTTCATTCCCCGGAAAGGAGCCATCTGCAATAATCCTGTCAGTTCCATCCTACTTTCTTTTAACTGTTATTTGTATCCGCTGTAACATATGGTACAACTTAAAAGACGAAAACCGTCTACTTTTGCACAAAAGTAATAGAAATCATTAAAATGAAAAAAGATATGGAGAATAACATGTTTTGTTTCCAATGTCAGGAAACGGCCAAAGGTTTCGGTTGCACCTTAAAAGGTGTTTGTGGAAAAAATGCAACTACAGCACGTACCATGGATTTATTGCTCTTTGTAGTACGAGGAATTTCTGTTGTGGCGGATCAATTGCGCCAGCATTCCCTCCCCGTTGAAAAAGAAGTGGACAATTTCATTGTAGACGCCTTATTCTGTACCATTACCAATGCCAATTTCGATGACGAAAGCATTACGAAACGCATTGACAAAGGATTAGCAATACGTGATGACCTTAAGCATCAAGCCTCTGCCAAGGATATTCCTCTGCCGGAAACCGATGAGTTAAATTGGAAAGGCAGTCACGATGAATATGATGCAAAAGCCGCAACAGTCGGAGTTTTACGTGAACAAAACGAGGATCTACGCTCTTTAAAAGAACTGATTATGTATGGTCTGAAAGGAATGGCTGCTTATCTGGAACATGCCATGAGGTTAGGACATAATGACGAAAGTATTCATCGTTTCATGCAGAACACCATCGCACAAATTACAACAAAATCTTTATCGGCGGATGAACTGACTGTATTAGCACTGAAAACAGGTGAAATAGGCGTTCGAACAATGGCTTTGCTCGACAAGGCAAACACTTCCAGTTATGGCAATCCGGAAATTACCCATGTAAATATAGGAACAGGTACCCGCCCCGGTATTCTGATAAGCGGACATGACCTGCATGATCTGGAAGAATTGTTGGAACAAACCAAAGACAGTGGCGTGGACGTATATACTCACGGTGAAATGCTTCCTGCACATTACTATCCAGCATTCAAAAAATATACACATTTTGCAGGAAACTATGGAAATGCCTGGTGGAAACAACGGGAGGAGTTTACCTCGTTCAATGGTCCTATCCTGTTCACAACCAACTGCATCGTTCCTCCTCTACCCAATGCCACTTATAAAGAACGCATGTTTACCACTAATTCTACCGGATATCCCGGTTGCAAGCATATTACAGCAGACGAGAAAGGACATAAGGACTATACTGAAATTATAGAAACAGCCAAACAATGTGCCGCACCGACAGAAATAGAACATGGAGAAATCATGGGTGGTTTTGCCCATAATCAGGTATTACAACTAGCAGACAAGGTCGTAGAAGCGGTAAAGAGCGGAGCTATCCGTAAGTTCATCGTCATGGCAGGTTGTGACGGACGTATGCGCAGTCGTGATTACTACACCACTTTTGCCGAGATACTCCCCAAAGACACAGTCATTTTGACTGCGGGATGTGCTAAATATCGTTATAACAAACTAGGGTTAGGTGACATTAATGGCATTCCGCGTGTTTTAGATGCAGGACAATGTAACGATAGCTATTCATTGGCAGTCATCGCCCTCAAACTGAAGGAAGTATTCGGGCTACATGACATCAATGAACTGCCCATTATTTACAATATCGCCTGGTATGAACAGAAAGCGGTAATCGTATTGCTGGCATTACTCAGTTTGGGAATAAAAGAGATTCATCTCGGTCCCACCTTACCCGCATTCCTCTCGCCCAACGTGACGAAAGTACTGGTCGAAAACTTTGGAGTAAGCGGTATCGGTACAGTAGAAAGTGATATGAGAAAATGGGGATTAACGAACGAATAAACGGAATAATTATGAAACAGAAAAATTACCATTCATGTACAGTCGGACAAATTGTAGCCGGCAACTTTGATACAACCAAAGTATTCTCCCGTTACCATATTGATTTTTGCTGCCATGGCAATACTCCGTTTGCAGAAGCCTGCCGGAACCGTGGTATTGATCCCGAAGCAGTAGCACATGAATTAAATGAATTACAAGAGAATACGGTTAGTAATGCTCCTGACTTTGCCGGATGGCCCATCGATTTATTAATAGACTATGTATTGAAAATACACCATCGGGGAATCCGTGCCAAAGGTCCGCAAATAGAAGCATTATTAACCAAAGTAACCGAAGCGCATTCAAAGAATCATCCAGAGTTACTGCAAGTCCAGGCACTGTTCCGCGACTCGCTTCTTGATTTGGAAAATCATTTATCAAAAGAAGAGAATGTATTATTTCCTTATGTTTATGAAATGTTCCAAGCCAAAGAGGAAGGCTTGAAAGTAGCTAAATTCCATTGCGGCACCATTCTGTATCCCATCGAAGTGATGGAAGATGAACATAATCACGAAGGAGAACGTTTTGAAAAAATCTCTTCATTAACCAACGGATTCACCGCCCCTGAAGATGCTTGTGCCAGCTTCCGCTTGGTTTTACAACAATTGAAACAATTTGAAGAGGCATTACATGAACATATCCACCTGGAAAACAATATCATTTTTCCCAGAGCATTAGAATTGGAAAAGAAGGAAGCCATCTGATAACTACACCATGACACTTCCATTTACAAAAGTGCCCAAAGTGAAATAATGCACAAATCACTTTGGGCATCTTCATGTATTATAACCCACGCTCCACTATATAATCTTGTCCCTGTTCTGTCATCAAGTCATATTCATACACCTTATACAAAGCAGGATATTGCGGGTTTATCTCCTTGGTAACCAAAGGCTCTTTGATCTCTGCCTGCATATAATATTCATTCGGATTCTTACCTTTTGCCTCTTTTAATCCAACCCCACGCAAAGGAACATACGAACGTAAACGCAAATTACCTCCCAAACGGGAATGAATCTTCGCTTTATCCAGCTGCACGCCATTCCAGTTCATATCCACCACAAATCCTCCACGGGCAACCAGTCCTTGCACACTTCCTGTGGCCCAGGCATCCGGAAGAGCCGGAAGCAAATGTACAGCTCCGTCATGGCTCTGCAACAACATTTCAGCCACACCGGCAGTGTAGCCAAAATTACCGTCAATCTGAAAAGGCGGATGAGCATCAAACAGATTAGGATAAGTCCGTCCTTGCGGATAAGCCTCTTTCACTTCATCCCCAGGCAGCAGCTTCAACATATTATTAATAATCCGGAACGCATGATTACCGTCCAGCAAACGGGCCCACAGATTAACTTTCCAGCCAATGGACCAACCGGTAGCTTCGTCGCCACGCTGTAACAACGTATTTTTAGCTGCCTGGAAAAGCAAAGGATGGGTGTAAGGAGATATCTGATTACTAGGGAACAATCCATATACATGAGAAATATGGCGATGCTTGTCATTCGGATTATCCAAGTCTTCCAGCCATTCCTGTAACTGATTGTATTTCCCGATCTGCATCGGGGCCAGACGATTTAACATAGACTGCAAAGAATCTTGATAAGAAGCGGACATTTTTAGAATTCTTGACGCATGCAATGCATTGCTAAGCACATCGAAAATTATCTGATTATCCATCGTACAACCTGCCACAATCGTTGAAGCTTTTTTAGTATCCTCTCCCGAAGGTCCATGTTCCGGAGACATGGACGGAGCAGTCACCATCCAACCGTATTCAGGATGTTCAGTCAAATAATCAAGATAAAAATCAGCAGCTCCTTTCAATGCCGGATAGGCTTCGGAAAGAAACAGCTTGTCCCCACTATATAAATAATGCTGCCACAAGTGGGTAGTCAACCAAGCACCTCCCATGGGCCATGTACCATAAAACGCCTTATCCACCGGACCGGTGGCACGCCATATATCTGTATTGTGATGAGCCACCCATCCGTTGCATCCATACATAGTCCGTGCCGTTTCCCTGCCGGTAACTGACAATTCTTTCACCATTTCGAACAAGGGCTGGTGCGTTTCACTCAGATTGGTCACTTCAGCCGGCCAGTAATTCATTTCCGTATTAATATTGATGGTATATTTTCCATCCCATGGAGCAGCCAGTTTATTATTCCATATACCTTGCAAATTGGTAGGCTGACCTCCCGGCTGGGAGGAGGAAATAAGCAAATAACGTCCATACTGAAAAAGCAACACCGCCAAAGAAACATCCTTACCCTCATTGAACAGTTCGATGCGTTTGACAGTTTCCAGCTTAGCCCGCTCACTGGTTCCCAAATCCAATCTTACACGGTCAAACTGCTCTTTATAAAGAGCTATATGCTCCTGTAAAACCTGACTATAAGGGCGTCCCAATGCCAGAGACAGATATCCGGACGCTTTTTTACTCTCATTGCCACTTATATCGTGATAATTAATAAAATTCGTACCCGATGAAACATACAGAGTAACACTGTCCGCTCCTTCCACTGTAATGTTTTGGTCATCAATTTTCACCTTACCCCCATCCACATCAGCCTGTGTCTGTGTTTCCATACGAATCAATCCTTTCACTCCCTCATGATCCCTACCCTTTCCGGTCAGAACCAATTTCTTTCCTTTCCTGCTGACTTTATGCTCCAATGGCGACACATATCCGACCTTAAAATTCAGTTTCCCCGGCCGGTCTGCTGTCAAACGGACCACTACCACCTTATCAGGAAATGATGCAAAAACTTCACGTTGAAAAGTCACGCCATCCACTTTGTAACGGGTAGTAGCCACCGCACGTTCCAAATCCAGATCACGATAATAATCGGTAACCTTTTCATGTCCGGGGGTTTCTATAATCAAACTGCCGATTGTCTGATAGGGCATACCATGCTTTCCGGCATAAAAGTTTTCTTGAATCAAGTTCTGAGCCTCCATGTTTTTTCCGGCGAAAATCAGTTCACGCACTTGGGGCAGACTTTCCAATGCTTCCGGTTTGTCATTCCGGTAGGGACTGCCTCCCCACATGGTTTCATCGTTTAGTTGAAGTTCTTCACGGGCCGTTCCGCCATATACCATCGCTCCCATCCGGGAATTGCCGACCGGAAGCGCTTCCACCCACGTTCCGGCAGGTTGCTTATACCACAATTTCAGATCACCAGCCTGAATAGATAACGAAAAAGACAATAAAATGCCTGCTAATAATGAATAAGTTTTCATGGTTAATAGATATTGTATAATGTACAAATATAATTCTATTAACCATACAAACGAAAAGACAGAAGCATTTTATTGTCTAAAAAACAATTATGATAAAGAAAAGACCAAATATTACACCTCCTCCCTATCTGATAACCGGAATCACATAATCGTATTTTCTCAATATTTCCGTTACAGGAGACAGTGGAAGCAAGTCAGGGCGGGGAGATATAAAAGACTTGCTGCCGATAGCCGAGCAATGCCAGGAAGTGGGATTCACGGGAACACCGGGAGAAGTTCGGAACGGCATATTCAACGGCAACAGTAAAGAGGAATCCGCAGAAGAAAGGAAAGTTCCGGTTGTGCATTGACGGAATGCCTATACTTGAATGGTTCAAGATGAAATTTAAAGAGCTTAAGGAAAAGCTGGGTGTAGGCCACACTCCAAAAAAGAAAAACAGGCCCCAAAGAGAGTTGAGAATATAATTCTTTGATAGAAAATAAAAATGTAATTCTAATTGTTAATGAATTGCACTTTGAGTATTTTTGTAAATACTTTGTTTCACTGATAAATAAACCAAGATGAAAACTATATTTTTATGTTTCTTCTGTCTTTTCACTATCGGATGTACGCATCAGTCCAGTCAAGAAAACTGTGTAGAAATCGGCAGTGCGGATGCAATCTGCGTAAGCACCGATACTTTAGGGAAAACAGTACGCATGAATATGCTACATGGGCATTATACCACTGAAAGTGAAGAAGTGTTCGCTATTGTCCTCAATCCTCAGAAACTTCCACTTAGTTATGGCAGAAGATGGATTTTAGAAAGATGGGAAAATAATCAATGGGTAAGGCTTTGGACGAAAAAGCCCACAGGTTTTTTTGATGACGAAATTATACCGATTACCCCACCTATATATTATTGTTTCAGTTTTCCTATTAAATACTATAAAACAACTCCCGGCAAATATCGTATTTCCATATCACTGTGGAATGATATGGAGAAAATAAACCTCAATGCTGAATTTGAAATAGAATAAACATCTCTTTCACTAAACAATTCAATGTTATGAAAACAAAAATATGGGTAGGAGTTCTATTTTACTCTTTTTTGGGATGTGCGAATAAGGCACCAAAATCAAATCTTACAAGCAAATTAGACTCTACAGGTGAAGCTGTCTATTTTATAGAAGATACTGTTGTTGACCAATCTGCAGGCTTGCAAGTCATTGAAGCCTTAAGCAGGGTCTATGGAAATGATCCGAATTCTATAGGAGGTTTCATCGGTAGCCCGCGTTGCCCTTCTTTCTTGGAAGGTATGTTCTTTGACGGTTCCACGTTGGTTTTTCAGGTAAGAGGTGACACAGCGCATGCAAGGCGAATTTTGGAATCTACTGCCGGTAGCAAAGCTTTTCGACTGGAGCAAGTTACTGAAAGTAATTATTCACAGCAACAACTTATGAGCATCGTAGACGAGTTGAACCAGCGGTTTGACACATTGACAGACAAGAAGCTGAAAAATAATATGACCAGTTGGGGTGTAGGATTACGGAATGTTGAAGTCAGGTTTATTCTCAACACTCCCGAAGCCCGACAAGCATTCCGGGAAAAACTCATGGATTCTCCCGCCATTCGTTTTGAAGGACCGGAACAGCCGATAATCGATGAACGCATTGGTATAACTGATACGCTCGGTATTTCCCTGCATCCGGAATATTCCGTTTACTCCACTGAGGCATCCACAGCTTCCTTTGTTTTGCTAAATCAAGGAAACAAGAACATAATGTGTGGCGAGCATTATTTCATTACTTATGAAGACGAGAATGGCACTTGGCGTGCATTGCCCATCAATGACGCTGCCATAGATATAGGTTATATGGTACTTCCCGGTGGGCATCATTTGTTTACAGCAAATCTTTATCCCGAAGTTCACTCCAATAAACCGGGACGTTACCGTTTTTTCTATGAAGTCATGCTTGATGCTGATACCCCATTGCGTCATGACATATTGATGATGACCGAATTTCGATTGACAGACAACAAAGAAGCTGTAAAACGGGCAATTAAAATGAATATCCCTAAGGAACCGGAAGGGTATGGTATCAGATACGTTCCCGTTCAAGAAGAATCTGCTAAAGAAAATACAACTTTTAAGTAGTTTAATGGATAGCAACATGAAATATTTACTCTTTATATTATTAATACTATTTTGCTCTTGTTATTCCGGCTCTTCCAAGAAAGGGCAAAAAGACAAAAGGGATAGTATTTGTTTGCAAAAAGAACTATATGCTTTACATAAGTATGTGGATAGCATTATTAAAACTGACACCATTTTGCAACAACGCTTTCATTGTTTTGGAGCTGGGCTAACCAAAGATAAAATATCTATTGACTGGAGAACAAACTCCAAAGGGGATTTCGGTTATAAAATCTCAACTCGCTATTGTTGTATCACATGTAAAAAAGAGCTATTTTTCCATGCGAATTCACTCTTTTTTACTTAACTTTGCACAGAAAAGGAACAAAATAATACAACAATGGACGTTAGAGAATCTTTTTGAAAGATTAAAAGCAACAATCATGCGTAATGATTTCTTGCGGACGATTATTATTATCGGATTAATAGCTTTGGCTTGTCTGATAATTTACACAGTAGGAAAATGTACAGGCAAATTCTTTGCAACGATATAAGTATAATAGTAAATATAGAAAAATTAATATGATTATGACAGACAAAAAATTTAGAGTATTAAACCTTGTATTATTCTCATTCATACTCTTGTTCAGCTTGACGAAATATCTATTTCCAGTAGTAATTGTACCTATTGGTTGGATACCATTCATAGAGAATCCATATCCAGTATCTGTTGCATCCATATTGAGAAATATATTATTGGTTTTTGCTATTATTATCAACCTCTATCATTTAGTTAGGGATAAAAGATAGTTTACCGTGAGGAATCTGAACATTCCCGTCCTTGCGGATGTGTCATCCATAGGAACGGGGTGTTAAACACAATCAGATACCTTATTCACACTATACAATGAAAAGGAGAAGTTTAAAATATGGTTTGTTTTATGCTATAGGATTGCTTGCCGTAATAATGTTTGCATCTGCTTTATGTTTTTGGATAATACCTGCGGTAAACGGGAAATGGGAAGCTATGTCTATTGCGCTGTGGATGTACGGGTGGTATTATGGTTATTACCTATTTACTAAGCGTTATACCAAATGGTGGAAAGAGATAGGGGAATGAACAGTAATATAATCATTCATTATTTCAAATTGCGGTCAAAGCAACTATTCCGAATTTTAAAGGAGTGGGGGATTACCAGAAGCCTGTTTTTGTCCGGACTTCTTTTTTTTAGTATTCTGTATGTTGATAAAGGCAAAACAAAGTTGGATAGTGCCAGCGGTCGCAATCTTAGGATTGATAGGCTATCATAATGAGCGAAAAGACAAAGATTTCCTCCTGCTGCAAACAAAAGATGCCATAGCCCTTTTTAGAGTAGAATACTTGCTCATAGGTTTTCCTTTTATATTAATCGAATGCCTGAGAAGCCGTTTCCCCGAAGCAGGAGCCATGATAGTTACCAGCCTCTTATTGCCTAAATTGAAAGCAATAAAATGGAAATCCATCGCCTTTCCGTTACCATTTCTTTATAAGGGAGGGCTGGAATATTCCCGGATACACAACAGGTTATTACCCAATAATTTGCAAGCAATAAGTCAGGAATATGGCCGTAGCTTTTAATTGTACATTCTAAAGGGTGAAGATTTAACGCTTTTGTTATTTCTTAACTCATGTTGCCAATATTGGCAAACTCTTCTTTATTTCGGTGCAATTTGTGATTGACATTCCACTTTAATTTTGCCTCATTGCTTAAGCTGCTGCAAAAATGTTTTGTTTTATTGTGTTGGTTTCCTTTCTTTTGCTATGTCAAACATCAGTATTTTTCCATTACGTTCTATCTCCAAAGTAAGACCATCAGCCTGTTGAATGTATTTCTCTAATTTGCCACTTGCCACAGACATAATATCTGTGTTTATCGCTCCGTTATCAACAGCGATTACCTTATCTCCTAACATCAATCCTGCTTCTTCTGCAAGTCCGTTTATTTCCAAAGCCGTAACACAAACCGCATTGTTGCGGACATTGATACGTAAACCGAGTGGGGAAAGTCCATCATGAATGGTCGGGAGTATGTCAGCACATTGTTTGACGTATAAATTTTTGCCGACAAGTATAAAATTCATTTTTCCAGCAAAGATATTACCTGCCACATTTTTATCGATAGATGGTATATAGCTCAACGTACAATCCGGAATTACTATACCGTTACAGAACATCGTGATTCCACGGAACTCTGCAATCGTATCTGTCAACCCTTCTCTACGATAATTTGTATACGTTCTCTGTGAATGGGACATCCTTAATTTCTCATAAGTATTTTTGTCTATTATGATGTCATAATTCGAGCCCAAGTCAAACATCAAATCCAAACTGTCAGTCTGCTTACTATACAGTGGCAAATTGTTTACCCCTCCTTTAGCAAGAGTAAATCCTTCTGTTTCTTGCTTTAGTATATCTTCATTTTTAAGCGAGAATGCAGTCATTTCATTGCTATCCATATTGAACTTCCAACCTATATTTCCCATGATAGCACGTCCTAACACCGGGCGATATAATGTATTATACATACCATTATCCTTTGGAACAGATGTGAAAACAACTCTCTTTAATTCGCAATCTCCAAGCTGGATATTATTTACTCTATATAATTTTGAGAAATAGACTTGTTTGTAAAAATTGAATGTCGGCATCGGTTTCCGTTTCCAATATTCAGCCTCGTATCGGTCAAGAATTTCTTGCTTAGCCAGAGCAGTAGATGCTTGTGTATCGAACAAGAGCGTGTCAGTATATTGACCGTTTATTATAGCAGCTACTCCAAAATAACCATTGGGGTCACGGATTATTGGAGAGGTTTGAATAAACTCAGAATCAATGTTTTCTACCGCACTTCTTTGCTCTGCATTAAAGTTTTTAACCCAAATGCTTATATAAACAAAGTAAATAAGTATACAAATCAGCAAAGCTGATAATGTGCGGACTAAATATCTAAACAACTTTTTTACCATATTATTTATAGATTTAATCATTTAAAGAGTAATAGCATTCGTGAAGTTTGAGGTATACCATAGCCAATTTCATAGTTAGGGGCAGAACTGTTTAATCCCGATGTATGTAAGAGATTGATAAGTTCATTTCGACTCATTCGTTTGTACTCCAGTAGAGAAGCACATAATCCGGCAATGACAGGAGCCGTATATGACGTTCCTCGGCGTGGAGGCTGTGCGTAAGCACATACATCGGGCTTTATGAAATCGACACCTCCATAACCTATAGAACTGTAATCGGCGCGAGTTGTGCTGTCTGATTCAATGGCACCAACGGATATAACCTCCCTGACATCGGCAGGGAAATTTGAGTAACGCCAAGGCTCATCCCCCTCGTTACCCATGCTCTGAATAAATATCAAGTTAGAATTGACTTGTAGCACACTGTCTACAAATTGGGATATACGAGAGCTATGTCCATCGAGCATGGAGACTGTATAACCGTCATAATCATCAAATATCGTATAACCACATGAACTTGTTATCACATCTACGTCCTGCGACAGCAACCAGCGTATGGCGTTCATCATACGGTCTTCCTCTATCCGTAACTCTGTATCGAAGTCGTCAATCTCTGCCAAGTAATATTCGGCATTCCATGCCAACCCTTTTATTGTATCACCTGATGAGAGGTAACCACCTATGCATGCACAGGAGTAAGCCCCATGGTCTCGCTCTCGGCCGGGTTCCTTGATGAAGAAATCGGTTGTGTCACCGTCTATGAAATTTGCGTAAGCCGCCACATATATGTTTTTCGTCCATGAGCGTTGCCGCAATCCTCCAAATCCTGTATCCAATACTCCGATTTTAATTCCCCGACCACTGAGATTTAACGAATCATACGATTCATCAATCATCATTGCCGGTGCTGTTGTATAAACTCGTTTTCCGATAGATACATAATGTTCAGGAGGATTTGAAAAATCATTTCGTGTCAAATAATAGCCCAGTATTGATAGGATGATAATGAAAAACAATAGTATTCCACCAATAATTTTTATAACTGTTTTTAATGTTTTCATTGGCTCAATATATTTTTTCAATGTAGTTGTTACTCTCGAATATCCTGCTCTATCTCATTAATTGATGCTTGAATAACACACTGGCAATACCCATACACTCATTATTTTAGCTTCTGTATGTTCTGCCTATACGGTTGGTTGTATATCCTTTTATTCCTAATAGCACTTGTCGGTGCGCTACATGGCAGCATCCGCATTGGAAAAGTCGCTTTGATTGTTTGGGGAATCATTCAGACAATGGCATTTACATCCATTCCCCAACGGCAAGAATTCACCCCTTTCCTGAATTATCCAACGTTGCAGAAAAAACTCATTCCTACTAAGAAGTATTCAAATTCAAAACAAACACCCAACTTTACATTTTCGGGTGTAAAATTGGGTGCTTGTTTTGTAAAATATTGAAAATCAATGTTTAATGCGGTGCGTACGGGACTCGAACCCGTGACCCCATGCGTGACAGGCATGTATTCTAACCAACTGAACTAACGCACCAAATTTCATTTTTCTTATACTGCATCTCTCTCGATTGCGGTTGCAAAGGTACGCAAAATTTCGATATCTGCAAGCATTTTACGAATATTTTCTTGAACTTTTTTACATCAACTCTGATAATAAGCCATTTAAGATACAAGAAAAATAAAAATACAAAAAAAAGAGAGCACTTCATGTATTTTTTAAATATAATATGTATATTAGTCGTGTAAATAAAAGGAAACGCAACTATGGATATGCATGTTTTTCAAGTAGAATCAAATAAAGTACTTCCACAACAGGGAAGCATCCTTATATCCTCCCCTTTCATGAACGACTACCACTTTACAAGAGCAGTCGTGCTTCTTATCGAACATAATGACGAGGGAAGTATGGGTATTATCATGAATAAAGATTTCCGTTACCACATTCTGCTCAATGACCTCATCCCCGAATTGGAATTCGCACAGCGGGTCCCGGTGTATAAAGGCGGGCCGGTGAGCCGGGAGACAATATTTTTCCTGCATACGCTAAAAGATCTGGAAGGCGCACTGCCTCTGGGAAACGGGCTTTATCTGAATGGTGATTTCAATGCCGTGCAACAATATATACTGGACGGGAAGCCCATTGAAGGAGTGATCCGTTTCTTTGCCGGTTATGCGGGATGGGATCATGGACAACTTGCCAAAGAAATAAAAGAGAACTCATGGCTCATAGGAAAAGCCGGGAAAGAAACGTTGCTCAACCAGCACTTCCGCGACTTATGGCATACCAGTTTGAACGAAATGGGAGGCAAATACGCCATTTGGGCCCGCTATCCCCAATACCCCTCCCTCAACTGAGATTCAGCTTCTGAACAACCAGCACATCCGTATAGCCACCGCCAAACGTATGCGCCCACTCTTTCAATACCGCACTCTCTTTGTACCCGCACGCCGCAAAGAGTCTGCGGGAAGGAAGGTTTTCCACAGCGATATAGGCAAACAACTGATGAATTCCCAGATAACGGAAACAGTGTTCTTCCAGCAAAGCCAAGGCGTTACGCCCTATCCCCTGCCTGCGACAGGATTTATCCACCATAATCCCTACCTCGGCCCGGTTGTGCAAAGGATCAAAAGAACATAGATCCACAATCCCCACCACCTGCCGGTTCCCGTTTTCTATCATCAGGCGCAACTGGCGGTCGGCAAACAAATCATTCTGGGTCTGCTCTATGTACTGCTTCAACTGAAAACGCGAATACGGGCCTGTGGTATTGCTCATCTCCCACACATCCGTAGCGTTCTCAAAGCGGAACATGACTTCCAAGTCTTCCGGCTCCGGTGCACGGAGCCTTATCCCGTTCCCTTGAAAATGCCGGTCACTCATCATAAAGCAGGCTCCTCATTCTCCTCTTTTACCAAATCCAGCTCATCCAGCATCCGCTTGCGGGTAGGGACACAGAACAGGGAAGCGATCAGCGCCATCATGGCACACAATACGCCCGTGTTGTTCAGAGTCAGATAATAAAATGACAAGTTCACCAATACGGGAACCACCAGCATCCCCGTCCTTATCTCACTCCAGCGGCGATAACTTTTCAAGGCTTCCGGCAATGAACGCTGCTTCACATTCTTCACCAAGGAAAGGCTGAACAGCCGGAGCGATAAAGGAATCAGCCCCACCGCCAGTAAAATCCCTACCGTCTGCAAGACATAATCCATACGGACATCGCCCGCGTAAGCCCCCTCGGTCATCACCCCTGTTTCATAAAGAGCCACCAGGAGCAAAGGCAACACCCATACCGCCACATATTCTATCTGCAAGTATCGCAGCAATTGTCTTATCTTCTTTTCCATTTCTTTCTGTTTTTCCCAGTTTATGCCGTTCCCGTAAACAAAGTACGATTTATGATGGAACGTCCCAACGTCACTTCATCCGTATATTCCAGCTCATCCCCGATAGAGATACCACGCGCTATCACACTCAGCTTCACGTCCATGCCGTCCAGCTTGCGCGAGATATAGAAATTCGTCGTGTCCCCCTCCATCGTCGAGCTCAAGGCAAGGATCACTTCCTTCACCTCACCGCCTTTCACCCGTTCCACCAGACTTTCTATCTGCAGATCGGAAGGGCCTATGCCATCCATGGGCGAGATGACTCCCCCCAGGACATGGTACAGCCCCCTGTACTGCTGCGTGGCTTCCACCGCCATCACATCACGGATACTCTCCACCACACAGATCGTGGAAGCGTCCCGCGCCGGATTGGAACAGATACGGCAAGTTTCCGTGTCCGATATATTATGGCACACTTTACAATATTTCACTTCATGTTTCAAGGTAATCATCGCATTACCAAACGCCTCTACCACAGCTGTATCCTGTCTGAGCAGATGCAATACCAGCCGCATGGCGGTCTTGCGTCCCACACCCGGCAACTTGGCAAACTCTCCTACCGCTTTTTCCAGCAGCATGGACGGATATTGTTGGTTCATCAGTTATTTTGTATTATAATGGATGCAAACTTACGCAATTTCAACGATTTTGAGTACATTTGCACTCAAAAAAATAACATGAACGGAATTTATATTCTGCTGACCATACTGCTCTATTTCGGAATACTGCTGCTTGTAGCCCGCCTTACCGGCCGTCATTCCGATAATGACGCGTTCTTCCGCGGCAACCGCCGTTCTCCCTGGTATATTGTTTCTTTCGGAATGATCGGAGCCTCCCTTTCGGGAGTTACCTTCGTTTCCGTCCCGGGTATGGTACGCGGCATCGACATGACCTATATGCAGACCTGTTTCGGCTTCTTCATAGGCTATCTCATCATCGCCCACGTTCTGCTGCCGCTTTATTACAGGTTGAACCTGACCTCCATCTACACGTATCTGGGAGACCGGATCGGAAGGCACGCTTATAAGACGGGAGCCTCCTTTTTCCTTCTGTCCAAGATCATCGGAGCCGCAGCACGCCTTTATCTGGTATGCCTTATCCTCCAGCATTATGTATTCGACGCCTTTCATATTCCTTTCGCCGCCACGGTGATAGGGATTGTCTTACTGATCTGGCTGTACACCCGCCGCAGCGGCATACGCACGATTGTGTGGACGGACAGCTTGCAGACACTCTGCCTGCTGCTGGCGCTGGGATTAATACTTTATGAGGTTTCCGGCCAACTGAATCTGGATTTTCCGGGACTGGTACATGCCATCCGGGAAAATGAGCACAGCCGTATCTTTGTTTTTGACGACTGGCACAGCAAACAGAATTTCTTCAAGCAATTTTTCAGCGGCATCTTCATCACGATTGTCATGACAGGGCTGGATCAGGATATGATGCAGAAGAACCTGTCGTGCAAGAACCTGCGTGAAGCCCAAAAGAACATGTATTGCTACGGCATCTCATTCGTTCCGGTCAATTTCCTGTTCCTGTCACTCGGAATCCTGCTGTTATTGTTCGCCTCGCAACTGAACATCCCCCTGCCGGCGGCCGGGGATGAGATACTGCCCTTGTTTGCGGCGGAAGGCCATCTGGGATTCGCCGTACTGATATTCTTTACCATCGGCATCATTGCAGCCGCCTTTTCCAGCGCCGATTCGGCATTGACCGCCCTCACCACCAGCTTCTGTATAGACATAGCGGGCATAAGCCATTTGTCCGGCAAGGAAGCGGAAAGACGGAGGAAGCTCGTGCACTTCTGCATATCAGTCCTCTTTATCGGATTCATCCTGCTGTTCAAGGCAGTAAACAACAAGAGTGTCATCGACGCTATCTATACCATCGCCTCGTACACTTACGGCCCGTTGTTGGGGCTGTTTGCATTCGGGCTGTTCACCCCAATGCGGCCGCGCGACCGTTTTGTTCCTTACATAGCCATCGCCTCGCCGCTATTATGCTATGCCATAGACCGGCTGGTGTTCACCTCCACCGGCTATCAGTTTGGCTATGAAATGTTAATGTTTAACGGCTTCCTGACTTTTATGGGGCTGACTTGTTTAAGTATAAAAACAAAGAATTATGGAAATACTCAGTGCAGAATTTGTAGTAAGTAACACAAAAGTAGAGAAATGCCCGCAGGACAACCTGCCCGAATATGCATTTATCGGCCGTTCAAATGTAGGTAAATCGAGTCTGATAAACATGTTGGCCAAACGTCCCAAACTGGCTATGACTTCCTCCACTCCGGGGAAGACTTTGCTGATCAATCACTTTCTGATCAATAAAGAATGGTATCTGGTGGATTTACCGGGATACGGATATGCCTCCCGGGGCAAGAAACAGGTAGAAAAGATACAGCAGATTATCGAGGATTATATCCTGGAACGCGAGCAAATGACCAATCTGTTTGTATTGATAGACTGCCGTCTGGAGCCTCAGAAAATAGACTTGGAATTTATGGAATGGCTGGGAGAAAATGGAGTACCCTTCTCTATCATCTTCACCAAAGCCGACAAGCTGACCAATGGCAAGGTTAAGGATAATGTAAACAAATATCTGAAAAAACTGACAGAACAGTGGGAAGAACTCCCTCCTCATTTCGTATCCTCCTCTGAAAAGAAAACAGGCAGACAGGAGATTCTGGATTATATTGACAGCATTAACCGGTCGCTTAAGGCATAGCGTCGAATTACCTAGTGGTGACTACTTAGAACGCAAATGACGCAAATGACACAAATTTATCCCCGTTCCTATTTGTGTCATTTGCGCCATTTGCATTCCGTTCCGGCAAACGCTCAGAGTTTTATGGTCTTCACCTTACCCGGAATCACCGTCAGATGCACCGTACCGTTGCATTCTATATCCACCTTCTGGTATCTGGCCTCCACCACCACTTTTCCGTCCAGAGCCATTATTCCCCATTGGCAGGCGTTTTCCTCGTAAGCGCAATAATAGCCCACAGGAGGCAGAATCTTCCTGTATTTGGGAGGCACAATGATACGTTCCCCCAGTTTCAAGCCCCATTTCATCCCCATCCGAAAAGGCAATGCATCCCTGATCTCTTCCAACCTTTTCAGCCTTTTCTGTTCCTCTTCCTGCAATTGTTTCCGTTGAGCTATCCCGGCACGCCGCCCGGCTTCTTCCTTCAGACGTTCCATCACCGTATGGAAATCTTCCTCGCCCGGCCGGGGAGTGTTACAGGCTATATACCGCTTTTCCTTCCCTTTCTCCACATGATAATAATTCCCGTTCCCGTCCATCACCACGATGCTCCGGTCCGCCAGACGGCCACAGCACCAATACACTTCCTCCTCATCCCCTGCCAGCACACAGGCGAAAACATCAAACAAGGTAGTCCAGACAGGATCCACCAGTTGGCAGTCCTTCGGAACACGGTAATCCGGTATCTTCAGATAAAAGTCATAAAAGTAGATGCCGTTCTGATCCACCCCTCGCATGGAGACATACGGTTTTCCGGTACGGCTGAAAAAGAACGTTCCCACCTTCAGCAGCTCCACACCGCCGTATGGCAATTCCATACAGCCGAATGACAACACCACGGGTTTCTCCCGATAGGTTCTGTTTACCTTCAGGTCGATGTAAGATTCATTGCCCGCACAGTCTGTCACGGCAAGCAGATCCCCCTTCATGAACTTCATTTTCCGGCAGCGGTCCAGCTGTATTCCGGGCTGTCCGGTTTCATTCACCACACCTGCCCGGTTATTCCCGAATCTCACTGCCGCCCGGTCTCCACAGATATCAAACACTTCCGGATACCGGGGCCTTACCGTCATCCTCTCCCCGCGCCTCAATCCCCAAAGCCCGCTTTGTCTGTCATAATAACTTTTCAAAACGGGCTGTCCGCCTTTTTCCGTTGCGGAATCTTCCCGGCTTGTAAGGAAGTCCATCAGCCGGTCGTGCGTTATCACCACCTCCAGTTCATCCTCCCGCTGTCTTTCATCCTCCCGTTGTCTTTCCTCCTCCGGCAGCAGACCGGATACGGACAGCCTGCCTGTTTCCGCCCGTGCCCGGGACAGCGCGTTGCCAATCATCCGCCCCTCGAACATCGCCGCCCAGTCATGGTTCCGGGCGGGCAGACCGAAGATGCGGTACAGACCCACATTGTCTATCAGCATACAGGACGCCTTGTCTGCCGACCTCCTCAGCCCACGCCCCACCTGTTGCAGGTATTTCGCCAGGGAAAGCGTAGGACGTGCCAGCTGCACGAACTCCACATCGGGACAGTCGAAACCTTCGGAGAAGATATCCACATTGACCAGCACTTTCACCTTCCCCCGTTTGAAAGCCTCCACCAGTTCCCGGCGTTCCGAAGCCGGAGTCCTGCTGTCGATAGCCACAGCCTCCAGTCCGTGTGCGCTATAACAAGCCGCTATCCGGCGGGCATGGGCGATGCTGACAGCATATACGATTCCTTTCTTTCCGCGGGCATATCGTTCCACGCTCTCATACAGCCGGCCGATACTTGTCTCCCGGTTCAGCACCTCGTTCATCTCCTTTACCTGGTAGTCCCCGTCCGCACCCCGTTTCTTCAGCGAGTCTATCAACCGCTGTTCCCTGCTGTTCGCACGGATGGACACATAGTCAAAGGATGACAACCAACCCTTTCCGATGAATTCCGCGACAGTCCACGAAGTGATCAGGCTGTCGAACAAGTCCGTGAATCCCTTGCCGTTCAGCCGGCAGGGAGTGGCGGTCATGCCCAGTTTCCTTGCCTCCGGATAGTTCTCCCAAAGTATCCGGTAGGTTTCCGCCAGGGCGTGATGCGCCTCGTCGACAACGATCAGGTCCGGCTCTTCATCCATGTGCTTCCGGTTTCGTGACAGCCACTGGATGGACATCACCCTCACCCTTCCGTCCTCTTTGCTCATCCCGTGCCGGGACACGGTTTCCTCTATCTGATCCACCAGCTCCCGGCGGTGCGCCACGATCCATACCCGGCTGCCGGAACCACGCAGGAATTCCCTTACTATGGCGGCCAGCAGATGCGTCTTGCCCGTACCGGTAGGCATCTGTACCATCACATTCCGATGAAACTCCCACTCCTCAAAGAGGCGGAGCTTCATCTCCTGCTGGTAGTCGCGAAGAGTGTCGTTCATGCAATACATTATGCGGATGCCGGTCGCTACCGGCAACAAAAAAAGGGAAGGCCACATGCATCATTGCATGCAGCCTATAGTAAATATCTTATTCTTTACGGATTAATTTTTATCGAAAACCCAATTATCAATAAGTCCTATAAAAGCACAGACTTTAGGATACATTTCCTGAGTTGCTGCTAAATCAAAGTTCTTAAAGTCTTCATAATCGGCAGCTGAACGATTATTGAACAAAATAGAATAAAAGCGTCCCCATTCTTTAGGGAATTTACCTGTAAGAATAAAATGCTGGCTGAATTTTTGACGTACACCTTCATGACTCTTGACTCCGTCTATCTCCGACTGCAACAACAATTCACTCACAGCATAAAAACAGGCATAATACATCCTATTCATTGCCGTATTGTAATAACCACGCTCTATATGATCTTTTATTTCATCTAACAATGATTTGGCTGAATTCAGCCTATATAAAACAATATCAAACCGCTGTTCCGGAGTCATAACAATATCCCCTCCTTCATTATATTCTCATAAAACGGAGTGAAACGTTTTCCCCATTCTTTCATCGACTCTATAAACGGATTGATTTGAACACCGGTTTCTAACTCAATGTCATATAAAGGAGCAGTTAAAAGCATCTTGTCCTCCAAAGTAACCACATCCTTATCTATCAACAGCAACAGGTCTATATCACTATCACTACGCGCATCACCCCGCGCATCACTTCCATAAAGTATCACCTTTATACCAGGAGCAACCTTATGTAAGGCATTTTGTATAGATTTCACGATTTCAGGACGCTTCATACTCCTTATCTTTAGATTGAATTTGTTGTTAACTGCAATCAAGCTTAATACAAAGAACGAAATTTTTCTTCAAACAAACAAATATTCAGCATCTTAATTGATATCCTATCGAAAAGTTCCTGTTCCATTATTTTTCGCTTTTACCGTCCCTGCAATGAAAGAGTTCTTACATCATATACGGCCTATTCTTCTATGACCCAATCCCCCAGGGTGTGTTTCTCCACATCAAAATTGATCCCCACCTTCACCACTTGCAATCCGCTGAGGGAAAAGCGTTCGGGATACTGCTTCAGATTGATCTGGGCCATGGCCGCTTCCGCAGACCTACCCAGCTTCAATTCAATGACATACAGCTTACCGGCAACACGCATCACCACATCCACACGCCCCTTGGGGGTACGCACCTCCACATCGACATACATCCCGAACAGGGAGAAGATGATGTAGAACAATTGCTGGTAATGTCCCTCATAATTCGTGTTATCACAATACGTAACAGTAGAAAGGAATTCCTGAAGAAGACGCAAGGCCCCGTCCATATCTCCCCCGGCTATCGCAAGATACATACGGGCGATGGTCGTATTGCCTTTCAGCGTGTTATGGGCCAGATAGCCAGGCAGCAAGCTGCGCATCAGCCCGATCCGTATCTCACCGTTCGGAATGTCCAGCGTATACAGTTCGGCCAGCTTGTTGTAATCCTTTATCGTAAAGTAACCGCTCTGATAGAGCAGAGGAACAATGCCCTCCATTTTCTCCGTAGGCGCATCGAAATCAGCAGCCATAGCCTGCATACTTCCCCCTAACTGGGAGGGAAGGACGTGGAACTTGCGTAGCATCTCTATCAGATAAGTGGGCGTGCCGCTGCCAAACCAGTAATTGTTCAACTCGTCATTGGCAAAGGCATTCAGCAGGCTGAACGGATTATAGATATCGGGCGAAGGCCAGGTAAAATGATAACCGTCATATTTCTCCTTCAACTTCTGCAACGTTTCCTCTTTGCTCATTTCCTGCGAAACGGCAAGCCGTTCTATATAAGCTGTCATCTGTTCCTGCATTTCTTCCTGAGTGATGCCACAAATGGCGGCATAGGGCTTCAGCATACTGATATTCAAGATATTGTTCAGCTCGCTGAAGATGCTGAGTTGGGAGAATTTGGTAATGCCGGTCAGGAACACAAAGCGAAGATAAGGGTCGCACGCCTTCAACGGGCTGTAAAAATTGCGCATCACGTTACGGAGAACGGGAAGATCCGTTTCCTCATGCATCACATCCAGCAAAGGCGCGTCATACTCGTCAATAAGGACTACCACCTGTCGGCCGGTCTGTTCGTTGGCACGCATGATGAGTGAAGTCATCCGGTCGTTCAGCTTCACAGCCTCCTCAGGCTTGCCATAAATTTGTTCATATCCGCTAAGCTGGAAGCTCAGCATGCTTTCCAACGTATCCTTGTCCACATGCTTCGCCAGACTCATGTCGAAGTGCAGCACCGGATATTCCGTCCATTCGGTTTCCAGCTTCTCAATGGCCAATCCCCTGAAAAGGTCCTTCTTCCCGGCAAAGTAACTGTGCAACGTAGAAGTCAGCAATGACTTGCCGAACCGGCGGGGACGGCTCAGGAAACAATATTTGGAGGCGCCGTACGCCATCCGGTAAACATATTCCGTCTTATCTATATAGAGGTAACCCTTGTTGATTATTTCCTCAAAAGTCTGTATGCCTATCGGGCATTTCTTCAATTGCTGCTGTTCCATCATTTTTTCCATTTTAGCATTACCGCTACGAAGATAAACAAACTCCGCCACTTCCTGTTGCGTTTACCGCAAAATATGACTTCTTTTCTTCAGAAAAGAATTTTACGATATTGGTAAAGAAAAGCTATCCCATTATTAGGTTATCCGTCTTCAGATCATCCAGCATTCGTTTTATCGCTTGCTGCAATTGTGGTATGTCTTCCAGGCAAATACGATAAATCTCATCAGCATCTACATCGAAATAATGATGTACTATTATATCACGTACCCCCATCACATACCTCCATGGAATCTCCGGATATTGAGCCAATAATTCTTTGTTTGCCACCTTATCCAGATTTTTAATGCTTTCTCCAATCGCAGTCAGTTTCATGCAGATACTATCCAGTTTCATCATACCGCTTTCACTCAATAGAAAATCATCCGGACAGAAGATATCCGAAAAACGAAAACTTATTCTTTCCAGAGATTTCTGTATCAAATCCAATATATGGAAAGCGATCAACGTGTCATACATAAATGCCCTCCCTCTGAATTCTTTCACGTAAAAATGAATCCATTCTATCTCGCAGGCGTACAATATCCACTTTGCAGCCCAATAATTTTTCCAACTCTTGCTTTATACCCGCTAAAGCGAAAAAGCCATGCAGCTGACCTTCCACACACACATCCACATCACTATTTTCAGTCTGCTCGCCACGTGCCACAGACCCGAAAATACCCATACGCACAATGCCATATTTATGAGCATTCTCAGCCATATACTTACGCAATAATGCAATGTATTCAGATGTCGTTTTCATATTTTTCCTCCAAGTAGGTTTTCGCAAATATACAATTTATTTTTCTTCAGACAAAAATTTCTCATTAAAGAATTTACTCAAAGCATCCCCATTATCTCCCTCACTTTTCCCTTCCACTCCCCCAGTTCACGTTCCGCCTCCCGTGACAGCAGCGGGTTGACATACCTGTAAAACTCGATACGCCTCTCATAGTGTTCTTCTATAACCGCCTTCACCTCGAAAAAAAGAAGAAGCGTCATGTTATTTTTTTTCTTCCAAGCTGGTAAAAAAGCCATTAGCCACATGGAGCTTACGCTCCAACTCCCGTCTGTGCAGATTCAACTGGCCCAGACGTTTCACTACCTCGGCAGCCAATTGCCGGGCCTGATCAACAGGATTCAAATGTTCCATCGGATTAAATCGTATTTTTTTATATGAATACTCATTTACATGTCCTCATTCAGGACAAAAACACACGTATCTCGGTTATTATATCGAACTTTGTAACATTGAAAACCAATAACCTGATTCATAAATATCAGGACTTGCAAATTTAATAAATAAAAACGAATGAACCAATTTAAAATGTCACTGTTTCTGCCACCGATATCACCGGTAAAGAACAGTGCCACCGGACGAACCGTCCAGCCGCCCACCTTAACGCCCTACAAGGAAATAACCTTACAGGAAGTGTACAAACTGATCACATCCAGCGAACGCCTGAAAACACTGACCGAGACCGTGCGCCGGGCAGCGGAAAACGGGGATGAAAAAATCTATCGTATGCTCAAGCAGCAGACACTGCCCTACGTTACCCCCTGCGGTGTCTTTTCCTACCGCAAAAGCGACAGCCTGACCGGACCGTCGGGCTTGATTGTGGTGGACATAGACCATCTTGATTCCCGTGGGGAAGCGGAAAAGCTGAAAAGACAACTGTTCGACGACCGTCTCCTGCGCCCTGTACTGGCATTCACCAGCCCCGGCGGACGCGGAGTAAAAGCATTCATCCCCTACGACCTGGCACGCATACCCGACACCAGACAGAATACCTCCGAAAACATCCACTGGGCGATGAACTACGTACAAGCAATCTATGACAGCCACCCGGACGGGGAAGATAAGAAAACGAGCCGCTCCGGCAAAGGCGTGGACCGTTCCGGCAAGGACCTAGTACGGGCCTGTTTCCTCTCGTATGACGAGGAAGCATTGATACGCCGGGAAATTTAAGAAGAATAGAAAAGCATACTCAAAAGAATGCCGGACAAAATTTAAACAGGCACTCAAAAAACAACAAATATCATGAACATGAACAATCCTTTAGAAAACTTGCGGCAGCTGACCGAAGCTGTCCGCATGGCAGGCGTGGATATCGCTCCCACCTACATTGAATATGTACAACTGGCTTTCGCCATCGCAAACGATTGCGGGGAAGCGGGACGCAATGATTTCCTCTCCCTCTGCTCCCTTTCCTCCAAATACGACGAAAAAAATGCACAAGCACTGTTCTCGAACGCGCTTCATGCCGATAAAGAAGATATACATCTGGGAACCGTATTCCATCTGGCCGGGCAATGCGGAGTGAAGATTTCCGGCAGCGCCGGCCCTCACAAGGCAGGGACAATGGGGACAGCAGGGACAGCCCCGGATTTTCCACACACGTGCGCGCGATATAATAAGGTGGAAAATAACACTTCCGATGATACCGACGAGGAGGAACAGCTCACCGAAGGCTCCGATCCTTATTCCCCCCTGCCTACCTTTCCACAGAACTATGTGTGGCCGGGACTGCTGGAGAGAATCATCTCCTTCGGTAAAAATCCCGAACAGCGTGATGTATTGCTCCTGGGAGCGTTTACCGTACTGGGCGCCTCCCTCTCCCACATAGTGCGGTGCCAATACGGCCGGAAGTGGCAGGCCCCCTGTATGCAGACTTTCGTCGTGGCCCCGTCTGCCTCGGGAAAAAGCGCGTTGACGTGGGTACGGCTCCTCATCGAACCCATACACGACAAGATACGCAGCGAGGTGAAAGAGGCGATGAAAACTTACCGCCGGGAAAAGGCTGCCTACGACTCTCTGGGCAAGGAACGGAAAAATCAGGAAGCTCCCGTATTGCCTCCCAACCGGATGTTCCTCATATCGGGAAACAACACCGGAACAGGCATCCTGCAAAATATCATGGATTCCAACGGAACGGGCATCATCTGCGAAAGTGAGGCGGACACCGTATCCACCGCCATAGGGACCGAATACGGAAACTGGAGCGACACGCTGCGCAAGGCGTTCGACCACGACCGCCTGTCCTACAACCGGCGTACCGACCGCGAATATCAGGAGGTGAGCAGAAGTTACCTCTCCGTGCTGCTCTCGGGTACGCCCGCACAGGTAAAGCCCCTGATCCCCACGGCGGAGAACGGTCTGTTCTCCCGCCAGAACTTTTATTATATGCCACGCGTCACCCAGTGGGCAGACCAGTTCGGCGAGGATGAGGTGGATGTGGACGAGGAATTCCGCCTGATGGGCAACGAATGGAAAAACACGCTGGACGAGCTGACGCTTCGGGGATTGTTTACCCTGAAGCTGACTCATGCCCAGCATAAACAGTTCAACTTCCTGTTCGACAAGCTGTTCCATCGTTCCGGCAAGATCAACGGGGACGAGATGAGCAGTTCCGTCATCCGTCTTGCCGTCAATGCGTGCCGCATGATGTCGATAGTCGCCATCCTGCGAAGCCTGGAAGACCCTTCTCTGGTGAAACCTGACGCACATATTTCTTCCGATAATCTGAAGGACCGTATCATCCCGCGCTGGAACCTGGTGATTACAGACGATGATTTCCATGCCGTGCTTGCCTTGGTGGAGCCGCTTTATCTGCACGCCACCCATGTTCTTTCGTTTCTGTCCTCCTCCGTTATCAAGCGCCGGAGCACGGCGGACAAGGATATGCTCTTTGCCGAGATGGAGGACGAGTTTACCCGCCGGATGCTGCTGGAAAAAGCGCACGACAGGAGGATACCTGAATCCACCGCACTGACCTGGCTCAAACGGCTCACCAAACAAGGGGCGCTGGTGAGTGTGGACGGCAAGGGAACGTATCACAAGAACTGACCCGGCTCTCTATATGTACACGCATGTGTGTGTGAGGAAAAAAGGGGCTGTCCCCACTGTCCCCGTGTCCCCGTCGCTGCTCCGTGCGGCCGTTGTTCCCGGATAGCAAAAATCGTTTGTGGCAATTCTTTGGGATTGTTCGGAAAACTCCGGATAAACTTTATATACGACACTCCATGCCGGTTAGTATAAAAACAATCGGGCACGCTTTATGCCGAAAGGGGATTTGAATAATTTGCCCATGTGTCAATGTACCGATTTATTGATTTGCTGCTATGTGCAATTTACCAATGCGCCAACCGGGCCGCACTCTATACCGTAGGTGATTGGCCGTTGGTTCATTATCATCATCTATCAAACTCACGTTAAACAAGAAACCATTCATGAATAAGACCGAAACAGCCCTTCTCTATTTTCCGGACAGTACGCCGAAAGTAGCCGTGCGTCATCTGATGCGCTGGATCGCCCGGTGCGCACCGTTGCTCCACGCCTTGGAAGCCACCGGATACCATCCCTGTCAGAAATCCTTCACCTGCCGCCAGTTGCAACTCGTCTACCTCCACCTGGGAGAACCGTGATTCCCCCTGGAATCTGCCACAGACTGTCCGAGAACTCTTCCTCTCTCTTTGAGGCGTGGATTACGCGGAAAGAATAAAGAGGGAAGCGTGAAATCCGCCCTGAAGTCACCACATGACGCAAGTGCTGGCCGAGTTCCCGGACAGTTTCCCCAAAGGGTCAAAAGGGGTCGGAAGGGGTCACGCCGCACGGACGTGAAGTTATCTTTGCAGTGTCAGAAGGAAGAAGCCGCACCCCGGCACAAGATTACAAAAATCCTGGTACAAGATTCCGCGGATCTTGTACCAAGTTTCACCGAACGCCGCAGCAGTGTGCGCCTTGCTCCTACCTGACACTTTTCCGATAATAATAACCCTTTAAAAACAAAAACGATGATCAACTACAGTATCTCACTCCGTGCCAATCCCAGTGACCAGGATGCTCCCAAGAAGGCTTATGCCAACGCCCAGTACTCAGAAATCATGACACTGGACAAGTTTGCCGAGCATATCTCGGCTCACGGCTCCAAATACAACCGTGCCGACATCCAGGCGGTCCTGATCCAAGCGGTGGACTGTATGCGGGAGCAGCTTCTGGCAGGACAACGCATCCAGATGGGCGATCTGGGCACTTTCTCCATTCATATCAACAGCATGGGAGCCGAATCACTGGAAACATACAATCCCGCCATCCATGTGGAAGACCTGAACGTGCGCTGGAAAGCCGGGACCCGTTTCCTCAGCTTGCTGAAAGACAGCGTATTCAACCTGGTCCCTACCCGAAAGGCTGCCAAGCTGGTGGTTAAAGCCCTGAAAGCGGGGAAAAACACCGTGGACCTGACGGGAGAGGCTTCCGGACCAGATGACAAGACGGAAGAAAACGCCTGAACTTTCCGGGCTTCTGAAGTCTGATAGTATTTTGCCTTTCTGAAATGAAACGGTTACTCTGAAGTAGACCTGTATTTCTGTAAAGATCTGCCTTTCTGAAATAAAACTGTTGTTCTGAACAAAGTGAAGAATCTGAATGCAATCGTTTTTATGCCCACAGATTCCTCGTCTTTGTCCGGAATGACAGAAAAAAACAAATCCTTTAAAACAAATATCCCTATGAACAATTCAAAGAAAATCACCTGGAAGCAAATTCTGCACGCCATTATCCAAGCTGCCATAGCAGCGCTCACCGCCTTGGGCGTAACCAGTTGCACCACTCTCTTTTAAAAAGCCCCCTAGCCCATCGCATGACACTTTTTAATTTTTAATTCCCTATTTCAATTCAACCATGATTCAAGAAACTTTCCCTATGATAATCGGTGAGGAAGAGATCCCGAACGAACGTGCTCTCCTCACTCAAGAGGACGGCCCGATGATGGCATCCTCCGCTTCCGTGAAATATATCGTCATTCATTGCAGCGCCACACGCTCCACCCGGGATTACACCGCCGAGCAACTGCTCCGTGACCACAAGACGCGAGGTTTCCGCACGGTGGGGTATCATTTTTATATCCGTCGTGACGGAAGTGTGACCCAGCACCGCAAGCTTCTGGAAGTGGGTGCGCACTGCCGCCCCTGGAACCGTTGCAGCATAGGCATCTGCTATGAGGGCGGGCTGGATGCGGACGGACGTCCGGCAGATACCCGGACACCGGAACAGACGGAACAATTTATTTTGTTGCTGATGCGGATGGTGAAAATCTTTCCCGATGTCCGGATAAGAGGACACAGGGATATGCCGGGAAGTATCCCGAAGGCTTGTCCGTGTTTCGATGCGGAGGGGGTATTCGGGTACTTGGAGAAATAATAAAGAAAGTGGCAATCACCATGCAGTTTCTTCTTTGGGGGAAACTGCATGGAGAATGCCCTTATGTATGATTTGTTTTTCTTTGTAGAAAGGTTTTACAATAATGAATTTACTCAATCTACAGACTACCATACTAATCGTATACGATAGCCCTATAGAGAACCGACATTGACATCATTCTAATTTACCCTACCCACCATTCATCTTTCTACAAAACAGAAGCAAATCACCTAGCAGTACAATCAATCGTGCACACCGTTACAGCTTATCAATTTCTTCCGCTGAAAGTCCGGCAACCCGGACAATATCCGCTATGGAAAAACCGTTCTCTTTCAGTTTACGGGCAATTTCCAAACGCTCCTTCAAACGTCCTTCCGCCTCTCCTTCCGCTTTTCCTTCCGCTTTTCCTATTGCTTTTCCTATCGCTTTTCCTTCCGCGACAGCCTGTTCACGGATATCATTTTCCACAATACGGCTCACGTTATAACGGTCCACCGCCTTATCATAAGCGATACGGTCACCCTCAGACAGGTGAGCCTTGGCGGCAAGGCGGTCAAGATGGCTGAAAACCTGTTCTTTCAGCGCATCGGGCATTCTGTTCCAGTTGTTCATATTCTTCAGTGCATACATTAGTTTATCGGATAAAGTAGAACATTCGTCCAGTTCCTTCGTAAAATAAGGAAACTGGAGATAAATCTGACGGAAATTCCGGTTCACCACACGACCGCTGTCCCGGTCGGAAACCACCGTGTCGGTACGGAACTTGCTTTCCAGACCATCCTCCTTGAAATTCATCAGGAAAATGCCGTACACGGCAGGAAGCCTGTAACGGAGACCGTAAGAAGCCTCTTCTTCCCTGAGCAGACCGCAATCCCCCTCCAACGGAGTGTCGGGAACACATACCTCTTTAGAGGACGGATTCTCCATCTGGCGGCTCACCGCACGGCACACATAATAAAGCGTACGGTCCAGGAAATGGCTATGCCAACGATTCTGCATCTCCACTATGATGTACTCGCCCGTAGAGGTACGGCAGTAAAGGTCATAGATGATGCCCTTGTCGTGAATATTCTCCGAACGGTCCTCCTTGTCCAGAAACGTCAGGTCTTCAATGTGATGCTCATCCGACAGCAGTTCGTTAAGCAGGATTATCAGCAGATCCTTGCTGGCAGGCTGGCCGAAGATTATCTTGAAGCCGAGATCCGTAAAAGGGTTTACAAAGCGGGATGACATAATAAAGATGATTTTATGGTTTCTGACCGCAAAGAAACGAATTCTATCTGGAAATTCCTATGAATGAGCGCTTTTTATTATTTTAAATGGATTTTGAAGACTAAGCCACCGGAAAAGTACTTGCAACGGTTCAGTTCTACTACGGCGTTGATGTAGTCTTTCCAGAAGCTGTACTCCATACCAAGATTTACCTGGTACTTCGCCCCGTCAGGGTCAAAAGTCAAATCCTCCTTCACATCCGTATAACCGGGAACCACTTCTGCCATTAAATTAACACCATTAATGGCTTTATGCACCCAAGAATCACTGTCCTTCAAATGAAACCGGAAATTCGCACCCATAGCCGGATTATTCAACTTGTTATCAAAACGGTTGCTGTATATCCATGACAGGTGTGCACCTAATGTACCCACATTCTCAAAATAAAAATGTTTGGTTATGGCCAGATAATAGCGGTTAAGAAAACCATTACCATAATTTAATTCTGAAGGTTTGGACAGCGATCCTCCATTCCATGAATCACCTATCACATCATTCGCCCCGAGAACTATCTGGGGGGTCCATTCTTTCCACCAGCCTTCTTTCCACACTCTAAGCCGAAAATGAAAGGAACGGTCCTGATTAATAAATTTACCATACGTAGAAGGAACCCAATAGCCCGAACGATTACCATAGTCCGTGGGTACTGCCTTATGCCCCATACATAAGTACCCGGCTTCCAACCAAGGGAAAATAGTTATGTTTATGTAGTAATTCCATGTATCATACCACCAACGGGGAACGGTAGCGTGATGGTTCAGCCAGTTACCGCCTGCCATAAAGGTTTTGTCACGCTGCATGTCGGCAGTGGGCATATTCATCAGACCTGTGGTGCCGTAGTTGATTTGCGCATCTGCTTGCAGCAAATAAAAAATAGCAATACAAACAGCTAATAATATTCTCTTAATCATGCAAGTTTCATTTACAACTTTACAGACTGATAAATAGCTTCCAACTCTTGAATTCGATTTGTTATTAAAAATTCCCGTTCAAAAAGAATACGTGAATTATTACCATACAAATCTCTTTTTACTTTATCTTCCACTAGTTCGCATATAGCTTTTACAAAGGCTCCCTTTTCCAAAGGAATCAGCCTTCCATTATATCCATCTTGCACACAGTCCTTATTCCCTGCCACATCAGACGCAACAATGGCTTTGCCCAAAGACATAGCTTCAATTACCGCCAAAGGCAGTCCCTCATATCGAGCCACCGTCAAATAAAACAGGGAATTATTGACATACTCCAATGTTTCCCTATGATTAAGCCAAGGAAAAAGACTTATCACTTCCTCCAAAGCATATTCAGCAATCTTAGTTTTCATTCTATCAAGTTCCGGTGAATAATAGCCTACCCCTAACAAAACAAACTTCACCTCAGGATGCAAAATATGTACATCTTTTACTACTTCCACTAAAAAAAGAGGATTCTTTTGATAGGAAGGTCTTCCTATATAACAAATATATTTATCAGGCTTCATCATTTCCCAATTCATTTACAGCATCCGGTACTGCATTGTTCCATACCAAGGCTTTGTCTTCATGATAATGAACCAAATTGATACCCATTGCCCGTTCTGACTCCGAACAAGCCAAAAGCCAAGCATTCAATTTTGTAGAACGTTCTACAAACAAATAGATTTTTCTTTTTAATCTTGATTGGGTACTTAAAAACGAGAAAGCATGAGGAGTATAAAAAGTTTTAGTTCGAGTTAGGAATCCGGCAACCCTTCCCACAACCCCACCTTTGGCACTATGACAATGAAGCAAATCCGGCTGTTCTTTTCTTATTATTCTCACAGCTTGTATTATAGCTTTAAAATCATTCCATAGATTCAAGTTCCGATAAAGGCTTATTCCATACTCTTTCACTCTTTCTCCATTCTTTTCTATTGGCTTATTGTTGTCTTTGTCACCATGAACAAGAATATACTCATAGTCGCCTTCAGCGTATATTATCGAATTTCGGATATAGATATCCAATCCGCCAATTACTTGGCCGAGATGAAGAATTTTCATAAAATATATTAAAACGCCCTCTACCGCTTGATAGCCTTTCCCTTATTAACAATCAAAAAAATACGTTTCATTGTTTGGTATATCCCTAAACGAGCACTGCATATCCGTACCTGCTTCTCTATCCTATGTCTTATGGTTATAGGAAAATATTTCTTAAAACATTTTTCAGTATCCATTACTACCAAATCTTTAAAGAAATTACTACGCAACGGATGGGGAACAGGAGACTTGACCAATTCTTTCACACCTGATACAGCTTGGTCTATACCTATTTCCACTAATTTCAATTCATGAGATACTTCCCTCAGTATATTTTCCGCTTTCCAAGTACGTGCTAATATACGAGTTACTCCTTTATCATTGTCAAGTTTACTGTTAAATCTATATACATCAAAACAATCCCAAATAGTAAAATCTGTTCTTCTTACAACAGAACGAAATTTACAATCCGTACAACTAGGACGAATGTTAACTCCGGCAAAAAATGTACGCAGATAATAATCCGTATCAATTCCTTCATGATATTCTTTATTTCCTCCACTCAGACTCATGCTGGAATATTTATACCCATAGCGTTTATTTCTGAATTTCAAATCAGTAAAATCAAAGTATTTTCTTTGCATTTCAATATACTTACGAAGCACAAGCGGAGACGGCACAGCCCTGCACACCACATCCACCGTCACTAGTTTGTCATAAGGCCTACGAAGATAATTTAACAAGCCTTCCAATTGACAAGGCGTTCCGCTGAAACACACCCACTTCCCTGCAAGTAAAAGTTTTCTAGTGTTGCTATAAGCATCTCCTATCAGACTTTGAACATATTTACTGTTTCTAAATCTATACAATTCGTCTATTGTGTCTACAGCTACATGAATCACCTCACCATCAGCGCCAAATGCCGCGCCATAAACTACCCCTCCTTTTCTTATCACCCAATTAGCAATAGCTGAAAACGCCCCTCCAGAAGTACTCTCCCGCAAGACCTTCTCATCCCTATTCTGAGCTAGAAACGCGTTGACCGGTTCTTTGTAGGATTCTTTTTTTATAATCTTTTCAGACAAAAGAGGACATACAGACTCACATGCACCACAATCGGTACATGTTTCGGCATCAACCACCGGATAGCGGTATCCCTCGTTGTCTTCAACCATTCTGATGCTATGACGAGCACATATCTCGGCACACGCCCAGCATCCACAACAGTTCTTCTTATCTGTAATTCTTATCATAATCTATACCACTTTTGGACAAAGCATCTTTCACATAGTTTTTAGTAAAACTACGCAGTTCTGCTAGTCGGGCATGCACCTTATTGTAGTCTACTGTCCGAACTAAAACGTCGTTTACATACTCATCACCCTTCAGCAACCGATTCTCCTGTCCTACCAGTGCAAGAAGTGAATACAGCCGCCCGTTTGTCGATACCACACTGTCATTGTTATACCTGCGGAAAGTAAAAAACTTTTTTTGGTAAAGCAATGAAAATACCGAAGCATGAAATGAGTCAGTAAACACATATTCCGCATCTCGTATCAGTTGTACAAATTCTGCCGGTCCCACATTATAAGGAGCGTAATCAGGAAATTCCACATCACTTTTAATATATTCATCACAATGTTGGAGTTGCACAATTTTACATCCTGTAATCTCCTTTACACGCCTCACAAACTCGCGTTGCTCCGGGTTGTTTCCAAGAAAATAACAAAATAGATAAGGCTCATTATAAAATCGTTCTTTTTTAGTAATACATCCCCATTCCTCTGCTGTAAAAAGGATAGTCGGATCGCACACCACCGGTACATCACGTCCAGTCAACTGTTTCACTATTTTTTGACCACTAACTTCTCGCACCGAGATAAAGTTAAAACGCTTCAAAAACTTTGCAGCCTTTACTGCCTGTACTTTAGGAAGCCGCGAAATGCCAAAACTGGTAGATAACGCAATTTTAGGTATATCAACAGGAACAAAATTCAACGAATAATAATCACCTTCAATGTTTGAAGGCAACCACAGTTGATCACTACCTACCACAAATCCACCATAATTATGCGCCTCTGCCGTTATCTCGACCTTTGAGTTATATCTTTTAGAAATCCTAAACATAGTATGACTGAAATCATAGAACATCTTTCTACGCATAGCTATATTTCGCTTATATTCCCTACCCTTTGTTCTTTCTGCCAAAGCCTTCTTTACCGTTGCCCATTTATCCTTTACCGTATGGATATCCCATATACGACTAAGGAAATACCTGTATTTCGCCTTGTTTATCTCATTCTGAATACCGTCAATACAGATAGTCTCGTTCTCCACACCCATTTTATTAAAAAGCAGCTGTGTAGCATACGCCTGCAACTGGCTACCATAGTTAAGCTGAAAATAGCAGGTTACGAGTGCAAGTTTCTTGCTGTTTTCCATAATCAATAATTATACTTTCCTTTTTTGAGATAATATTGTTTCATCCACCCGATGAAGGGAAGCATAAAATACATTCTATATCTGATAAAGAATAAAGCTAATTTCCTTTGTTTATCCATTCCGGTAGTTGCACATTTCAATATAGAAGTGACAAATATCCGATTCTCACGAATCACCTTTGCAAATGTGGAAATTTTCTGTCCCATACTTACCTTGTTCTTAGGATGGAAATACGTATTCATAGCCATAGCTATAATGGCATAAACCACTCTTTGATAAAAAGGAGCAATAAACATCTCTTTGTTTGCAAACCCATTAATATCTTTCTCTATGACATAAAAACAGTCCAGCAAATATTGTGTATTCTTTTCATCCACCTTCTTTGATATAGAATTCGGATTATATCGGTAGTGATTAAAATATTCGTTTACATATAAGACCTTCTCCGCATGGTAAAAAGCTCGAAGAGAAAACTCTAATCCCTCTGCTCCCTGCCTTAATCTATCATCATGACGCAATCTGTTTTTCTTTGCATAATTTGTCGAAATAAATTTAGCACATGCTGTTGCTATACCCGCCTTATAAATGAGTGTATGGCGAGCCAATTCGTGACACTCTGTACCGATATAGAGATATTCTTGTTCTTTACATTTCCATTTCATTTTTCCTTTGATGGATTTATCCCCCAACTCCTGAAGCAGGTTCCAAAACACAATTTCTACATCCTCATAACCGTTCACGTATGTCACCAATTTCTCCAGCATATCCGTATCCACCCAATCATCTCCATCAATATACATATGCCATTCTCCTTTCACTATATCAAAACCAGCATTACGAGCAGATACCAATCCACCATTAAGTTTGTGAATCACTCGTATACGGCTATCCTCCATGGCATAAGCATCAAGAAGTTGAGGTGTGTGATCTTTCGAACCGTCATCCACCAATATCAATTCCCAGTTCTTGTACGTTTGGTTTAAAATACACTCCACTGTATCTTTAATGAATTCCTCTACATTATAACAGGGAACTATTATTGAAATTAAGGGTTGTATCATTTTTTTTAATTATAATACTTACACTGATTTTTTTAATATGAAAAAATGATGTTGTTTCTTGCTTTTCTCAATCACAGTTTTTCTATATTTTTCATTCAAAACCAAAATATAGAGACGATTTTATATCCCACGACATATATCCATGGCTGCGCCCATTGCAACATCCATATTATAATATTCCCAATCTGCAAAACGACCTACAAAATAAAAATTATAAGGGCGCATTTTATTTTTTAATTCAGTAATCATCTCTCGAGTACGTACATTCTGAATAGGGTAAGTATATTTATTGTAATAATGAGCAAGATATTTAGGGTGTAAAGGAATACGAAATAGATTATTATTTATAGCATCCCTAGATTTTTCATCCGTAAACTCTATGGTTGCAGTCATTTTCCCATCAACATTGTTACTTTCTGAAAAATTTCCCGTACAGATAATGCGATGAGAATCATGTAAACGACTAGGTTGATATATCCAACTATAAGGATTCCTATCAATTTCACAAAAAACTGATGTAGTGCCATGATATTCCAAACTTTCTATTTGAAGTGCATAACCTGATATATCAACCCCTTTTAGCATAGTAGGTACCTCCTTTATATTTCCGCAAAAAACAACCTTATTAAAGTATTCTCCCTCAATATGCCATACTCCATTGTTGTATTCTATATTACTAATACAATTTCCATAACGGATATCCAGTCCTTCTGCCAGCCTGTCCGCAATATACTGCGATCCATTCTGCTTCTCATACCAAAATGTACTATGAACAAACTGTTTTTCTTTCACATGATTTATATTATTGAATATCATTTCAGCAACCGTAGGCATAGGAAGTTTCCCTTCCAGCCACGACAAAGGCACATACTTCAAATCACGCCGCCACACCTTTTCATTATAAGGCTTGAAATATAATTCATATAAGGTCTCCCCAAAACGATATTTCAAAAACTCTTCAAAATTATCAGGAACAAGTTTATCAGCTTTCGCTATATGAATCATATCAGCAATGATCGATTTTTGCTTGTCTTCATCAAACAAATAAATATGATTTTCTATAGGATAAGGAATCAGACTATTATCTTCCATAAAGACCACAGAATTACGTTCTGCCTTTATAAATTCTTTTTCTCTGTCAAAAAGGCTCCAAAACCAATCCAGTACATCCTTCCTCTTTGAATTAAACACATGACCTCCACAAAGATGATAAAGATTTCCATCCACCCGCTTGCACCGTATCAGCCCACCCGGAGTAAATTCTTTTTCAAATACAGTAATCTGATACCGATTCTGTAAAAGCCTAGCAACAGTAAGACCTGATACCCCTGCTCCTATGACTGCTATTTTCTGCATAGTATATTATTTTATCTGTTTCAAAATTTCGTTTAACTGACATGTGCGGACAGAAGTGTAATGCTTGGATAAATAGTCTTTATATTTTTGCATATCCGGTGGTGTTTTCAGAGCTCCATCCATAGCCTTTTCAAACTGCTCATAACTTTCTATACTCTCTCCCCAAGATGCCAGTTCATAAAAATCCGTATCAGGGTTCCCGGCATACTGCATAACCGGCTTACAGCCGGCAGAAAGCATTTCCAAAAAGCGTGGTGTCACTTGATTGTATCCATTAGCCCCTTTCTTGCCATCCCTGCCCGGTGTGGCATAGAGTGATACCCGTCCTTTTTTCAATATATCCATGTATGCCATCCGCGTATCATTTTTTAAATTGAGCACTCTGCCTTTTTCATCGAAGTACTCAAAACGACCATCGACAAGACGCCTGTCCAAGACCGTGGTTTCCGGATGAAAGGATTTATATTTTTCCAGAAATGTACGCAGGGAAGGGTTAACCCGTCCGGCAAGAACTACATCAAACTCCTTTTCTCCTATTGTTTTTTCATCAAACATATACCGATCTGAAAGTGACAACGGCAGATGCATAATGGGTAATGGACAGTCTGCCTTTCTCAGTTTCTCCACAACTTCAAGGCTTGATACCAAAACAATGGGATATCCTCTATATGCCTTGTAAAACTTTCCAAAGTCTTTTTCTTCAAAATAAAAATCTATAATCCATGGCACAACGCCATTGTGATTTCTAAAATCTCCAGCCGTATGTGCGAACATATCAAAACGCACTGTTACATCTTCTTTCTTAAACGAAAAACAGAAAGGGGAACCTCCCATTTTTCTTACAGCATGATTGATAAAGTCCGAGACTCCGGAACGATAATAAAAATCGGCATGCAGCATATTTTTTATATCATCCTCCCACTCATAGACTATATCGTAAAAAAAACGTTTCTCGTAGCGTCTGGTCGTTTCTATATTTATCATACACATCTTAATAGTAGATTTCTCCATTCATACAATCTAACACACATTTTATAGTATTTATGTTTATACAGCCAAAGCAACAAAGCATATTGCATTGACGCGTGAGGGACTTCAGCTTTATATCCATTCCCCAGTTTTTCTCAAGACGGGTATGAAACTATCGAAAATACTTACATTTTTTAATAATCCAATTAACACACTAGCTTTCAAATTTTTCCCTCTTTATTGTCGCAAGTGATATCAGTAAATACCAAGTAGTTACTACTATATAAAACCATGTCGCCTTATCAATCCAATACCAAACCAAACATAACATATCTAAAATTAAAAAATACTTAAACCTATACACATTCAAATACTTCATATCATTTATAAGATATTTGTGAACAAAATGACTATAATATCCAAATCTTTTAACAGAAAACCGCACAATCATTGTGGGCATAGGATGCATCAATGTAATATACAACATGTCAATTAAAGAAAGAGATGCACAACCAATCCAAGCCAAACATATATATCTAACCATCATCAGCCACATATAAATCCAATAGGAATATTTGTTACGGATAGTATTGTACAAAAGATAACTTGGCACTAGCAAAAAACCAAATGTTAGAGCCTGCCAATGTCCACCCAATAGAAAAATCAGATATGATAACAGGAGGGCGATTACAAATCTACATGAATAAACTGAAAAACGATGTTTCCCGTAAAAGACTAAAGCGGAATCAGACAACCTGAGTGTAGGCTTCAATTCACGTTTTATTGTTTCCGTATCATTCTGTATATATCCTATTTCATATAAATCATAGACAAACAGAAGACCTACAACCATCAAAAGCAAATCTATAGTGAATCCATTACGGCAAAAAGCAATAAACACTACAGGAAGCACATATTTGGAAAACAAACGAATGCAGCCACCAACTGTTTTTACCCGGGTTGAAAGTGTATACGAAAAAGGAATATAAAAGATCAGATCTCTAATATTTGCCATTTTGATGTTATTTTATTGGTTAAACTTAACCATTTATTTTTCGACTTACTATATTGAATTAGCACAGCACTATCCGCTTTATTAATGATATCCAAGTCGCTATAATTATCTGTTATCACCCTGTCAAAATGAGAACAGCCACAGGCACGATGTATATTGGAGTATTTATTAGCCAACAGGTCTTTTTTTATCCTGCCAGTACAAACCTGGTTGTTATAACTCAATTCCGTAGAAAGAAATAATGGAATACCACAGTAAACCGAAACAGCATGAGCCACACAATCAATAGTTGCAGAAACCAAAACCAACCTTTTTCCTTGGCTTCGCCATTCTTCTAAGAAATGAAACACTTGTTCATTTTTTCTTTTATCTAAATAGTTACGACAAAATCTATTAGCTTCATAATACAAATATTCATGCGTATATCCTCTTAAAAAACGAAGTGCTACATTTCGCATAATATCTATCCCAAAGAATTGAGAAACATGATGATTTAAAAAACCAATGATACGCAACTTACGAATATGCTCAAACCTTAGATAGTTTTTATCATCACGCAAAAGCCAATGCAAAAAATCAAAGGTGGTATTCGATTGGAATAAAGTTCCGCAAATATCAACCAGAACTATTTTTTCTTTACTCATGATTTAGTTTTTCTCTTTTAGTTGGTTTTGTGATGGGCATACAGACACCGTTTGCCAAGCCGCATAATATTCTATTAAGTTTTATCCATTTTTTATTTTCATAAATCAATGTCGTATATATATGTCTCATCAGCACTCTAAAGCTCTTAGCTAATTTATGATGTTTTCGCCCTTCATATATCAGGTTCCTCGATATATAATAATGCCGAGTTGGAGGATAGTGACTACATAAATATTCTTTACCAAATATGTGTATTACTTCACTATTTCCTAACTCATGAAGTAATTCTACTTTATAAGTTCTAAAAATCTTCCAACCCCAATTCCTCAACAATAGACAAAAGTCAAAATCTACACTATCAATAAACATTGCATCATCAAACCCACCCACATCTTGCCATGCTTTCACAAAAACCATAGAAGCAGATGTGATACACTGATCTACATAATCATCCCTTTGTGGTAATGCTTCTTCCCGTTTCATAACAAAGTTACGATCACGGATCTTGCAACACACCATACCCAAATCATCATGTTGACAAACAACACTTTTATAAGTATCAACAAGGTTAGAAGGTGAAACTGAATCTTGATCAAGCGTTAAGGCCCAATCATAATCGTTATCAAGAGCGTACTGTAAAATTGCATTTAAAGCTGTTGCTATACCTCTATTCTTTTTTAAGTTGATAATATGAACTTTATCCTCATTTATTAAGGAAAGATAATCTTTACTTTTGCAACCATTGTCTATTATTATCAGTTTATCAACCTGACCCTCAATTGCTTTTATATTATCTTTTAAACGAGAAATTTCAGGATTGTAAAGCACTATTCCTGCTAATATCTTCTTTGTTTCCATTTTCTATACTTTACTTTAAAAGCGTTGCAATTTCATCTTCTGAATTATTATCAATAACAATTATCTCATGCAACATACTTTATATTATATGATATATACTATTTATACAATTAATTACTAATGACACCATTTTGTAATTGAAAAATAATAATAGCAACCCAACCCGTTGATTAAACATAAACATTTATTTGATTTAATTCTGTTATATACTTACTTTCCATTCAACTGCAATAAATCCACACGCTTTTTCCACGGAAAGGTACCATAAAACAACAAACACATCAAGATATAACTTACCCAAAAATTATGTGTTCCAATCTGTGTTACTGCATTACAAAATGCCTCGCTAAAAAATGACATAAACATGGATGGCAATATATTTGCAAATAGAAATGTTTGCCATGTTAAATATGCTGTATCCAATGAATGACCTCTTATGACAAACAAAAACAAAGACTCGATAACTATGCCTATAAAGAAACACAAAACAAAGACCCCCATATAGCCAAAATCAATATAATAACTTTGTAAAGCCGTATATACATTACCTAAACTATGCCCAGCTCTTTCATTAAAAGGTAAAGTTTCATCAGTCCGATCCTTCAAATTTAACAATCCTGTATTTTTATCAATATATTGATAATACGAATTAAATGTTATTTCACCCCAAAGCTCTGTTTTTACCTCTTTCCAACTTACAAAATCATCCAGATTCTGTATTTGTGCTCCACAATACTCAATAATAGTATCGGCTATAGCATCCTCTTCTGAATATTCCCGTCCTATCATCGTTCCCATTAATTGAAATCCCATTAAAAAAATGTAAGCAATAATGCCCCACTGTGCAATTCTCTTAAATTTTAGAGAGCCTTCTTTTCTTTGAACTTGAATAAAATAGAAAGTGCCAAAAGCAATCAACATCCACAACATACCACTTCTACCCGATGACAATAAAGAAATCAACAATGTTATTATAAAATTGAGCAGACAAAGAATATATTGTTTTTTGTATTTTTTTCTTCGTTCTATATAAAAAGGAAGTAAAAATGCAAAGACAAAAGCCATATTATAAGTTTGACCTATAATATACCCCACACCATAAGGCAATTTCATCGAATCACCTTCGAATTTAATAGCCATTGTATGTGCCACCAAGTTTTCCGCCAAACTCCCCATACCATAATATTTAAACAAAAAGTAAACTCGAAAAAAGGCAAAAACCAGTTGCAGATACAGTAGCATAGTAAACCTTGCAACAGAAATAGGTCTAAATACATAATCTTTTTTCTGAGCTCTTTCTCTTTTACATTGTTTATACACCCAACTCCCTATCGTCAACGATACGCAACCTCCGAACACAAGCCAATAGGTTTCTTCATGAATTTCAATATCCCACTTTTCTATATTAATAGAAAGCAAGACCGAACAGACGAACAAACCTAAAGTAAAAGAAAGAGCAGGTGTTCCTATTTCTTTTGAAAACAAAATAAAATAGCTAACCACCAACAAGAGTGCTAATGAAACAATCAGTAATATTAAAAACATTTTACTTACTAGTGATAAATTAGTATGCTTAAACTACCAATGATTTCTTGATAACAGCAGGTACTCCAGCTACAAGTGAATAAGATGGCACATCTTTAATAATGACTGAACCTGCCGCTACTATAACCCCATCACCGATTTTCACATTCCCCAATATAACAACATTGTCACCTACCCAAACATTACGACCAATAGTAATTGGTCCTTTAGACAACAGCGGCCTATCAACAGGAGCAAGTTTTAATTGTTCCTGTCCAAATTCACCGTGAGATGTATCATTAATAGTGACATTTTTACCACTTAAAAAATTATCACCTATTTCTATTCTGTTACAACAGTTAATAGTGCTATACATACCTAAAGTACAATTATCCCCTATTCGCAATATCGGATGAAATTTTTCGCCCTTATATGATGGGTGGGTACTAATAACGCAATAAGGCCTTATAACACAGTTATTTCCAATAAATACATTTTCACCGTGCCATAAGGAAAATGGATACAATATTCTCAATAATTTTCCCGATTTTCCCAATGACGGTATCAACCATAAGGTATAAATTTTAGCACCCAACGATTGTAATTTGACTATTATTTTACGAGAAAAGAAATAGAGTATAGCAGCTATAGCATGCATAGTCAGTTTATTTATATTTGTTTATCCGTTCATTAATCATATCAAGAATGCTATTTTGTTTTAAGGCAACCATCAAATCTTGCCGCATCGCAAACCGGTGCTTGGATTTCAAAAGATTGAACCTAATTATATATTTAAGCTTTGTAAATGGACTAGTATATAGTATTGGCTTATCATCCCCCATCATAGACACAACTGGAATTTCTTTAACTTTCAACCCCTTAGTAATGCAATACATAGGCAAAAGCAGCTCTGCCAAATATCCCATTAATCTCTGTTCACGCACATAAGGTGATTTAGGAAGTATCTCGAATAAGTCGAATAGTATGCTGAACTGCCATTGACAGAATTCATCGAATAAAGACTTCTTACATACAAACATATTACAGGGATTGAAGTGATTGCAATTAATCAGGAAATTTATCACATCTTGATCATTTTGGAACCTTCCTTTCATATATAGAAAAAAAGCCAATATATCTTCGGGAACTAAATCCCGTGACAAATTACTATAGAGATTCTCTGAAAAAAATATACTTTTTGCCAATACAATATCTGCCCCATCCATCAGCTGTTCTACATTTTCCATGGTAAACTCAGTCTGAAAATAACGACGGTAATGACACAGACCTATATATTCTACATCGTGCATATTCTTCCAAGCCCAATATTGAGCAGTAAGTTCACAAAAATAAGGATTAAGATGACTGATGTTATCACCCGTATCATCACAGAGAATACCAAGTTCTGTTTTCGAAAGTGCTTTACCCACATGAATAGGAATGTACACTTCATTGTGAAATACTTCAGCTTCTTTATGCTGCGCTACCAGTATCTTTATTTTTTCCATAAAAGACTTATTTTTTGAACAAACTGATCAAACGAATTTCAATTAAATTTGCATTTCCATACTGCAATATTCCAATACACAACGAACTGCCACATAAAAATATTACAATGCCAATTCTTTTACATCAACTCCAGCCATTAATAAAGCTGTAATAAAATCTAAATAGGACTTTGTAGACGGCACATAATGTCTGAATGGTAACCCTAGTTTCGTGTATTTAGATTCTGCAAGGGCATGGCATTTCAAAACCTCAAGGCTTAAAACACCCAATTTTTTTAGTCTTTCTACTATTTCGTCCGCCTCCATTGATTCGACAAAGACAAGACGGAATGAGATATTCACACCCAAATTCCGCAATAATCGTAAATTAAAAGTCATGACATCGTCATAATCCTCTCTATAATTCTCCTTTTGAAACTTTAAATCAACAATCCATTCATTTATATATGAAACTGACTCCAACAATATAGCGCTGTCTTTACAATACAAAGTAGTCTCTATAGTACAATGAATCTGTTCCTCTTTCAGTTTCTCCAACAGCGGAAACAACTCAGATATATGAATAATAGGATCCCCTCCGGAAAAAGTAACTCCTCCTCCACTCAATTGATATACACTTTTATCCCTCAGCAAGTAAACGGTTAGTTCTTCAACCGATAGTGGATGACTGGTTGCTTCTGAAACCCCGAAAGGGCAATGTTCCAATGGTTCAAAACCACCCTTACGAATGCATTTCTTACAAAGTGGGGAGTCCCAACCTTTCTCCTTGATACATTTCTTGTTATCTATAAAAAAAGACGGAGAAGTATATAAAGTCTCTGGATTACAACACCATGGACAAGAGAAAGGACATCCTTTAAGAAAAACAGTTGTCCTGACACCAGTGCCATCGTATACACAACCCCGTTGAATAGCCGTAACATCAAGCCGTTTCATAAGTTTCGGCACGAACTATCAAATTATCTTTGTATTCTTCCGGCAAATCGTTGAAGTAAGCACTGAATCCCCACACCCTTACCACAAGATTGGGATATCTGTCCGGATGAGCTTTGGCGTCAATCAAAGTCTGCTTATCCAATACATTCAGCTGCAATTGGAAAAGACCGCGAGAAAAAGCATCACGAATGATTGCAACAAGCTTCTCAGGATGCTTCTGATAGGATGAAGGAATTATAAAATCAACCACATTACCATTCAAACAATTATAGGGATAATCCAGACTTCTTGCAAACCGAAGTACCTCACTAATATCTATGGAAGAAGAAACCGGTGAAATGTGGACGGCATAAGGCTCGTTACTTTTTCTTCCGTCAAGCGTAGCAGGACTTCTAACAGATTGAGAAATATAAGCGGGAGAACTGAGGCCGAATTTCACAGCATTACCATTAGCCTTCAAGGGTTCTACAGCATGACTAACACAATCTATCAACTGATTGCAGAGGTCAAGCACTTCTGTAGATGCAGAACCGAACTTCCGATCATTCGTTGCTAAAAACAGCTGTCTCAAATCCTCACGCCCTTCATAATTGTTTTTGATGACAGAGCGACAATCGTCAAGAGTAACCAATTGTCTGTCAAATACATATTCTTTGATATTGAGAAGTGAATTTACCAAATTTGGCAATCCCAAAAGCTGTGCGCCCTGATACATATATTTAGTCCCTTTGTGAGAAAAGTCCCGTCCTTTACTCAAACAGTCCGAATCAAAAAGTGACATCAAAGGAGAATAATCATAATCCAAGTCCTTCACGACCAACGGAACTTCTGCCGCCAGAGCCTCTTTAACAGCTGACAACAAGGAATCGAAAGTATCAAAATTCTTTCCGCCCTTCAATACATGGTCAAGAGAATCACAAGCCACAATGCTTCTGAACGGATTGTTCTGACAAGATGATCTGCCTATCACCAACGGCTCCCAACAGGCCGATGTCCCCAGATTCCATACATCTTCACGCCCATAACCAAACTTCACCATATTGTCCATTATCAAAGTTTCATTCATAAATAAGGGAGAACCGCATCCGTTAGACAGGCACTTGATGCATAGATCCCATGTATCAGCAGGAGTTTTGTCATTAACTCTGAATATAAGTTTAGGGTCGGGTACTTTTATTTCTGTAAAAATTTCAAGAAACATACGTGTAATATCGTTATCGACATTATTTCCCTCATTGTCTATGCCTCCCAGAAGAATATACTGACCGGTATCACCAACAAGCCCCGGACTCTTAAAGCTGGTATGCCGTCCCAACAAAAGACAGAAGTCTTTCAACTTATTCTTCGCGCTTTCATAAGTTTCCATTCCTGACTTTACATCCTCCATATAATATGGATTGAGAATCAAGTCCAAACGACCCAATCCATTGTGCCAATGACGAACCTGCCAGAACAGAGCATTATAAAACAAAATCTTCTGAATGGCTTCGTCCAGTGATATGCAGTCACGATACAGGATTTCCGGAAATAAAGCTGAAAGTTGACATTCTCTTTTACTGCCACCGTGATGAATACTTATACTATTGGATTTCGCCTCTACAGCATCAATTGTACCATACAGTGCATTTACAAACTCATTATCACTGGCACTATGGACAGACAGCTGACTCTTGATGGAATGAAGGTCTGACTTCAACACACCAGCATAATCAGGTGTTATGCTGGCAAGAGCGGTTATCCCGTCAGGCAAAAGACGGACTTTCAACGGATCATAAGGATAAATATAATTGTGGGCAAAAACGACATTCGATTTTAAAAACATCTGCCGATAAAGCCGGGCGGATAAAGATGTACCTGGAAATTCATCCCTAAAAGGCTTAAAGCCGGATAGCAGTTCTTTGAAAGTCACTTTCCCCGACATAATACGACAAGCGCGTATATAAGCTCTATACTTCTTTGAAACCAAGGTCTTAGCTATGGTTTTTACAGATTTGAGAATTCCCTTTTTAACAATCCGTTTTATATCTTTATTCATCTTCTTAATATTTTATCCATAACTAAAGAATAAACCATATTGAATGTGCTGTTTTTCAGAACATATTGTGAAGTAGCATAAAATAGTGTGCAAACAATCACACATACACTTATAAAAATCCAATCTGTTACAACCATTCCTATAAAGCTACAAATGGGAATAAAGCATACAGCACCGACTGTAGCTTTACACATATCGCTGAAATTAGTAAGTCTTACTGAAGTATATCTTCTTACAAAATATTCATTCACTATCAGAATCTGTGTTTCGGCATAAACAGATGAAAATGCAGCGCCCGCTGCTCCAAATCTAGGAATCAGATACAGGTTAAGTAGGAAATTAGCTATCGCTCCCCCTAAAACACTATATAAAAATTCTCGATCTTTCCCAACACTAATAAGTACTTGTATGCCGTTCAAATTGTTCAAACCAATAGAAAGCAAAAGAACAGAAGCTATCTGCATCGGTAATATGGCACCATAGAATTGATTTCCAAAGAAAAGTGGAACAAAACTTGGTGAAACCATTATTATCCCAATCGCCAAAGGAAATGCCAAAAATGAGACAAGTCCCAATGATTTGTTCATCAGTTCATTTACTTTATCCGTATCACCTTTATGAATATAGGTTGAAACACGAGGAACAGCCACTACTGATAATGAAGTAGCTACAGGTAATAACGCTTTGATGACATGCATAGCCGAATTATAATAACCCACTTCTTGATAGGACGACTGAAAACCAAGCATCAAGGTATCGAGCATAGCATATATACTAATAGCCACTGAAGATGCGAACAATAGTAAAACGGCTTTAATATGTTGTGCACATCCCTTGAACTGTACATAAGGGCGAATACCCATTTTGTACAACTTTATATAATTCCACATTTCATTAGCTATCGTAGCAAAAACACCAAGAAGAATATAATTTAAAATATCATCTTTCGTCCTTACAAACACAAAAAGTAATAATACACAGATTATCTTAATTGCCAAAGAACGAAATGTAATGTATCCAAACTCCTCTCTACCGCTAAAGAACCATTCAACTTTAAAAGGAGTAATATACAAAGCTATGCCAGCAAATAGAAACAACGTTGCATTTTCATTCAATTGATCTACCAAGTAAACTGATAAAAAGTAAAAAATACAGACTAACAAAGTTGAAAACAATTCTATTGAGATCATCTGAGATACAAACTCCTCCGATGCCTTCAAATCATTCTGTTTCTTTGCTATTTCCCGAATTCCATACAAAGGAATACCCAAAACAGCAAATAAAGCGAAATAAGATGAATAGGTATTCACAAAGTTTGCAATACCTACACCCTCAGGATCTAAAACCCTTGCAATATAAGGCGCTGTAACTAACGGAAACAATACCTTGGATACCTGTAGCAAAAGATTATAAAAAAAATTCCTCTTAATAGTCCGAGCCATATTCTATTAATATCCAGTTAGAACATACCAATTTTCCAAAGCAAAAACAACAAAAATTAAATGAAAAAATATCTTTAAACCACTACTATTATTCCACCTTCTCAAACGGAAAAGCCTGAAGATAACTAATAGCCACCGTCATATTACCAAAAGCAAACACCAGCTTTGTATTCCGATGCAGACGCATGATACACCCCTCCTTCCCTTGAAAAACACCACCCGTAATACGTATCTTCTGCTTTTTCTGAATATACTCCTCAAGAGGCTTATCCATCAGTTCAATGTTATAAGGCATGGATTCATACAGATAAATAAATTCTTCCATCTGTCTATGGGGAATAACAGCCACGCTATAGGAATTGCGGTCTTTTGCAAGATACTGCCGGGGGAACAGATGGGCAAGGATGAGATTCAATTCATCCAACGGGGCACATACAAACAGATAACCATCACCCGTGATTTCCTTTTCATCCGTCAAAGCGTTCAACTTCTGTACAGAGCCTGTCGCAAACGCCTCCTTTACAGCAAAGGCAGACTCCCGACGGGCCGCATATTCTTCCTTGCTATAAGGACACCGTTCAAAACGTCTTTTATGATCAGCAGAGGTATATGAAAACACTTTGAAGCAGAAATATCTTTCTTCCTTTATGCCAGACCGGGTATTAATCATCACAGCCCTCCTGCCGGTAAAGATTTCGATATAGCGTTTCAACTCTCTGTTGCGCAGGAACATATAATACCACTTGTGATCAGGATATTCTTTCTCTTCCCCCGTCTGTGACGTGGTTATCAGATCTGACCCCTGGTCTGGGCAGGAAGCGATTGAACTGCATGGCAGTAACCTAGGCGCTTTACCCGTTATGTTTTGATTCTGCGGAAAGGAGTATTCAGTACCCAAATCCGCATCATTACAGATTTGCATCAAAACATAAATTATTTATCATTTGTACTTCTAAAATGAAGGCTTGTTGAAGCTTCATTTTTGGGGTTCTCTTAGTAAGAGATCCCCATCCCTCTTTAATTTGCTGATAATGTGAAACATACACATCGCAATTCATAACATTTTACGAACAATTCTCATACATTTCTTGTTAAAAGCATTTTAAAACAACAAAAGATTTCCATTTCTTGGGAATTATAGCTACTTTTGCAGCCAAATGGGGATCTCTTACTAAGAGAACCCCATTTTTTATAAAACGAATCATGCTATCAAACAGCTGATTTTCAGATTTATCACACTTGTTCATGATAAAAAATAAATTATCCTAAATTAGATATCACACGAAGTCACACAGTATTTCTCTATTGTACAGCCAGCCCGCATGATATTCTACATCGCTGTTTCGCCAGCAATGTAGAATTATTTTTTCTTGAACAAAATATCCTGAGATACAAATAAAGTTACAACCCTTTTAAAATAATCTGATTGGCTCTGTCTATCTGTGAAGTGGAGATGGATGCCAGATAAATATGAGTGGTCTTTTCATTATCGTGCCCCAGCCCTTCGCGGATGATGTCTGTAGACACCTTCCTGTCCTGCGCTATGCTGGCCCAGCTATGGCGCGCCACATAGAAAGTCAACGGCGCCTTTAATTCCAGCCGCAAGCCTATTTTATTCAAACCCCGTCCTATTTGCTTGGCCCTCAGTTTATATTGCTTGCGGTCATTTATGTCACAATACCGCAAGATAGGCAGCAGGTACTCGGAACTGTCATCCTTGTATTTATCCACAATCTCCTGCATCAGCTCCTCCCACAGAATAGTCAGCCGTTGCCCGGTCTTTTTCCGGCTGTATGTCAGAATTCCATTCTGGAGGTTGCTCTTCTTCAAATGTGCCATATCAATAAACGACATGCCCCGGGTATAGAAACTGAAAAGGAATATATCCCTTGCCAGCTCCAGCGGGGGTTCGAATGACAAATCAAGCTCCTTGATCATTTTGATAATTTTGAAGGGAACGGCCCGTTTTACGGTCTTGTCTATGCCGGTATAGACATGTTTGAAAGGTTTCTTGTCGGTGGTATAGCCTTGCTCTACAGCCAGATTATACACACTCCGCCAGATTCTCATATAATAGGAAGTACTGTTCTTTACCAAGCCCTTCTCTTTCAGATAGGCTTCATACATCTCCATCAGCTCCGAATCAAAGGCTTCAAAACTCAGATCTTCATTCTTTCTGAATTGGATAAAGCTGTTCATTGTCGAGGTATAGCCTTCTGCCGTCCGTCCCCTTTTCTGCCGCTCCAGTTTATTGATACATCGTTGCATGAAGTTGAACACACTCTCTACAGAAGGGATTTTCCGGAAAGAAGCCACGATATCATCAATGGTGTATTCCACACCGGTCCGCTCCAGATCATTGATAATACCTTGTAACCGCGTCATCTCCCAATTCGTCTGGTCACGTATCAGCAGAAGACGCGCTTTACATTCAGACTGTGTTGAAATAAGCAGACTGCCGGTGGAGTCGTCCCACTCGGAAGGCATGATCCGATAAGAAGTCTTGATGAGCCGTGTCAGTCTGTAATGAATAATTTGATAACTTAATACGCCCTTTTTTCCTTTTACGCTCGATGGGCGGAATTTCAATTTAATGGATGCCATATTTCTTTTCTATATTATGGTTTTGTTATTCAAAACGAATATAGCAATATGGCATCAGGTACACTGTTGCACCTCCGGTTATTCTATCCTTCTATCTCGCTCAGTTCCAACCAGCGCATGGTCTTTTCATCAATCAAATCATTCAGTTCCGGCAATCGTTTGGATTTCTCCGTCAGTTCCTCCACTCCCAGCGTACCGCTGCAAAGGGCGGCTTCTATATCGGCCTTCTCCTGCTCCAGCCCGGCTATTTCTTGTTCCAGCTGCTCGAACTCTTTCTTTTCCTTGAAAGACATTTTCCGCTTGTCATTCAGGCGCACGCGGGCGGTCTTTTCCTCTTTTGGCTTTTCCGCCTCTTTGTCGCGCTGCTCTTTCGCCTCGCGCCAGTCACGATAATCGGAGTAGTTACCCGGAAAATCACGAATGTCTCCCTGTCCCTTGAATACCAGCAAGTGATCTACCACCTTGTCCATAAAATAGCGGTCGTGGCTTACTACGATTACACAGCCCTTGAAGTTCTGCAAATATTCTTCCAAAACCTGAAGGGTGATGATATCGAGATCGTTGGTAGGCTCATCCAGCACCAGGAAGTTGGGATTACGCATCAGCACCGTACATAGGTACAGGCGGCGGCGTTCTCCCCCACTCAGTTTATATACATAACTATGCTGTGTTTCGGGGGTAAACAGAAAATGTTGCAGAAACTGGGATGCAGTCAGCTTCTTTCCATTTCCCAATTCGATGACTTCGGCAATATCCTGCACCACGTCGATGACCTTCATTTGCTCATCAAACTTCAGGCCGTCCTGAGAATAGTATCCGAAACGGACTGTCTCACCGATATCCAGTGTTCCACTGTCCGGCTTCTGTTCGCCCATCAGTATTTTAATGAACGTGGACTTTCCCGTACCATTGTTTCCCACGATGCCCATCTTCTCATAACGGGCAAAGATATACGAGAAATCTTCCAGAATCTTCAAATCACCGAAACGCTTGTACAGATGATCCGCCTCAAAAATCTTGGAGCCGATGTAAGAGGCTTTCATATCCAGTTTCACATTGCCGTCGTTGAAACGCTGCTTCGCCACTTTCTCCAGTTCGTAGAAAGCTTCTTCCCGATAACGCGCTTTATGTCCGCGTGCCTGGGGCATACGGCGCATCCACTCCAGCTCTGTGCGGTACAAGTTATTGGCGCGGGCTATTTCGGCATTGGTAGCCTCGATACGCTCCTGCCTCTTTTCCAAGTAATAGCTGTAGTTCCCTTTATATGAATAGACCTGCTGATTGTCTATCTCGATAATTTCAGAGCAGACGCGGTCCAGGAAATAACGGTCGTGCGTCACCATGAGCAGACTGATGTTTCCCCGGCCGAGATACCCCTCCAGCCACTCCGTCATATCCAGATCAAGATGGTTGGTAGGCTCGTCCAAAATCAGAAAATCGGGCTCGGTTATCAGCACATTCGCCAAAGCCACCCGTTTCAACTGACCTCCGGAAAGATGTTTGATCTGCTGGCTGAAGTCCCGGATTTTTAATTGAGAAAGGATTTGTTTCGCCTTCCGTTCATAATCCCATGCCTTTTCGTGCTCCATCCGTGCCAACAGCTCTTCCAGTCCCGGATTGCCTTCGGTTTCCATGCAGCTTTCATATTCTTTGATGAGTTCCACCGTGCTGTTTCCGTGATAGAAACAGGCTTCGAGCACGGTCAGGTCTTCGGGATAATGTGGGTCTTGCTCCAAATAGCCCACCCGCAAATCACGACGAAAGACGATGCTTCCTTCATCATATCCCTCCTTACCGGCTATTATATTAAGTAAGGTAGTCTTGCCTGTACCGTTCTTTGCTATCAGACCGATGCGTTGTCCTTCGGCCACTCCAAATGAAATCTTCCGGAACAATACCAAGTCACCGAATGACTTGGTAAGCCCGTCTACTTGCATATATGGGGTCATTATTTGTCTATTTATTTAAATCATCCAACACTGCCTCCGCCTCTCGCTTAATTTTCCTGAATTCGGATTTCAAGTCGCAGGGAAGTCCCTTTTTAGCTTGTCCCCACACCAGTGCGGCAGGGTCCAGCACCATATCCGAACACATAAACTGCAAGGCGGGATATTCTTTCTGTCCCTCAATGACAGTCACCCATTCCATACCTTCCATCTCATTCACCAGAATGGCTCCGAAGGCAATACCGAAATTCTCCCACGCCATACGCTGCTGGGTCTGGAAACGTCCGCTGTCCATTACCTGCTGTATACTGTCAATATCGCTCTCCGACGCAGTGAAATCCTTGGTGAGTTGCTTTTTAATCGTGGTAGAAGCCCACTCAAAGGCGGTGTTCACCTCCCCGATTTCCAAGACACGGATCGGAATGATCTCACGCGGGTGACTTACACCTTCTTTGCGGATCTGCAAAGACCGGATGATTTCTTCTGCCGGATGCTTGTCACCTCCTTTGGACACGGTAAAAGAACATTCGAAAGAGAGATCCCCCTCTCCTGTCACCCAGATATGAGTGGTGTACCAGGCGCCTTCTTCCTGAAAAGTTTCCGCGCTGTAAGCACAATCCCACTTGCCCACTTTCACCAGGGCGGAAGAAGTATTTTCTTTCAATTCGTATGCGATGCACTGCGGACCATAGTCAGCCGCTTCATCCTTATAGGCCGATATGCGGAAATTACCTGTCCACCGGTCAGGATTATAGAATAAAAAACTCTCTTCTGTATCTTCAAACTCGTGCCAGCCCATCGGGTATTCCAATGAGAACCAGCCACCGGGAGAAATGTATTTCATAGTCTCTATCTTTTTAATTCATTACTAACGGAAACGATCGTCTTACTTTACCGGCAATATCTCAATCCAGTAATCATCAGGATCATTGATGAAATACAAGCCCATAGCGGTGTTCTCGAAGCAAACGCATCCCATTTCCTTATGGAATTTACGGACTTCGTCATAATCACCTTCCACACGCAGACACAGATGGCTTTCGTTCTCACCCAACTCGTATGGCTGGGTATGGTCACGCAACCAGGTCAGTTCCAACAAGAAATTGCTGTGGTCATCGGCCATATACACCAGCACGAAGGAACCGTCCGAAGCTTCCTTACGATGAGACTCATGCAAACCTAACGCTGTTTCATAAAACTTGATACTCTTGTCCAGATCAGTTACATTGATATTGAAATGATCAAATCTTCCTTTTACTTTCATATTGTGTTATTCTTTTGTTATTCAATCTCTATTTTTTGTCCGCGATGTGTCAATGACACAAAACGCACTCCATGCGCTTCGGCAAAGTCGCGGAAAGCATTTGCCTTGGCATACTCCGGTGTGAAATGCATGGGTACAAAGATATGAGTTTTTATCTTTGTTACAAACTGTCCGGCACCCCGCATGTATTCTTTTCCCAAACGGGGGTCAACGGGAAACATCGCCACATCCACTTCGGGCGTATAGGCGTAAAGATCATCCAGCTCATGCAGGAAATTCTTCTCGGCTCCCTTCCACTCCGCCTCGGTACTCTCGTCCATCCAATGCCAGTTATTCAAATCACCGGCATGAAAAATCTTTTTTCCACTTGCCTGAAGCAAAAACGATACTCCCACATCCGTGGAACCGAAAGCACGCACGCTCAATGTTTCATCCTTATATTCCTCTCCTTTTTTCAGCCAGACGGCATCTTCTTTCTGCGCCCTGCGATGACGCAAAATGTCTTTCGAGAAAATATAGATAATATCCGGCCGCTGTTCACGCCATTGCAATACCTCTTTATTAAAATGATCCGGATGAAAATGACTGGCCAGCACATACAGTTTTCCGGGTCTCCGCAATAATTCGCTGTGTACGGTTCCTTCCGGCATTCCCGCCTCTTGATTGCTGAAAGTCCCATCCATCAACCGGTTCAAATCCGCCTGCGCCTGTCTATCCTCCGAATCACGGTAATAATCCATGATTACAGTAAAGCCATCGCCTGACAAGGCGAATCCGCTATGATATATATAAGTAAGTTCCATATCCATACAACAAATTTATTTACCGATAGGTTGCACCTGCGCACGGGTCTTTTTATCAATCTCCAGAAACATATAATTCACTTTACCCGAATGTATCAGGGAGTCATTCTCCCGGTATTTCCTCGTAGCGTATTCCTTTGATTTCTCGTAGGTCAGTTTCGACATCTGGTTCTGGGATTTGCCCACCATGGTAGAATCCAGCTTCTCATCCGGAAAGAAATCATCCAGATTCACATCCCCTATCATCGTGGTTTCCAGAAAATTCATATTCTTATGTGATTTGTCCGTGTAATAACCCACAAACATATGTCCCGGAATACGCACCAGGATAGGATTGATATTGATGGCTTTCATCAGTGAGGCCAGCAACACGCTGCCATCCACACAGTTTATCTGCGAGGATTCCAGCGCATCGTCCAAGGTACGGACGCGCTGTGTATAAACCACATTGGACGAAAGACTGGTATTGGTGGTGGAGCTGTACTTAAAGTTCCGCTTTTGCAACACATTCCACAATGCATAGACCTGTTTGTCCACATTCTCCGACTGGTGTGCATTACCTTGATACCCAAGAAAACGATTGACGATACGTGTATCCAAGGCTTCACGCAATAATTTGTCAATCTGAGGATGCTCCTCGTTGACGTAGGCCGCAAAAAACTCTCCCGTATCGTGAAACTTCATTTTATCGTCCACATATCCTAAAGGGCACTCATTGATACTGCGCATCGAGATGGTTTTCAAACGCTGTGGAAGTTCTTTCTTATTCAATTCCGCCTTGACGGAGATGCTAACGGGCACTGCCTGATTATTATCACGCAAAGCCTGATAGTTCCATATAATATCCGGGAAAACCAGATATTCTTTCCCCGCCTTGGGTAAAATAAACTCAGATACAGACTGAGAGAAAAAAGGAGTCTCGGCCACTTCTATACGCAATTTGCTATTGGCATAACTGTTCTTCAGCCGGATGGCGATACACGACTTGGGATTTCCGATATAATCGGAATCGGCAGGTACGATTAAACTGGCATCTGTGGTTGCGGTAGAAAGAATGGTTGCAGGGAAAATATTACCACCCAGCTGGTCGGTAATCTCGAACCCGGATTTAAAAGGCTCATACCGATAAATAAAGACTGAAAATGCCATTACCAGTATAGCAGATAATATTAATGTGGACCATTGCCACTTGTTCAGTTGTTTCATATTCCACTTTTCTATGCTATCTGTTAATCAGTTGTTTTTATGATTCCCCATCCACCATCATTCACTACAGACTACACTGATTGACACAGGTTCCATATCAAGCAATTGCTTTTCAATAGAAATAATCTGCATCAATCCGTGCAATCGGTGGCGAAAAGCTCGTTATCTCACTGCGATACTCTCTATCTCCACAAGCGCTCCTTTCGGCAAAGCCTTAACAGCTACAGCAGAACGGGCAGGGAAATCTCCTTCGAAATACTTGGCATAAACAGCGTTCATTTCAGCAAACAAAGACATATCTGCCAAAAATACGGTTGTTTTTACGATATTAGCGGTAGTCAGACCGGCTTCTGCCAATACATTCTTGATATTCTCAAAAACCTGGGTAGTCTGTTCAGTCACTCCTCCCGGAACAAATTCACCGGTAGCAGGATCAACGGGAATCTGACCTGACAGGAATACCATACCATTCACTTCAACAGCTTGACTGTAAGGACCTATAGCAGCAGGAGCCTTTTCTGTAAAAATCACTTTTTTCATCTTTTCTCTATTTATAATTAAGTAAAAATCAAATTTGACGGGCTAAATTAGTATTTTTTTCGCTATTTCATGCAGACTCTGCTGAACAATCTGACCTATTTTTACGTTCATTTAACATCAGGGTTTTCACAGACAGAAAGGATGTTTCCCCACGTCGTTTTTTTTATTAATTTCATTAAATTCGGCAAAAAATCTTCTGTAATATGCATGAGATTAAAAAAAAATATCTACTTTTGTCCTCGGTAAATACGTCAGTTCCCTATCCGGGAAAGTCTGTTTACTTCCTGATAACAATCAAAACAACATCAATCCCATAATCGTAATTATGAGTGCATTTCCCCCTTCTAACACATTTTTGTGTAGATTGCGCTCCTTAATTATACCATTAAAAGATTATAAAGAAATATATTACTAATAACTATACTCTATGTATAACATTATTCAATTAAACGACAAAGACTTGTCGGAATTACAATCGATTGCCAAAGAGTTGGGTATCAAGAAAACAGACTCTCTAAAAAAAGAAGATCTGGTTTATAAAATTCTGGACGAGCAAGCCATAGTCGGAGCAACCCAAAAAGTAGCGGCAGAAAAAGCCAATGAAAGTCAACCCCGTAAAAGATCACGTATCAACGTTAAAAAAGACGGTGACAAGGTCTATACTGCAACCAAGGACAAGGCACAGAAACTGGAAGCCAATACCCCGCAGCCTGCCGCCGCAGCTGCCGAAACAGTAAAAGAGACTGCTCCTGTAGCGGTAACACCACAAACAGAAGCCGTGGCCGAAACAAGCGCGGAAGAAAAAACACCTAAAAAAAGAGGACGCAAACCGGGTAGTAAGAAAGTAACAGCCAAGACAGAAGAACAACCTGCAACGAAAACGAAAGAAACTGCAAAAGAGGAAGTGAAAGCTGAAGCACCGGCGAAACCGACACCCAAAAAAGCAAAAAAAGAAGAAACACCGGCTATTCCCGAAGAAAAAGAAGTGATTCTTCCCGAACTGGAATTCGGCAGTGAAACCGATGATTTTATTCCCATCGAGGATCTTCCTTCAGAAAAAATAGAACTTCCTACTGAGTTGTTCGGCAAATTTGAGGCTACCAAAGTAGAAACACCGGCTCCGGTACAGACACCTGCCCCCAAATTCCAACCACGCCAGCAGCGCGATCAAAATCAGAAGTACAACAATCCGCGCAACAATAATTACAACAATCCTCGTCAGGCAAACAATAATAACAATACGACGGCTGAGGGAGAAGCGTCTGCCAGCATTCCTCAACAACCGGAACGCAAACAGGTGGAAAAGCCTTACGAATTTGAAGGTATCCTGACCGGTACCGGGGTATTGGAAATCATGCCCGACGGATACGGTTTCCTCCGTTCATCCGATTACAACTATCTTTCCTCACCCGATGATATTTACGTTTCACAATCGCAAATAAAACTGTTCGGTTTGAAGACCGGTGATGTAGTGGAAGGCTCTATCCGTCCGCCCAAAGAAGGAGAAAAATATTTCCCGTTGGTAAAGGTGGAAAAGATAAACGGTCTGGATCCCGGATTGGTACGTGACCGCGTTCCGTTTGATCACCTGACCCCGCTGTTCCCCGATGAAAAGTTCAAACTTTGCAAAGGGGGATATAGTGATAACCTTTCAGCCCGTGTGGTAGATATGTTCTCACCTATCGGTAAAGGACAGCGTGCTTTGATTGTGGCGCAGCCCAAAACCGGTAAGACGATCCTGATGAAAGACATCGCTAACGCAATCGCAGCCAACCATCCGGAAACGTACATGATCATGCTGCTTATTGACGAACGTCCCGAAGAAGTGACAGATATGGCGCGCAGCGTAAATGCCGAAGTGATCGCTTCTACATTTGACGAACCGGCAGAACGTCACGTAAAGATTGCAGGTATCGTACTGGAAAAAGCAAAACGCATGGTAGAATGCGGTCACGATGTGGTAATCTTCCTCGACTCTATCACCCGACTGGCACGTGCATACAATACGGTTTCTCCTGCTTCCGGCAAGGTATTATCCGGTGGTGTGGATGCAAATGCCCTGCATAAGCCCAAACGTTTCTTCGGTGCTGCCCGTAACATTGAAAACGGTGGCTCGCTGACCATTATCGCAACCGCACTGATTGACACCGGTTCCAAGATGGATGAAGTAATCTTCGAAGAATTCAAGGGTACAGGTAACATGGAACTCCAGCTGGACCGCAACTTGAGCAACAAACGTATCTTCCCGGCAGTAAACATCGTGGCATCAAGCACCCGCCGCGACGACTTGCTGCTCGACAAGACTACTTTGGACCGTATGTGGATTCTTCGCAAGTATCTGGCAGATATGAATCCTATCGAAGCCATGGATTTCGTAAAGAGTCGTTTGGAAAATACCAAAGACAACGAAGAATTCCTGATGAGCATGAACTCATAAAAAATAAATCTCTTTTATTAAATGACGCAGGCTATACCTTTTCATTAAGGTATGGCCTGTTTTTTATTATACTTCAATCAATATATCAATGCATCAATTTGCTAATATGCCCATGACCACGCAGAGTAGAATGCAGCAAATTGACACATTGGCAAATTATCCAATGGGTACAAAACCTGATTCCTTCCGTCTGATTAAAAAGACCTTTAAATCCGGAGAACCCATGAAAACAAAAATAATCTGCTTTATCGCATTTGTCAGTTATACCTTTTATTTAACCGCAGGAGATATTTATGTTTCTCCCTACGGTAACGACAATGCTGCCGGTACACGCCAATCTCCCTTCCAGACTCTGGAACAAGCCATCAAGCAAGCGCGCGAATGGAGAAGATTGCAATCACCCGAAACAACCGGAGGCATAAATATCCTATTGGAGGAAGGAATATACCCACAATATAAAAGCCTGTTCATCCGCCCCGAAGATAGCGGGACAACAGACTCTCCCACCCGTATCACCGCTGTTCCCAATGCCCGTGTAGTCTTAAGTGGCGGAGTTCCTGTGACAGATTGGGAACAAGGATGCAAAGATACCAGAATACCAGAAACACTTAGAAATAAAATATGGGTAGCGGAAGCGCCCCGTATGGGAAACAGGATATTGGAAACCCGGCAAATGTGGGTCAACGGAACAAAAGCACAGCGGGCCGCACAGTTTCCCGACGGAGTAATGGAACGCATGATTGATTTTAACCCTGAGGAAGAGACGATCACCATTCCCACTCCACAAACAGCAGGGTTGAATGCCGCTTCACAAGTAGAGATGATCGTTCACCAACGTTGGGCCATCGCCATACTGAGAGTGAAGGAAATGATTACTGAAGGGGCAAATACAATCGTCCGTTTTCATGATCCCGAAAGCCGGTTGGAGTTTGCCCATCCCTGGCCTCAACCTGTCATTGACGGAGAAAAAGGAAACTCCACCTTTTGTCTGGTCAATGCTCTGGAACTATTGGACCAGCCCGGAGAATGGTATCAGGATTACCCTTCCGGACGCATCTATTATTACCCGCGTCCTCACGAAGACATGACGAAGGCGCAAGTCATTATTCCGGCTTTAGAGACTTTACTGACTATAAGCGGAACTTTGGAACGCCCGGTAAGGAATATACATTTTCAAAATATATCTTTCGAACATACTTCATGGATGCGCCCCTCTTATCAAGGGCACGTTACATTGCAAGGAGGCTTCCATCTGCTGGATGCTTACAAGCTACCCATACCGGGGCTGCCCGAAAAAGCGGAACTGGAAAACCAGGCATGGATAGGCAGACCCGAAGCTGCAATACAGATAAAATGCGGCAATAACATAAACTTCAACCACTGCACATTCCAGCATTTAGCAGCCACCGGAGTAGATTATGAACGCGCCGTATCGACTTCCATTGTCGAGAATTGCCATTTCACCGATATTGGTGGCACAGCCTTACTGGTGGGCACCTTTCCCGATGAAGGATTTGAAACCCATGTGCCTTATACACCTTTTCATGAACAGGAATTATGTACGGGAATCACCATACGGAACAACCTGATTGAGGAAGTGACCAATGAAGATTGGGGAGGTGTAGGCATCGGAGCCGGATATGTAAAGAATATCCATATCGTACATAATGAAGTCTGCCACGTCAATTACTCAGGTATCTGTGTGGGCTGGGGATGGACCCTGCAGGAAAGCGGAATGAGCGGCAATCGGATTGAAGCCAATTACGTCCACCACTTTGCCCGGAGGCTGTATGATGCAGGAGGACTTTATACCCTCTCCAACCAACCGGGCTCCGTGATGCGCAATAACCGGATTGAACATTTAATTGACGCGCCCTACGCTACCAACGACCGTGCGTTTTACATCTACTTTGATGAAGCGACGGATGGCTATACCGTAGAAAACAACTGGTGTCCGTCCGAACATTTCGACTCCAACCGTCCGGGACCTCATAATGTGTGGAAGAAGAATGGTCCGCAAGTAGATGAAAGTATAAAGCAAAAGGCAGGGAGGGTCGCTGTAGGTGGGGTGTCACAACCAAGAATCATTATAAAAACAAAATAACAAAAAGAGAATGAAACCAACCAATTACCACTTATTCGATTTTCTGGACTTTGATCCCGATCTGTCAAGAGACGAATCATTATGGAAAGCATACAAGCCCACCTCTGTCTATGAAAAAGACGGGGATATCTGTATAAACGTCCCTTTTCAAAAGCAAGTGCTCTCTAACGATATGGCACCCGATACGGCATCGCCCCGTGAAGAATATACGCTGGTCATCCGTCAGTACACCTCAGGTATCACCCGACTCTTTATCGGATTCGGTGAAGAAAGCATGACGGATCAGTCGGAAATGCTCCAATTCAGTGACCGGGTAAAGAAACTCCCTTTGCAAGTGACACAAACAGAAGGGGAATGGCTGATCACGACCCAAGACGGAATCCAACGGGCACTTATCCATGTAAAGCCCCCGGTACTGGACCGTTGGAGCGAACTGCTGCCCGATCCTCAAGAGACCTTGGATCTTCGCCTTTACCCCGACGGCAAACGTGAAATCCGACTGGCTGCCTACGACCACTTCTCCCCTCCCCGTTACGATGCGCTGCCACTGGCATTCTGCAAACGAAACGGAGTAAAGGAACGTGCCACCCTTTCCTTTGAATCAAAACCCGATGAATGTTTTGCCGGAACAGGGGAACGCTTTGCCAAAATGGACTTAAGCGGACAAACGTTCTTCTTAAAGAACCAGGACGGACAAGGTGTGAACAACCGCCGTACCTATAAGAATATTCCTTTCTACCTCTCCAGCCGGATGTATGGAACATTCTATCACACCTGTGCCCACAGCAAACTGTCACTGGCCGGGCAGTCCACCCGCTCGGTACAGTTCCTGAGCGACCAGGCCATGCTGGATGTCTTCGTCATAGCAGGCGACACCATGGAAGAAATCCTCCGGGGTTATCGGGATCTGACCGGATATCCTTCCATGCCTCCCCTCTGGAGTTTCGGCATCTGGATGAGCCGCATGACTTATTTCAGTGCTGATGAAGTAAATGAGATATGCGACCGGATGCGTGCCGAACATTACCCCTGTGATGTCATCCATCTGGATACCGGCTGGTTCAAGACCGACTGGCTGTGCGAATGGAAATTCAACGAAGAACGCTTTCCCGATCCCAAAGGGTTCATCCAAGGACTGAAGAAAAAAGGATATCGCGTGTCCTTATGGCAACTCCCCTACGTGGCGGAGAACGCCGAACAGATAGACGAAGCACGCAAAAACGATTATATAGCTCCGCTGACAAAGAAACAAGATTCGGAAGGTTCCAATTTCTCCGCTTTGGACTATGCCGGAACCATTGACTTCACTTATCCCAAAGCAACCGAATGGTATAAAAGACTGCTGAAGAATCTGCTGGATATGGGCGTGACCTGCATCAAAACCGATTTTGGAGAAAACATCCACATGGATGCCCTCTATAAAGGCATGAAACCCGAATTGCTGAACAACCTGTATGCATTGCTTTATCAAAAAGCCGCCTACGAAATAACAAAAGACGTAACCGGTGACGGCATCGTATGGGCACGCTCGGCATGGGCGGGATGCCAGCGCTATCCGCTGCATTGGGGAGGCGACTCATGCAGTTCATGGGATGGAATGGCAGGCTCGCTGAAAGGCGGTTTGCATTTCGGGCTTTCCGGTTTCGCCTTCTGGAGTCATGATGTCCCCGGATTCCACACATTGCCCAACTTCATGAACTCTATAGTGGACGATGATGTATATATGCGCTGGACACAATTCGGTGTATTCTCCTCCCACATCCGTTATCACGGAACAAACAAACGCGAGCCGTGGCATTATCCCGCTATCGCACCCATGATAAAAAAGTGGTGGAAGTTGCGCTATACGCTTATACCTTATATTGTAGAACAAAGCCGTAAGGCCATCGCAAGCGGAGCACCTCTCTTGCAAGCTCTGATTTTTCATCACCCCGAAGACAAATTGTGCTGGCACATCGACGATGAATACTATTTTGGTAACGACTTCCTGGTAGCCCCGGTCATGAACAGCGAGAACCGCCGGGATGTCTATCTGCCCGAAGGGAAATGGGTGAATTTCTTCACAGGCGAACGCTTGGAAGGGGGACGCTGGCTGAAGAATCTGGATATCCCCTTGGACGAAATGCCCGTATATGTACGTCAAGGAGCGACCATCCCCGTTTATCCGGATGAAGTGGAATGCACGGACGATATGGATTTAAGCAAAAGCATCGGTCTGCACATAGACCCTCATTTTAAAGGAATATTTAAGAACTGACGAATATGGAAACTTGGAAAACGAATTTAGACGAGACAAAGAAACGATATATAGATTGGTGGAACCATAAAGGAATCATACTGAACATGTGGGAGCACTTTCAGGAAGATGTGAAACCTCATGCGGATATCCCTGCACCCTCCCCGGCAAAAGACCTGAATCAGAAATGGTTCGATCCGCAATGGCGTGCAGAATACCTGGACTGGTACGTGGCACACAGCAGTCTGAAAGCAGATATCCTGCCGGTAGCCAATACCCAGTTAGGCCCCGGTTCATTGGCAGCCATCTTGGGCGGCGTGTTCGAAGGAGGGGAAGATACCATTTGGATTCATCCCGATCCCGATTTCAACGATGAGATTGTTTTCAATCCCGAGCATCCCAACTGGATATTGCATAAAGAATTGCTGAAGGCATGCAAGGCGAAAGCAAACGGTCACTATTACGTAGGAATGCCCGACTTGATGGAAGGTCTGGACGTACTGGCCGCCTTGAAAGGTACAGACAAAGTTTTGCTGGATACCGTGATGCAGCCCGAAGTGCTGGAACAGCAAATGCAACAAATCAATGATATCTATTTCAAAGTCTTTGATGAACTTTACGACATCATCCGTGAAGGGGACGAAATGGCTTTCTGCTATTTTTCTTCATGGGCTCCCGGTAAAATGAGCAAATTACAAAGCGATATTTCTACCATGATCAGCGAAGATGATTATCGTCGTTTTGTACAACCCTTTATCCGCGAACAATGTCAAAAAATAGACTATACCTTGTATCATCTGGACGGTGTGGGCGCCATGCATCACCTGCCCGCCCTTCTTGAAATTGAGGAACTGAATGCCATTCAATGGACTCCGGGCGTAGGTGAGCCACAAGGAGGATCACCCAAATGGTACGACCTTTACAAGAAGATCCTTGCCGGAGGCAAAAGTATCATGGCTTGTTGGGTAACCTTGGACGAACTGAAACCTTTGCTGGACAATATCGGTGCGGACGGTGTGCATCTGGAAATGGATTTCCATAACGAGAGAGAAGTGGAACAAGCGATGCGCATTGTCGAAGAATACTCCTCTTCTTCCTCTGACGTATCCAAAGAAGACCTTTCGAAAGAAGAAGCCGCTGCAACAAAACAAGAAACAATCGTCGTCAAAGACTCTGCGGCAGCCGGGAATGAAGCCTTGAAACCTTTGTTCAATGCCATTGTGGACGGAAAGCTGGAACCGGCCGTAGAAGTAACCAAGAAAGCCATCACCGAAGGAGTACAGCCCCAGGAAATTATCAACAACTACATGATAAAGGCTATGGGCGAAGTGGGACAACGCTTCCAGGACGGAAAAGCGTTCGTGCCCCAACTGCTGATGGCAGGACGCGCCATGAAGGGAGCTTTGGAACTTCTGAAGCCTTTATTGCAAGGGAGTGCCTCGACCACCATAGGCAAGGTAGTCATCGGGACCGTGAAAGGCGACTTGCATGATATCGGCAAGAACCTAGTGGCTTCCATGCTGGAAGGTTGCGGCTTTGAGGTAATCAACATAGGCATAGATGTATCTTGCGACAAATTTGTGGAAGAAGTCAAGAAAAACAAGGCAGACATCCTGTGCATGAGCGCCTTGCTGACAACAACCATGACTTATATGCAGGAGGTGATCAACGCTTTGGAAGCAGCCGGTATCCGTCATCAGGTAAAAGTAATGATAGGCGGCGCTCCGGTAAGCCAGGGATTTGCCGATGAAATAGGTGCGGACGGGTATAGCGACAATGCCAATACGGCCGTAGCGGTAGCCAAGGAACTGATGGGGCTTCATCAATAAACGGAATATTCATCTTAATCTGATACATGAATTATGCACGCTAATTATTTAGATACGTTAGATTGGGGCATTCTTATTGCCTACTTTCTGATTCTTATAGGCATCGGTATATGGGCCAGCCTGAAACGCAAAAAAGGCAGCAGCCTTTTTCTCGCCGAGCGTTCCCTGAAGTGGCATCACATCGGTTTCTCCATGTGGGGAACCAATGTGGGCCCTTCCATGCTGATAGCCTCTGCCAGTGCCGGGTTCACCACCGGCATCGTTTCGGGCAATTATGCCTGGTATGCGTTTGTTTTCATCTGCTTGCTGGCTTTTGTCTTTGCCCCCCGTTATTTGGGAGCGCGTATCACCACCTTGCCGGAGTTCATGGGGCGGCGTTTCGGACAGTCCACCCGCAACATTCTTGCCTGGTACACCATTGTGACGATCCTTATCTCGTGGCTTGCCCTAACCTTATTCGCCGGAGGTATCCTTATCCGTCAGGTTTTCGATATTCCCATGTGGCAATCGGCATTGATCCTGCTCGTTATCTCCGCATTCTTCACCATGGCCGGAGGGCTGAAAGCGGTAGCCTATACCAATGTATTCCAGATGCTTCTGCTTATTTTCGTATCGGCCACGCTTACTATAGCAGGGCTTTACAAGGGTGGGTGGAGTCAGCGCATTGGCCGAAGCGGTTCCGGCCGATTACTGGAACCTGTTCCGCCCGAATGACGATCCCGCCTTCCCGTGGCTGCCCATTATTCTGGGTTATCCCATCATGGGAGTCTGGTTCTGGTGCACAGACCAATCCATGGTACAGCCTGTATTGGCTGCCAAGAATCTGAAAGAAGGCCAAATGGGTGCCAACTTCACCGGCTGGTTGAAGATACTGGATGTTCCTCTCTATATCCTTCCGGGTATCATCTGTCTGGCACTCTACCCGGGCTTGAAGAACCCCGATGAGGCCTACATGACTATGGTCACTAACTTATTTCCTGTAGGCATGGTGGGATTAGTACTGGCCGTATTGACCGCCGCACTGATCAGCACTGTCGGCTCTGCCCTGAATGCGCTGAGTACCGTCTTCACGATGGATATTTATGTCAAGAAATTCAGGCCACTTGCCAGCCAGAAAGAGATCATCCGTACGGGACACGTGGTTACAGTGGCGGGAGCACTGATTTCGGTGATCATCACCATTGCCATAGACAGTATCAAAGGATTGAATCTGTTCAATGTATTCCAATCGGTACTGGGATTTATCGCACCGCCTATGGCGGCTGTTTTCCTGTTCGGCATCTTCTGGAAACGAACTACCACGATGGCTGCCAACATGGCATTGACGCTTGGCACGGCGTTCAGCATGGGAGTGGGCATTCTCTATTTATGGGTATTCCCTGCGGAAGAATATACGACATGGCCTCACTTCATGATGCTGTCTTTCTACCTGTTCGTTATCATCAGCGCAGGCATGATCTTGGTATCCTTATTGGATAAACATCGACAAGAATGTACATTAAATATGAAGAAAGTCATGGAGAAGCCGGCTAAATCCGTTATCCTTGCATGGGCGTTACTGGCTATTGTCATGGTCGGGCTTTATCTATTCTTCAATGGGCATTAAAAGAAGGTGCAGAAGGCTGAAAAGATTGTATTTTTATATGCCTGCGTTTGGTATCCCACTCGGGTGGTGAGGCAGTCTCACCGGGGTGGAATATCAGATGAAAGTGGTTGTTATAACAGATGGAAACGGCTGTTATACCCTGTCTGATAGAACAGGAGATTCATTAAGGTTGCAACAAATTGCAAAATCAATGAGATTAATAACAACATCTAGCCATTTGGGAACTCTGATTTTTGTAGTCATCCTATTATCCTCGCCGCTTCCGCCTGTAACATTTATCGTACGTACAGAGACCGCAAGTATATTCCAGTTTACGGACACCATCCCCCAGGCCTATTACTCCACTGACCGATTTTATAGGAAGCATCAAACTGGAATCTGTCAACCGGATGCCGCAAGGTTCCGCTGAAGGAAATAAAGGGAATAATTTCTTTTGCTCCGACACATGCCAGCCGCAATATCCGGGACTGAAACGATTGGTATGCCTCCACCCTCTGTCGCGGATGTATTCATCCAACGCAATTTCCATACAATCCGCAGTCTTCTCGGCTATGACACTTCCTATGGCATCCGCTATATAAATCTTTACCATATCCCCTTCTTGCTGCAACGTATGCTGGAGCCTTTCAAAACCGGTTCCGGCAGTCGCGGCAAAGAAAGCGAAGGATTCTGAACCACGCAGCTGCCGGGTGATTATTTTACCTATACTGAAATACGTATCGCCGACAGAAAGCGAGTCTTTCGATTCATCCAACTCTCCACCGGATATGAAAAAACAAAAACGGGGAGAAGTAACTGCCTCCACCCGTTCCAGTACCCCACGGACTTCTTTTTCCACCGCTTCGTCGGGCACAGCATCTGCATATCCCATCGCCTCATAGATTTCGGACAATGGGACAGGCAGGTCAGCAAAAGACAGTTCTTTTTCAAGCATTATTAAATTCATTTAATGCGGCAAAGAATGCATCAATATTTTCAGCCGGCGTATGAGGCGGTGTGTCACATCCGCTGGAAAGCACGAAGTTGGGATAGGACTTGGTAGCCTCCAACAGGTCGAGTGTGGCTTTCTTCATCACCTCCGGAGTAGCCGCCTTGAACAAACTCACCGGATCAAGATTTCCCATTGCAAGAGCATCCGCAGGTACTTCTTTCAGCGCTTCGACCATATCTATTTTATTTCCAAAATGATAAGCGGCAGCTCCTGTAGCTACCATTGCCTTGGTACAATGACCGGTATTTCCACAATTATGCAGAATAACTGTGAAGTGATCGTCCTGCACTTTCTCTACTATCTCCTTAATGAAAACAGACGAGTATTGCGTGCAGTCCTCATCAGACAAGAGTCCGGCAGCCGGTTCGGCCATCACTACCCCATTCACTCCTGTGGCCTTCAATGCCATGCAGTAACGGAGAATGAAATCCGAACATTTCTTCAACAGCGAATTGGCCGCTTCCGGATTGATATAAATAAGCATCATGATTTCAGACATGTCATACAAACGTCCTGCCAAAGAATAAGGACCGATGCAACCGGCAAAGACAGGTCTGTCTGTAATGGTCTTGGCTGCCAGCATATTCGCTTTCAAGTACTGGGGAACTCTTCCTTTATTCAAGGCAGGAATTTCCAGTTTGTCAATAGCTTCCTCATCATTGAGAAGACGCCCCACCACACTGGGAACTTCATTTTCGGGGAAAACAATCTCCGCTCCGAAAGCCTCGGCTTCTACCGTCAAATCCATAATCACGGTTGCGGCGGCTGTGGGATATTTCTCACTCAATGCCTTGATGGCGTTGTAATGCACTTGTCCGTCAGTAACCGCATCGCGCACCGTTTTCCCTATCATCTCTATGCCCGGATGGGTCATGATGGGCATAGCCACCACCTCTTTCTTTTGGATAATTTCGTTTATCCACTCTTTCATATTCAGTTTACTCATGGTCTTTTTATTCTTTATTTATTCTGTTATTGCAAAAGTAAGTCTTTTCTTTGATAATCTGCTGTTCCCATTGCTCTTTCTCATTCAAAAAAACGGTATAAATCCCGTTACAATACTACAGGGATTTACACCGTTTTTCATCTTATAGACTTATGGTAATTTATGCAAAAGATGACGATAGTATGTTTCAACATCTTTCCAATGGTAAAAAGGAGCAATATCCGTTTCTATAGGGATGGTAACTTCTTTCTCGCAATGCATAAACTTCACCAGTATATCGTCAGAAGCTTTTTTTCTGAAGAAAACCAACTGGACGTTTGCCGCCATCGGAGTGACCTTGAAATTACACCATGCCCGATAGAATTTATCGGGATCCGTTTCGGCTTTCCACATATCGCCCAATTGAAGCAACGCTACCAAGGGAATGATATTTCCATCGTGCCCAAAACGTAATGTCGCCGCATGGGTCCCGGATCTGATCGCCTCATCGGCCGAATCCAATATATTTTCAAGCAATGACCGGGCACTGGCCGTCATTATTCCACCATTGGCAGGCGCAGGTCCGTCACATACATAATTATGATAATTGCAAACTTGCCAAAGATCAAATAATTCATCTTTCTGAAATACATCATAAAGACTCACTTCTATCTCTACATTCTGCAAATCTGAAGCAATCCAATAAAGTCCCCACATCAATTCGCCGGGATTCACATTCTTACGGATATAGTCAGGACTATTAAATAAGGAAGTAACCAGACGATCGGGACGGGTATGACTTTCTTTGAACTTTCTATATTCCTCATACCAAGGTCCCTGATGAGAAACAAACTTCACGGCTTCCGGCGTATGATAATTCATATATTTCATATACCTAGCACAAGCTTCGCGCCGGATCTGCAATGCCGGATTGAGTTCTTTCAACCGTTCACAAAAGGCATCCATACTCAATACACATCGCAACACCACGGTAGAGCGTGCAGACAGAGCAGGAGATCCCTTGAATACCTCGGGATAGTTCTGAAACATTCTTTCGGCTATCCCCCGGTGTTGCCTCACACCCAAAGGAGTCAAATCTCCCCCATGTCCCTCGGCATCTTCCCACACCAACGCCATTCTTTTGCGGACATCTTCTCCCAAAGCGGTCAAAGCTCCGGCTTGATGCGCTTTCTCGAAAATATCAACCACTGTCTTATAATCCTGTTCCGATTGAATCCATCTGGAACCGTGTCGTGCATAATGACTGATATAGAACGGTTTATACCCTTTAGGCGGAGGAGTCGCGATAGCTTCCTTTACAGGATAAGCATAGTACACTCCTCCCGTCCGGGCTATATCTTCCAATATAGCCTCACGGGTGGACTGAGCAAAACCATTCAGATGAATTCCACACAAACAGACAGACAGGACAATATATTTAAAAAGCGCCATCGTTTTCATGCTTATTAATTATATCCCTCGTTCTGACCAAATTCATCCGGATTCAAGATAGAGTCCAGAAACATCTGAGGAATAGGACGCCATGCATGATGCGGTTGGATCAAAGGAATATCCGGATTATGAGCTTTCACATATTCTACCAATTTTCCGGTTCTCTTCAAATCAAACCAGCGCATAAATTCGCCGCAATACTCACGTGCTCTTTCTTCCAAAATAAAGTCGATCGTCATCTTGTCCACTCCTACCTCCATTTCAGCTTCCTTGCCCGGTACAGCCGCACGTCTGCGTATGTCATTGATACGTGCTTTAGCTATCTCCTTATTTCCTCCGGACTTCATGATCTCACATTCGGCAACAATGAAATACATTTCGGGCAAACGCATGGTAATCACATCATTTGCACCTACCTGCGAATTGGTAGGCAATCCTTTGTTTTCAAAATTCGCATCTTCGTACTTCAGCAAGGTCGGGAAGTGAATGTTAAAGTTGGCACTCTTGCTGACACTTCCATCGGCTGCATAGGTATCATCGATATCGACGACAGCGTATGGCAAGTTACGTTTGTCGGCAATCTTCTTCTTGGTGAAAAGCAGCGCTGTTTCTCCCGGCTGAATAACCTGACCAATCATAGATGACGGTTTTTCAAAATAGTCCAACTGATCCTTAGTCCAGGCATAAGCTTTGGGTGTATTCAGTTTATACTCTTCACGGAACCAGGCATTGTAACGGGCATCTATATTCTCATTATACAATTCCAACAAATAACGGGTAGGCATCATCGCCATACTGCCCGACTTGGCATTCTTATCATTTCCATATTCATAATCCTGCACCATACCTGCTCTTGCCGAATAACTGGCATGGAAATACATATGCATACGGTTCGGGTTTTTAGCCTGCATATTCAATGAGGACTCGGTAGAGTGGGTCACAACGAACATAGCCTCTTTATTCGTTTTATTATTATCCGGATCAAAGACTTCGTCAGGCGTATCATACAAAGATACTTTCAACGCATTCTGATTATCAATCACATATTGAGCCGCATCCTCAGCGATTTTATAATATTTGTCTTTGTCTGCCTGACTGTCACAATAGGAAACCCGTGTCAGTGCGATGCGCGCTAATAAACCATAAGCCGCTTTTGAGGTCGCACGACCTACATCTTTAACAGGATAAGGATCAACGGGCAGATTATCCACCGCATTCTGTGCATCGGCCAGCATTAAATCATACAAATCTTCATAGCTGCTGCGATAACAGTTCATTGAAAGACTTTCGGCAGAAGTTTCTTTGGTTCTAAGATCCACGTTACCGTAAATTTCAACCAAATGCCAATAAGCGTAAGCACGCATGAAACTTAATTCACCAAAACGGATATCTCTCAGTTTCTTGTCTTTGAATTCCACTTGGTCAATCCGTTCCAAACCGGCATTACAGTCGTTTATAATTTCATACAGACGATTCCACGTATTCTTAATCTGACCAACCGAAGCTGTCAATTCTTCATATTTGGACATCTGACGGCCATAACCGCAATTGGCAATATTGATCCAAAGGTCGCCACCACCGTTCAGTAATAACACAAAATCTTCACGTCCATAAAACTGACCGCCCCAAAAAGCATAAGCCGAATTGACAAGGGCCTCAAAACCGGCCTGTTCTTTGTACACATTATCCGGGGTACTTCCGGCAGGATTGTATTCCTCCAAATCACATGATTGCATGCCCAACAACAGGGCGGCACATGCTGCAAATAGATATTTCTTATTGTATTTCATGATAGTTATTTCTTTTTTATCTGTTAGAAATCAAGATTCAAACCAAATATAAACTGACGCTGCAACGGAGCTTTAGCCGATCCTCCGCGTTCTGCATCGTAATCCTGAATCAAATGATTCTTGGCAAAAGAGAAGAGGTTATTGGCAGTGACATATGCACGAAGTTTGGACACACCCAATTTGGAAGTCAACGATTTGGGGAATGTATAACCCAGTGATACAGTCTTGATCTTCCAATAAGAACCGTCAATGTAATTCAAAGACTCGTATCCCAGATAGTTATAGAAATTGGTCTGAGCCGGACGCGGAAAATCATTTGACGGGTTTTCCGGTGTCCAATAGTTCAAATATGCGGGGAAGTTTCCTTTTCCCTGAGGATCGTAAGCACCTGCCAGTTCATAGTCAATCATCTGTCCCCAACGAGCTATAATATATACATTCAGATCGAAATTCTTATAACTAAAGTTATTATTGAGTCCTCCCGTCCATTTTGGAGACTGGCTGCCGAGATAAGTCCTGTCATTATCATCAATAATAAAGTTGCCATCCAAATCCTGCAATTTTATATCACCCGGCTTAAAAGACTGTGTCTTCTTTGCATCTTTAAAATATTTGGCAGCTTCCTCTGCTTCATTTTCCTGCCATATTCCCTGATTGATAAAATAATGATAGGAACGCAAAGGACGGCCAATCAGCAAACTACTGGTAATGGATGATTCGGCGCCAATGATATCCTTACCATCAATCAAATCGGTAATTTCCTCATGATTGGCAGCAAAGGTAAGGGTGGAGTTCCACTTAAAGTTTTTGTTATCCACATTGACGGTATTTACCGATACTTCAATACCACGGTTCATGGTTGCACCGATATTTTGATACATCTTGAACGGAGTTGCGTTACTACCACCCATGGAAGTAGGCAAAGTACGGGGCAACAGGATATCAGTAGTCTTTGTCTGGTATAAATCGACAACAGCCGAAATACGGTTATTGAACAAACCGATATCAAAACCTAGATCCCAGGTATTGGACATCTCCCAGCCTACATTCTCATTACCCACATATTCATTGTATATATAATAGGTATAGCCATTATCCTGGAAAGCAGAGTTTGTTTTCGGAGTCAAGCCCGACTGAGTTCCGTAAGCCATGATACCCGAGTTACCTGTCTTACCCCAACTTAAGCGCAACTTCAAGTTGCTAAGGGCTTCCACATTCTTCAAGAATGCTTCATCACTAATGCGCCATGCAGCAGCTACTGAAGGGAAACTTGCCCATTTATTGCCTTTAGACAAACGTGAGTCACCATCCCAACGATTGGAAACCGTCAACATATAGCGGCCTTTATAACTATAGTTGAAGCGCAAAGCATACGAGAAAGTCTGATGCTGTATATAATCCGATCCGATTACATAAGAGCTTTTATCATTGGCTCCCAGATTATGCCATAAATAAGAATCAACCAACTGGCCTTCACCTTGTGCATTCACCGATGTATATTTGGATTGTGTCCACGAAGTCAATGCAGTGGCACCAAAAGTATGATCTTTGACGGTTTTGTTATAACTGATAATATTATCCCAATTCACAAAACTCTTTTCGGAAGATTTGATTTTGGACAGTGACGTTGAATTCTGTCCCAAACGGTCAATAGAACCGGCCCCTTCAAAATCCTGCTTACGATAAAAAGCATAATTGGTTCCTAAATTAGAACGGAAAGTCAATCCTTCAATAGGGGTAAAATCCAGATACCCATTGGCTATCAAATTGGTTTTCAGCACATGATGTCTTGCAGCCACTTCAGATGCCTCATCCACCAACGGACTCACCTGTCCATTCTTTCCTAATGGATATTCCACCACTTTACCGTCTTCATCGTATGCTTTACCAAGAGGTGCATTAGTAGCAGCACGCCATAACACATTCTCGGCACGCTCATCCTGTGCATAATGAGTGATCTGTGTGGTCGCTCCTACTTTCACGGTCTTGCCCAACTTGTGCTCAATGTTCATACGCAAGTTGTACTTATCCATTTTATCATTTTTGAAAGAACCCTTTTCCTGATAATATCCGGCAGACAACATCGCGGTTGTCTTTTCCGTACCGCCCGAAGCTGTAACCTGATGGCTTTGAACAAGCCCTGTATGAAGCACCTCATCTATCCAGTCAGTCCACTCACCGTTCTGAATGGCCTGCCATTCCTCCACAGTGAAAAGTTTCTGGTCATCGGCGGTAGAATTCCACTGACCACCGGTACGAGCTGCTTCACGACGCACCTGCATATAGTCTTCACCACTCAGCATATCAGGATATTGCGCCCAACCGTTGACACCAAAATAACCGTTGTAAGAGAATTTGGTCTTACCTTGCGCACCTTTCTTGGTGGTGATAATGATTACCCCATTAGCACCTTGCGAACCATAAATTGCCGTAGAAGAAGCATCTTTCAGCACTTCGATAGATTCAATATCAGCCGGAGCAATATCCGAGAAATCACCTCCCTGCATACCATCAATGATAAACAGCGGAGCATTGGCAACATTGTTACCAAACTCATCTTTCACATCGGACAGTGAACGCTGTCCACGGATATTAATGGTTACACCCGAAGTAGCCTTACCTGAATTACGTACAATATCCAAACCCGGAACCTGCCCCTGCAATGCTTCCATGGCATTAGATGCCGGTGATTTTACAATATCAGCCGCCTTCACTGAAGCAATAGAACCTGTAAGGTCACGTTTCTTCATCACGCCATAACCCACAACGACCACTTCATCCAAAGCCTGCGTATCGGCCTCCATTTTAATGTTCAGCTGATTGCTTTTTCCTACCGTTATATCCTGCGTTTTATATCCTATATAAGATATGACGAGAATATGCTTACCTGAAGGAACTTCCAAAGAATAATTACCGTCAAAGTCGGTAATCGTACCCACCGTTGTACCTTTCACCAGTACAGATACACCAATTAACGGCTCCCCTGTGTCATCTATGATTTTACCTGTAACAGTACGTCCTTGCTGGACAGACTGAACCAATTCACCGGCAACAGGGTCACTTGCATTTGCATAAGAAAATGCAGACGGCATACATAATGCTGCCGATAACCCTAAAATAATGGGAGTACGTCTGATATTACTTTCCCAATTTTGTTTCGGACTTTTTTTCATGCTTTTTATTTCTATTATAATAGTCAACAAAAGTTTATTTTATTATATCTATTTAAATGACGCATGTAAAAAGCCCCTGTACCCAAACTCAATCATAAAAATACGTTAAAACAAAAGTATAATTTCTTTCATTTAGTATTTATTTTTAACTGAATCGCAAACTTAAATTTATAAATACCTGATTTTAGCCGATAAGATTCTAATACAGGTAGCCCCACGAATTATCTCCCTCCAACTCCCATTCGTGCACAATTTATATCTACCGTAGTGTTACTGTGAGGCTTCAATTCAAAGCCATGCTCCGATTATTTATAAGATCTACTGATTATAAGCAATCTCAATCGGTTATTTAAGGTTTCATAAACTAAAAGGAACCATACAAATACCTCTATACAAATCAATATAAATAGAATATAATCAATTTCATCATAGTAATTATAATAGGTAGTAACAAATCGATATGCGACTACCAATCCAATGGAATGAAAAAAAATTGTCTTGCCTCTTTACAAATAGAGACAAGACAATTATTCTACTATAAAAGTTTTAATTTATTAATATCCAGGATTTTGATATTCAGCACCATTAGATATAGTTGCAGTAAATGTTGTAGAGATAGGTCGTAATGCATAATTAGGATTAAAGAACTGAGCCAAGTCCGGATGTGTTTCCTCCAAATAATTTGAACTCTTAAACATGCCGGTACGTTTCAAATCATAAAATCTACAATATTCGCCACAAAGCTCACGTCCTCTCTCATCTAAAACAGTACGAACTGTAGCTGTACCTGTCAATGCCTTTGCCCCTGCACGAGCACGTACCTTATTAATGTATCCCATTGCATTCGCACCACCATTGATATAAATATCAGCTTCTGCAGCTATCAGGTAAACTTCTGCCATACGCATCATAAAAGTCGCATTTAAATTGCCATTGCGTTTTTTAGAAGCATTGGCCACATAGTAATTGCTACTATTATGCTTATTCAATGATGGATAAAAATAACGGAACTGATTTTCCATACCATTATATTGCATATTTACATTATGTTTTTGATCATTGTACACATCATCATAAGCAATCATTAAATAATTCGAGGTATGTCTATTTGCTTTTTCCTCAGCATAATCCTCATCCTGAGGCATTACAAATTTAATCGCCAAATCTCCCTTCTTTAATTCAGTACCAACTATAGATTCATCTTTATCATACATATTAGCCGCACTAGTATCCCAAATATAATTCTTATTCGCATTCCATTCAGTAGTAAATGACTCATGGAATCTAGGATCAAGTGTTCCGTCCTCCTGCACATAAAGGTTTAAAAGATGTTGAGTAGGCATAAAAATGCCAGAAATACATCCTTCCCAAGTTAAACGAGTTTCTTGATTATCTTCACGTGCTCCGAATTTATTCACATTACACAAGAAATATTCATCATTACGATTTAATTTATAGTTACCGTTACTAGAACCATGACCATCAGAACCAGCATACCAACGATGCTTCCACAAAGCTTCTTTATTTTCCCAATTATTCGATTCTTTAAAAACTTCTTCATAGGTCGGATACATATAAGCATTATATTTTGCACCACCTGATTCACAATCAGCAATCAATTCTTTAGCCGAATCCAAAGCCTTTTGCAAATATTCTGTCGAACCATATTCATAAGTTTGCAAACAGGCCTTTGCCAAAAATCCCAAAGCTGCCTTTTTGGTTGGAACCGTAGTAGTGGCATGTGTACCAACTGCCAACCATTCTACAGCATATTCTAAATCAGGAATAATAACTTCTTTATAAATAGTCAGCGGATCTGTACGTTCCGGAGCATAATTCAAAGTTGTCTCAGGTTCAGTCAACATAGTGACCCCACCAAATTGCTCTACCGCATTAAAATAATAGATTGCACGCAAGAAACGGGCTTCTGCAACTTTAGCATTTCGTTCCGCTTCCGTTTTATATGGTGCATAACCAGCCAATGCAATTGCTTCATTACAAGAGCCTACTCCATCATAAGTACCATTCCACCAATTATTTGTATAAGTGGTATTAGGAGATGCTCCTGCAAAGAACCAAAACCATTGGGTGTATGAAGTTGATTGATTAGCCTGATAGGTCCAAAGGTCTGAATCACCTTCGGTCAAACTCATCCAACTATCCGTACCATAGAAATATCTTTCCATAGCAAAATAACACTGGTTAACCAACGTTTCATACCCTTCAATAGAAGTAGCAAGATTTTCCTTGGTAAAGCCTGCCGGATTATTTTCTTCCAACGAACAAGAGCTGAAAGATACAGCAGCTAAAGCCACTGAATATAAAGTAAGTTTTCTGAATATATTTTTCATTGTAAATATCTCCTATATAAAAGTTAGAAAGTTAAATTAACTCCGAATACAAACTGTCTAAAAGTAGGGAATGCATCCGAACCGTTTGTTTCTGGATCTGTACCCTTCAACTGTTTATCCTTTACATAAATAAACGGATTGTATGCAGTTGCATAGATACGGCATTTTTCCATCAAAGCCTTACGTGAGATATTAACTGGAAAAGTATATCCTAAAGTGATATTTTTCACTTTTATGAATGAACCATCACGCACTCTTAAAGCTGAGATGACCGTACTTTGTTCCGATCCTGTACCTGGAGCAGGATAATAAGCTCCCTGGTTATTTTCCGTCCAATAATCCGCTCCAGCCAACTGATTTGTTGTTACACTTTGTTCTGCCGTATAATAACCCAACAAATCACTATTAATAGTTTGACCATAACGAGCCATTGCAAATACAGACAAATCAAAATTTTTATAAGTAAATGTATTATTCAAGCCAACAATCCAATCCGGATTAGTGTGTCCCAACACTTGACGGTCATTTGTACTATATTTGTGTACTCCACCATCACCATCTTTTTCCAAAGTTTCAATCTGAATAAAACCGGGTTTAACACCATAAGCCTCCAAAATATCCTGAGGAGTATTTGTACCCCAAATTCCGGTATATTTATAGCCATAGATGGACTTTATAGAATGCCCTACAAACAAATTTTCAGAAATTAAATCACCGTCAGGCAATTTTTCTATTTTCTCTTTACTCCATGTTACAGATAGTGTGGTATTCCAACTAAAATCTTTGGTTTTTATATTATGTGAATTAATGGTGACTTCCACACCTTGATTACTAGTTTCAGCAATATTCTGCCAAATAGATAATGGGGATCCCCAACCGGTCAAACCACTAGTAATAGGCAAAGTACGTTTAAAGAGCAAACCTTTTGTTGTTGTTTTAAACCATTCGATAGAACCATCAACGCGATTGTTTAATATGCCATAGTCCAAACCAACATTCCAGTTATAAGACTTTTCCCAACCCAAATCCTTGCTACCATAAGTACCTGTATACTGAGTAAAAGAAGAGTTTTGACCATTTAAAGTAAGTCCATTACCGGTATAAACATAGGCTTGTGTAGTTGTACCATAAGCATCCACCCCGCCCGAATTACCTGTAATACCATATCCTACACGCAGTTTTAAATTATTCAACCAATTTTTTGCCACATTCATAAAAGGTTCGTCAGAGATACGCCATGCAATTGCTCCAGCAGGGAAACTATCCCACTTATGCCCTGCTGAGAACTGAGACACACCATCCCAACGATTTGAGAATGTAAACAAATACTTACCTTTATAAGAATAATTGAAACGAACAGCAAATGACATTTTCTGTGTTTGAGCAAAATCAGACTCAACATGCTGCGATGCGCCGGATGCTAATCGCCAAAATGACCAACGATCTACCATTTGACCACTAGCTGCAGCTAAGCTACTATCATTTTGATTCTTATTCCAAGAAGTAATAACAGAACCACCTATATTATGATCTTTTGCAATAGTAGTATTATAAGAAAGAATATTCTCCCATGTATAATTCCATGCGTTCTTATTAGTAATAGCAGCATGAGGTGAACCTGCATAACTAGGTCTATTAGCATTACATTGATCTCCCCAATATTGTCCTTGACGAGAATCACTGAGCGTACCATTAATACGGCTTGTAAAAGTAAAATCTTTTATTGGACTCAGTTCCAAATAACCACTAACATTCAAATAAGTGGAACGAGTATTATTCACATATTGATCTTCAATAAAATCACCTAATGGAGAATATTGTCCTGTAATATATTCATGATTTATTTTCCCATTTTGATCATAAGCATCTCCCAAAGGAAATGATGAAAGACCTTTTGTAAAGGTATTTTTCACTCCTTGATTTCTATCTTGATAAGTTAGATTAGAAGTAAAGCCCATTTTAGCCCAAGAGAAAATTTCTTGATCAATATTCAATCGCAATGAATATTTATTAAGATTGTCATTACTCAATAAACCCTCTTCTCTATTATAAGAAGTTGAAGCAAATATCTTAGTCTTCTCACTACCCCCTGAAACAGAAAGACTATATTTTTGGGTTGTAGCTGTATTACCTGAGGCTTCATCAATCCAATCAATCCACTTTCCAGCATTATAAGCATCCGTATAATCTTGATTACCAAATAAAGCAGACATATCAGAAGGGTAATCTCCATTCTTATACTTATAAGCTTCTCTTTGATAATTCACCCATTCATCTCCAACCATACCATGCTTATAATTAGGTGAACCACTGAAACCATAATATGCATCAAAGTTTACAGTAGCTTTTCCTTCCTTCCCACGTTTTGTTGTTATAATGACTACGCCATTAGCTCCTGCTGAACCATAAATAGCAGTAGAAGAGGCATCTTTTAATACATCCACACTCTCAATATCAGAAGGGTTCACCTGGCTATAACTCCCAGGAATACCATCAATAATGAATAACGGTTCATTACTACCATAAATAGAACGAGAGCCACGCAACAAAATAGAAACATCTTCACCAACCTGCCCGCTAGACTTCACAATATCCATACCTGCAATTTTTCCTTGTAAAGCCTCCATCACATTACTAGTAGGAGCAACTGTCACATCTTCATTTTTCATGGAAGCCACCGCACCAGTCAAATCACGTTTCTTCACAGTACCATAACCTATTACCACAACTTCATCCAAAGCCTGTGTATCAGGTTCCATTTTTATATTTATCAGACTATTATTCCCAATAGTAATTTCTTTAGTCTTATAACCTATATAGGAAATCTCCAATATATTCTTTCCACTAGGCACTTCAAGTGTATAATTACCATCAAAATCAGTAACGGTTCCTATAGTCGTACCCTTTACCAACACAGAAACTCCAATCATAGACTCTCCTGTTTCATCCAAGATTTGTCCTTTGATTGTTTTTCCTTGCATAACAGATAGAACAGATTCACGATCCATTCCATTATCAACATTTGCATACGAAAAAGCAGCCGGCATACATAATGCAGCTGATAATCCTAACACAACAGGTGTTCGTCTGATTCCGTAACCCAACGGCTTAGGACATTTCTTCATGTCTTTTCTCATTTTTCTATGGTTAACAAATTAATTAATAATCCATATTATTTATCTCTAATGTAGTAAAAATACGATGTTTTAGTTTTCTTTCTTCAGATAAAGTCATTACTTCCATTGCTTCATCAGAAACCAATAATACATTCTTGGCCTCTTCAAATACTTTCAGCAGTTCTGCGTGCTCCTTTAAAAGCTTATCCCAATGAAAAGCTGATTCAGGAGCATCATCCAGAACATACTTGATAAAGTCGTCATCCTTCAAAAAGTCTTCTACCTTGCTATACATCTTTTTTGTATCCACGTTACAATCATTTTTCATTATGACGGATAGTGGTTCAAAGTTGTACTCACCTGAAAACTTAAAATATTATCCTACCAATTCCCTTAATCTTGTAATACCTCTATGCATCAAATTTCGTACCGACTGGTAATTCATATCCATAATGGTACAAATATCTTCATATTTCTTCTCTTCTATATAATATAAGGTAAGTGCCTCACGTTGGCGCGGAGATAATTGAGCCAACAAATGTTTTACTTTTATATTTTCAAAACAACTTTTTTCCTTTTCCAAATATTGATGTTCTACATCATCACCTGCTGCAACGGGATTCAGTTCCTCAACAGCCGTTTCCGACATGAACATCCGTCTGCGAAGTTCATCACATAACTTGTTTTTCAAGGAAATGAGGAGGTATGATTTGAAGTTGTCAATGATACCCAATTCAGCCTTCTTTGTATACAATTTTACAAAGACATCATGAATGCAGTCCTTCAACAATTCTTTGTCAGTAGTTAACTTACATCCATAATTAAATAGAAGATTAATATGCATATCATATAATGTAGAGAATGCACTTACATCTCCCGATTGGAAAGCGGTTACCAAGCAAGCTGTCTTATCATTTAAGTTTTGTTCCATCACAGTATACTAATTATAGGTTGTTTTGATGATGATGCAAAACTAGGGAGGATACGCTACTTTTTTAGGTAATATTTGATTATTGGACCGAAAAAACAGATAACCTGCTGAAAAACATATATGCTAAATAATACAGATTTTCATTAAAAAGGAGAACCAAAATAAGTCCGGTTCTCCTTCCATGTACTAAATTCTATGAAACCAATAAATACAATCTTTGTTTTCCTCTGCTTTAAGCATATATATATCTTTAATATTCAATCGTTTAGCAATCACCGTTATTGCTCCGGTCTTCGGATCAACAGACTTCAATATGTATTTCCCAGGTGATAAATGAACAGGAATATCTGTTGCAGAATGGGAATAAATGATACTTCCAATACCAGATTTTACCAGTTTCTGATACTTATTTGTACCAGTATCCTCCATATCCATAGCAGCCGCATCAGTTAAAAAGCTTTCATCGGCAACCGGAACAACCGGGCAAGAGCCACTTGCCATGAAGACAGCCCAAGCCATATCCGGATAATTCTGCGCATAGTAAGTAACCGCTTTTTCCGGGAACTTCTTACGATATTCACTCACCGCCCGATAAGCTTCATCAAAAGTAACCTTACCTACTTTCATTTTACGGGCATGCTGACGGGGAGCCAGGTTCTTTCCACCTTCGGGAGCATAAAGACCATCCACTTTATAGTGCCAGTAACGAATATCAATAATGTCAACTAATTTCGCACGCTGCGTATCATTCAGAATGGCATCTTGAACATCCTTTGTCGCACTTAACGCCACGGTCGCTTTCTTACCGGTTTCTTTCTCCCACTCTCCTATCACATCCAGCCAGAATTGTACAAAATGCAACGGACCGGTAAACTCCGCACTGATCAGTTGTACCACATTTGCATCATCGGCAAAATTATCCAAGCATTGGCGAATATACTTTCTATGAAACTCACGACGTACCGGATGACTGATATCATAAAACATATCCGCTACAAAGATACGTTTGTCACCGGCAAAAGGAACAGGTTCAGGCATATCGGTCTGATTGATATTATTGGCCGACCGCCAAGGACAGTCTACCCAATGTGCTCCCGCCTCCAAGATATTATGCTGGAAGTAATTCTCATGGAAAAGCAAAAGACCTTTCTCCGCCCCTTTTTCGGCAAACTGCTTCAACCGGTTCCAATACCATGCATTGGGACGGTTCAAATCATACTTGCTCAATCCTTCCCAAGCAGTACCTTCTCCACTGCGGGCAAACGGTTGTTCGTAGAATGGCCCCCACACATCTCCATCACGGCGACGGACACGCTCATGATCGTCACGACGACGCTCATACCACAAACCGTAATTATGATCTAAAACCAAAATCTGATTCTTCACCATATAATTCACCGTAGAATCAATTCTATCCGTCAGCCCAAGTCCTTCGCGTCCCGGCACGAAACGGGTAACATGTGGCTTGGCTTTAGACAAGAAGCTGGTCCTCAGTTTCCCATTCCACCAAGGAACCTCCTGCCTGCCGCCTACCAGTAACCGGCCATCCACCTGCATACGTCCATTAATAATGGCAAACAGATGATCCTCTTTTTCCTTATATATAGGTGTCTTGAACTTCAAATCTTCTAAAGATTTCAGTTTTCCGGAAGACACACTGGCTGTATAAGGTGCTTCCTCAATCCATTTTTGCATAGTAAGACGGGGAGTATAAGCTTCCTTTGCCATCTCCATTGCCGCTTCTACGGTAGGACTGCTGGTTGCGTTGGTAGCCCTGGGAAGAATACGTGCCTGGTCAGAACAATCTTTATTCAAACGTGCCGCCAACTGTGCATAAAACAAGCTGCGGGGATGTACGTGATTATTTGATTCCGCCCATTGGCCGTCACCCGAGAATTGCGCCCAACAACCGTATGCACGGTTTACCGCATCTCTTGCCGGTGAATAACACTCTATCCCGGCAGCTGTACATTGCCAGAAAAGACTGTTGCCTGTATTCCAACCGGCACCATTTTTATCCTGTCCCAAATTCTTAAACACCAAATCATGGCCATCAATGTTTACCACATCAAATAATAACCCGCAAGCCCAGGAATCAATAGAACCGCTGAATCCTAACGACTCTTCCGAATCACACTGTACAAAAGCATTCGGACCTGCCGCACAAAATCCGGCTGAGAAATCATGAATACCCTGTTTAGAATAACAACGCTGAAAAAGTGTCTGCTGCCCCATAGTATAAAATGTACTGCGACGCATTCCACCTATCTCTGAAACAGGTTCTGTGGATACACAATCTTCTACAGTTGTTTTAGAGCCGGTACGCTGTACAATCACAGCACTTCCTGCAAAGTGCTTAAAATTTACCCTGCGCACCCAACAGTTTTCGGCATTTTCTATAGATACCCCCGTCCAGCAATGATCCTCATCTTTAGGATACTTCTTATCATAGTCAGAAGCCAATGTCAGATTCTCCAAACCTGCTTCTGCGATTCTGCCCGGCCAACTATAACGTAACACTTTGACAGTTCCCCATTTATTATCCAAAGCCATTGTCAAAGGAGCATCCAAAGTCAATTGGTTTCCATCCGCCTTACTTACCGACCTATCCCAAACCAAATCCATCTCTCCTTCTTTCCAGCCCAAAGCGGAAATACCTCCGCCAAAAATATCACAACCGACAGAAGCAATCCATTCTTTCGTAGAGGGGCGGACAATCCGGACCCGCTCTCCGGAAACCAGCTGTACATTATTGGTTACCTGAAAAGTACAAGTATTTACAGGAACGTATGATGTCAACACATCCAAGGTATCCGTAACAGCCAAATCATTCCGCCCTTCAATATAAAGCAAAGCTCCTCTGTCCACTCCCTTTTTCAACAATACGGTCTGTTCCCTGTCACTGCCGCGCAGCACGACTCCCGACACAGAAATACGCAAGCTCTCATTCAATTCAAAAGTTCCTTTATCCAGCAAAACAGCCCCACGAAAACCATTTTTATCCAAAGCCAATGAAGATACATAGTCAATGGCGCGCTGAATACGAGAGGAATTATCCCCAGGCTTCCATGAAACAAAAACGGCATTCGCCACATCAGGTATAGGGTATTCCGAGTTACGGTAACCGCAAGAAGAATAATCTAGAATACGGTTTCCGCGTTCATCAGTCACATAAGTCAGTTTTTCTTCCTTCACCTGTAAAGGAAAGGTTTGCGCAGAAATCCGCGCAAACCCCAAACTTAAAAATCCAAATAATAATAACTTATAATTCATTTTACATCAAACTTTTACGTTTTGCCAAAGTATCATGATTGTTCTTTATATCCGTCCAATCCACTTTCTTTGCAGGATCTATGCCATTAATGTATTTTTCAATATTGGTATACCCGTCGCCATTACAATCTTTCACCGCATCACCCGGATCATTAGGATTGAGTCCGTATCTCACCTCCCAGACATCCGGCATACCATCACCATCCGTATCAACCACAGGCGTACCTTTATATTCGGGCAAGCCACCTACCTGACGGGGATCTGTAATGATACCTTGTTTATAAGAGTCAACAGGAAGACGTCTTTTTACATAAGTACTAACGAATTCAGGAGCGTCTTTCACGTAAATAGCTTTCCCTGTCTTCACCGTCTTCATCACACGGGCATCCACCGCATCCCTTTTAGGGAAAGTAGCCCCGGCATTTTCCAATACATAATTATAGGCAGTTTTGGCATCCATAATAGTCACATGGGGCATTGAGAAAGGCTCGTTTACACGAATTTGATCTGTAAACTTCCCTGCGTCCGGCATATCGTACACCTGCACGCCGCCATCCCAATTATTCTTTGTCACACGCGCATTACCTTCCACTACATTTCCGGCTACATACGCTTTACCAAATGTATCCGGTTTCTTCTTGTCACGACTTGATTCGGGTTTCACAATCCGGTGGGCAATCGGCTTATCTTTCGGAGTGATAGGCCCCGGTTTAAAATAATTATTAATAATATTCAAACGGCTGGTTTCATCTCCCCCGTCAACAGAACGGTTCCACCAATTAAAAGTCACATTGTTTACCAGATTAAAATCCTCATTCATGCCAATGGAACAGTTACGGCTGATATTGGATGCGAACAAGTTACGGCAAAACATACTGTTATGCCCACCTATAGTCGCCCCGAAAGCATGATTGTAACAATCCAAAGCTTCCGAAAAAATAGAGTTCTGAATAGTTATGTTGACAGTAGGAAGCTTCAGACCATGCCCTGTGGAATCGCGATTGTATACATGGCGGTAAACAGACATGTTTTCATCCAGTCCCCAACTGGCAGAGCAGTGATCGATAATAACATTACCCACACAGTTACCTCCCAAAGCATCATCCCGGAAGAACACATCCTGCGCCCCCCGACGGAAACGCATATGGCGGATAATAATATCATGCGTATCAAGCAGGAAAGAGGCTCCTGTTACACAAACCCCATCCCCCGGAGCTGTCTGACCTGCAATAGTGATATACGGAGCACGGACGTTTATAGGGGTTTTCAGCCGGATAACGCCCGAAACATTGAATACAACAATACGCGCGCCACCGGTCTCACATGCCTCACGCAATGTTCCGGGCCCACTGTCGGCCAGCGAATTGACCACAATTACTTTTCCTCCACGTCCACCGGGAGTATAGGCCCCTCCCCCTTCTGCCCCGGGAAAGGCAGGTATGTTGCTCTTTATTAAATCCTCCGGTTTGGATGCCCATGGTTTATAAGGACGTCCTTGAACAGCCTCAGACATTACTACAGGTAATGCTTTCGCCCATGCCTCATCCGATTTCCGGTCTATTTCCTTTTGTTGTTCTTCTCCTCTGATTTTTACCGAATCAGGAATTACAGGATACTGTGCCGCCACAGGCAACACACATGCAGTCAATGCTGCCACTGCAAATAGTTTCTTTAGTTGATTCATTTGGTCGCTAAATTATTATTTTTTCTATAACTTCGTAACATAACACCCTGCTTTTAACATGATTCAAACACACATTGCGAGTATTTCTATATCAAAGACGGAACAGAAAGCCTGTTGTACTCTCTATCCGCACATAAAAAAAGAGCTTGACACCGTTTCACCGGGCAAGCTCCTTTTCCGCTTTTCAATAAACATTAATTTATATCTTTCCTCCACGTGCCTTGATACGTTCATACCAAGCCTTACGTTCTTTCACTAAATCATATCCCCGCTTAGAGAGGTAATTATTAATCCGGCCTTTGTATTTGCCGAAAGCAGCATGTTTCTTATTTGAATTTTCAGCATCCATGGCAAATTCACGGGCTTCAACAAGCCATGCCATAATCTGCGCTTTCTCTTCTTCTTTCAAGGTAGGAATCATGTCAACCGTAGCTTTATAAGTTACCATTACCACACCATAAGTCATGCCATCTTTCACTGCATCTATCTGCTTGGCATCCAAATAGAGCGAAAGATCGGCCGGGAAAGCGAAATGAGTACGGTAAAGCGCCGCATCCTTTTCAGCTTCGGCAGCTTTAACGGCTTCTTGTTTCGCATCGCCCGTCAGGGTTTCTTTTGCCAGCTTCACTTTGGCATCGCGCGTTTCGTATATGTCATTCAGTTTAAAATAACGGTTGGCTATGATAGTTGTCACTTCACGGGCGGCAACGGTATCTGTCAACTCCAGTTTATCTACAATCTTCTGCGAACGTTTCACAATAGATTCCACGTAAGCCGGATCGCGGCCTTCACGGTCCAAATCCACTGCTCCGGCGGTAATGACTACCGCCATGAGCAACAGAAACATTATACCTGACTTTTGTATCATATCCTGTCTTCTTTCCTCCGTTTATTACATCAACTTTCCTTTAGAAGCCAATGTATCATAATTGTTTCTCAAATCAGACCAGTCAATACAATTTCTAGTGCTGATACCATTAATATATTTCTCAATATTTGTATAGCCGTCACCGGTACAGTCCTTATTAGCATCCGAAGGATCATTAGGATTCAAGCCATTTGCCTTTTCCCATTCATCGGGCATACCGTCACCATCCGTATCCACATACGGAGTGCCTTTGTATTCCGGATATCCCCCCATCTGGCGGATATCGGTGATGATACCCTGTTTATAAGAATCTTTCGGCAAGCGGCGATATTTAAACTGTCCGTCTTCTCCCATTGATTTAGGAGCCAGCCCGGTCAAATCACCGTTAGCATCCTTGGCCATCTTCTTATCATAATAAGGAACGCCTGTTCTCACTTCCTCTACAATACGTTCATCCACAATATCACGGCAAGGAATGTTGGCACCTGCATTTTTCAGTACAAAATCGTATGCATCATGTGCAGAAGTAATGCGGATGTACGGCATTTCAAAAGGACGGTTGCTACGCATATTCTCCGTATATCCATCTGTATTCGGCTGAGTTTCAATCTGGATACCACCTGCCCAGTTGTCCTCTGTAATGGCAGGATAGCCTTCCATAATATTACCATCAGCATAAACACGGCCATACACTTTATGATCCAATTTGCTTCGTCCCGCTTCGGGTTTCAGGATGCGATGCCCCACAGGAGTATCTTTCGGAGTGGCCGGTCCCGGTTTATAATAGTTGTTTATCATATTGAACATAGCGGTATAATCGCCACCGTCCGAAGAGCGATGTACCCAGTTGAACACCACATTGTTTACAAAATTGAAAACACCATTCCAACCGACGGAAGGATTACGTCCCGAATTACTTGCCCACAGGTTACGCATAAATGCACAATTCTCACCACCTAAAGTGCTGCCGAATGCATGATTGTAAGTATCCAGCGCTTTTGCCGAGATAGTATTCTGTATGGTAACATTTACGGTAGGCAGTTTCAGATCTTTTGATTCATATTGTCCTTCGCTGGGGTCGTACATATGGCGATAGAAAGAAATGTTCTCATCCAATCCCCAAGTACAAGAGCAATGGTCAATCATGATATTTCCAATCGGGTTGCCTCCGAAAGAATCGTCACGATGCCATACCTTTGTTTCGCCGCGGCGGAAACGCATATGGCGTACCACTACATCATGCGTATTTACCCAAAAAGACTCTCCGGCAATACATACCCCGTCACCCGGAGCTGTCTGTCCTGCAATAGTGACATATGGAGCCCGGACGATAATGGGAGATTCCAATTTAATAATACCTGAAACATTGAAGACAATGATACGTGCTCCACCTGTCTCACAAGCCTCACGGAAAGAACCGGGACCACGGTCATTCAAATTAGTCACGGTAATCACCTTACCGCCACGACCGCCGAAACTGTACATACCTCCTCCTTCAGCACCGGGGAAAGCAGGAATTCGTGCCTGCGGCAAATCGTATGGACGGGAAGCCCACGAAATATACGGACGACCTTCTCTCGCTTCTTTCTGTACAACAGGCAATGCTTTTGCCCAGGCTTCGTCAGAGCGGCGACGTTCTTCACTCATCATTTTCTGGTAGGCTTGCTTCGCTTCCTCAGTCAACTGGGGATACTGGGCCATTGCCACTGGAGCAATAAAAGTAGCCATACACAGTCCTAAAAACATTTTTCTTTTCATACTTTATTCTTAAAAAATTATATCTGTGCTATAAGTAAGTTGGAATTTATATTCCGTTCTCTTTTTCTTAACAATTATCTTTTTCAAGACGCACTTTTCGGGGATATGTACTCAAAAATGCTTGTATCTGTCATAATAAACTAGCAGATATAAAACTATCGTATTAAATTATTTCCTAGCATCCAATGTGCCTTCTGATTCATAATAATCCAACCATCCTTTTGATTGTTCCAACCACGGATTCATATTCAATACATTAGAGGGCAGACCGGACAGGTAATAGTTTTCCTGCCATGAAATTACTGCTTCCTGACCATTCACATTATCTACCGGAGTTTCTCTATCCTGTAAAACAAAGTGCTGGCTCCAGAACTCTCCCAACCTATTCATTTCGGCTTGTAAGTCTGCCGCATTATCCACATCTACAGGCTCAAAATCAGCAATGACAGAAACAAGAGGATCTGCCTTTCCGTCATAATCCTTCACTTGTAAATATTTACCCACACGGGCAGTACCATTTAACGGCTCAATACCCAAGGTAGTACAGGTGGTATTGTTATCACTTGCATCATCATTATACAGCATCCAACGCCATAAATCCCAATAACGCTTACCCTCATAAGCTAATTCCACCTGACGCTCACGCAGACAAGCCTTAATAGCTTCATTCTTATCGGTAATCGTTCCCAAGCCATAATTATTGGATGCAGGAATACCTACACGGGCACGAATTTCACCAATTGTTTTCACTGAATTACTTATATCCCCCGTAGCTGCATAACATTCTGCAAGGTTCAACAACAATTCAGCATAACGATATTCGTATACATCAGTGCCATCCCATTGATATGTGTTTGCACTATTTTCAGCCGGATCGGACATTTTACGTACTATCGCCGGACTGCTGCCTTCATTTTCCGTGTAATAATGCAACTGAGAACCATCTTCTTTCGTTTCACTCCAACGATAATTCCAAACTACGGCATCTGCATCCTGATCATATCCCCATTTCGCTCCGGAGAAAGTAAACGTATAATAGAAACGCGGATCACGATTCTTGAAGAATAAAGAACGGTCGTACCCGTTTATCGCCTCACCGTCATCATTTACAGCTTTGGAACCATCCGCCATCGGGAAAATATCCAACATACCCATAGGAACATGATAACCGGAACCACTGCCACCCATTGTTTTCAAACGGATTGTTTTCTGCCATCCACTATGTTCATCATTTTTAGAGGTAGAGCTAGCCAACAGTTTGACCATAATCACCTCCTTACATTCCTGATTGTCAAACTTGTAGAACATTTCATTCCAGTCTTTGGCGGAATTGCCATACAAACCATAACCTTCGCTGCTCAAGAAAGCCTGTGCTTCTAGAGTAATATCCAACGCATCTTTCCAGCGTTTACTGCCTGTATTATTCCAATCTGCATTAAAGATAGGGCTTGCAAATACCAGCGCCACGCGGCTTCTGTATGCCAATGCAGCTTCCTTGGTCAACCGTCCATACTGGTCACTTCCCCATTCTTTACGAGTGGGAAGCAGATTCGCAGCCTCTTTTAAATCACTCAAGATCTGGTTGACACATGTTTCCACACTTTCACGATTATAATCTTTAGCTCCCTCACGGTCGGCCGCCATAAGCACTTTATTTACCACAGGAACAGCTCCGTATACACGTACCAAATCAAACAACTGCATGGCACGGAAGAAATAAGCCTGTCCTTTCGCTTTTTTTATGGCAGCTTCCGACAAGTCCTGACCATATTTATCAACTCCTTCCAGAATTTCATTGCAACTGCGGATACGGCTATATGGATCATTCTTTATATTCGTAGCCAGATTACTGCCAAAATAAGTTTCACAGTCCGTAGCTTTTTTCAAACTTCTGGAAGCGTCAAATTTCTTCTCGATACCCCATTTCTCCTCCGTATAAGTTGAATAGTCATTCCAGTTACCGGACAAGCCGTATGACTGTGGAGGGGTCATACCCGACTTATAAAAATAGTTATAATACACATTCTGAATATATAAGTCCAAATTAGATTCGATGCCGAAAGTCTTTTCCGGTGAATAACTGTCATACGGATTCATATCCTGCAAGAACTGGTCACTGCAACTGCTAAATGCCAATCCGGCTGCCAATAACACAGTATATAATATGCGCTTTTTCATATCAATGATTCTTTTTAATTTTAGAATGATACATTTACTCCCAACGACCACGTTCTCAATGTAGGATACAATGAAGTTGTTCCACAATACATATTACGATAATGATCGGGATACGGGTTATAGAAATCCCATAGATTATTACCTGTCAGACTTAATTTAGCCGACTGGATCTTTAAAGGTGACAACCATGCCTTAGGCAGCGTATAACCGATACTTAAGTTACGGATATAGCAACGGAACGTACTGATAGACCAAAAATCAGACGGTGCAATTACTGATCCTGATATTCTGTTGTCTAAACCTAAATTAGGATATTTCCCCGTCGTATTATTTCTTTCATCAAACATATCTTCCCAGAATGAGTCCGGTGTCCAAAGCATATCCCCACTGGATGTTGTGATTTTATTGACGTCAATCTGGCGATAACCACCCCATGAAGTGGCAATCATCATATTAAAGCTGATACCTTTCCATTCCGCCCCCAGTTTGGTGGTAAAACCATATGTCTTTCCACTCTTATTCAGTTTGGCATAATCCTGGGTCTTGGCAATACGTCCGTCGGGCCCCGACTGCGTACCATCCTCATTCAATACGCCACCCAAATCCTGATAAGCCAACATACCCGGTTTTAACTGACTGGCATCTTTTACGCCCAAATATTCCGGAGAAGTGCCTGCGGCTTCTGCATTGGCCGATAAATAGTTCCAATAATTCTCAATATCATCACTGTTCCGTAAAATACCATCTCCGGAACTTGTACCTCTCCATACTTTATACCCGTATGTAGGGAATATAGTAGAAGCACCCTCTCTTACAGAATTTTCCTGTATATAACTCGGAGCAGACTGGGGCCATTCTCTTACCCTGTTGCCATTAAATCCAAAATTCACTCCGATATTATATTTCACCTGATCTATTTTATCGCGCCAATTCAAAGAGAATTCACTACCAAAAGCATCAATACGCCCAAAGTTCACTTCTGTCAAAGCACCTCCTGCAAAAATAGGAGTACCTATGATACCACCGATATTCTGATTCAAGATGTCAGAGTTTATATCATAGTACACATCCACAGTCGCACTTAAACGGTTATTGAGGAAACGCAAATCAAAACCAAGATTAAATTTATCGGTATTATCCCAATGCGCATCAGGATTAGGAGTCGCTCCCGGCTTGATACCCGTTTGCAGGATACCACCGTTAGAACCGAATCCATATCCTCTACTAGGATCCAATGAATAGAGTTGCTTCCATCCCCATGCTTTGATATTATCTTTACCGGTACGTCCCCATGAGAAACGTACTTTCATGTATTCAAACCATGACGGCAGCAACTTCTTCATAAATTCTTCTTCCGAAGCTACCCACCCCACGGAAACACCCGGGAAGAAGCCCCAATAATTGGCCGGAGCAAATTTAGTGGAAGCATCGCTACGGAATAGGAATTGGAACAAATACTTATCGGCATAATTATAGCTTACACGACCTAAATAAGACAAAGAACCCTGTTTGTATTTATATGTAATAGAATTACCTGTATCCATCGCTCCCGCACTTGGCGAAGTACCCAAATAACCATCCGGGTCAGGGTTATTAAACAACATCCGCTTGGAATGCATATAAGCCTGCATTTTTTCCACTGCAGCCATGGCGGCAATGCTATGCTTGCCAAACTTTCCTTCATAATTCACATAGAAGTTCAATTGCTCGTTTTTAGCCATCTGGTCTGAATATACCACACGAGTGCTTCCCGTAAATTCTTTTAATTGATAATCGGAAACAGACGGATGATCGCTATAAAAACGATTTCCGGGTGTCAATGCATCGCTTGCTTTCAGATAAGCCAACGTAAATGGCATAAATGCCTGCTCACTATCACTGGCACTACGCTTCAACGCATAGCTTCCCTTGAATGAAAGACCTTTGATAAACGGAACGGCATAAGTGACGGAGAAGTTGGCATCATAACTGAAATTATCATTCGTGGAATAAGAACCGTCATTATTCTCCATAGCAAAATAATTCCATGTACTCATTTTATTGCCCGATGTTGCATTACCCGCACTCGAGTAACTATTCAACAAAGGAGATGTATAATAGGTATTACCATCATCCAATGTTATCTCCCATGGCAAATAATTCGGCATATGAGCAAGAACCAAATAATCACCGGATTCACCGGGCTTAGTTCCCCCATAACCGTTCAAATTGCTTAAACCTTTGGTAAAACTCGATGTGGTTTCCTGCTGGTTACCCGCTATGGTTGCAGAAAATTTCAAATCGGAAGTCAATTTGATATCCACACCTGCACGGAAGTTCCATCTATTATAATCCTGTTTTCCAAGATTCGCCCCCTGAGTATAGTAAGAAGCACCCGCAAAATAAGTAGCTTTCTCGCTACCGCCACTTACATTGACCGAATGGTTCATTGTAAAAGCGCCGGACCAGGCTTCATCCAGCCAATTGTAATTCAAGCCATCCATCTCGGCCAGTTCCGCTTCATTATAAATTTTATTCATCCAGTTTCCATCCGGATCCATACTTATCTTATTATTGGCCAAATTAAAGGAATTGGCAAAACGTCCATAAGCTGCTCCTTTTAAGGTTTTAGGATGTCCCACTGCATCATTAAATCCGAATTTACCTGAATAATTGATTTTGGGAGCTCCTGATTTACCTCGTTTGGTCTTTACAATAATAGCACCTTGCGAAGCACGGGAACCGTAAATGGCAGCACTGGCATCACGAAGGACTGAAATACTTTCAATTTCAGAAGGATCAAGGGCATTGAAAGTTTCTAATGTCGGAAGACCGCTGTTGGCATCTATCTGAATCACATCATCGATTATGACCATCGGATTAGTACTACCACCATCTTTAGAATACGAGAAAGATTGACGAATAGACATAGTTGCCCCTTCACCCGGACGGCTGTCACCACCACTGATACTCAAACCAGGTATCTGTCCCGCTAGCGCAGCACCCAAATTCGACACCGGCAAATCTGAAATTTCCGAAGGAGTAATAACCCCGATAGATCCTGTCACATCTTTTGCTTTCTGAGTACCGTAACCGACTACAACCACTTCGTCCAGCATTTTGGAATCTTCCTTCAGCACCACTCTAAAGTCTTTTCCTTGTTTCGGAGCAATCGTTTGCGGCACATACCCCACAAATGAAATGACAACCTTCTTGCCCGAAGGGACTTGCAAAGCAAATCTTCCGTCAAAATCAGTAATGGTACCGTTTGTAGTTCCTTCCACCACCACACTGGCACCAATCACCGGTTCACCAGTTTCATCAACCACCTGTCCGGTGACAGTTTTAGTCTGTTGCACCGACTGGGATATAGGAAATCCTGTCTCAGCGGATACTCCCTGAACAGAAACTCCTGTCAGAAACAGACTGAGACAGACCACTTGTGTCAAGTTGCCAATCTTGTCCAGCTTCTGAAGAAATGCATTTTCTTTCTTCATAGAATCATTTTTAAAATTAAAATATTATCTTATTTTTCTTGTTGAAATATCTGTTTCAGATAAGCGACATTCGTCCCGAAGTTTTTCTTTACATTCCGGACTTCATCCTTATTCCGTGACCGTTCAATGACCAGCCATCCGCTCCACCCCATCTTATCAAGGGTATGCTTTACGGCATTCATATCCAGACGGGTATTATAAGGAAGAGTAACCCCGTCTGTATCCGTACAATGTATCTGACAAATCCGATCCTTTCCCAATTTTTTCAACTCTTTACAGAGGTCGCGTCCATTTTCCAACGCATTTTGAAAACTATAATAAATCTTTATACCTTTCGAATTAATTTCTTTCAACAGTTTTATATCCCCTCCGGCGTCCAAAGGAGTACGGATACCTATCACTACTCCATCTTTCACTGCCATTTCTCCCACTTCGTGCAAACGGCTTACCAACTCCTGACGTGCATCACCCGCTACTGTCCAGTCCTCTTTTATGCCGCCTAATGGAAGGAAAGCTACTTGGGCCCCCATCACCTTCATCGTATTCAAACAATCCTGCACTAAAGCTTTATAATTATGATGAGTCAAGAAAGATTGTCCAAAGAATCCGGACATCGCCACAGAAGGGACTTCAATATGCTGTTCCTGTGCTGTTTCTTTAAATAATTTACAGAAATGGGGCTGGTGGAACTTATTATCAAAAGTATCCCGTTTTCCCAAGCCTCCCATGTCCATTTCTATGCCATCACCTCCTAGTTCCTTCATCAATTGAAAAGAACCGATCTTCTGACGCTTTAGCATCATCCAGTCACACGCAGCTATTTTATAGCGTTGTTTTCCCTCTGAATTCTGTGCTCCCAAAGGCAGTAACATAAACAGGAGCATGATTAAACTGATAATTTTTTTCACATTCATCGTAATCTAGTTATTGTTTAGAATTAAGACGAATCACAAAAAAGTATGTAATCACTAAATCTTAATAAAGTCCAAAAATAACTTAGCAAACAAATAAGACAATCCCGCAAACACGACGCTCGCCTACATCTGTTTACGGGATTCCTGCTTTATAAGGTCAAGAAATCAACCTTTACGCCATTCATTCATATATTCCCTCGGAGTCTGATCATATTTCTTACGAAAACATTTACTGAAATAACCGGAATCCTTGAAGCCCACGGCAAAAGCTATTTCTGAAATACTCATATCCGAGTTTTTAATCAACTCTATTGATTTATTCAGACGAATCTCTTTCACTAAATCCACCGGAGCAAACCCGGTCAGGCTCTTTAACTTCTTAAAGAAAGCCGAGCGGCTCAGCCCGATAGTCGATGCTATAGTATCTATATTAAAATCACTATTATCCAGATTCTCTTCTATAACCTGATGAATCTTTTCAATGAACTGCACATCTTTCTTCACCAGGAACTGTTCGTATGTATCCTGTTCCTCCTTATGTTCTTCGGGCTGCTGCCATACACGTTCACGGAACAATTTACGTTCATTCAGCAACTGTTCGATACGTGCTACCAGATAGTCTTTGCTGAAAGGTTTGATGATATAGGCATTCGCTCCCATGCTTATCGCTTTGGTCTTCGCTTCATCATTACCTTTCGCCGTCAGGATAATCACCGGAATATGACTGATCTGGAAATCTTTACGGATGCGTTGCAACATCTCTATTCCATCCATATTCGGCATCATCTGGTCGGTGACTACCATGTCGGGATGATAAAGATGTACTTTCTTCAGCCCCTCCACACCATCATTGGCCATATAAATATTGAATTTATCTTCCAATTGCAGCTTCAACATATTGCATAAATCCTTATTATCTTCTACAATCAGCACGGTAGGCAAAGACGAATCGACAGGCTGTTCTTTCTCCTCCTCGCTTTCCTTGCCGGCAGAGGCAGAAACAGATTCAGCCTCAGGAACACTCACCGTTTCCCCGCCCATATAGAAATCGACTTCCGACGGTTTGTAATGCTCCTTACCCAGTTGCAATTCAATGGTAAAGACCGCTCCCTTCCCTTCAGGACTCTCTGCATAGATTTCCCCATGATGCAGACTGATAATTTCCTTAGACAAAGCCAATCCGATGCCCGTTCCCTGATAATAAGCGCCACGTGCATTGTCAGCCTGCGAGAAACGCTCGAAGATTTCGGAAAGCTTGCTTTGGGGAATCCCCACACCGCTATCTTCCACCCGTACATAACAATGCCTGTCATCATCCGACACTCCCATCGTGACATAAATATTTCCCCCGGCAGGAGTGAACTTGAACGCATTGGAGATGATGTTGCGGATCACGATAGCCACTTTCTCCTTATCCGCCCATACCATGATATCCTCACCGGCCAGCTGGAACGTGAAGCTGACTTCATTTTCTTCGGCCATCACCCTGAATTCTTTCTCAAAAGAGTCTACCATCTCATTCAGGTTGAACAACGACACATGCAGACGCATCTTGCCGTTCTGTATTTTACGGAAATCCAATATCTGATTGACCAGTTGCAGCATCTGTTTGGTATTCTTTTCCATCAGATCCACATATTGCATTCCTTTCTGAGATAGTTTCTCCTTTTCTCTCAGTTCCTGAATAGGCCCTTGGATCAGAGTCAGCGGAGTACGCAACTCATGCGAGATATTGGTAAAGAACTTGATTTTCAATTCGGACAATTTTTGTTCGATATACACATCATTCTTCACCTTAATCATGAAAAGAGATAATTTTATAGCCACCAGCAATAAGGCTACGGCTATAATCATATAGATAACATACGCCCACCAACTGGCCCACCAAGGCGGCAGAATGACAACGGTCAACTCACGGAAAGACTCCAAACCGGGATTTGCCTCATCCAGTGTCTGTACTCTGAAAAGATACTTACCGGGAGGAACATTGGTATAGGAAGCTATACGGTTCTTCCCGTTATAGTGCCATTCTTTTTCATATCCTTCCAAAATATATTTGTAAGACACACGGTTCTGATTATTATAGTTCAACGCCGCAAACTCTAAAGTAAACATGGACTGGTTATGATTCAATGTAATCCGGTCTGTATAGGTAATGGACCGGTCAATAATGGGATGTTCCGTATAGCTGCGTATATCCCGGTTTGATATCTGACATCCTACAATGAATGTATTATAATCGACCTTTTTCGTTTCCAATTTATCGGGAGAAAAGGTCAGGATACCCTCTTTACACCCCAGCCAAAGTTCTCCGTCCAGCGTTTTCAGTGCGGTGTTTTCTTCCATCACAACCGGAGGAAAGCCATCATATTTGTCATAGTTACGCACCTGGCTTGTCGCCCTGTCAAAACAAGAGAGTCCTTTTTCCGTAGCAAGCCAAAGGAAACCGTTATCATCTTCTATAATAGACATCACCACATCATTATTCAATCCGTCTTCCCAGCCATACGATTTAAATGAAAGCTTATGCGTTTCCTCATCATATCCCGACAATTTGCTCAATCCTCCACCAAACACGCATACCCATATCTGAGAGAACTCGTCTTTATAAAGCGCGTACACATCGCTATCGGCATAATTTACCCGGTTGGCACCACGGTAGGTTTCAAAATCAATCTGCTCCACTGAGGCAAAGTTGTTTTTAAAAGACATCAGCCCGTCCATCGTACCTACCCACATACGCCCGTCATTATCCTCTATCATATTTCTCACTTCCATATAAAGGCCATACGTAGGATAGTTCTTGAATCCGTTATATTTATTCTTAAAAGTGACTTCCCCATTTTCCTCACAAAGCAGATTCAATCCTCCGTCCAAAGTACCCACCCAGATACGTTTCTTTTCATCCTGATAAGTGAAATACACATCATTCCCGCTGATTGACGACAAATCAGACAAATTATGCAGATAGCGTTTAAAACGGAAACCACCTGCCGCTTTCTCATCAGGAACAGCCTTCACCAATCCGTCGCCTTTGGTAGAGAACCAAAGGTTTCCCTTGTCGTCTTCCATGATGTGATATACATTACCTATGTGCTCGTCACCTGTCGAAAAAACATGTTTGGTTACACCGTTCCGATCCATCCGATACACACTCTGCCAACGGGTGCCCACCCAGATATCGCCACTTTTTGATTGGAAAAGGGCTCTTACCCCTATCGTATAATTTTCCTGCCCGGCTGATTGCGGAGACAACGAAAGCAGATTGAATTGCTTCTTGGGGAAATTCATGCAATACACCCCTTCATCGGCAGAGGAAAGCCACAATACCCCGTCATTATCCAACATCAGATGATAAAACTGCTGATTTGCCCTATCATTAGAAAGTTGTTTCAACTTATTAATATAAACCATCTCCGCATGTTCCCTGTCGAACAACCAGGCCTCTCCTGCCGGAGACAGGAAAAAAAGCCCTCTTTCACCGGCATCTTCCGAATACAGGGTGGTTATCTTGCCGAACATGGTAAACGGAAACCGTTTTGCGGTATGGTTCAACGGATCATAATAAATCAGCGCCTTCTCATTTTCGTGAAACCATATTTTATCATACTGGTCTATGAATGCATGAGTAACCATAGCGTCATTCATTTCAGTATTTATCTTTTGCAACCTGCGCTCGGCCAAATCATATTCGTATGTACCTTGTCCGGCCACACTGAGATAGACATAACCTGCCGGAGTAACCAGCAAATTGCTGATCGCACCTTTTATTTCGGAAAGTACATACCGGTTTACCAAACCGGTCCTTACATCGATACTGTAAAAAATACCCGCACGATCTCCGACCCATACCTTCCTGCCATCCTCAAAGAAACTGGTAAAACTATCCTTGTCACCGGAATTAATCTTACTGGTTATGAAATCGGCAGGCCGGGATGCCAATTCCGCTCCTTTATGCACGGCAGACACCTTATAATCAGTTCCTATCCAACTGATATATTCCTCCGTTTCGCACAGGACATGGTGTTTCAGTGTATAATCATGCTTGTTTATCTCGTCCCGAGAGTCGAACAGAATCTTGATAGTTACCTGCCCCTTTTCATCTACCCCGGCCAACAACAGATTTTTATCTTTGGTCAGCAACAACACATCCCCCTCGGCCGTATTTTGTAATTTTATCACCTGAATATTCTCCGAATAGTTCTTCATGTCATCATAAACAGCATGAAAACATTCGGTCACTTTATTGAAGACATACAACTTACGGTCAATGGTCTTTACCCATATATACCCGTTTTTATCCTCGACTATGCGCTGGATCTTACGTGGCGGCACATCCGAATCGTGCTCCTGTTTATTGAATGTTTTAAACTTCACTCCATCGAAACAACATAAGCCATACCAGGTTCCGAACCAGATAAAGCCATCTCTGTCTTTCAAGGTACAGTTTACCGTATTATTAGGAAGCCCTTGATCTACAGAATAATGTTCCACAATCATATTCACATTATATGACCACAGAGGAAAGCTTGTCAGGCAACAAAGTATAATAAGTATATATTTCTTCATAAGTATTTAGTTTTCTTCAAACCGAGATCAAAGATAAGAAAAAATCCGTTGGTACTTAAATTGAAATTAGTTAAATACCAATTATTGGTTAGATTGGAACGAGATAAGTCCGCGTTCTATCTATATTACTTCTCCGTACCGAATTCAGTTTGCTGTCTCTCCACCTCCATCAATACTTTTTGCCTTTCCTCTTCTGTCAGCACAACTTTCCCCGCCATTCTTTCTGTTCTAACAGGGCTTCCGGCCAGTCCTGCTCCGGCTGATTGGGCATCCGTCTCCTCCTCCGTATAACAGAAAGGCAGTTCTGACGGAATACTTTCTAATTCTATTTCCGTAGCAACCGGTGCATTCGTTCCTTCAAACTGCACATGGGCCTTCACCTTTATTTTGCCGGGCTTGCGGGTAGAACGGATCAATACGGGAGCAGAGCCAAACTCCACCGTGCGCGGATTGGCATTGATAGAGGCATCCCCTATAACTCGTCCTTCACCTTCTACAGTAAATACGATATTTTCTTTTGCCAGACGGCGCACATTACCGCTATCATCCGTCACTTCGGCCACTACTACGATAAAATCCGAACCGTCTGCCACCAATTGCTTTCCTTCCGTATCCACATACATACGCAACTTCGTGCTGCGGCGTGACGGCATCCGCTTATAGGTGCAAACCACTTTACCGTCTATAATTCCTTCTGCCACCATATTTACTTTCTGCCAGTTTTTTTGCTTATAACTATACTCGCGTGCTTCCCAGAAATCCCATACATCCTTGAATATCACCGGGGCATTAGGCATGTGTCCCTGCGCATGAACAACCGGAAGCGTCCGGCTCTCAGTACCGTCATAGACAGAGAGACGAACCGAGTCACAATTACTGAACACCACCACATCGGCATCCGAGAAAGGAGACATCTCATGGGCGATAAACACCATAGGGCCACATTCCGCCACAGGATGCTTCAATGTCGCGGCAGACTGGCTGCGAAAAGCATAATAAGCGTATTTAGGCTGACGGAACGCATCATAAATGCCCCCGAAATACGGATCGGGATGATACCCCCGCTGATGGTCAAAAGGATGCCATTGCGCCCCACCGACAAACTGCCCTGTAGTGCGGTACATTTCATCATAACTCTTTGATAATGACAGTGCCTGCACCAGCAACGGGCGTTCCCCCCAGCTACGGCTGGCACGGTTATTATTATTATGTGCATACCAGTCATCCACATTCTCGCCAAACTCACGAGTAAAAATACATTGTTCCGGACGGTCTGCCTTCTCATCATCTCCCGGCCATCCGTACACCACATCATAGTTTTCCGCCACTCCTTTCGAATGAACATCGGCTGCCGCTACAGGACGTCCGGGATAAGGAAACTCCTCCCATGTAATCCGTAACGCCTCCAGTGCGAAATCGCGCGGATAAGGCGTTTCATTCAAAATAGGCTCCCACATCAGCACACTGGGATGATTGCGGTCCCGGCGTATCATCTCACGGGTATTCCGATGTACCAACTTTGCGAACTCCGGATTTTTATTCCAATATTGCCATCCCGGAGTAGCCACAATAACAAACAGCCCCATTTCGTCGCAAGCATCCATGAATGCCGGATCTTGCGGATAATGAGCTACACGGATAATGGTACATCCTGCATCACGCAAGCGTTTGGCATCCCTCCATTGCTGGCTGTTGGGCAGCGCATTACCCACGTATGCAAAATCCTGATGACGGTTCGCGCCGACCAATTGACCAAAAGGCTTGCCATTCAACCAAAAGCCATCCTTACCTTTAAATTCCGCTTTGCGGATCCCCACACGTGTCACTCCCCCATCCAACACTTCATGTCCGGCTTTGACACGAGATTGTATCCTATACAAATAAGGCGAGTCAGGAGACCATAACTTAGGATTGCGAACTGCAAACCGTTGCCGCACCGTCTTCGATTCCCCTGCTTGCAGCTTCACCTGTTGCGAAACCCGTTTTACGGGAACATCGCCGGCATCCACCAAAACCGTCTCCACGGCTACGGTACGCGTCCGCTTTCCACTGTTATGCACTTCCGTATCCACATACACTTCCGCTTTTTTCCCGCTTATATTGTCAAAATGCACAAAAACTCCGCCTCCGGCCACCTTATCGGCCTCCAAGGCATCTGTAATAGCTACACTTGATTTTCCTATCATCCACACATCCCGGTAAATTCCTCCATGATAAGCGAAATCCAAGGTATATTGACGTTTTCCCGGAGGAAAATTCTTATCATCACTATTATCCGTCATCACTGCCAGCAAGCAACTGTCTCCGGGCTGTACCCCCTGTTCCGTCAGTTGCACAGTGAAAGGAAGGTATCCTCCCAAGTGCTCTTGCACCCTCTTGCCATTTAAATAAATCACCTGTTTTCCCATAGCTCCCTCAAAATGAAGCGACACCTCTTTTCCTTTCATATCTTGAGGAATCACAAAATGTTTCCGGTACCATGCCACACCCTGATAGTTACGGCAACCGCTTGCCTCGGCAGGCATCAGTTCCACAGTATGCGGAACAGACACTACCTGCCAGGATGTATCATCAAAACGTACGGCTTCCGCGCCTTTTATGTCTCCACGATGAAAGCGCCATCCGGGATTGAAATTATATACTATTCTTCCGCTACCGGATAAAGGGATGAATCCGGCTACAGAGGTTTCCATTTGAGCTTGTGCCAACACAGGCAACAGGCACACAAGTAAAATAAACAGTTTCTTCATAATTATTACACTATCTGGGAAAAGAGACGGACCGGCCGTCCGTTTGTACCCGTTCCTTTTGAAAAAAGGTCTTGTTGTTTTTGAAAAAGATCCAGACATTTAAAAAAAAGGTCCTGATGTTTGGCGTCAAAGACAAGGTTCTTTTAAAAAAACGTCAAGGTCTTTTTATACAAAGAACAGGTCTTTTGAAAGGAATTACAAGGTCTTTTCACCAAGCTTTCCAAGGCTCAGGGCTCAAAGGCTCACTTAGGCGGTATTTAAGCCCAAAACAAGCTTCAAGAAACCTAATAACGCACTGATTTTTAATTAATTACAATAAAAAGAAGGGAACAAGACTATATTCTAAAAAATAAAATGAATAATATAATGAGCCCCAGACATACACGAACGCATCCGACATTTACCGGAAAGAAAAATGTATAAATAAAAGAAACTTCTATTGACATCATCACTTGGTCATTCCGGGCATCGTGAAAAATCCGAATGTGCCCATATCCATTGATCCGGCCATTATGAATAAAACCCGGCAAAAAACAAGCCTGGTCAAAGCAAACACAAATTCTATAAAACGACAGACAAAGTCAAGACAATCCTGAACTTTCCAAAGACCAAAGAATAATATTCAACCCGCACGTTTTGTCCCACCAAACAGACTGTAAAGCAAATACTTACACATCTACCAAGGTTTAAAATACCGCATAAGTGAGCCTTGAGCCTTGTGAGCCCTGGAAACGCATCGGAACGACTCTTTTTCTTTGCAGAAAGACACCCGATTTATTTATTCCAAATTTTAATCCCATTTATGTACTGTGAGTCAACACCAGAATAGGATACTAAATGTTCTTTTGAGGCCGATCCATATCTAGACACAACTTCGTTAGCTGCCCCGGATTGAGCTGCTAGATCTATTGACTTTTTTCTTTTTGTCGTAACACTTTCTCCTAAAAAAGAAGTGTGACACTGCCAATAACCACATTTTAAAGTGCAGGTCCTGAGAAAACCTAAATCAACAGATATGGTAAAGCAGCCCACGCTATAACGTGGGAACTACCATGCCTATTCTTGTTGATTTTGTGTTTAGTTTCTCAAGCTTCGCACTTACAAGAGTAGCATAACGCTTCTTTATTTTCAAATGCATGGAAATGGTTACCCAAATCCGAGTACAGAATTACGGAAAAACATTTGAAAAAGAAGCGGTAAGATAAAAATATCTGTTTGATATTTGCTCTATTGTTTGGTAGGTTAGAAATAATTAATTACCTTTGCACCAACAAATCCCGCTCGCTTCCCGTAAGATTAGCGTACCCAGCGGGACATTTTTATTTATGGGAGTCAGGTATACAAATCGAGCCATAACCACGGAACAACAAATTGATATTCTCAAAGAAAGAGGTTTGCTTATTGATGATGTTGAGCGAGCTGTTAAAGCCCTTGACATCATAAGCTATTTTCGTCTTGCTGGTTATTGGCGACATTTTGAAGCTGACCACACTACGCATCAATTTAGAGAAGGTTGTCGTTTTGCAGATATTATCGACCTGTATTCCTTTGATAAGCAACTTAGGGCTTTGCTCTTTACTGCCATTCAAACGATTGAAGTTGCTGTTCGCACAAAAATAATCAAGCACTTTGCTCTTGAATTTGGAGCATTTTGGTTTATGGACGAAAACTTTGCCACCAATGAGGCTCGTTTTGCTACCAATTTAGCTGTTATCCGTAAAGAGGTGGAACGCTCACACGATGATTTTATTACTGAGCATTTCCGCAAATACAACGAACCAGAGCTGCCTCCTGTATGGAAAACATTGGAGGCTATCTCAATGGGAACACTCTCTAAGCTCTATTCCAATTTTTCAAATGCCACGGCAAAACATGCTGTCGCAAGAGAGTTCGGTTTGAATCATCACAAATTTTTGAGAAGCTGGTTAGAGTGTCTTGCGGTGCTTCGTAATTGTTGTGCTCATCATTCACGACTGTCCAACCATGTCTTTCCAGTAAAAACAAAGATGCCAGAACGTATGCCAAATACATGGATTGCTGATTTCTCATTCCGAGAACAAACTCTTTATCCACAATTATGCTGTGTTGTGTATTGGCTCAACTCCATTGTTCTTGAAAATACATTCATTACCGATTTCAAGCAACTCTTGATAAGCCATCCATCAGTGAAAACTCGCTTGTTGGGCTTCCCTCGTAATTGGGAACAAGAGCCTTTGTGGAGGTAATAATATCTACAATAAAATTATTTCCAAAAAACAATAAGTAACAAACAATATCGGATAAAATATTGTACCTTTGTATTGGCTTAGACATTGAGCCCAAATAGAAGTGAAATATCGGAAACGAATTGCACCGAAAAAAAAGAATAAATCGCTCGTATTGACACCGTAGATGAGTTAATAATAACTAAAAGGGTTAAATATCCACCACTTAGAATATACCCTTAAAGGCTACGACCATATTTCGGGTCAGCGGATTTTCCTGGTTGGTAAGCTTTCTTTTAAGCGTATAGCCT
>ENA-UOJR01000051-UOJR01000051.1-human-gut-metagenome-genome-assembly--contig:-C115P-NODE-51-length-178359-cov-20.556084_pt1 | contig 178359 bp, 165 predicted proteins | sample MGYA00242354_ERZ723901 | MGnify/ENA metagenome assembly ERZ723901
TTCTACCTTATTTTCTCTATTCGCGAGAGTATATCGTTTCAGTCAACAGCAATTTATTAACTCAAATTTCGTGTGGAATCAAGACGAAGTGTCGCAAAACTCGCGCTATGCAAAGAGATTTTACTATAGTAGATAGCTTAGCGCTCAGACAGTGCGACACTTCTATGATTCCGGACACTCATTTGCTAAAATTGCTATTCCTTGCACGATATACCCATCGCTCAATTTACTTGCCTTCTTATCAATTAGCGTTGTTCTGCAGACTCGCGTCTTGGATGCGCGAATAAAGAATATATGCGCCTGCTCTGTAAGCCTCGAAATTTGTCAACTGTGAATAGACATTAAAGCAGTATAAATCAGTGTTAAAGTGCGCTGTTTTGCACTTATTTACACAACAATGTATAATTTTTAACAATTTGTCAGCGATTTTTAATAATATACTTGCTTTTAGTTACGTAATCATGATATAATTTTTTCGGACTTTTTAGAAAAAAATTATGGAGTGATTAATTAGATGAGAAAAATCAATTATTTGTTTTTGGCGGTAACGCTCGTTATCATGGTTGGCCTATTTTATATAAGCGGACAGCATCCTAACACTGTTGATCCTGAAACCTATAAGCCTGCCGTATATTCGACAATCGGCGCTTTGCTGCCTCCGGTTATCGCAATTGCTTTGGCCTTGATTACTAAGGAAGTATATTCTTCTTTATTCGTAGGTATTGCAATCGGTGCACTGTTATATTCCAACGGTAATCTTGAGCTTGGTTTAAATACTATGCTTTACAATGAAAACGGCGGCATGATTACCAAGCTGTCAGATAGCGGTAACGTTGGTATTATGGTATTCCTGGTTATTTTAGGTATCATGGTAGCTCTTATGAATAAGGTTGGCGGTAGTGCTGCTTTCGGTCAGTGGGCTTCTAAAAATATCAAGACCCGCGTTGGTGCGCAGCTCGCTACCATTGCACTGGGTGTACTTATTTTTGTCGATGACTATTTCAACTGTTTGACTGTTGGTTCCGTAATGCGTCCTGTTACCGACAGACATCAGGTTAGCCGCGCAAAGCTGGCATATCTTATTGACGCAACTGCTGCGCCGATTTGTATTATTGCGCCGGTTTCCAGCTGGGCTGCAGCTGTAACCTCATCAGTACCTAAAGGCTCTGATATTAACGGCTTTAACATGTTCCTGCAGACTATTCCTTATAACTTCTACGCAATTACTACCTTATCTATGATGCTTCTTTTGACCATCATGAAATTTGATTTCGGCAGCATGAAGGTTCATGAGGATAACGCAAATAAGGGTGACCTGTTTACTACTGCTGCTCGTCCGTATGGTGATGATGATGACAATACCGATAAGCCTAACGGTGCGGTTATTGATCTTGTACTGCCTGTAATTGTACTTATTATCTGCTGTATTATCGGTATGATTTATAGCGGTGGCTTCTTCACAGGCGAAAGCTTTGTTGATGCTTTTGCAGGTGCTGACGCTCCTAAAGGCCTGGTACTCGGCAGCATGGCAACCTTCTTCTTTACCTTCTGCTTCTACATGGTGCGCAACGTAATGACCTTTAAGGAATTTACTGAGTGTATTCCTGCAGGCTTCAGAGCAATGGTTGCGCCGATTATGATTTTGACCATGGCTTGGACTCTGTCCGGTATGACCGGTCTTTTGGGTGCAAAGTTCTATGTACATGATCTTGTTGCAAACTCCGCAGGTATCCTGAAAATGTTCCTGCCGACAATTATCTTTGTTGTTGCTATGTTCCTTGCGTTCTCTACCGGTACAAGCTGGGGTACCTTCTCTATTCTGATTCCTGTTGTTTGCAACGTTTTCGGTTCCGGCGATACCTATGAAATGCTGATTATCTCTATTGCTGCCTGCCTGAGCGGCGCGGTATGCGGTGACCACTGCTCGCCTATCAGCGATACAACGATTATGGCATCCGCAGGTGCGCATTCCGACCACGTTAACCACGTTTCCACACAGCTGCCCTATGCTTTGACTGCAGCTTCCGTGTCTGTTGCCGGCTATCTGATTGCCGGCGGTATTGCGTACTTTACAGAAAACTCCTTAGCGCTGATTGCTTTGCCTATTACGCTGTGCTTATTATTTGTAACATTGCTGGTTATGCGTACTTATATGCGTAAACAGGCTGCTTAAATGAAATATTTTATGAACGAAAAGCTGATACAGAAATGTATCGGCTTTTTTTATGTTAAGCATTGCTTATCATAAGCGTAATATTATGCCTTATAAATATAACCGGGCAGAGAAAATATCAATTTGCTATTGTCTGATTTTAGTATTATAATATCTATCACTAGTTAAAAGAAAGAGAAGGTATTGAAAATATGCGAACAAGCATGGACATGCTTAATGGTTCCTTATGGGATAAAATACTAAAATTTTCTATGCCGGTAGCTGCAACCGCTATCCTGGAGCAGTTTTTTACCGCTACAGACGTGGTAATTGCCGGCAACTTTGCTAACAGCGACAGAACAGCGGCAATGGCTGCCGTAGGAACAGATTTGCCGATTATCGGTATGATTATTTTTCTGTTCTTGGGCCTGGCCTTAGGCTCCAATGTTGTTATTGCGCAGTCTATCGGCAGACGTGATACGGAAGGCGTAAAGAAGGCGGTGCATACTGCTGTACTGCTTTCGCTGATTATCGGTATTGCGGTAGCTGTTTTTGCACAGTTTGCTGTTGTGCCGATTTTAGGTTTGCTGGAAATTCCGGCAGAAGTTTTACCTTCAGCTGTGATGTACCTCAGAATATATTTTTTAGGTATGCCGATTATTTTGCTGTACAATTTTGAAGCGGCTATTTTCCGCAGTATCGGTGAAACGCAAAAACCGTTGATGGCGCTTATTGCAGCCAGCCTGGTTAATATTGTGCTGGATTTATTATTTGTCTGCGTATGCAAGCTGGATGTTACTGGTGTAGCTATTGCTACAGTGTTGGCTAACGCGGTTTCTGCTTTGATTCTGCTCCGCTTATTGCTGAAAACAGATTCTATAATTAAGTTGGAATGGAATAAGCTGCACCTTGATATGCCTACGCTGAAAGAAATTGTAAGCATCGGCTTGCCTGCAGGCATCCAAGGCGCAGTTTTCAGCCTGGCTAATGTTGTTATTCAGGGTGCTATCAACAGCTTGGGCACAGAGGTCATTGCAGCCTCCAGTGCTTCGCTGATTCTGGAGATGGTAGCGTTCAGTATCTTCAGCTCCTTTACACAGGCGTGTACGACCTTTGTCGGGCAGAATTATGGCGCCAGACAGATGGCCCGGTGCCGTGTGATTTTACGCTTATGCCTGCTGGAGGATGTTATCTGTACGGGCTTTTGTATGCTTATCGTATTTCTCTTCGGTGACAGGCTTATTGCGCTCATCAACGACGACAGCGAGGTTATCAGGCTTGGTTATATCAGGGCTTCTATTGTATTCTGTGCCTACATTTTCAGCCTTTCGTATGATGTGATGTCCGGTTATCTGCGTGGCTTCGGCATATCGTTTTTACCGTCGCTGCTTACAATTTTAGGTGTCTGTGGTGTACGCTTTTTATGGGTTGCCTTTGTTTTCCCGGTGTATCATGATTTCCGTACCTTAATGTATGTTTATCCTGTAAGCATGGGTGTTACCGCTGTGCTGATTTTTGCTGCGCTGATGTGGTGCAGACCGTCTAAAAGATTTGCGTAAATAATTTTCGAAGTGTTTTTTGGAGCAAAATACTGTTGTAAGTGAATATATTACTGATATAAAAAGCAATACTGCTCATTATAATATGCCGGTACGCAAATGTGCTGGCTTTTTGTACGCTAAAGCATAAGATATAAAGTCTTGCGGGGGGGGACAAATGTGCTACAATACTAACGATGATTATTAAAAGGATGGGATTATGTGTTTAGTAGCGCTTTGAAAAAAGAAATAAGGACGATAGTTATTACTTCTGTTATTGTGTATTGTATTTTAATGTTATTTGCTTGCGGCATATCTGGTGATTATACATTAAGACACTCTAACGGGATTATTTTAAGTGCGGTTGGTATTGCCTTAGCCAGTAGAGTTTATATAGAACGTAAAGTATATTTTTGTCAAATTTCCTTACTATTTTTATTGGCAAACAGTATATTTTTAATAAAGTTGGTATTAGGTAATTTTATAGGTCTAAGCAGTGTAAAAAATTATGCAAATTTTTCAATAGCGTTGCTTAATTTAGCGTTATTGTTGCCAATGCTTTTTGAGAAACATGTAATACGCAGTGTACTGAGGTTTATCTTTTTAGCAGTTATTTTATTACCGGTATTTTTTATTTTGGGATACTATTCGGTTACCAGTACTGTATTTGCTCCGGATACTCTTTTGGCAATTGCTCAGACTAATATTCAGGAAGCTATAGAGTATGCAAAAGACAATTTTTCCTGTAAAACAATTTTCTTAATTATACTGGCAAATGCTTCTGTATTTTTCGTTGCAATAAAAAATACGCAAAAAATATTGTGGAATAAATATAATCTATTTCTAGTGTTATTCTGTATTACTGCTTGTTTAGTAGGTGTGTATAAGTATAGGGATAATATTATTACAGATATACCTAAACAGGCATCTAAGACATTAGCTCAATACAAGAATTTTTCAAAGGAAAGAACTGATCGCAAGGATAATATGTCTAAACTGCTTTTGTCACATAAACCGGAAGCGGGCGTCTACGTATTGGTTATAGGTGAATCGCAAAACAGAGCGCATATGCAAGCTTATAATTATCATCGGGCAACTACACCGTGGTTGGACAGTATGAAAAATGATAAAAACATGTTGCTGTTCACCAAGGCATATTCGTGTCATACGCATACTGTGCCTACTTTGTTATACGCATTGACTGCGAAAAATCAATACAATAATATTGCTGTAAAAAATGCGGTAAGCGTATTAGAAGTTGCGGAAGCGGCAGGCTTTGAAACTGTCTGGCTGAGTAATCAGGTTAAATATAGTGCTTGGGATACTCCAGTTACAAGCATTGCTAGTGAAGCTAATCAACAAAAATGGATAAACAGTACTCTTGGTGAAAGTACAAATACAGATTATTTTGATGGTAAGCTTATCGAAGAGCTTGAAAAAATAAAAATAACTGACAAAATGTTGATAGTTATGCATCTTATGAACAAAGATATCCGAAAACATTTGAAAAATATGATGGAAAAAATACCATTGATAAATATGACAACAGTATTATTTATAACGATTATGTGATGAGTCAGGTTTATAAAAGAGCCAGAAAGATTCCAAATTTCAAAGGATTAGTTTATTGTTCTGACCATGCTGATGCTATAGATAAAAATTTATCGCATGATGCTGCTCAATTTGATTTTGATATGACTCACATACCTCTATATATATACTTATCAGATTCATATATCCAAAATAATTCAGCTAAATATAAGAGTTTGGAAAAACAAAAAAACAAGCTGTTTACTAATGATTTGTTATTTAATCTTATGCTGGGCGTTTTAGGCATAAATTTGAATAATATTTATGAACCTAATAATGATCCGACAGCAGACACGTTTGATAATAATAAAGAACGCTTTAAGACGTTATATGGGAAAAAGTATATTTGTGAGGAAAAATTGTGATACAAAAAACCGGTACGCAAATGTGCCGGCTTTTTTGTGCGCTAATGCTAACTTTATTGTTTATCCGGTTGGAATTTCAGTATATTTTTGTTATAATGAGTAAAGAGGATTCAAAGGAGGAAGGGCCATGAAAATAGAATTTACAAAAATGCATGGTGCTGGTAATGATTATGTCTATGTAGACTGCACCAAGGAGATGCTGCCGAACCCGGGCGCTATTTCCGAATATGTAAGTCATAGACGCTTTGGTATTGGCAGTGACGGTCTTATCTGCGTTTGCAAATCTGACGTTGCTGACTTCAAAATGCGTATGTTCAACGCTGACCGCAGCGAAGGCAAGATGTGCGGTAACGGCGTGCGCTGCGTAGCTAAATTTGTGCATGACAAAGGTCTGACCGATAAAACTACTATTACGCTGGAAACACTTTCCGGTGTAAAGGAAATTGAAATGGTTGTCGAAAACGGCGAGGTTGTAGGTGCAAAGGTAGATATGGGCAAACCTGTTTTCCGTGCTACCGAAATTCCGATGAACTGCGACCATTATATTTTCGTTGACCAGGCAATTGTTCTGAATGATAATCATGATGATGTAACCAAAGAAAAAGTTTTCTATAACGGTACGGCAATTTCTATGGGCAATCCGCACTTTGTTACCTTTGTGGATGATGTGGACAGCCTGAACTTGGAAGAACTGGGACCGCAATTTGAACATCATAAGCTGTTCCCGGAAGGTGTGAACACTGAGTTTGTACAGGTTCTGGACAAGAACACTGTCAAGTTCCGCGTTTGGGAGCGTGGCAGCGGCGAAACCTGGGCCTGCGGCACCGGTGCAAGCGCTGTTACTGTAGCCTGCATTATGCTGAACAAAGCAGGCAAGAAGGGCGAACCGCTCAATGTACATTGCAAGGGCGGCCTGCTAAAGGTTACGCATGAGCTGAATGACCATGTTACCCTGGAGGGCAACGCAGTCGCAGTATTTGACGGCGTAATTGATATTCCTGAGAGCGTTATCAACGAGTAAACAAATTGCTTGAACTACTGGCTGCAGGTATCGCAATGCTTGCAGCTAGTAATTTTTCAGGCGTTTGCTATAAATTTAAAATGATTTTAATAATGGGGGTTTTTCAATGGCATTTGTAAACGAAAACTATTGTAACTTAAAAGAAAGCTTTCTTTTTGCTGATATCGCGCACAAGGTAAGCGCGTATGCTGAGGCACATCCAGACAAAAAGATTATCCGCCTGGGCATTGGTGACGTTACCCTGCCGCTGGCAAAATGTGTTGTTGATGCAATGGCTAAGGCTGTAGCAGAAATGGGCGTACAGTCTACATTCCGTGGCTATGGTCCTGAACAGGGCTATGATTTTCTGCATGCAGCACTGGTAAAATATTATGCTTCCTTCGGCGTTACCTTGGAAAGCGATGAAATTTTCATCAGCGACGGTGCAAAGAGCGATTGCGCTAATATCACCGATATTTTCAGCAATGCAAACACTATCCTGATTCCTGATCCGGTATACCCTGTATATTTGGATACCAACATTATGTGCGGCCGTCACATTATTTATATGGAAGGCAAGCCGGAAAATGATTTCCTGCCGATGCCGGACGAAAATGTTAAGGCTGACGTAATTTATCTGTGCTCTCCGAACAATCCGACCGGCTCTGCTTATACCAAAGAGCAGTTGGAAGAATGGGTTGCTTATGCACTGAAAAATGATGCTGTTATTCTGTACGATGCTGCTTATGAAGCATATGTAACCGATCCGGCAATTCCGCGCAGCATTTTCGTTATCGAAGATGCTAAAAAATGCGCTATTGAGCTGTGCTCTCTGTCCAAGACTGCCGGCTTTACCGGTACCCGTTGCGGTTATACCGTTGTTCCTCATGCACTGGTTCGTAAAACCGAAAGCGGCAAGGAAATGGAACTGAACAAAATGTGGCTGCGTCGCCAGACCACTAAGTTCAATGGTGTTCCTTACATTATCCAACGCGGTGCAGAGGCTGTATTCAGCGAAGAAGGCATTAAACAATGCCGCGAAAGCATTGCTTACTATCAGGAAAATGCACGTATTATCATGGAAGGCTTTGACAAGGTTGGCATTAAATATTATGGCGGCGTACATTCTCCGTACATCTGGCTGCAATGCCCGAACGGCATGAGCTCCTGGGAATTCTTTGACTTCCTGCTGGAAAAACTGCAGGTTGTAGGTACTCCTGGCGCAGGCTTCGGCAAAATGGGCGAAGGCTTCTTCCGCCTGACTGCTTTCGGCAGCCGTGAAAATACCATCGAAGCTATGGAACGTATTATTAACGGACTGAAAAAATAAGCTTAAGTATTTCAAGCCGTACTTTTTCTTGCGGGAGATAGTACGGCTTTTATGCAGTTATACTCATGTATACATTATATCTGTGCCGGAACGCTTGCTTTTTTGACAGTAATATAGTAAAGTATTACGTAACTTAGTAGATAATTTCACAATGAAAGGTGTGTTTTTGATGAACTTGAAGAAATTTTTGAAAGCTGCTCTGTGCGGCGCTATGGTTGTTGCAATGGCTGTTACTGCAGGCTGTGGCGGTGGCGATAAAAAAGCTGACAGCGGCAAAAAGGTATTGAAGGTTGGTATGGAATGCGCATACGCTCCGTACAACTGGTCCCAACCGTCTGCTGACGGCGGCGCTGTAAAAATCGCCGGCTCTAACGAATATGCTTACGGTTATGACGTTATGATTGCTAAAAAATTAGCTGATTCCATGGGCGCTGACCTGGAAATCCATAAAATCGAATGGGATGGCCTGGCTCCTGCAGTAGTAAGCGGCAAGATTGATGCTGCAATCGCCGGCATGTCCATTACCTCCAAACGTAAAGAGTCCGTTGACTTCACCAAACCTTACTACTATGCAACTGTAGTAGCACTGGTTAAAAAGGATTCTCCGCAAGCTCAGGCTAAGAGCGTTGCCGACCTCAAAGGCTCTATTGCTACCTCTCAACTGAATACCATCTGGTATGACCAGATTGACCAGGTTCCGGACGTTAAAAAGCTGCCTGCTATCGACAACGTTCCCGGCATGATTGTTGCGCTGAAATCCGGCAAATGCAACTTGATTGTAACCGATATCCCGACTGCTAAGGCTGCTGCTTTTGCTAACCCTGATCTGACTATGGTAACCTTCCCTGAAGACAAAGGCTTCAAAACTTCTAAAGAAGATGTTGAAATCGGTATTGCTATTAAAAAAGGCAACAAGGAACTGGCAGACGCTATGAACAAGGTTCTGAGCGGTATGACCGAGGCTGACTTCAATAAGATTATGGATGAAGCTATTAAGAAACAGCCTTTGGCAAAATAAGCTGTATAAGAATGGAATAGCTGCGTTGCAATAACGAGTTACGCCATTTGCAAGGGGCGGCGGTTGTCGCCCCTTTTTGTATTAAATTAAGGTGGTGTATGTAATGCCGGAAACATTTTTGGGCTGGGTAGTTTACCTGCTGCAGCAATATGGCTCTGTCCTGCTGAAGGGCGCGGTCGTTACTCTGCTGCTGGCAGTAGTAGGCACATTTATCGGCTGTATTATCGGCCTTATTGTTGGTGTTATCCAAACAATTCCTTTGGAGGATAATGACAGCAAGGTTAAGAGAACTTTGGTGCGCTGTTTGCAGCGCTTGTTAGACGCTTACGTAGAGGTGTTCCGCGGTACACCTATGATTGTACAGGCTATGGTTGTTTATTATGGTGCAATGAGCCTGTTTGATATCGATATGTCACCGCTGTTTGCCGGCTTTTTGGTTGTTTCTATCAATACCGGTGCTTACATGGCAGAAACTGTGCGTGGCGGTATTGAATCTGTTGACCCGGGACAAAAGGAAGCAGCAATTGCTATCGGTATGGACCATATCCAGACCATGCGCTGCGTTATTCTGCCGCAGGCTCTGCGCAACGTTATGCCGCAGCTGGGCAACAACCTGATTATCAATATCAAGGATACCTCTGTATTGAACGTTATCTCCGTAACAGAGCTGTACTTTGCTTCCAAATCTGCTGCAGGTGTATATTACAAATACTTTGAAATTTTCTTCATTACCTGCGTAATTTACTTTATTATGACCTTTACCGCTTCCCGCCTGCTGCGCTGGTTGGAAAGCAAGATGGATGGCCCGAAGGATTATCAGCTGGTTACCTATGACCCGATGATGGACCCCTGCGGTGATATTCCTCTGCCTACTAAGAAGCCGAAAGGACGGTACTAAGCTATGGAAAAGGAACTTTTGTTATCAGTCCATGATTTAAAGAAAAGCTTTGGCGAGCGTGAAATTTTAAAGGGCATCAGCTTTGATGTCCGTCGCGGCGATGTTGTCTGCATCATCGGTCCTTCCGGCAGCGGCAAGTCTACGCTTATCCGCTGCGTGAACTATTTGGAGCATCCGACTGCCGGCACTATTGATTACCGTGGTACGGATGTAAATGAAGCTTTCAAAAAGCTCACTATGTATCGTACTAAGGTAGGAATGGTGTTCCAATCCTTTAACCTGTTCAACAATATGACCGTTCTGGAAAACTGCATGGTCGGTCAGGTTAAGGTCCTTGGCAAAAGCAAGGAAGAAGCTCGCACAACTGCGCTGAAATATCTGAAGCATGTTGGTATGGATACTTATGTAAATGCGAAACCGCATCAGCTTAGCGGTGGTCAAAAGCAGCGTGTGGCAATCGCACGTGCGCTGGCGCTGGAGCCGGAGGTTCTTTTAATGGACGAGCCGACAAGCGCACTGGACCCGGAAATGGTTGGCGAGGTTCTGCGCGTTATCCGTGACCTGGCTAAGGAAGGCCTGACGATGGTTATCGTAACGCATGAGATGGCTTTTGCCCGTGACGTTTCTAACCGTGTTATCTTTATCGACCAGGGTGTAATTGCTGAGGAAGGCGAGCCGCAGGAGCTGTTTACGCATCCGAAGAATAAACGTACCCAGGATTTCTTAAGCAGATTTGCTAACGCTTAAGCTAATTTTATAACGTAGCTTTGCTCTCTGTTTCAAGGTATACCTTGAAGCAGGGAGCTTTTGTTTTGCGATGAGCTTTTATCATAACCGAGAGATGCAAGAAGAAATTATAAGTCAACGCAGGAATTTTATTTATTGCTGTAGAATTTCTATTAAGGCGAGGAATATCTCTGCTTAGAAAGAGTTAAAGGTAGTGATAAAAATGATGAAGGTTTTGCGAAGTGTTTTGCTTTGCGCTTTACTGTTGACTACTCATACAGCATTTGCCGCTAAGGGCACTCTGTTATATATACCCATGGACAACAGACCGGTGTGCCTTGATTACACAGTGCAGACGATGCAGGCTGCAGGCTGGGATGTGCAGCTGCCGCCGGCTGAATATATTGCCGGTGCTCAGTCAGCAGGGCAGCCGGAGAAGCTTTTTAACTGGCTGGAGGCTAAGGCTGGTGAATCGGTAGCCATTGTTGCTTCTTCCGATGCTTTGCTTTATGGCGGGCTGGTAGCATCGCGCACACATGAAATTTCGCCTGAGCTTCTGCAGCAGCGTGCCGAACGCTTGGTAGAGCTGAAAAAGCAGCACGGCGGACAGAAGGTTTATGTTTTTACCACTATTATGCGTTCTCCTAAGGCCAGCAGTGCACCGACAGAGCCTGCATATTATAAGGAATGGGGCCCTAAGATTTTCCGTTTGGGAGAGCTGGAGGACAAGCTGGAGCTTAAGCAGATTAAGCGTAAAGAGGTAAAGGAGCTGGCGGAGCTGCGCAGCAGCATTCCCCGGGAAATACTTGCTGATATGTTTGTGCGCCGCAGCAACAATATCCATGCTACGGAGCTTTTGCTGCATGGTGTGGAAAGCGGCGATTTTGATTATATGCTTATCGGGCGTGACGATACCGCTGCCTATTCTCAGGCACATAGGGAAGCACGCGAGATGGATATTCTGGTGAATGAGCTGCCGAAGGAGAAAATCCGTTTCTTCGCCGGCGCAGATCAGCTTGGCCTGCTGCTTTTGAGCCGAGCTGCCAACCGTCTGCAGTATGAGCTGCCTTTGGTAAATGTAACCTATGCTGTCGGCAAGGGCGGTAAAACAGTGCCAACCTACGAGGATGATACTGTGGCCGTTAGTGCCAAGCAGCATATCTATGCGGCAGGTGCTTTCCCGGTATATTCGCGCAAAAATGCGGATTTGGTTTTGGCTGTCAACACTCCTGCCGATGGTGTGACGCATGAGGCGTCTGATGCAAGCAATAGCTATAAGGCATTGCCTGCTACCGTAAATTTCGTCAATAAGGTTGAAAGCATTCTTAAGCATAATCATCCTGTGATTGTGGCAGATATCCGCTTTGGCAACGGTTCGGACAATGCTTTGATCAAGACCTTGTTTGACAAACAGTTGGCATATCGTCTGGCATCCTACGGCGGTTGGAATACCGCGGGCAACAGCCTGGGCTTTGCCCTGGCGCAGGGCCTGCTGCATAAGCAGTTAACACCGGAAGCAAGAGAAAATCTGCTTAATGTGCGTTATCTTGATGATTGGGCTTATCAGGCGAATGTGCGCATGCAAACCTATCAGCAGCTTATCTGGCCTAACTATTGGCCCAACAGCGGACTGAATGAGGAGCAGCGTACTGCGGCTGAAGCATATATTACCCGGGAAATCAACAAGGTAAGCAAGCCGTATATGGGCAACACTGCCGAAGAATATAAATTTACGCTGCCGTGGAGCAGAATGTTTGAAGTAAAGGTGGATCGATAAAATGTCGATGAAGTATACGCTTCGCCTTGCGAAGCCTGAAGATGCCGAAAAGCTGCTGGAAATTTACGCGCCATTTGTCATCAGCAGCGACAGGACGCTCAGTGATGTATCATTTGAATACGAGGTGCCTTCAGTAGAAGAATTTACTGAGAGAATCAAAAATATTTCTGCGGACTATCCTTATATAGTTTGTGAGCACGAAGGCAGACTGCTTGGTTATGTTTATGCTCATCCTTATATTCAGCGTGCTGCCTATCAGTGGGGCGCTGAGGCAACTATTTATTTGGCGCCTGAGGGGCAGGGATGTGGCTTAGGTAAAGTTATGTATGCAGCGCTGGAAGCTTTACTGCGCCTGCAGGGGGTAGTTGTTACCTACGCCTGCATTACTGCCAGCAATGAGCACAGCGTCAAAATGCATGAGGCTTGCGGCTATAAAATTATCGGTACTTTCAATAATACAGGCTTCAAGCATGGTCATTGGCTGGATATGGTGTGGATGGAGAAGGTTATTGCCGAATATCCCAAGCAGCCTGCGCTGATCAAGAAGATAGGCGAGCTGCCGCTGGAACCCGTGACAGCAGTTTTAAAAGAGGCTTCAGCAAGGCTGCAGTAATAGATTAGCAGAAAGCAGTTTTTGTGTATCGGCGTAACAGTATTTTAAAAAGCTGTTGTAAGATTTTAGCAGAAAAAGAAAAAGCACTGTCAGCTCTATCTGATATAAGAATATCAGTGAGCAGACAGTGCTTTTGTGTTTTTAGATGTTTTTCCAGGGGATAGCCTTTCTCTCCAACCATTGCAGGAACAGGTTAAAGAGCAGGCCGAGCAACGACAATACAATAACTCCGGCCATCAGGCGGTCGGTAATCATCAAATCGCCGTAATGCAGGATGAGAGCACCGATGCCGACCTGGGCAGCAATCATTTCTGCTGCTACCAGCAGCAGCAGAGAGGTGCCGGCAGCAAGGCGCAGACCTGCGAAAATCATAGGTAAGGCGTTAGGCAGAACAACACTTTTCATCGTTTTCCACCAGCTGGCGTTAAAGCTGACGGCAACCTTGATAAGCAGTGTATCAACATTTTTGACACCGCTGTAGGTGTTCATTGCTACCGGAAAAAAAACGCCGAGAGCAATAATCGTTACCTTCGAAAGCTCGCCGATTCCCAGCCAAAGGATGAATAACGGCAGCAAAGCGATTTTAGGGATAGGATAAAGAGCGTTGACAACAGGATTGCCGATTTTATCTGCCAGTGCCGAGGTACCGGTAACAAGGCCCACTGCAAGGCCGATAAGGCTGCCGACAGCAAAACCGATTAAGATACGGTACATGCTGGCTGCCAGGCTTACGCCGATTTCGCCGTCAGCAAGCATGGTAAGCAGGGCGCTGATAATCTGGCTCGGTGCCGGCAAAAACAAAGAAGAAACCAGGCCGCAGCGGCAGATAGCCTCCCAAAAGAGCAGCAGGATGATGATGGAAGCAACGCTTACCCAATGCGGATAGGTCTTTTGCCAATGCGTCATACGATTGCACACGATATATTCGTTAGCTGCGCTCGCAGCAGTTTTCTTTTCAGGCATTGTCTTCCACCTCCATTAAGGCAGCACGCGCATCCTTGCTGATATGCTCCCAAATGATACGGACAAATTCCGAAATTTCGTCTGTGTGCTCAGGCTTAGCACGCTCGGCACGCGGAAGGACAATCTGCAGTATTTTGCTGACCTTGCCGGGGCGACGCGAAAGCAGTACAACTCTGTCAGCAAGCATTACTGCCTCCTGAATATTATGTGTAACATATAGCGTGGTCAGACGCGTCTTTTCCCACAGCGTTACCAGCTCCTCCTGCATGATGGTGCGTGTTTGCGCATCCAAGGCAGAAAACGGCTCATCCATCAGCAGCAGGTCAGGCTCGATAGCTAAAGCACGGGCAATGCCAACGCGCTGACGCATACCGCCGCTTAATTGGTGCGGGAAGGATTTTTCAAAGCCCTTTAAGCCTACAAGCTCAATGTAATGCTTAATGCGTGCCTCCTTTTCGTCTGCTTTCATGCCCGCTGTTTCCAAACCGAAGGCAATATTATCATGCACATTACGCCAGGGGAAGAGGCCTGTTTCCTGAAAGACGATGCTCATGCGAGGCTCATAGCCTGCAGCGACATCAGTAAATTTTACGTTACCGCTTGTGGGTTCCAAAAGTCCGGCGGTTATATTGAGCAAGGTTGATTTACCACAGCCTGACGGTCCTACCAATGCTACAAATTCTTCCTTAGTAATGCTGAGGTTAATATCCTGCAAAACAGGAAGAAGCTTACCGCTGGTAGTGGTGAAATTCTTGCAGATATTTGCGATTTCTAATTTCATTTTCTACCATCCTCCAAAAAGACTGGCGCTAACATATCAGTCGCAGCGTTTTGGTGCTAAAGCATCGTCAACGCATTTTGCAGCTGTTACATTTACGCCAGTCTTGCTTTAATACAAGTTTTATTTCTTCAGTGCTTCATCCAAAAAGCTGGTGTTGGCAACATCCTTCGCATCCAGTGTGCCGGAAATCATCTTGTTGTCAGTGTACCATTTAATCTGGGTTGCGATATCGCTGACGAGCAGCTTGCCGTCCTTATCAATATAGGGCAGGCCGGCTTTAATGTCTTCAGCCGGAGCCTTAACGTATTTGGCTACAATATTAACAACCTCTTCCAGCTTCTTGGCATCCTTCTTTTCTACTGCAGCTTCGTAGTAATAGTTGCAGGCTTTGTTGTAAGCACGCATGAAGCGTACTGCCGCATCCTTATTCTTCATAAAGTCAGGTGAGTAGAAGATAGCAGAGGTCTGGTAAGGAATAACGTCGCCAACCTGTACTACAAGTTTGCCGTAGCCTGCTTTTTGCACCTTGGTGATGTTAGGCTCGTTTAAGATACAGCCGTCAATCTGCTTGCTTTCCAGAGCAGCCATAACAGCACTGAGCTTGCTCAGGGGAACAATTTCCACATCATTGAGGCTCATGCCCTGGGTTTCCAGCATTCTGCCAAGCATATAATGGAAGGTAGAGCCCTTTTGCGTAATACCAATACGCTTGCCCTTCAAATCCTTCAGGCTTTTTACGCCGGCGTTATAATTGTCGGTGGTCACAAGCAGTGCAGAAGAGGAATAGCCTTTTTGTTCACGTCCTTTATCCGCAACAATACCCAGCTTTTGTCCGTTGGCTGCCATGTTATAAAGGCTGGCCGTAATGCCGGTAGCACCGACATCAACCTTAGAGGAAGCGGTGGATACGGCAATCGGATGAGCGGCATCAAACCATTGCGGTTCAATTTCTATACCTTCTTCAGCAAAGAAGCCCTTATCCATAGCGATAAATAAAGGGGCGCTGCTTGTCAGGCGCAGCATGCCAAGGCTTACCTTAGTCTTTTCTTTGGGTGTGTCTTTTTTTGAATCGTTACCGCCACAGCCTGCAGCTAATACTAATAGGCAAAGGCTGAGCAGAATAGCAACAATTTTCTTCATTAATAAATCCTTCCCTTCTCCCAAAAATTCATAAAATACCGCTTTTATTCTACACTATTTAACAATAAAAAGCAGTAATATTAATGAAAAAATCGTTTTGGAAGCTAAGAAAAAGTTTTTTTGTACGAAATGAAACAGAATTTGCTGATGCTTTAGACACCTTTATGTGAAAAATCTGTGTTAATACGGTTCTTAATAACAAAAAAATGCTATAATATAATAGTATGTTTAAAGAAAGGACGTGGAGATGTGAAGATAAAATGGTTGGTGCAAGGCCTGGCCTGCAGCAGCGTACTTTTCTGCAGCAATATGGCCGCTGCCGCTGACACGCTGTTGGCGCAGGTGCCGCTGCAGCTGACAGCAGAGCAGACTGTTACTGCCGAGCTTTGGGGTGACAGGCTGTCTAACGGCTACGCCAATGATCTGCTTGTTATGATTAAGGATAAGGACAAGAAGCTTTTGACGGCTCATGCACCTTCTATTAAGGGAGGATATAATTGCCAGCTGCAGCCTATTAAGCTGTGGGCAGGCAAAAGCGGCAGACAGCAGCTGCTGGTGAGTGCTGCTCAGGGAGATTGGCATGCGCCCAGTGAATATCGTGTGCTTTCCTTTGCCAACAAGAAAAATGTGCGTGAGGTCTTTGGTGCTGCCGAAAGCATGGGACTGGTTACGCAAGCCTATGCCAAGGACGGTAAAATGCATGTAGCTTTAATCGACGGCAATAAATCTGATTTAACGCCGGCAACAGGCAGTGAGGTTGAAGACGGCAAGCTGGAGTATGGCGGCTTGCATTCGCTGGTGGCACATGATGTAGATAATGACGGTACAGATGAATTATTGGGCTGTCAGCAGCTGGTGCAGAAAAAGCAGCCTCTGGCAGATGTGGGCGCTATCTGGAAGCAGGACAAGAAAACTAAGGAATGGAAACAGTTTTCCCTGACCATTATGACGCTTGCGCCTACGCCTAAGGATAATACCGTAAATGATGGCAAGGATTTTGCTGCCGGTACTATATTGGTGCGTAAGATGGTAGTTCCCGGCGGTGAGGCGACCTTCCCGGTTTTTGCCGGCAAGGATGTAGAGCTACAAAATAAAATGAATAAGCTGCTGCAGGATGAATGCAAAGATTATCTGGAGCATTTTTACAAGGGTGAGGCAGATATGGCTTTTAAGGTGATGCGTGCCGATGAACAGATTCTTAGCCTGCAGCTGATCAGCGGTAAAAACAGCTTTATCCATCATCAGCTGAACGTAAATCCAAAGACTGCCGAAAAAATCAGCCTGGATGAAGTGCTTAATGTCAAGGATAAGGATTTGCTGCCGCTGATTAATCTGCTGAATACCAATAAGAAGGTTGTATATAAGGACAGACTGCCGGATGAATGGTATATTGAAGGAGATAACCTGTTCTTGATGCAGCGTATTGATGGCGTGGACCAGGTATCGGGTTTTGCCATGGGCAATCTGCATAAATTTTTGCTGAAAAAAGAACTGTTGAACAGCAAAAACTGACTGGTCAGTCAGTAAAATTTGTGAGAAGAAGATAATGTGAGAAAATACAAGAAAAAGCGGCGAAAACTGCTTAAATGACGTTTGCTTTTCTGAAAAATGTCTATTATAATAGTAGTATTCTGAAACTGGAGCAGGAATATTTTCAGGTAAAGGTGCTATCGACAATATAGCAGTATCATTTGTCATTATATATATTGAGTAGTTTCAGAGTGAAGGTGAAGGAGGTTTTTTTATGTTAAGTTTTATTCGCTCCTGCCGTGCGAGAAAAGCAATGGCTGCGGCGCTGGCGGCAACCTTTGTATTGAGCGTTGCAGGCTGCGGTCAAAAACAGCAGCAGGGCGGCAATCAGGCGACATTGGTTAAAACCATGAAGGTTATTAAGCGTGACACCCCTCTGGTATATGATTATACAGGCTTTGTACAGGCTCAGCAGGAAATGGAGCTGAAAGCTCAGGTAAGCGGTCAGATTACAGCCAAGTATTTCAAGGGCGGTGACAATGTAAGTGCAGGCCAGACCTTGTATGCTATTGACCAGCGTACTTATCAGGCTAACGTGCTTAACGCGCAGGCAGGCCTGGCTAATGCCCGTGCGGCTTTGGCTAACGCAGCTCTGAATGCAGAGCGTTACAGCACTCTGTATGCACAGAATGCAATTTCCAAGCAGGTTCTGGATAACGCTATTATGCAGCGTGACCAGGCACAGGCTTCTGTAAATGCGCAGGAAGCAATTCTGGAAAATGCGCAGATTAACATGACCGATACCAGCGTTTCCGCTCCGTTCAGCGGACGTATTGATACTACAGCACTGGAGGTTGGCAACTATGTAACCGCAGGTCAGACTACTCTGGCCAAAATCAGCAACACTGACCCCGTATTCGTACAGTTCAGCATCGCTGAGCCGGAATATCTGAAGCTTTCCGGTTCCCATGATAACAGCGGCGCTGCTTCTCTTGACAACCTGACTGTTGTTCTGAGCGATGGCAGTACCTATGATTTAAAGGGCACCGTAGCAGAGGTTAACCGCGGTATCAACGACAACACCGGTACCATGACTGTAAAGGCTTTATTCAGAAATCCTGCACATCGTCTGTTGCCAGGCATGTTTGCTCACGTACAGGCAACTGCAGGCACCAAAAAGGATGCTCTCTTGATTCCTATGCGTGCAGTTGTTGAATTGATGTATAAGAAATTTGTTTATATTGTCGGCAGCGACAACAAGGTTACCATGAAGGAAGTAACTCTTGGTCCTTCCGTCGGCCGTTTCTACATGGTTGAAGGCGGTCTGACCGGCGACGAGACAATCGTAGTTGAAGGCACCGGCAAGATCAGACAGGGTGCTCAGGTTAACCCGCAGCCGATGACTGAGGCTGATCTGGATACTACTGTTGACAACAGTGCTACCGCCGGCAAGAAGCAATAAGGAGGTTGGCTAGATGGCTCGTTTCTTTATTGATCGCCCTGTATTTGCGATAGTACTGGCGATTATTATTACCTTATTGGGCACGATTGCCGGCTTCAGCCTGCCTATCGCCCAATATCCTAACATTACCAAACCGCGTATCAGCGTAAACACCAACTATGTAGGTGCGAGTGCCGATATCGTTGAAAAGGCTGTAGCACAAACCATTGAGCAGAAGGTCAGCGGTGTAGAAAATATGCTGAACATGTCCTCCGTAAGTACCTCCAGTGGTGAGTACAAGCTCAATGTTGAGTTCAACCTGGAGAAAAACGCAGATATCGCTTCTGTAGAGGTTCAGAACCGTGTATCCCAGGCAACCAGCTCTCTGCCGAGCGAGGTTTCCGGTTATGGTGTTACTACTGCCAAAGAATCTGCCGAGACCATTATGTATTTTGGTCTTTATTCTCCTAAAAATACCTATGATGCTATGTTCTTAAGAACATATGCGGATGCGAACTTCCTGGATGCCGTAAAGCGTGTTAAGGGCGTATCTACCGTTGGCGAATATGGTCCGGAATATGCAGTCCGTATCTGGCTTAATCCTGAAAAAATGGCGCAACTGGGTGTAACTGTAACCGATGTTTCCAACGCTATCAAAACGCAAAACATTCAGGCAGCGGTTGGTTCTATCGGTAACCGTCCTACCGTTGACAAGCAGGAGCGTACCTATTCCGCAAGCGCTCAAGGTCGTCTGAATACGCCTGAGGAATTCGGTAACGTTATTATCCGTTCCAATAACGGCGATAACTTGAAGCTTAAGGATATCGCAACTATCAAAGAAGGTCCTCGTAATGACCTTATCGTCAGCAAGCTAAACGGCGGTGATTCCGTTGTATTCCCGGTATCCTTGACCTCCGATGCGAATGCTATCGAAACTGTTAAGAATATCCGCGAGGTATTAAAGGATGCTGAAAGCCGTTTCCCGGATGATATGAAGCTGATTGTTATTCAGGATAATACCCAGTTTATTACCGAATCCCTGGAGAAGGTTGCACATACCTTCGTTGAAGCCTTGATTCTGGTTATTCTGGTAGTATTCATGTTCCTGGGCAGCTGGCGTGCAACCTTGATTCCTATTCTGGCTGTACCTGTATCCTTGGTTGGTACCTTCGCTTCCTTCGTAATTTTGGGCTTTACTATCAACACTCTGACTGCTTTTGCAATGATTCTGGCTATCGGCCTTGTTGTCGATGATGCTATCGTTGTAGTAGAAGCAGTAGAGCATCATATCCAGGAAAACGGTATGTCTCCTAAGGAGGCAACCTACCGCGCTATGAACGAGGTTTCCGGTCCTGTTGTGGCTATTGCCTTCGTACTGTCTGCGGTATTTATTCCTGTAGCTTTCACCGGCGGTACTGTCGGTGAATTGTACAAGCAGTTTGCGATTACGATTTCTGTATCTATGATGCTTTCTGCTATTGTAGCTTTGTCCCTGACTCCTGCGCTTTGCTCCCTGATTCTGGTCAAGAAGGAAGAGGCGCCGAAGGGCTTTATCGGCAAGGCTGTAAAAGCATTTGACGATTGGTTTGCAAGAACGCTGGCCAAATACGTGAAAAACGTTGAAGGCTGCATCCGTAAATCTAAGCTTATCCTGACCTGCCTTGTTGTTGTGGTTATCTGCATCGGTTTCCTGGCGAAGGCAACGCCGACAGGCTTTGTGCCGAACGAGGACCAGGGCATGACTGCTGTATCCATCGCTTTGCCTGAGGGTGCTTCCAGTAACCGTACGCAGCAGATTATGGCAGGCCTTGCACAAAATATGAGAAAGCTCCCCGGCGTTAAAAACGTTATGGAGGTTAGCGGTATTGATATCCTGTCCATGGGCCAGAAGGCTAACGCTGGCCTGGCAGTAGTTACTATGGAGGACTACAGCAAGCGCAGCAACAGTGTACAGGATGTTATTCCGATGATTTTCGGCATGGGCGCACAGATTCCTGATGCAACCGTTATGGCCTTCCAGCCGCCTTCTCTGCCCGGTGCTTCAAGTACCGGTACTCTGAGCCTTTATCTCATGAACCTTGGCGGTGAGGATGTTAACACCATGGGTGAGCGTGCTAACGAATTTTTGGCTGCTTGTCGCAAGCGTCCGGAAATCGGTATGCTGTACACTACCTTGAACACCAATACTCCTATGTATCAGTTTGAGGTTGACCGTGATAAGGCACAATCCCTGAACGTTCCTGTATCTACTGTTTATTCCGCATTGCAGGCGTTCTTAGGCGGTAACGAAATCAACGATATCAATAACTTCGGCCGTACTTGGAAGGTTGTTATGCAGGCTGATGAAAAATATCGTACCGGTGTAGAGGATATGCGTTACTTCTTTGTACGCAGCAATGACGGCAAGTCTATTCCGCTGAATACACTTGTAAAGCCTACTCCTAAGAACAGCTCTGTTGTTATGACACGCTTTAACGGTGCCAGTGCGATTAAGATTTCCGGTGACCCTGCCAGCGGTTATTCCTCCGGTCAGGCTATGGCTGCTATTGAAGAGGTTGCTAAGCAGGTTCTGCCTAATACCTATACCTACGAATGGACCGGTCAGAGCCTTGATGAGATTGAAGCCGGCAGCCGTTCCACTCAGATTTTCATTATCTCTCTGATTTTCGTATTCCTTTGTCTGGCAGCTCTGTATGAAAGCTGGACAATTCCTCTGGCAGTACTGCTGTCTGTACCTTCCGCAGTTTTCGGCTGCTTCCTGGTACAGTATGCACGTGGTCTGCAGAATGACGTTTATATGCAGATCGGTCTGATTACCTTGATTGGTTTGGCAGCAAAGAACGCTATTCTGATTGTCGAATATGCTAAGATGAATATGGAGCAGGGCATGGATGTTGTACATGCGGCTGTTGAGGCTGCTCATGTCCGTCTGCGTCCTATCCTGATGACCTCCTTCGCCTTCATCTTAGGCTGTCTGCCTTTGGCTATTGCTACCGGCCCGGGCGCTGGTGCGCGTGTATCCATGGGTAACGCCGTAGTTGGTGGTATGACCATCGCTACTCTCTTTGGTATCTTCCTGATTCCTGTACTCTTTGTAGTTGTTGAACGCTTCTTCAGCCACAAAAAGAAGGGGACTCCCGAAGATAATGTAACCGAACAGCTGTAATGCTGCTAAAAAACGCCGCTCAAACGAGCGGCGTTTTTAATTTTCAATAGCTGGTTTTAGGCAGTAAAATGCATATTTTTAATTTTATACATAAATAATAGCATAGAAGTTAATGGCTATTCTGATTTGAAAAGCAAGCTCAAAAAGCCTGCTTTTTTAAGTTACATAAGTAAACCAATCCTTTTCAATAACAAAAGTGCTTTTTAAATTTTAATAATAATAACAAATTTAAAACGAATACAATCTGTAAGTAAACTAAGACCGTCCGTTTATTATGTGTGACATAAGCAACGGAATAACGGCAGAATTATTTTTATACTTAATTCAGCAAGGCAAAAAGGGGTGTTTGAAGTCAAATATCCGGAAGCATATTGCGGTAAATATTATATTTAAATTTATTTGGAAGGGGTGATTTATATGGGTTCCGTAACAACTAATCCGTGGCTGATTTCTATTATCAACATGACAATCGTTTTTGGTGTGCTCATTGCTTTAGGTGTACTCATGAGTATGATTCAGTTGGTTGACCCTACTAGAAATAAGCATTGAAGCAAATGATGCACTTTTTCCTTGTCTGATCTATTAACAAATGCACTTATTTTCCCGATATGGGCCAAGAGGAGGATTATTCTATGTTTGAGGCATTTATCGTCGCTTTGGCTTCTGTTTGGGCAGACTCAGGTTTTTCTGCTCTGACAAGTGGCAACGTAATTATGATTGGCGTTGGTCTGGTTCTGCTTTATATGGCTATAGGCAAAGGTTTCGAGCCTTTGCTGTTGTCACCAATTGCCTTTGGCTGTATCCTGGCTAACATTCCTAAAAACGGTTTCGAACAGCCGGGTGTTATGTCCGTTATTATGTATGGTATTCACCATGAAGTATTCCCGCCGTTGATTTTTCTGGGCGTTGGCGCAATGACCGACTTCGGTCCGCTGATTGCTAATCCTAAAACCTTGCTTTTAGGTGCTGCTGCTCAGATTGGCGTATTTGTATCTTTGATGGGCGCTATGGCTTTAGGCTTTACTGTACAGGAAGCATCTGCTATCGGTATTATCGGCGGTGCTGACGGCCCGACAGCTATTTATCTGGCAGCTAAAATGGCTCCTCAGCTGTTAGGTGCAATCGCAGTTGCTGCATACTCCTACATGTCTCTGGTTCCGCTGATTCAGCCTCCTATAATGAAACTGTTCACTACCGAAAGAGAACGTAAGATTGTTATGGAGCAGCTGCGTCCGGTAAGTAAATTTGAAAAGGTCGTTTTCCCGATTATGTGCACCATCGTTATTTCTCTGCTGCTGCCGCCGGTAACAGCTTTGATCGGTATGCTGATGCTTGGTAATCTGTTCAAAGAAGCAGGCTGCCTGGATCGTCTGTCCGATACTGCACAAAATGCATTGATGAACACCGTAACCATTATGCTGGCTACCGGTACCGGTCTTACCATGAGTGCTGAGGCCTTCCTGAACTATCAGACTATCCTGATTATCTGCTTAGGTCTGGTTGCTTTTGCTGCAGGCACCTGGGGCGGTGTAGTATTCGGTAAGATTATGTGCATGGTAGACGGTGGCAAGACTAACCCGTTGATTGGTTCCGCCGGTGTATCCGCAGTTCCTATGGCTGCCCGTGTATCTCAGATTGTCGGTCAAAAGGCTAACCCGGCAAACTTCCTGCTGATGCATGCTATGGGTCCTAACGTAGCAGGCGTTATCGGTACTGCAGTTGCTGCAGGTACCATGTTGGCTATGATCGGCCCTGTTGCTAAATAAACAGTTGTTGTAACATCTCTCCCCTAAAAGTGAAGCCCATCCGGTAAAACGGATGGGTTTTGCTTTTATTTAACTTTAAATAGACTTGCAGTCATCAGGCCGCGGCTGTTTGAAAGCAAAAAAATAACCAGTTCGCAGCTGGTTATTTTTTATTGCCAAAACTAAATTCGCAGTCGTTTCAGCATTCTCCCAATCTCTCTTTAGACAAATTGAAAACTGAGAGGATATTAAATTGTTGCTTTGCAGTATTTATTTTAGCAAACTGAATATGACAATCTGTTGCACAGGCAACAAAAACGATTAATGAACTTTTGAAATAGTATAGAAGGTAAAGTTAAGCAATAATGTAAATAAAGTAACTGTTTGACGGAAAACAGTGTGACCTGTGCAACAGAAGATAAAAAAATATAACTTTATACTTATTAAAGTAAGATAAGCATCTTGCTTATAGAACTTAGTTCCCCTTTAATTATCTTAGGAAGAGGTGATAAACAGTGGGTTCTGTAACAACAAATCCGTGGCTGATTGCCATTATCAATATGACCATTGTCTTTGGAGTTCTAATCGGATTAGGCATGTTGATGAGTTTAATCCAGGTAGTTGATCCTACCAAGGCTAAATAAGATTTAGCTGAAACAAGGTTTCAAAGCAGTGCTGCTGCTTTAAGCAGCTTCATAAGAAGAAATGACATTTTCTGATGTTCTGCTTGCGTTGCAAAGCAGACCACAGGTAGACTAGGGGAGACTGTGGTGATACAGTTAAAATGAAAGTGTTGTAGCATTATTGTGGAGCTTATTTGCACTTATAACATCCCAATTAAGGGAAACAAGGAGGAAAAATTCACATGTTTGAGGCATTTTTTGTTGCTTTGTCTTCTGTATGGGCAGACTCCGGCTTCTCTGCACTGACAGGCGGTCATGTAATCATGATCTGCGTTGGTCTGCTTCTGCTTTATATGGCTATTGCTAAAGGTTTCGAGCCTTTACTGCTGTCCCCGATCGCATTCGGTTGTATTCTGGCTAACATTCCTAAAAACGGTTTCGAAGAACCTGGTGTTATGTCCGTTATCATGTATGGTATTCACCACGAAGTATTCCCGCCGTTGATCTTCTTGGGCGTAGGCGCTATGACCGACTTCGGTCCTCTGCTGGCTAACCCGAAAACCCTGCTCCTGGGTGCTGCTGCACAGGGCGGTGTATTCGTAGCTCTGCTGGGCGCTATGCTCCTCGGCTTCACCGTACAAGAAGCTGCTGCTATCGGCATCATCGGTGGTGCTGACGGCCCGACTTCCATTTACCTGGCTGCTAAAATGGCTCCTCAGCTGTTAGGTGCAATCGCAGTTGCTGCTTACTCCTACATGTCTTTGGTTCCGCTGATTCAGCCTCCTATCATGAAACTGTTCACCACTGAAGCTGACCGTAAAATCGTTATGCAACAGCTCCGTCCGGTTTCCCACTTCGAAAAAGTTGCATTCCCGATCATGTGCACCATCGTTATCTCCCTGCTGTTACCTTCCGTAACCGCTCTGATTGGTATGCTGATGCTTGGTAACCTGTTCAAAGAAGCTGGCTGCCTGGATCGTCTGTCCGACACCGCACAAAACGCTCTGATGAACACCGTAACCATTATGCTGGCTACCGGTACTGGTCTGACCATGAGTGCTGATGCATTCCTGAACTATCAGACCATCCTGATCATCATCCTTGGTCTGGTTGCTTTCATCGGTGGTACTGCTGCCGGCGTTATCTTCGGTAAGCTGATGTGCATTGTAGACGGTGGCAAGACCAACCCGTTGATTGGTTCCGCTGGCGTTTCCGCAGTTCCTATGGCTGCTCGTGTATCTCAAGTTGTTGGCCAAAAAGCAAATCCGTCCAACTTCCTGCTGATGCATGCTATGGGTCCTAACGTAGCAGGCGTTATCGGTACTGCAGTTGCTGCAGGTACCATGTTGGCTATGATCGGTCCTGTTGGTAAATAATTTATACTGAAACTCCCCTGAGGACGCGCTGCAAGGCGCGTCCTCTTAATTTTTGCCTAAAAAGCGGTCCGGAATACTAAACTGTCACATTTTAAACAAAAAAGATGGCATTTTTGTGTCCTCAATCAGTGGACATGTACTGTTGGATTACATTCAACATAAAAAATGAAATTAGCACCAGCTGTTAAAAATAACTTATAGAAGGTACTAAAAAAATTATATGAATCGCAAACCCTTGATATAATGGGCCTTGGAGCAGAAGGCTGCAATTTATCAGAGCAGATTTTATAAAGAGAATTAAGATAATTTTCAAACAAAAGGCTTATGCACGTTTCAAAAATCATTTACTCATAGTTTAACTTAATTCTGGAAAAGCATATAAAAGCATAAAAATAAAACACCATGACAGTAATGTACATAAAACACAATATAGAAGTATGCAACAAGAAAACACCATTTACGTTAATAATGTAAATTTTTCAATAAAATAACTTTTTATTTTACGCTTATAGTGTTATAATAGGTACATGGAAATGCAAGAAAATACATAAACGATTTCCGTAAGTTCTTTGAAAACTACATATTAATAGCTGATATAGAATGCCTCCCTCGGCATTGTATATAAATTAATTTTAAAAGGAGGAACATAAAATGTCCCCAGCAATCAAATGTCTTATTTTGTTGGCAGTAGTTGCATTATTATTTGTAACCGAACTTATCCCTCTCGCAGTTACTGCTACCGGCGCAGCTATCGCATGCGGCCTCTTAGGCTTGATTCCTGCAAAACAAGTATTCAGCGGTCTGTCTAACTCCACCGTTGTTCTGTTCGCAGGTATGTTCGTAGTTGGCGCTTCCATGTTCTACACCGGCCTTGCACAAGAAATCGGTAATACCGTAGTTAAAATGTGCGGCACAGGCGAAAACAGCCTGATGTTCGGCCTGATGATCGTTGGTACCGTACTGTCCGCAGTATTGTCCAACACCGGTACCGCAGCTTGCTTACTTCCTGTAGCACTCGGTATCTGCTCCGCAGCTAAGATTCCTGCTTCCCGTCAGTTAATGCCGTTGGCATTCGCTTGCGGTTGGGGCGGTATCATCACCATGGTAGGTACTCCTCCTAACATCATCGCTACCGGTGCTATGACCGCTGCTGGTCTTGAGCCTTTCGGTTTCTTCGAATTCGCTTGGATTGGTATCCCGGTTTCCGTAGCTGGTATGATTTACATGATGTTTGTAGGCAAATATTTACTCCCGAACAAACAACTCGATGCTGACCAAGAAATCGAGCAAGAAATCGAAGCAAATGAAACCTCCAAATCTAAACAAATGGTATCTGGCGTTATCCTGTTGGCAGTTGTTCTGGTAATGGCTCTTGGCATTAAAGGTATTACTTTGGAAATGGCAGCAATCATCGGTGCTCTGGTTTGCGTACTGACCGGTTGCTTAACTGAAAAACAAGCTTATGCTTCTATCGACTGGGTAACCATCTTCCTGTTCGCTGGCATGATGCCTGTATCTAAAGCAATGGATGTAACTGGCGCTGGCAAACTCATCGCTGAATGGACTGTTGGCCTGATGGGCGGCTCTCCTTCTCCGTTGGTTGTAACCGCAGTTCTGTTCATCCTGTCCTGCGGCCTGACTCAGTTCATGTCCAACACCGCATCCGCAGCTCTGCTGTGCCCGATCGGTATTGCAATCTCCAAACAATTAGGCGCTGACCCGAAGGCAGTTCTGATGGCTATCGCTGTTGCAGCATCCTGCGCATTCGCAACTCCGGTAGGTACTCCTCCGAACACCCTGGTACTTGGCCCTGGCGGATACAAATTCATGGACTATGTTAAAGCTGGTACCGGCCTGGTTCTGGTAGCTTTCGTAGTATCCCTGGTTGTTATCCCGATGGTATGGCCGTTCTTCCCTGGCAAATAATTTGTTAGGTTAGTAAGCTAAAATACAAATCAATCCCCGTCACGAAAGTGACGGGGATTTTTGTTGTTCAAAATATGCCTGAAAGCACCGGAGATATGTGATTTTAAGGGTGAGCACACAGACATATTTTTAATAAAAAAGGTTTGTGAATCGATAAAATCATAAACAAACAATACTATGTATAAATATACAATAAGCTTAGTGGAAGAACATGTAAAGCACAGGAATAAAATAAATGAAAAAGGCTTGCAAATTTGTCAGAAGTGTGTTAAACTTAACACTGTCGACAATTAAGTAATTAAAGTAAGTGAAAAAAGCCGATTAAGTAAGTAATGTAAGTGAGGGAAACTAAAAGCCTTCAACTACTTAAAACTTGGCTAAAATGTAAGCTCTATAACTTGTTAATGATAGAACTTACTGATAACTTGTAGAATTATTTTATTGATGACCTTCAGTGTGTATAGTGACACACAGACAACAAAACATTTTTATTATTTTAAGGAGGAAAACAATGTCCCCAGCTATCAAATGTCTTATTCTGTTGGCAGTAGTTGCATTATTCTTCGTAACTGAACTTATTCCTCTCGCAGTTACTGCTATTGGCGCCTCTGTGGCATGCGGCCTGTTAGGCCTGATCCCTGCTAAGCAAGTATTCAGCGGTCTGTCCAACTCTACTGTAGTACTTTTTGCAGGTATGTTCGTTGTAGGCGCTTCCATGTTCTACACCGGCCTGGCTCAAGAAATTGGTAACACCGTAGTTAAAATGTGCGGCACCAGCGAAAACAGCCTGATGTTCGGTCTGATGCTCGTTGGTACTGTAATGTCCGCAGTTCTGTCCAACACCGGTACCGCAGCTTGCATGCTGCCGGTTGCACTGGGCATCTGCTCTGCAGCTAAAATTCCTGCTTCCCGTCAGTTAATGCCGTTGGCATTCGCTTGCGGTTGGGGCGGTATCATCACCATGGTAGGTACCCCGCCGAACATCATTGCAGTAGGTGCAATGAATGCTGCCGGTATCGAGCCGTTCGGTTTCTTCGAATTCGCTTGGATCGGTCTGCCTATCTCTGTAGCTGGTATGCTCTACATGATGTTCCTGGGCAAATATCTGCTCCCGAACAAACAACTCGATGCTGACCAAGAAATCGAGCAAGAGGTAGAGGCTAACGAAGTTTCCAAATCTAAACAAATGGTATCCGGTGCTATTCTGCTGGGCGTTATCCTGGTAATGGCTGTTGGTATCAAAGGTGTATCTTTGGAAATGGCAGCAATCATCGGCGCTCTGCTGTGCGTACTGACCGGCTGCCTGACTGAAAAACAAGCTTATGCTTCCATCGACTGGGTAACCATTTTCCTGTTCGCTGGCATGATGCCTGTATCCTCCGCTATGGATAAAACCGGCGCTGGTAAACTCATCGCTGAATGGACTGTTGGCCTGATGGGCGGCGCTCCTTCTCCGCTGGTTGTAACCGGTGTACTGTTCATCCTGTCCTGCGGTCTGACTCAGTTCATGTCCAACACTGCATCCGCAGCTCTGCTGTGCCCGATCGGTATTGCAATTTCCCAAAACCTGGGCGCTGACCCGAAAGCAGTTCTGATGGCTATTGCTGTTGCAGCGTCTTGCGCATTCGCAACTCCGGTAGGTACTCCTCCGAACACTCTGGTACTCGGCCCTGGCGGATACAGATTCATGGACTACCTGAAAGCTGGTTGCGGTCTCGTAATCGTATGCTTCATCGTATCCCTGATCGTTATTCCGATGGTATGGCCGTTCTTCCCTGGCAAATAATTCCAGTCTGTCGATAAAGCACCATATGCTTCATCGCAAATGCCTTGACGTACCAGAAGTACGCCGGCGGCATCTGCTCTTCGCCTCTGGCACTTTCTCGCCAGCCTGGGGAATTAAAGACGAATAAAGCACCATATGCTTTCGTCACAAATGCCTTGACGTACCAGGAGTACGCCGGCGACATCTGCTCCTCGCCTCAGGCACTTTCTCGTCAGCCTGGTGATTCAAAATGATAATGCAACAAATGCTTTGACAGTCAAAATGCAAATCAACCCCTGTCACGAAAGTGACGGGGGTTTTTGTTATATGTGTTGAATTTTGTTAATGGTGCCATAAAAAAAACACATCTTTTTGCTATACTTGCTTTGACCTCAAAAAGAGTAGAGGTTATAATAGTAAAGGAATATATTTAAGAATGAGGGATGCAAAATGATGAGTTTCGTGAAAAAGAATAAATATATCCTCGTAGCGGCTGCGATTTTGCTCGCAGGCAGCTATGGTGGCTATAAATATTATCAAAGCACGCAGGTTACAACTACTGCTGTTAAGATGGGCGAAGTAAAAAAAGGTAACATTATGCAAACTGTTTCGGCAACCGGCGCATTAAGCGCACAGGATAATGTTGATATCAGCTCCAAGATTACCGGACGAATTGTTGAGGTACTGGTTAAAGAAAACCAGCATGTCAACGCCGGTGACGTACTGGTGCGCCTTGATGCAACATCTTTGAACGCAACGCTGGCTCAGATGCAGGCCAAGCTGCATAATGCCCAGGCTAACTATGAGCGTAATCTGAACCTGCTGAACCGCGGTGCTATCAGCCAATCAACATTTGACAGCGTGGAAGCAGATTATCTTGTAGCCAAGAGCAACTATGAAAAGGCTGCTTCTGATGTTAATGATACTGTTATTACCACACCGATTTCCGGTTACATTATCGGTAAGCCTACACCGGTTGGCCAGACTATCAGCTCCGGTATCAGCACACCGCAGGTTATTATGTCTGTGGCAACACTGGATAATATGGAGATTGAAGCACTTGTCGATGAATCCGATATCGGTCAGGTTAAGGACGGGCAAAAGGTAAAGTTTACTGTTGATGCTTATCCCAACGAAACATTTACCGGTAAGGTACGCTTGATTTCCCGTAGTGCAACTACGGAAAACAACGTTATCTATTATAAGGTTTATGTTACTGTTGATGATGCTAAGGGCAAGCTGCTGCCGACTATGACAGCAAGAACCGAGATTATTATCGATGAAGCAAACGATGTAACCATTGTGCCTTTAAACTGCATATACAGTGAGGGCAGCCGCCACTACGTAAAGGTATATAACGAAAAGACTAAGGAAACACGTGATGTAGATGTAAAACTCGGTCTGACAAGCGACAGCGAGGTAGCTGTTACAGCAACCGGTCTCAGCGTTGGTGACAAGCTGCTGGTGAAGAAGGCTGTCAGCAAGCAGACCAGTAACAGAATGGGCCCCCCGCCGATGCACTAAGGAGGCGTTAGCTTTATGTCTGTTATCGAATTAAAAGATATTATGAAAACCTATCAGATGGGTGACAGCGTGGTACACGCGCTTTATCACGTAAATCTCAAGATAGAACCCGGTGAATTTACTTCTATTATGGGGCCTTCCGGCAGCGGTAAATCCACGATGATGAATATTCTCGGCTGTCTGGACAGACCGACCTCCGGCGAGTATTTTCTTGATGGCAAGGAGATTGCTGGCTATGATGACGATGAGCTGGCGCATACACGTAATGCAAAGATAGGCTTTGTCTTCCAAAACTTTAATCTGCTGGCTAAGCTGACAGCACAGGAGAATGTAGCCTTACCGCTCGTATATGCCGGTGTAGATGAAGAAGAACGCATGGAGCGCGCAAAGAAGGCGTTGGAGGCCGTTGGTCTGGGCGAGAGACTTGAGCATAAGCCTATGGAGATGAGCGGTGGTCAGCGTCAGCGTGTAGCCATTGCCAGAGCCTTAATCAATAACCCGGCTATTATAATGGCCGATGAGCCTACAGGCAATCTTGATACCAAATCCAGTTACGAGATTATGGATATTTTCAAGAAAATGAATGAGAGCGGCAAGACTGTGGTTATGGTTACCCATGAACCGGATATTGCCGAGCAGACGAAGCGTATCCTGGTAATGCGTGACGGACAGCTGGTAAGTGATGAACGCAGCGGCGGTAAGACTGATTATGTTGCTATAGAGCTGCAGCATATGCGCTACGGTACGCAAAGCTGATAAAGGAAGGTAGATATTTATGTTGAATGAAAGCATTAAAATGGCTTTGCAGGGCATGGTTTCCAATAAACTGCGCACCTTCCTGACGCTTCTTGGTATTATCATCGGTGTTGGTGCCGTTATTGCGATGGTCAGCCTGGGCTTTGGCCTGAAGGAGAATGTTAAGAGCAATATCTCCAAGCTGGGCAGTAATCTGTTGATTATCACTTCCGGCGGCCGTACCTCTACCGGTGCACGACTGGCAGCAGGTGAAGGCGTTAAGCTGACGTATGATGATATGCAGGCTATCGGAAAGCAGGTTGACGGCATTGCCAACATTACGGCTAGTGTCAACAGAAGCTATCAAATGGTTGCAGGCAATCAGAACTGGACCAGCCGTGTTGAGGGTACAACTCCGAGCAACTTTACCATTTCCAGTCTGGAGGTTGAGGACGGACGCGTTTTGAACGAGCGTGACCTCATAAGCCGCGGCAGAGTGGCAGTTATCGGTAAGACTGTTGCTGACAGTTTGTTCCCCGAGGGCAATCCTGTTGGTAAGATTATGCGTATTAACAAGGCACCGTTTCAGGTTGTCGGTGTTTTGAAAAGCAAGGGTCAGGGAAGCATGGGCATGGATCAGGACGACGTGGTTTATGTTCCCCTGACTACGGCACAGAACCGTATGATGGGTATTACGAATGTACAGCGCATCACAGTGCAGGCTGAAAATGAAAATATTATCAATGATGTGCAGGCCGATGTAGAACAGGTGCTGCGCACCCGCCACAAAATTAAAGAGGGCGCTAACGATGATTTTACTGTAGGCAACATGGCGCAGATTATGGAAACTATGATGGAAACAGCCAATAATATTACGATACTTCTCGGCTGTATTGCTGCTATCAGCCTTTTGGTCGGCGGTATCGGTATTATGAATATTATGTTGGTGTCTGTAACAGAGCGTACGCGTGAGATTGGTATCCGCAAGGCTTTGGGTGCAACATATAATAATATCCTGCTGCAGTTCTTGGTTGAATCCATGGTAATAGGTATTATCGGCGGCACATTAGGTGTAATGCTTGGTATCGGTGCTTCCTGCATTATCAGCAGTATGGCAGGATGGAATACGGTTATTTCCGTCTGGGCGATTGTTATTGCGGTAATCTTTTCGGTCGGCATCGGACTGTTCTTCGGCATTTATCCGGCACGTAAGGCAGCGCTGCTTGATCCGATTGATGCTTTGAGATACGAGTAAAATAATATGATAAAGTGAAGAGAGGTTATCTTCACTTTATCTCTAAAATTGGAGAAAAAATGACAAAACGAGAACCTAAACCCCCTACATTTAAAGATTATTTGCAGGCCTTTTCAGATTATCTGAGAAGGCCTAAAACTGTTTTTGATGTTAAAGACCGCACAAAGGGAATTTTATTGCTTATTGCGATAATAATTCTGCTGCAGAAGGTTGTACAAATGCTGAGTGATTGATATAATAAAATAATAGAAAAGTGTTGAGCAAGGAGGATGACTGTGACGGGAAAGGGACTTGGTATTTTAGGCGGGACCTTTGATCCTATTCATATAGGGCATCTGCGTATTGCTGAAGCTATTTACGAACGTATTGCACTGGAACAAATTATTTTTATCCCGGCTTTTGTACCACCGCATAAGGTAGGACAGGATTATGCGCCGGCAGAGCATCGTTATGCGATGACCGAACTGGCGGTAAAGCCGTATACGCATTTTACCGTGTCGGATATGGAGTTGCGGCGTAGCGGCGTATCCTATACGATAGATACCCTGCGAGAGCTGCGGCAGATATATCCGGATAAGGAGCTTTATTTTATTATCGGAGCTGATTCGGTGGCTCAGCTGCATACATGGAATTCTATCAACGAAATGCTGCAGCTGGCAACCTTTGTAGCTGCCGGCAGACCGGGTTACGAAGGTGTGATGGAAGAAGTAGTGCATCATTTGGGCGCTGCTGCCGCAGAAAGAATTATGTTGCTGCATACACCCGAATATGATATTTCATCTACCGAAATAAGGACAAGGCTGCATGAAGGAGCGAGCCTGGCGGGTTTGGTGCCGCAGGCTGTGGAGCAATATATCAATGCTCACAATTTATATCAAAGGCAGGGATGAAGCAGAAATGATGACAATAGACGAAATGAAACAGCTTTTGCAGGCTTCCTTGCCGCCGAAGCGTTATAAACATTCTGTACACGTTTACGAAACCGCTTTGGAACTGGCAAAGTCACATAAGCTGCCGGAAGAAAAAATAGCGATTTGCGCGCTGCTGCATGATTGCGGCCGTGAGGTTGCCAGCAAGGAAAGTGCGGCGGAGGCAGATGCACTGGGAATTGCTATTGATGATGTAGAACGTAATCAGCCGATTTTGCTGCATGCCAAATTAGGTGTATACTATGCGCAGACCAAATATGGTGTAACAGATAAGGAAATTTTGGCAGGGATTTCGCAGCATACAACCGGTGCCGCCCACATGACGGATTTGGCAAAGGTTGTATTTTTGGCAGATATGATTGAACCGGGAAGAGATTTCCCGGGGATAGAGGATTTGCGCAAGCTGGCACATAAAAGCCTTGATAAAGCAATGCTTAAGGCTTACAGCAATACTATTGAATATCTGCTTGCCGGCGGACAATTAATTCATCCGCATTGCATTGACGGTTATAATGAGCTGATGCTGGCGCAGAAATCAGTTAACAAATAGGCAGGGCAAGTATGGAAGAGAATAATAATCAACAGCAGCCGGCAAAACGTCGCATCAGGCGGAAGTTTCGCTGGGGAAGATTGCTTTGCTTGCTGCTTTTTGCAGGACTTTTAGGAACAGCACTTTTTTTCGGAACCTGCTGGATTTATAACAATTTTATCAATCCGCCGCATGTAAGCGTAACTGCGGCAGATGATAAAATACGTGATGACCAGAAGCTCAATGAACGCATCAACGTTCTGCTGCTGGGAATTGATGATGGTGACAGCGAAGCGGCGGAAAGCGAGCCTAAGCGTACAGATGCGATTATTTTGCTGAGCTTTGATCCGCAGAATAATAAGGTTGCGGTTTTATCTATTCCGCGTGATACGAAGGTAATACTTCCGGGACACAAGGATCCGGAGAAGATTAATGCGGCTTATGCCTATGGCGGAGCTGTGATGGCGAAGCAGACTGTTGCTAATCTGCTGCGTGTACCTATCCATTATTATGCGTTGGCAAACTGGCGTGGTTTTATTGATGTCGTAAATTTAATCGGCGGCGTAGATATTTACGTAGACAAGGATATGTATTACGAGGATCCATATGCTGATTTGGTTATTGATATCAAGCATGGCTATCAGCATATGGATGGTGAAACTGCCGGTAAATATGTGCGTTTCCGCAAGGATGAGCTTGGTGATATCGGACGCGTGCAAAGACAGCAGAAATTCCTGAAGGCAGCGGCTGAGCAGATGTTTTCCGTGCAAAATGTAGCTAAAATAAGCAATCTGCTGGCAACGTTGGACAAATATGTAGAAACAGATCTTAATACGTTGACGATGCTTAAGGCTGCCAACAGTTTTAAGCTGTTTGGCGATGATAAGCTGCGCAGCTGCATGCTTTATGGCAAATTTGACGATAGCTCCGGTGTAAGCTATTGGAATGCCGAGCAGGCTGACGTAAACAAATCCTTGGATGAGCTGGGTATACCTTATCTTAAAGATGAGGAAGATACCGCAACAGAAGCAGAAGAAGAGCCGAAGGAGCATCTGCAGCCTAAGGATAGAGATGAATTGGAAAAAGAAGCAAAGTTTGCTGAAAAGGCAAGCAATAATTAAGGAGGATGTTTAATGGAAACTAAAGACATTGCACAAAAAATTGCGGCTGCGGCCAATGACAAAAAAGCAAAGGATATACTTTTATTAAATATGGAGGGCTTATCTCCCGTTACAGATTTTTATGTAATCTGCAGCGCCGGCAACAGCACTCTGGTTAAGGCAATTGCTGATAATATCGAGGATAAGCTGGCAGAAGCAGGCGTGCATCCTACCCATAAGGAAGGCTATGCCGACGCACGTTGGGTACTGTTGGATTACGGTGATGTTGTTGCTCACGTTTTCCTGGAGGAAGAACGCGATTTTTATAATTTAGAGCAGCTGTGGGCAGATGCTCCGTCTGAAAGCTTTGTGGAGAATACGGATGATTGATAATAAAAAATTCAGCAGAGCTAAAAAGGCTCCTGTTGTTACGAACAATACTAAATACCGCCCCGGTGATGTAGTCAGCTTAAAGGTTGTACGTATGAATGAAAATGCAGCCTTCCTTGACGCAGGCACCGGTAATACCTCTGACGATATCATGCTGCATAAGCTGCAGCAGACCTCTGAGGTTAATATTGGCGATGAGGTAAAGGTATATCTTTACCTTGATCCCAGCAAGCGTCTGACGGCCAGCATGAAGCTGCCGAAGATGCGTGAAGGCCAATTAGGCTATGTACGTGTGATGAGCGTTACCCGTGACGGCGGCTTCGTTGATATCGGCGCAGAGCGTGGTGTGTTCCTGCCCTATAGCCAGATGCGCGGCCATGTAAACCCCGGTCAGCTCGTGTGGGTAAGACTGTATCGCGATAAGAGCGGCCGTCAGGCTGTGACGATGCGCGTAGAAGAAGATATGGTGAAGGCTTCCAAGCCTGCAGAAGGCTTGAAAATCGGTGACAAGGTTACCGGTACGATTTACAACATTCTGCCGGAAGGCTTCTTCCTTTTTACCAACCAACGCTTTATTGCTTTCCTGCATCGCAGTGAAGTGCCCGGTGGCAGACTTGATTTCGGCCAGGAGGTTACCTGCCGTGTAACCTATCTGCGTGAGGACGGACGTATTAACGTTTCTATGCGTCTGCAAAAGGAGAATGCACTTGTTGCGGATGCTCAGGATATATATGATTTCCTGGTGAAGCGTAACGGCAGCATGCCTTACTGCGATTCTACGCCGCTGGAGATTATCAAGCAGAAGTTTGGTATCAGCAAGGCTGCCTTCAAGCGTGCTCTGGGCCATCTGATGAAAGAGGGCAAGGTGCGTCAGGAGAACGGCTGGACCTATCTGACGGAAGGACAGCAAGAAAAGTAATTTTAATATTTGAAGCACAAAAAAACCTGTTAGCTGAGTTTTTCAGCTAACAGGTTTTAATTATCTCAGTCTGAAGGTGAAGGGTAAGCGCAAATAGCAGCGAACCTTTTGGCCGTTAGTACCGACAGCGCTGGTGAAGCGCCATTTATAAGCGGCATTGATACCTGCCTGGTCGAGGTTAGCGTTACCGCTGGAGCTTACGAGGGTAACCTCATCAACAGTACCGTTGGTGTTTACCAGAAGGCGTACAACGCCTGAACCGGTGATGCCTGCATTGCGTTCTGCAGCAGGATATACAGGGTCAATCTTGCGCACGATACGCGGCATAATTGCAACAGAAGCGTTGCCGCTGCCACCGCCGCTGCCACTGCCTGTACCGCTGCCGTTGCCTGTGCCGTGGCCGCTGCCGTTACCGCCGCCACTGCCGGAGCCGGTGCCGGGGCCGACACCGCTGCCATGGCCGCTGCCTTGACCTGTGCCGCTGCCCTTACGGGCAACCTTTTTCACAGCAGATTTTTTATGTACAGGTTGAGGCTTATTCTCATCGTTTTTCCAGATAGCCTCCGGATCCGGTGTAGGCTCTTCCTGCACATCTTCTTCAGTAGAGTTTTCTTCGTCGTTTGCATTACTGTCTTCAATGTCGGCATCATTGCCGCCACCACCGCCGCCGCCGCCAAACAGTGATACCTCTACGATATCGTTAGCAGGCGGATGCGATAAATTAAACAGTCCGACGAAGCTTACGAAAAGTAAGATAAAAATATGTGTTACGATAGAACCGATAAAGCCGATTCTACTGCGTTGACCAGAATTCATTATTTACCAGCTCCATCCGTTGCCAAACCAAAGCGGGTAATACCTGCGCCTTTAAGTTTATCAATAAGTTCAATAACACGACCGTAATCAACATCCTTGTCTGCTCTGATAACAATAGCAAAACGAGGATTATTTTTTTGCTCGATTGAGGATTGGGTTATTAAAGATTGGATATCTGTCGGCGCATCGCCAAGATAAAGAGAGCCGTCATTTTTCAGGGATACAGCGAAGGTTGTCGTTGTATCAGTAGCAGCATTTGCTGCCTGCGGCAGTTTTACGGGAATGGTTTTCAGGTCGATCATGTACATGGTGCTGAGCATGAAGAATACCAGCAGAAAGAACATGATATCGATCATAGGGATAATAATAAGCTCCGGAGTTTTTCTGTCACGTACATTGCGCAGCTGCATTATTTACCACTCCTTGTTTCTGCTTCGAGAAGAGCACTGAAGCATTGCTCCATGTCGGTAATCATATTATCCATACGATGGGCAAAATAAGAGTGTGCGCACAAGGAAAGAATAGCTACGCAAAGACCGGTAGCAGTAGCGATAAGTGCTTCGCCGATACCGCCGGTGATAGCGATAGGAGCGCCGGATTCCAGGTTGAAGATACTGAAGGCACCGATCATACCAACGATGGTACCGAGCAGGCCCAGCAGCGGGGACATAGTAACAATAATAGCAAGGTAGTCCAGTTTATTTTTCAGTTTAGCAATGAAAATACCTGCCTGGCTTTCCAAAAATGCTTTTTGTTGTTCTCTGCCATCGGTAATTTTAGCTGCATCAGCAACGATTTTAGCGCATTCGCCGTTGGTTGCTTCTGCTAATTGAAAAGCTTCTTCTCTTTCGTCAGCTCGCAAAAGTTCGCAATACTTAGCGGCAAATGGCTGACCGCTGTCTTCTGCCTTGTAAAACAGAAAACGCTCAATTGCAATTGCAATTACTGCGATTGAACAGAAAAGCAGCGGCCACATAACGAGACCGCCTTTGTGAAAATACATGATTGTTTGTTGAATTGCTTCCATGAATTGCCTCCTAAAAATACTCATCAAAAAATTTTTGGCAGCAGCAACTGCCTCAGCTTGTTTTGAAAAGTGTTACAAGCTGAATAAGGTTAATTTATAGTATATATTATCAATATGCAAAAAGCAAGAGGTAAGAAAAGATAATTAGCTAAAAGTGTTTAGAATGTAACAGTGAGTGACTTAAGGTAGCAGGAAAATAAAAGCAAGGAATTTCTTTATGTAGAAATAAATGGGAAAGACATAAAATGATTTGGGAATTCAAAGCATATTTTTAGTTTTTCCGGAGTTTTTCTCATTCATCTGCCTATCTCTTGCAGATTTCCTTACAATGGTATATAATTTATCTAATCCAGATTATACAAATCACGATTAGATAAATGAGGTGAGTAAGATGTTCATCGGTCGCGAGGAAGAATTAAAATTTTTAGAGGACAGATATAATAGTGCGGACGGTCAGCTTGTAGTGCTTTACGGCAGACGACGTGTAGGCAAAACAGAGTTGCTGCGTCAATTTTGTCAAGATAAAGAGCATATTTTTTATACTTGTACAGAAATTATTGATGAAAAACAGCTTGAAGCGTTTAGTCAGCGATTATTGGAAAAAAATCACCAGGCGGCAAAATATATTACACGCTTCAGTGATTGGGAGCAGGCCTTGCTCAGTATATCGGAGCTGGCAAAAGAGAAAAAAATAGTAGTTGTTATTGACGAATTCCCCTATATGGTAAAAGGGAATAATGCTATTCCTTCTATTTTGCAAAAGCTGTGGGATGAGGTTTTAAAGCAGTCTAATGTAATGCTGATTTTGTGTGGCAGCGCAATGTCATTTATAGAAAAAGAAGTTTTAGCAGAGAAAAAACCGCTTTATGGACGTGCTACAGGAATTTTAAAAATGCAGGCGATGGATTTTTATTCTGCCCAACAGTTTTTTCCTAATTACAGCATAGAAGACAAAATTAATGCTTATGCAATTTTGGGCGGTATTCCGCATTACTTAAAGCAGTTTTCCGATAAGTACTCTTTGGGTGAAAATATTGTAAGCAGTATTTTAAGCAGAGGCAGTGTGCTATATAGTGAAGTGGAGTTTCTTATGCGTCAGGAGCTGCGTGAGACAAGCGTTTATAATGCAGTAATTGAAGCAGTTGCTTTAGGCAATACCCAATTAAATGATATTCATCAAAAAACTCAGATTGATAAAAGCAAGCTGAGTGTATATTTAAAAAATCTTTTGGAATTGGGAATTTTGTGCAGAGAGTTTTCTGTGGATGCCAATATTAAGGAGCAAGCTAATAAACAGAGAGGCTTATATAAGGTTACCGATAATTTCTTCGGTTTTTGGTATGCCTTTGTGTTCCCGAATTTATCTGAGCTGGAATCAGGCGATGCAGGAGGGATTTATCAATATGTTGTCAAGCCTGAGCTGGAGCGTTTTACATCGTATGTATTTGAAGATGTTTGCCAGCAATATTTGCGTAAGCAGAACAGAAAACATGACTTGCCGTTTTATTTTACCAAGATTGGCCGCTGGTGGAATAAGACTGATGAGATAGATATTATGGCAGTTGATTACAGGCAAACGCAAATACTTTTGGGCGAGTGTAAATATAAGCACAGACCGGTGGATGTAAAGGATCTTAAGCATTTCTTAGCAAAAAAAGTAGCGCAGGATAAGAGTTTATATTATTATTTCTTTTCCAAAGCCGGTTATACAGAGCAGGCGGTTGCTTATGCGGCAGAACAGGGAATAAAGTTAGTTGGCTTGGATGATTTAGTATAGGTGAAGTGCAGAAGAATTATAATAACTCTGAGGAACAGACATATTACTATGCTTTCTCAGAGTTTTATTTTTTAGGAGAAGAAAATTTTTTGTGTATATGCGTTATTAAACTAATGAAAATCATATTATAGGTAATAATAATATGTAAACGGTTCTGACATAACAGCAATATATATAAGTTGTTGATGATTATTAATGCGATTTCATGCTACTTGACGTAGTATATGTATTATGTTATAATTTTACATGAAAAATAGGATTAAAATCTATCGGTGAATAATTGAATAGATTAGTATATCAGGTGTCGAAAGACTTAATAAGTAAGCAGGTGCAAAGCCTGCGCTGTCACGCAGCTGTAAAGTGGAGCAAGCCTTAATTATGCCACTGGGAAACCGGGAAGGCGAGGCTTGCGAGGAAACTGAGCCAGAAGAATTGCCTGAGAAAGTAAAGACCAAAGTATGCTGCGAGTGACAGGAGAATGGTAAAGGACAAGTGCGTCCTTCTGTCATAGTGCAGAAGGGCGTTTTTTCTTGCCGGAATACTGAACGCCCTTGATAAAATATGCTTTTAGCCGGAGTCGCACGCGAAACTCGGACAGCTCGGTGGCAATGGTTAAAAAATAAATTTTTTATGAGGTGTATGAGTATGATGAAAAACAAAAAAGCGCTGGTTATGCCAGTGCTGTGCGCTGTTGCCAGCGTAGGCTTTGTAATGTCTGCAAGTGCTGCAGAGCAAACTATGCATGGCAATCTGGATGAGGTTGTTGTTGAAGGAAGTGCAGATATTCTTCCGGGGGGGGATGGCTAAAGAGGCTGTAACCATTGGTATGATCGGTAAGCAGGATATTATGTCTGCACCGATGACTGTCAGCGAAATTAGCAATAAAACTATTGAAAAATTTGCTACTCCTAATGGTGGTATTAGTGATGCACTGTCTCTTGATCCTTCCGTAAGAGCTGATCGTGGTGGTACCTATACTGATATTTCCATTCGTGGTATTTATCAATCGGGCCATAGCTATTATGTAAATGGTATTCCTGGTTTGTTGTGTCAGGAAAATATTCCTTATTACTGGGCTGATAGCGTTAGCATTATTTCTGGCCCTAGCTTGGGCTTGAATGCAACACCGCTGTCTGAAGCTGCTGCCGGTACTGTTAACATTCAATCTAAGGCTGCTTCTGCTGAGGGCAATGCTAATCTGAAGGTTGCTTACCGTGGTGGTTCCTCTATGCAGGAGGCTATCGACGTAGGCCGTCGTTTTGGTGAAAACGATCGCTATGGTATTCGCATTACTGCAAGTAATATTAATGGCGACACTGCTATCGATGGAGAGAATCTTGAACAGCAGGCATTTTCTATTAACTTAGATCAGAAGACAGATAAATCTAAGAGTAATTTGTTAATTGTTTACGATCATACAGACCATAAGGGCGGTCCTGGTGCATTTAGCTTTGACAAAGCTGTAACATCTTTACCAGATGTACCTGATGCAGGCAAGATTTATAAACCAGACTGGTCCTATAACGAATATGATAACTGGATTGCTGCATTGAATCATGAGCAAAAATTGACGGATAATTTAAATGTATATTTTAATGCTGGTTATCATCGTGAGGATTGGTATGGCTATGTAGATGGCAATCCTACAATCACTAACAATAATGGTGATTTTAGCATTAATATGACCAACTATCCGCTGAATCTTACTAAAAAAATTGTTGGAACTGGTTTGAAGGGTAATTTCAACTTAGGTACTGTAGAAAATGAATATTTAGTCGGTGTAGATAAAACCTGGTATACATACGCTTTGAGCAACAATGCTGCATGGAATGGCGGTCTTGGCAAATGGACAGGAACTGGTAATTTGTACCAAGCTAATCATTGGCCGTCTTTGCCTAGACCTTCCTATGATCCTGCGCATAACCAAGATGCTCAAATGACTGGCTGGCATGTAGTAGATACATTGAAAGCTCTTGATGACAAGCTTGTAGTAACCTTAGGTTTGCACGGTCATAAGGTTAAAAAGGTTATGAAAGATAATTCTCATCAAGATTCTGATGCTATCTGCCCAACATTTGCAGCAAGCTATAAAATTTCTGATTCCGTAACTGTGTATGCTGACCATACTGAAAGCTTTGGCACTGGTTCTATGGTATCTCTTGGTAAAGGCTATGCAAATGAAGGACAAATGCTTGATCCTGCGAAGACCAAACAAAATGAGATTGGCGTGAAAGTAAAAACAGGTGATTTTCTGAATACCTTTACTGCCTTCAAGATTACTCAAGCTAACAATATTGATAAAAAAATTGGTAGCCTTAAATATCTTGTACAGGATGGCGAGCAGGAAAATAAAGGCTTTGAATGGGCTTTTACCGGTCAATTGGCTAAAAAATGGGATTTGATTGGTGGCGCTATGTATCTGGATGCCAAAGATTACAAAGGCAATAAAATCAATGGTGCTTCTAAATGGTCTGGTACTGTAGGTGCTATTTATCATCCGACTGATGAGCTGTCCTTTATTGGCAGAATGACCTACCTTGGTTCTACTTCAATCAATAATGGTGCCTTGGATGTTCCTTCTTTTGCTAAATATGATCTGGGCGCTTCCTACAAGACTAAACTGAACAATACACCGGTAACCTTCGACCTGATGTGCTACAATGTAGCTGGCAAGGATTACTGGAGTGCTCGTTCTGGTAGCAACAGCTTATGCTTGGGCGCTCCGCGTACCGTAGTATTCTCTGCAAACTTTGAACTTTAATTAAGGATTTGAATCATAACAGATGGGGATATTCCCCATCTGTTTGATTATTTTTAGGTATAGATGATGAATTTTGCAATAACGGCACAAATAAAAAATATAAAAGTAAAGTATCTTCTGCTGTTACTGTTTCTGACTATGCTTTGCATGATTATTTTGGGCTTGAAGTTAGGCTTTATTTCCTTGGCATGGACAGAGATAGTAGAAATCTTGTTGATAAAAGCAGGGATTTTACAGGCAACCGATATAAGCGGTGACCTTGTTGACGTTGTCTGGATGCTGCGCATGCCGCGTATTATTCTTGCAGCCTGTGTTGGCATGGGTCTGACGCTTTCCGGCATAATCATGCAGGCTGTGGTACAAAATCCTTTGGCGGATCCTTATATTTTGGGCGTTTCGTCGGGAGCATCACTGGGAGCGACCTGTGCTATTTTCTTGGGGCTGGGAGCTTTTCTCGGAGCGCAGGCTATCGGAATTTGTGCATTTATTGGAGCATTCGCCATTTCCTTGCTCGTAACCTATATCGCTGATAATTCGCGAACTAAATCTGCATCCAATCTGCTGCTTGCCGGTATGGCAGTGAGTGCAATTTGCGCCAGCCTGTCCAGCTTAATCGCGTTTGTCGGACGTAATAAGGAAGGCATGGAAGCGATAACCTACTGGCTGATGGGTAATGTTGCCAATGCCAAGCTGGGCAATGTGCTGATTTTAGCAGTTGTAGTTGTTTGTCTGGCGGGCTACTTTATGACGCAGACGCGCATTTTAAATCTTATGCTTACGGGATATGATTCGGCGATGACTTTGGGCGTTGATTTAAAAAGATACATTAAGCGTTACCTGCTGTTAAACGGTCTTTTGGTCGGTTTTATCGTCTTTAATTCCGGTACGATTGGCTTTATAGGCCTTTTGATTCCGCATTTTGTACGTCTGATTTTTGGTTCTAATCATAAAAAGCTGCTGCCTGTGGCAGTCGCATTTGGCGGTTTGGTAACCGTAGTGATGGATATTTTATCACGAACCTTAATCAACGGCATCGATATTCCCTTGGGTGTTGTCTTTTCTCTGATTGGAGCACCTTGCTTTATTTACATGATGCTTAAACAAAATTACAGATTTGGAGCTAAATAAAATGGATATAAAAGTAGAACGCTTAAAGGTGCAGTTTGGCGACAGAGAAATTCTCAAAAATATTTCGCTAGATTTTCCCAAGCAGAAATTTACAGGTATTATCGGTCCTAACGGCAGCGGTAAAAGTACCATGCTCAAATGTATATATCGCGTATTGGAGCCTGACAGCGGTGTTATCTATCTAAACGGCAAGCCGTTAAATCAGTATACTGTCAAGCAAAGCGCTCAGATGCAGTCTGTTTTGGCACAACATAATTATTACAATTTTGATTTTGAAGTGCTTGATGTTGTGCTGATGGGACGCAGTCCTTACAAAAATTCGATGGAAGACGATAATGCAGAAGATTACGCTATTGCTAATGAAGCTTTGCGGGTAGTTGGCATGGAAAAATTTGCACATGGCAGCTTTTCTCTGTTAAGCGGTGGTGAGCAGCAAAGGGTTATGCTGGCACGTGCGTTGACGCAGCAGACAGAATGCCTGATTTTGGATGAGCCTACGAATCATCTGGATATCAAATATCAGCTGCAGCTGCTCAATATCATCAGCAGGCAGGGTTTTACTGTTGTTGCGGCCTTGCACGATTTGAATATTGCCGCCATGTATTGTGATGAAATAATCGCTATGAAAAATGGCCAGGTAATGGGGCAGGGAACGCCGGAGGAGCTTTTAAACAGCCAATTTATCAGTGATTTATTTGAGGTAGAAGCTGATGTTTTGCGTAAAGCGGACGGCAAGCTTTTGATTGCTTATAAAAATTGAGGTCAATATGGAGCGAATAAAAACAGTAGGTACAATAACAGGTGTGCTGCTTCTTGCCTGCGGCATTTTAAATTTTACTGTTGGCATAGGCACTATCTATATAGGCTTTCAACAGACAGCGCAAATACTTTGGCAAATTTTTCAGGGTACGGCAAATGGTAATATTCTGGCTGATGTTATCTATTATCTGCGCTTGCCAAGATTGGTTTTGGCAGCGGTTGTAGGCTATGGACTCAGTATAACAGGCTGTGTTATGCAGGCTGTTATGCGCAATTCCCTGGCGGATCCTTATTTGCTGGGTATTTCCTCCGGTGCCGGCTTAGGTGCCGTTATCGCAATTATTTTGGGCTTCACCAGTGTTGCCGGCTTTGATGCCATTGGCTGCTTTGCGTTTTTGGGAGCCTTTGCCGTGACTATATTTATCGTTTTACTTTCCTTAAGATTCGGTAAATCAGGTACAACGGCAATTCTTCTTTCCGGTATGGCTTTAAATGCAGTGTGTGCGGCCGGAATAAGTCTGCTGATTTCTATTTATGCCGATGCGGAACGTATTCAAAGCGTAACCTTTTGGCTGATGGGCAGCCTACAGACAGCAGATTGGCATAATACAGGAATTTTATTGGCTGTTGTATTTTTTATCTCGTTATACTTTGTCAAAAATTCACGCATTCTTAATTTAATGCTGTTGGGCGATGAGGTATCCGTAACCTTAGGCTATGATTTATCTAAAATGCGCCGAATTTATATTTTGCTGTGCGCGCTGATAGTCGGCCTGATTGTCTATAATTGCGGTATTATCGGATTTGTCGGTCTGGTAATACCTCATATAGCACGCTTGCTTTGCAGCGGTAACTATAAAAAGGTTTTGCCTATGAGTGCGGTGCTTGGTATGCTGTTCATGGTCTGTGCCGATGTTATCAGCAGAACAATCATGGAAGGCTCTGAGGTGCCTATAGGCGTTGTTGTGTCGGTTATAGGTGCGCCAATCTTTATTTATTTGTTGATCAGTAAGAATTATGGGTATGGTAAGCGATGAAAAAATATATTATCAGTAGTCTTATTATTGCGCTTGCCTGCAGTATTTTGGGCTGTCAAAGCCTCGATAAGCAGCAGGCAAAGCAGCAAGATAAACCGGTAGTTGTTAATAATATTAATGTTGATAACTATTATGTCAAGGGGCCCAATAAGCAGGTATTTGATAAGGCACCGCAGCGCGTGCTTGTAATTGGAGAAAATGAAACGGAAACTTTGCTGGAGCTTGGTGCGGCGCCGAATATTTTAATGGCTGTTGCCCAAAACAGCAGGCAATATGCTATGCGTCCGGAAAATTGGGAGCAGTTTCAAAAAATAAAAAAATGTCCCAGCGGTTATCTGAATATGGAATATGTTACAAGCATGCATCCTGATTTAATTATTGCCCAGCAATGTGTATTTATCCGCAACCGTTTGAATAACACCGATTATTGGAACGAACGAGGCGTAAAAACGCTTGTGCCCTTGAATACCAATACTCCGAGCAAGCATATCATCAAGGAAACTGTAGATAAAGAAATGCAGTTTGTTCGTGATTTGGGCGCTGCTTTGCGCGTTGATGCTAAGGCTGAAGCGGTTGTGAACAGTACATATAAAACTATTGCTGATATTAATAAGGCTAATGCTTCCTATACTAAGCCTAAGGTTATGATAGTTGAATTTATAAGCTCGATGATCAGCTATGACAATACAAAATTAGTTGGCGACATGGTAAGCAGAATCGGCGGTAAGGTTGCTGAAACACCGCCTGTTATAGGCTTTGAGAATGTTGTCAAAGAAAACCCTGATGTATTGTTTGTTGTGTGCAGTCATGCAGATTACGGCGAGTGTATTACCAAGCTTACGAAAAACCCTGCTTTGCAAAATTTGCCCTGCATCAAAAATAAACGTACCTACAGTATTCCTCTGCGCTTTACCTACGGAACAGGCTGCCGTACGGAGGATGGACTGAGATTTTTGGCAGAGCGCATGTATCCGGGTATAGAGATTAAGTGAAGCGATAAAAGGTTTTATTTTATCCCCTATTAGGGATTTCTTCAGAATGGTATATAATTTATCTAATCTAGATTATACAAATCATGATTAGATGAATGTGTTCTGGAAACACATAACACCGGAGGCTTCAAGGTTTTACCTTGAATTTTTTCGTTTTTTCTTGCCGGGAAAAACGTGTAAGATAAATTTCCTATGTTATGTTTGAGCAATGTTAATTTCTTGCCTGCTGAAAATAAGTAAGTCATATATTGGAGTTGATGAGTATGAACCAATATTATCAGGATAACATGCTTTTTGGCATGAACCCTTCAAGTTATCTGCATCGTTATGCTGTCAATGGCAAGGTGTCGGGAAATCTTGCCTGCATCAGCGAAATCAAAAATGCCGCCGTTGTCTTATACAGTCCGCGCGGCTGCGGCTTTCATTATCGTTGTCATGTGCGTAGCGGCCAAAGCCCGGTTTATGAGCTGGAATGTGCGGATTTGCGCAACAATGATGTAATTTTCGGCGGTGAGAAAAAGCTTACGGCTTTACTGCAAAAGGTGGAGCGTGAGCAAAAGCCGGAGATTATTTTTCTGTTGCCTTCCGTAGTATCGGATATTATTAATGATGATTTGGCAGGCCTGGCCTGCAGCCTGCAGCCGCAGTTTAAAGCGAAGCTCGTGCCGATTACGTCGCAGGTTTTTTCGCATATGGACAAGAGCAATGGCCGCAAGGTTTTGCGTGAAAAGGCTTGCCAAAAGCAGAAGCAAAAGTTTTCTTCTAGTGCTGTCTATCAGGGCTGCGGTTATGTAGAGGTGATGGACGCTTTAGTTGAGCAGGTGATGGAGCCTCAAAGAGTACAGCCGCGGAGCGTAAATATCGAAACCTTTGCCTGGGGCTATAACGGTGAGGATAAGTTGCAAGGCATGAGTGAGATGCTGCAGAAAATGGGGATTACCGTCAATGCCTATCTGCCTGCCGCTGATTTGCAGACAATCAAAAAGGCTCCGCGGGCAGCGCTGAATATAGTACGTCGCAAAAAATGGGCGCTGGCAATGGAGCAGCGCTTTGGTACGCCGTTTCTGCATGTTGCCGATATGCAGGAGTGGCATGGTATTGAAGGAATCAGTGATTTGTACAGACAGATTGGCAAAATGCTTGGTTGCGAGAATGCTGTTGAACGCGTGCTGCAGGAAGAATATGAACGGGTTGCCGCCCGTTATCAGGAGCTGGGTGCAGACTTTGCCAAGTATAAGTTTTGCCTGATTGCGCATGGTATTGCCTATTTGCCGGATGCGCTGCGCGTTTATCAGCAGGATTATGGTCTGCCGATTACGAAAATATGTATTATCATGAATCCTTCCTACCAGGCAGAAACAGGTCTGGATGATGCAATGATGCAGAGATTTAAGGACAGGATAGAGCTTGCTAAGGCTGAGTATGGCTGTGATGCGGAAATTTTACTAGAGCCTTCGGAGGATGCCTTGCGTGAGGCTGCGCAGAGCTGTGATTTTGTTATCTGCAACGGTCATCCGCGCTATGCTGCTTTGGATGTTCCCGTGCTTTATAATTTGTTTGACCGCTCGGTGTGGTCTTATCAGGGCTTTGTGGATATTATGGAAGAGGTTTGGCAGATGCTGCAACAACCGCAGCGAACAGGCAGCAATCTTTTGCTGAGCAAACTGGCCTATGACCCGGTATTTTATCCGATGCGCGAAGCTGATAAAGACAGTAAAGCATCACGCGAACTGTATAGCAGAGTATGGAGGCAGAGAAAATAATGAAACCATTAAGTAGCTGTGCTTTATTTGGTGCTGTGCGTGCTCTTGCCGGTATTAAGGATGCCTTAATCCTGCAGCATTCCGTTGTCGGCTGTCAGTGGGGCAGCCTGACTTTCCGATATGCCGGCAAGCCTTATGATGTACGTCAGGCCTCTGATGTTATTTATGATGAGGATGTTGTTAATGGCGGTGAGAAGGTTTTGCGTAAAACCTTGCAGGAGACAGAGCGTATTTTTGCGCATTGCGGTGCGGTATTTGTAGTCAGCGGCTGCGTGCCGAATATGATTGGCGATGATGTGGACGGTATTTTGGCTACTACCGAAGGTTCGCAGAAATTATTACATGTAAAAGCGCCGGGATATGCAGGGAATATTGACAGCGGTGTCGAAACAGCTTATTTAGCGTTGTTGCCCTTGCTCCAACATGCGGAGAAAAAAGAAGCTGCCACGATAAATATTTTTGGCATAATGAACGATGATCCTTATGCGGATAATGATTTAGCCGAGCTGAAGAAATTTTTGGGTTCCAAGGTTAGAGTTAACTGCGCACTGCAGGATTGCAGCTTGCGCGATATTGCAGCAATGCCGCAGGCAGAGCTGAATATCTGCTTTGGCTATGGTGAGCTGTTGGCACAAAAGATGCAGGAAAAATTTGGCGTGCCGTATATCAAATGCGCTTATCCCTATGGTGTGGCAGGCATGCAGAAGTTTTTGCGTCAATTAGGCGCAGCGTTGAAGGTTGATTTTGCTGAAGAATTGTCTGAGCTGGAGGCTGCGGCTGAAAAGCTCGTTTATCGCAGTGCCGATTATCTGGTGAATTTGTATCAGATGCCGGTGGCTTTGGCTACGGACAAGGCACATTTAGCGGGCTTACAGAGCTTTTTTGCCGAAGAACTGGGCATGCACGTTGTTATTGCAGAGGACACTGCGGAATTTTGCTTGGATAAAATGGCAGAGGCTGCAGCAAAGCACAAGCCTGTATTGTTTTGCGGTTCTTCATTTTTAAAGAATTTGGCTGAAAAATATCAGGTGCCGTTAGTGCGCTGTGCTTATCCTGCCTTTGACCGGCTGTGCTTTACCGATAATACGCTGGTCGGAGCGCGTGGTGCTGCCTTGCTCATTGAGCAGATTGTTAACAGTGCCTTGCAGCAGCAATATAAAACAGATGGCCGATATGCCGGCTTGCGTGAAAGTATTTGTGAGGTAAATCATGAGTGAGCTTGAAACACATCCCTGTTTTACAGCTAAATGTAGCGATTACGCCCGTATTCATCTGCCTGTGGCACCTAAATGCAATATGCAGTGTAATTATTGTCTGCGCAAATACAGTTGTGTAAATGAAAGCCGTCCCGGCGTCGTGGCAAGGGTTATGGTACCGGAGGATGCAGTCGATTGGTATCTGCAGATGAAGGACAAGGTACCGAAGCTGACGGTAGCAGGCATTGCCGGCCCCGGCGATGCGCTGGCCAATTGGGCAACGGTCAGCAGAACGCTGAGCATGATTCGTGAGGTTGATAAGGATGTTTTCTTCTGCCTTTCGACTAATGGCCTTTATCTGCCGAAGTATGCCAAGGAGATAGCAGCTTTAGGTGTTGATTATGTTACGGTGACGGTGAATGCGATTACCAGCAACACCGGCGCGCATATTTACAGCTTTATCAATGATGACGGCAAAAAATATGTCGGCGAAGAGGCTGCTGCGCTGCTGCTAGAAAGACAGATAGAAGGATTGCAGCTGCTTGGCGAATATGGCGTGAAGGTGAAGATAAATACGGTAGCAATCTCCGGCGTGAATATCCAGGAAATTCCGGCGATTGCCAGACGTATGGCTTTGCTGGGAGCGAAGCTGCAGAATATTTTACCGATGCTGCCAGTGGAGGGAACTGGCTTTGCACATCTTGCGGAGCCTGCAGCTGAAGAAATTATGCAGCTGCGTAATGTTTGCAGGCAGTGGATGCCGCAGATGCAGCATTGCAACCGCTGTCGTGCGGATGCTGTAGGCGCGTTGACTAATCCCTGTGTTTTAGAAGAAAGCTGAAATTGAAAATCCGTGTAAACAGAAGCTTGACGTTGGTTTGCACGGATTTTTTGCTTAATATGATATTTAATTTGACGGCGTTTCCTGTACTTGTTACAATTAAATTTATAATATCTAATCTGTATGGGAGAAGCTAATGGATTATACTGCGATTATTTTGACAATAGGTATTATTTTTGCAGCGTCGTTTTTTTCTACTGTTTCCGGCTTTGGCTTTGCTTTGGTGGCCATGCCTGTGCTTACTTTGGTGATGTCGGTTAAAGCGGCGGTTATTTTTGTGTTGCTGTTGAATTTGGTTCTGCGGGCAATTACTATGTACAGGGTGCGTGAAGGCTATGATAAAGCAACGGTTATCCTGACGACCTTGGGAAGTGTTGTTGGTATGCTTCCCGGAAGCTGGGTGCTGAAGGTGCTGCCTGCGGCACAGTTGGAGGTGTTTTTGGGAGCGGTGCTTGTGGTCGCCACGGTTTTGCTTAGCCTGCAGTTTACGCTGCCGATTAAAAATAAACCCTGCGGACGTTTTGCTGCAGGAATTTTGAGCGGTTTTTTCGGCGCATCTACCAGTGTCAGCGGACCGCCGCTGGTTTTGTATTTTATTAACGAAAAGTTGCCGAAGGATGTTATGCGGGCTAACATGATCTGGTTCTTTGGATTAAGCGGCTTTTTGACGGTGTTGGTGAATTATTTTTACGGTAATGTCAGCGGTACCATTGATTGGAGTTGGTTGCTGTACACTATACCGGTGATGCTTTTGGCTATCTGGTTGGGAGAAAAATTTTTCTATCGCCTGAATCAGCATCTGTTCCGTAAGCTGGCATTGGCGGTGGTGCTTGTAGGAGCGCTGATGCTGCTGTGGAGCGGGTGGCAGAATTTATAAGTAAACTTTAAAATATTGCTGTCTTATAAATCAGCAGTAAAATTTTGTGTTAATGCTTTAAAAATAGCACTATTACTGTAACCTAGTTTACAATAATAGTGCGATAAGATAAAAAATAAATAAAATTTAGCTTTTTCCTTGACGTTTGCGGAGCAGGAGGAGTAAAATAATCTCAATCGCTGATTATGGCGATAAATTTTGAAGCATAAGGAAATGCTGAAGTTGTTGCAGGTGAAAATGATGGAATCTAAAATGATGAACACTGCAATTGAATATGGTTTTTATTACGCACCGGTATTTAACTATTATTTTAGCACCGGTTATTTTGCATGGGAAAAATCATATAGCAGTAATCATCGTATTGGAGACTATAAATAGTATTTGCGAGCGCAGTGCTTGCAATTAAGATTTGACTTTTACAGCAGGCTCTTTTACGGGAGCCTGCTTTTTTTGTAGCATGGTAGCTTATAGCAGTATGGTAAATTAAATGACAAGGGCGTCAGAACAAAGGGGAGACAATTTATGGTAATAGTATTCAAGCCGGGAGCGCCGGAGGAAAATAAAGCGAAAATGCGCAGCAATTTGGAAAGCAAGGGCTTCCAAATTAACGAAATTAATGGTGTCAACATGACCATTTTCGGTATCATCGGCGATACGAGCACACTTGATATCAATATGCTGCGTATTGATGATGCGGTAGACAAGGTAATGCGTGTGCAGGAGCCGTTCAAGCGAGCTAACCGCATGTTCCATCCGCAGGATTCCGTGATTAATGTCGGCGGTGTTGAAATCGGTGGACGCAAGATTCAGGTTATCGCAGGTCCGTGCTCCGTAGAAACGCAGGAGCAGGTTACGGACATTGCCAAGTCCATTAAGCTTGGCGGCGCCTCAATGCTTCGCGGTGGCGCCTTCAAGCCCCGCACATCGCCGTATTCCTTCCAAGGCTTTAAGGAGGTTGGCCTGGAATATTTAAAAGGTGCAAAAAAAGAAACAGGCCTGCCGATTGTAACAGAAATCATGTCACCGTATATGATTGAGCGTTTTGTAGAAGATGTAGATTTGATTCAGGTCGGCGCCCGCAACATGCAGAACTTTGAACTGCTGAAGGAATTGGGCAAAACCAATAAACCGATTCTTTTGAAACGTGGTTTGGCAGCAACAATTGAGGAATGGCTGATGGCAGCGGAATATATCATGAGCGAGGGCAACGAGAACGTTATCCTTTGCGAACGCGGTATCCGCACTTTTGAAACATATACGCGCAATACATTGGATGTAAGCGCAATCCCCGCTGTGAAAAAGCTCAGCCATCTGCCGGTAGTAGTTGACCCGAGTCATGCGGCAGGCCTGTGGTGGATGGTAGAGCCTTTGGCAAAGGCTGCGGTTGCAGTAGGTGCCGACGGACTGTTGATTGAAGTACACAACAATCCGGAAGCAGCGCTTTGCGACGGCGCACAGTCCTTAAGACCTGAACGCTTCGCCAGATTGATGGGCGAGCTGAAGGGTATTGCCAGAATTGTTGGCAGAGATATGTAAGTCAAGGCATTATCCCTTAGCAATATAAAAAAGCGTAAGGGTTTGTAATAACTCCTGATCTGGGAGTAGTATTGTAGCATTGTAGATTAGATTAAAGGAGAGATTTTATCATGATTATCGTATTCAAACAAAATGCAACTGTTGAGGAAAAAACTAAGCTGAAAAACCAATTAGAAAGCAAGGGCTTTCAGATTCATGCCAGTGATGGCGTAAATGCTTCACTGTTTGGTGTTGTTGGTGATACCAGCGCTTTGGATATCAACCTTTTACGTGTTGTTGAGGGTGTAGAAAAGGTAATGCGTGTGCAGGAGCCTTTCAAACGTGCGAACCGCATGTTCCATCCCGAGGACAGCATTATTGATGTTGCAGGCAGAAAATTCGGCGGCAAAAAGCTGCAGGTTATCGCAGGCCCCTGTTCCGTAGAAACCCAGGAGCAGGTTACGGAAATTGCCAAGGATGTTAAGGCTGCAGGCGCTACGCTGATGCGTGGCGGTGCCTTCAAGCCTCGTACTTCTCCGTACTCCTTCCAGGGCTTAAAGGAAAAAGGTCTGGATTTCCTGAAAAATGCCAGGGCTGCAACCGGCCTGCCGATTGTTACGGAAATCATGTCACCTTACATGGTGGAACGCTTTGTTGAAGACGTTGACCTGATTCAGGTCGGCGCCCGCAATATGCAGAACTTCGATCTGCTTAAGGAATTGGGCAAAACCAATAAGCCTATTCTGTTGAAGCGTGGTCTGGCGGCAACGATTGAGGAATGGCTGATGGCAGCGGAATACATTATGAGCGAAGGCAACGAAAATGTTATCCTTTGCGAACGCGGTATCCGTACCTTTGAAACCTATACTCGCAACACGCTTGATGTAAGTGCTATTCCTGCAGTAAAAAGACTCAGCCATCTGCCGGTAGTAGTTGACCCGAGTCATGCAGCAGGCATGTGGTGGATGGTAGAGCCTTTGGCTAAGGCAGCAGTTGCAGTCGGCGCAGACGGCCTTTTGATTGAAGTACATAATGATCCGGAAGCAGCATGGTGTGATGGTGCCCAATCCTTGAAACCGGACCGTTTTGCTAAGCTGATGGGTGACCTCAGAGGCATTGCGAACATTGTCGGCAGAGAGTTATAATAGTAATATGGCAGATTAGGAGTGATTTTTTTGGAAGCTGATTTTGGTGGCGAAAATAGAAGTACAAGGTGGCAGGAGCTCAGCTTTGCTATCGTTGGCTTGGGGCTAATTGGCGGCTCCTATGCCAAAGCATTGCGTAAACTGGGCGTTAAGCAGATTATCGGTATAGAGCGAGATGCAGCAACATTGCAGGAAGCAAAGCAGCAGGGGTTGGTTGATATTGGCATGACTGAGCCTGATAACCGACTTAAGGAGGCCAACGTAATCATCTGCGCTATTTATCCTGAAGCAATCGTGGGCTTTATAGCTGAAAACGTTGATTTCTTTAACGAAAGTGTTTTGCTGACTGATGTTGCAGGCATTAAAAACGATATGATCAGCAGAGGCCAGGAACTTTTAAAGGGTGGCATGGAATTTATTTCCGGCCATCCGATGGCCGGACGCCAGGGCAGCGGCTTGGGTATGAGCGATGCGCATATTTTTCAGAATGCGAACTACATCATCGTGCCGGAAAAGCATAACACACAGGCTGCTATCAGCTGGCTGGAGCAATTTGCTTTGGCTCTTGGTTGCAAGCATACGGTGCAGGTAACACCGGCGCAGCATGATGCAACGATTGCCTATACCAGCAATTTGCCACATGTTACTGCGGTAGCGCTTATGGACAGCGCGTCCTTTGATGATAAGACCAAGTACTTCGTTGCCGGCAGCTTCCGAGATGGCACTCGTGTAGCAGATATCAATCCTGAATTATGGTGCAATTTATTCCTGGCCAATAGGGAAAAGGTTGCGGATGAAATAGACAAATATATGGAGCAGCTGGTGCTGTGGCGCGACGCTCTGCGCAGTGATGACGGCGAAAAGCTGAAGGAGCTGATGCGCAAGGCGGGAGCACGGAGAAGGGAGCTTTTTTAATGAAGAAAATTCATGTTGCATTAGGCGTTCATGCCTATGATATTGAAATAGCCGCCGGCCTGCTGCCGCAGGCCGGCTCTAAGGTTGCAGCGTTGCTGCCGAAGGCGCGCAAGGCTGCAATTATCAGCGATACAAATGTTGCACCGTTATATGCAGCAAAATTACAGGCTAGCCTCGAAGAGGCTGGCCTTGTTGTGCATAAGGTGGTAATTGAAGCCGGTGAGCAAAGCAAGAACATGCAGGTGCTCAGCGATGTATTGGAACAGCTTGCTGCAGCAGGGCTTACGCGCACTGACGTTGTGCTGACGCTTGGCGGCGGTGTTGTCGGTGATTTGGGCGGCTTTGCCGCTGCCAGCTTTATGCGTGGCATTGCCTTTGTGCAGATACCGACATCACTGCTGGCACAGATTGACAGCAGCGTTGGTGGTAAGGTAGCTGTAGATTTAAAGGCCGGAAAAAACCTTGCCGGTGCCTTTTATCAGCCGAAGGCTGTGTTTATTGATACAGACTTACTGGCAACGCTTTCTACCCGCTTTTTGCACGATGGCTTGGCAGAAGCGATTAAATACGGCTGCATTAAGGATGCAGCGCTTTTTGCAAAAATTGCCGGCTATGCTGATGATGCTGCGCTTTTGGCAGATATTGACAGTGTTGTTGCCACCTGCTGTGCAATAAAAGCACGCATTGTAGAGCAGGATGAATTTGATACAGGCCTGCGGATGCTGCTGAATTTCGGTCATACCTTGGGACATGCTGTAGAGCAGCACTTCGGCTACAGCTGCTTTACGCACGGCGAGGGCGTGGCTATTGGCATGTATCAGCTGACTAAGCGTACCGAAGAGCTGGGAATGACAGCCAAAGGCAGCGCCGAGCGTATTAAGAGCGTACTTGAAAAGTATAATTTGCCGTTGACTGCGGGCGTAGAAAAAGCGCAGCTGCTTGATACAATGGCAAGAGATAAGAAAAAGAACGGCAACAGCATTACCCTCATTATTTTGCAGCAGATAGGCGAGGGCGTACTGCAGAAAGTTGATTGGCAGGAAGTGCCAAAGTATTTGGGGTGAGGCTAAATGGAAAAGGTAAAAATTTATCCTGCAAAATTGGCAGGAACGGTGCAGGTGCCGTCATCTAAAAGTATGGGACACAGAGAAATCATTTGTGCAGGTCTTGCAGGCGGCACCAGCATTGTCGATAATATCAGCATGTCTCAGGATATTGAAGCAACGATGCGCGTTCTGCGTGCTATGAATGTGAGCGTGGACGAAATCCCCAGCATGATAGAGGGACGTAAGGCTTTGCAGATTACAGGCACAGGTCATCCGATTGCAGCGGCAGATAATGTTGACTGCGGTGAATCCGGTTCCACCTTACGCTTTTTTATTCCTTTGGGAGCAAATCTTGGCTGTCCGCTGACCTTTATCGGTCACGGCAAGCTGGTATCACGTCCTTTGCAGGCGTATTACGATATTCTTGATAAGCAGTTTGTGCAGTATTTTAATGATAATGGCAATCTGCCGTTGACAGTCAACGGTCATCTGATGCCGGGTAAATTTGAACTGCCGGGAGATGTAAGCAGTCAGTTTGTCAGCGGTCTGCTTTTTGCTTTGCCGTTATTAAAGGGTGATTCCGAAATTATCATTACTTCGCCGTTGGAATCCGCTTCTTATGTAGATATGACGCTGAACTGCCTGGCGAAGTACGGTGTTAAAATAGAAAATGTAGATGGCGCACACCGTCATTATCTCGTACCTGGCAAGCAGCGTTTTAAAGCGCAGGACAGCAAGGTTGAGGGCGACTGGTCGCAGGCAGCCTTTTGGACTGTCGGCGGTGCTTTGGGCGCAGGCATTACGGCAAGCGGTGTTGACTTTGCTTCTCTGCAGGGTGATAAGGCTGTGGTAGAAATTATGCAGCGCATGGGTGCTGATATTGCCCAAAATGCCGACAGCGTAACCGTAAACAGCAGTACAACGAAGGCAACGGTAATAGACGCTTCTAACTGTCCCGATATTATTCCTGTGCTTACCGTGCTGGCAGCAGTCAGCGAGGGAACGACGAAGATTATCAACGCGGGACGCCTGCGTATCAAGGAATGCGACAGACTGGCGGCTATGACGAGTGAATTAAACAAAATGGGTGCGGCAATTACGGAAGAACTGGAAGGTCTGACAATTACCGGCAAGCCTGAGGGTCTGCGCGGTGGTGTAGAGGCAGATGCCTGGAACGATCATCGTATTGCTATGAGCCTGGCAATTGCTGCGCAGTGCTGCGCCGAACCGATTACCTTAACCGGTGCAGGCAGTGTAAGCAAGTCTTACCCTGACTTCTGGCAGGATTACCAAAGCGTAGGCGGAAAAATTGAGGTGCTGGCATGAGCGGAATTTTTGGCATGAATATAAAAATGGCGATATACGGCGAATCGCACGGCAAATCCATCGGCGTAGTGCTGGATGGACTGCCGCCGGGACTGGCGCTTGATGAAGCAGCGATTGCTGCCGAAATGGCGCGTCGTGCTCCCGGACAGAATGCGTTGAGCACAGCACGCAAGGAAAGCGATATGGTAGAAATCCAAAGCGGCTTCTTCAATGGCTTTACGACAGGTACGCCGCTGTGCGCGCGTATCGTCAACAGCGACCAGCATTCCAAGGATTACAGCATTCTGGCAGATAAAATGCGCCCCGGTCATGCAGATTACGCAGGCCATGTGCGTTACCAGGGCTTTAACGATTATCGCGGCGGCGGCCATTTTTCCGGTCGTCTGACGGCACCGCTTGTTTTTGCCGGTGCTGTGGCCAAGCAGGCGTTGGCGCAATATGGTATTATTGTCGGGTCGCATATTCTGCAGATTAACGATATCAAAGAAGAGCGCTTCAATCCAATGGGCGTAAGTGATGCAGAATTAGCTGAGCTGCATACGAAAAAGTTTTCTGTTATGGATGACGCTGTCGGCGAAAAAATGCAGGAGCGCATTTTGCAGGCTAAGAGCGAGCTTAACAGCGTAGGCGGTGTAATTGAAGCTATTGCACTGCATTTGCCCGCAGGTATCGGCGCACCGTATTTTGATTCCGTGGAAAGCATGCTGAGCCATGCGCTGTTTTCCGTGCCTGCTGTTAAAGGTGTAGAATTTGGCGATGGATTTGGCTTTGCCAGGCTGACGGGTGCTGAAGCAAATGATGCTTTGCATTACGTTGACGGCAAGGTGAAGGCACTGACGAACCACAACGGCGGCGTTACCGGCGGTATTACCAACGGTATGCCTTTTGTAGTGCGCGTGGCCATTAAGCCGACACCGTCGATTGCGCGCGAGCAGCAGACAGTGAGCCTTAAGGAGCAGGCTGATACAACGCTGGCTATTGTCGGCAGGCATGATCCCTGTATTGTACAGCGTGCTGTGCCTGTTATCGAAGCGGTGGTTGCGTGGACGCTGTGGGATTTATTTTTAGAAGCGAAGAAATGGGAGAAATAAAATGCAGGAGCTTGATTTAGAAAAAATCCGCCAAGAAATAGATAAGGTTGACCAGCAGCTGGCAGACGTATTGGAAAGCCGTTTGCACCTGGTAATGCAGGTGGCTGCCTATAAAAAATCCAAAGGACTGCCTGTTAAGGACAAAAACCGTGAGGCTAAGGTTATTGAAAAGGTTGCAGGCTTTTTGGAGAACAAGGAATATTCCGTGGCTGTGAAAAATATTATGCGCGGTATTATCGATCAGGCCTGTCTGCTGGAAGAAACTGCGCTGTCCGAAGCAAACGACAAAACCTATGAGGTTGCTTGCTTCGGTCCTGCAGGCTCCTTTACGCATCAGGCTTTGGAGGAATATTTTCATGGACGCCGCTACAATCGTCATCACTTCCAGACCTTTGAAGAAGTAATTTCCAGTATCAGCGATGGCACTATGGATTACGCCGTTCTGCCTATTGAAAATTCTTCGACAGGCGGTATTACCGAGGTATATGATTTGCTGCGTCAGTATGACTGCAGTATCGTAGGCGAGCAGTGCGTAAAGATTGAGCAAAATCTGTTAGGCTGTGAGGGCGCTTCATTGAGTACGATTAAAACAGTGTATTCGCATCCGCAGGGCTTTAAGCAGTGCGCTGATTTCTTTCATGACTATCCGGATATAGAGCAGGTTCCTTATTTCAGTACATCCAAGAGTGCGGAGGAGGTTGCTGAAAAGCAGGATGTAAGCTTGGGTGCTATTGCCGGTAAGCAGGCAGCAGAGCTGTATAATTTGAAGGTTATTGCGCCGGCCATCAATAGCAACAGCAACAATTATACCCGCTTTGTTATTATCGCCAAAAAACCGGAAATCGTAGCGAACGCAAATAAGATTACGCTGATTGTTGCCGTGAAGCACGAAACTGGCTCGCTGTATAAGATGCTCGCCAGCTTCTACCATATGGGCCTGAATATGCTGAATCTGGAATCACGTCCGATTGTCGGCAAAACGTGGGAATACTTTTTCTACATCGATGTCACCGGTAATCTGGCGGATCCGTTAGTTATCGATGTGATGGAAGAAATAAAATCTAAGAGCACCTATTGCAAGGTTCTTGGCAATTATCGTGCTTACGAACGAAAGGAATAAACAGATGAAGCATTACGGACTTTTGGGCGGTAAGCTGGGACACAGCCTTTCACCGCAGATTCACGAGCTGTTTTTTAAATATACGGGTATTGAAGGAGATTATACGCTGCTGGAAACACCGCAGGAGGAATTGCCCAAACGTATGGAAGAGCTGCGTGCCAATTATGCGGGCAGCAATGTTACCATTCCGCATAAATTACATGTTATGCCGCTGTTGGACAGCATTACACGTGAAGCTAAGGCTATCGGCGCTGTAAATACGATTAAATTTGATGAAAACGGTGCCGAAGGCTACAATACCGATTACTTCGGCTTTGGCAGAATGCTGGAATACAACAATATTGATGTGCGAGCTAAGCGTGTTGCGGTGTTGGGTACCGGCGGCGCTGCGCGTGCGGTTGTCAAATATATGGTTGATAAGCGTGTCGGCAAGCTGTATCTTGTTACGCGTGACGTTGCCCATGTTGATAAGGATTTCCTTAAAATTGCGCCTAAGTGCAAGTTTATTGATTATGACGGCTTAGCAGCGCTGACCGGTGATGTGATTGTCAACTGCACGCCTGTGGGCATGTATCCCAAGGTTAATGCTGAACCGGTTACGCCTGAGGAAATCAGCAATTTTGATGCTGCTGTAGATTTGATTTATAATCCTAAGCAGACATTGTTCTTGAAGCAGGCTGCCGAGGCGAAGATGCAGACTGTCAATGGTTTGTTCATGCTTGTGGCGCAGGCTGTGGCTGCGCAGGAAATCTGGCAGGGCGGAAAATACGACAGCGAGCTTATCGTCAAAATCATGCAGGATTTGGAGCAGAATATATGAAAAATATCGTGCTGATTGGTATGCCGGGCTGCGGCAAAAGCACATTTGGCAAGCGCATGGCGAAACGTTTGCAGCTGCCGTTTTATGATGCTGATACTGTCCTCGAAGAGCGTGAGCAGCGTACAATCAAGGCTTTCTTTGCGGAAAGCGAGGATGCGTTCCGCGCAGCGGAAACGCGCACGCTGGCGTATCTGGCGGAATGTGACGGAGCTGTTATCGCTACCGGCGGAGGTGCCGTAAAGCGTGCGGAAAACATGAAGCTGCTAAAGCGCGGCGGTGTTGTGGTCTTTATCGACCGCAAACCGGAAAATATCATCGGATGTATTGCCGGTGATGCGCGTCCGTTGCTTGCTGCCGATAAGCAGAAGCTTTATACTTTATATAACGAGCGTATTGCGCTGTACCGCCGATATGCGGATTATACTATTGATAATAACGGCGATTTCGGCAGAGTTCTGCATGAGCTGATGAATATTGCCGCTAAGCTGGAGGGATAAAGATGCGTAAAATATTAGTTTTAAATGGTCCTAACATTAATATGCTGGGTATCCGTGAAAAAAATATCTATGGCCGTGATGATTATGACAGCTTGTGTGCTTACATCCGTTCTGCGGCCGACCGCCTTGGCGTAGAGGTGGAGCTGCTGCAGAGCAATTATGAGGGCGATATAGTTACCGCTATTCAGAATGCTTACGGTCATTTTGACGGCATTGTTATCAATCCGGCGGCGTTTACGCATTACAGCGTAGCAATTCTGGACGCATTGAAGGCAGTAAATATTCCTGCGATTGAGGTGCATATCAGCAACATCCATCAGCGTGAGGAGTTCCGCCATCATTCTGTAACGGTGGCAGGCTGCGTCGGACAAATCTGCGGCCTGGGATTTGCGGGCTATGCCTTGGCAATGGAAGCGCTGAGTGTGTATGAAGCAAAATAGTATATAATAATTTTGGTAAACAGTCTCTGAAGCTTTGCTTTCGGGGGCTGTTTTGTTATAATGATTATAGAGTAATATTTGCTGACAGAAGCAATTTTGGCAGTTAAATTTTCACAATAATAAGATAACATTAAATTCGTTCTTGGAGGTGACATTATGGGTAAACGTGTAGTAATCGTCGGTGGGGTGGCCGCCGGTATGAAAACGGCGGCGCGCTTGCGCAGGCTGGATGCCGAAGCAGAGATTATCGTGCTGGAACGCGGACCGCAACTGAGCTACGGTGCCTGCGGCTTCCCGTATTTTATCAGCGGTGAGGTTAAGAGCATGGACAGCTTTGACCATACACCGCAGGGAGCCTTGCGCGACAGTGATTATTTTGCGGCCGTGAAGGGCATTGATGCCCGATGCGGCTGTAATGTGCAAAAAATAGACAGAGTGCAAAAATGCGTGCATTATATGGAAAAGGGAGAGCTGAAAAAGCTGTCTTATGACGTGCTGGTGTTGGCAACCGGCAGTACGCCGGTGAAGCTTCCCTTGCCTAATGCTGATGCCGCAGGCATTCACAGCTTCTGGTTTCCGTGGGATGTTGAAGCAGTAGATAAGGAAATTGCCGAAGGCGGCGTTAAGGATGTAGTTATCATCGGCGCAGGCTTTATCGGTCTGGAGCTGGCAGAAGCTTTTGTGCGCCGCGGTTTGCATACCAGCGTTTTAGAACAGCAGGACAGACTGCTGCCGCAGCTGCTTGATGAGGATATGGCAGCATTGCTGCTGCGTGATACGAAAAATCCGCTGCTCGATATTTATCTGGAGGAAAGAGCAGGTGCCTTTACCGTAGAAAACGGAAAAGTTAGCGGAGTGCAGACGGATAAACGCGTAATCCCGGCACAGTTGGTTATCGTTGCCGTCGGCGTGCGTCCGAACGTGGAGCTGGCGCGCGAGGCCGGCCTTGTTATAGGTCCGAGCGGCTGTATTGCGGTTAACGAATACCTGCAGACAAGCGATGATGCAATTTATGCCGGAGGTGACTGTGCGGAAAATACTCATCGTGTCAGCGGAGCCAAGGTGTTTGTGCCTATGGGGTCTACAGCCAACAAGCATGGCCGCGTAATTGCGGATAATATCTGCGGAGCGCGGAAGCAATATCCCGGTGTCCTGGGGACTGCCGCCTGTCGCTTCTTTGCGCAGGAAGCCGGGGCAACTGGTTTGAACGAGCGGACTGCGCGGCAGGCCGGTATTGATTTTGCAAGCGCAATTGTACCAGGCTCTGACCGTTTAGGCTATATGCCGGGAGTAGGGCGCATTGTGCTGAAGCTGTTGGCAGAAAAGAGCAGCGGACGCGTATTGGGTGCGCAGGCTGTCGGAGCGAGCGTAGCGAAGCGTATTGATACATTGGCGGCGGCAATTTCTTTAGGTGCAACGCTGGAGGATTTGTCCGGACTTGATCTGGCTTATGCTCCACCGTTTAATACGCCGATTGAGAATATCGCAACGGCAGCCAATGTCCTGCAAAATAAACTTGACGGCCAGCTGCGCAGCATTAATCCTGTAGAATTTGAAAAGAACCGCACGCAGGAGGATTATTTATTCGTTGATGTACGCACGCCGGCAGAGGTAGCAGCTAAGCGTATTGCCGACATTCCGTCGAGAGTAAATCTGCCGCTTGATACCTTGCGGACAGCGGATATCAGCAAGATGGATAAAGAGCAGAAAATAGTTACAGCCTGCCAGATTGATTTGCGTGGCTACGAAGCGGAGGTTATCCTGCGCGCCCGTGGCTTCCAGGATGTTTACAGCCTTGAGGGAGGTATGAGCGGTTGGCCGTATGCGACGGAAAGCGATAAAGACAAAAAGTAAGCATTTTAATATTGTTATGCAAGGAGGAGAAAAGCATGAGTGAATTTAGCGAAAAAATGGGCATGGCAGCAGGCAACAATTTTAAGAGCGGTTATAACTGCTGCGAAGCGATTGTACAAACCTTCCGTAAGGAGGCAGGCGTGAATATTGATGATAATGCATTCCGTCTGTGCTCCGGATTTGGCGGCGGCATTGGCCATGCGCGCGATTTGTGCGGAGCTATGGCAGGCTGTGTGATGGTCATCAGTACGTTGGCCGGCCGCAATCAGCCGAGCGAGAAGCCGTTGGCAGAAATTTATCCGTTAACGCTGGAATTTCATGAGCGCTTTGCTAAGGAATTCGGCTCCTGTGCCTGCGGTGATTTGATGCCTTACGAGTTTAATACACGTGAACATTTGAAAAATTGCCTGAAGCTGGTGAATAAGGTAGCGCAGCTGCTGGCTGTGTATCTGGAAGAAAAGGAACTTCTGAAGTAATAATGATAATCTAAAAGGGACTGTCGCGTAAGTGGCAGTTCCTTTGTATTTTTCTAGGTGTGAGAATGCGTAAATACGCCAAAAGTAATAATAAAAAATTGCGGAGCGCTTGTTGACGGCAAAAATAATTGGCTATGAAAACAAATTAATTGAAGTTTTTGCCGTCAACATGCTATACTGATATTAGAAATTTATTGAAAAATTTTTGCAGAAATGGAGTAAGAAAAACAGTTATCTGATGGATACCTGCCTTGCTGCGCAGGATAGATATAAGGCATATCTTGATTATTTTAGGATTGAGTACGATTGAGAAGATCGTATTCGTGATACTAAAAAACCAAAAAATAAGAAGTTCTGCTTATGGAGTACCGCATAATTTAGTGTAATTTGTTAAAGAAAGATAAATTGTTTTATAATAGAGATAAGTTCTAAAATATAGGAGAAGTGCTGTGAATAATTATGGAGAAATCATTATCTATCAGACAGATGATGGTTTGACAAAAATAAATGTAAATATGCAAGAAGAAACAGTTTGGCTATCTCTTGATCAGATAGCTGAACTGTTTCAGAGAGATAAATCTACAATATCTAGACATATCAAGAAAATTTTTGAAGAAGGCGAGTTGCAGCGAAATTCAGTTGTTGCAAATTTCGCAACAACTGCCGCAGACGGGAAAGTATATAACGTAGATTATTATAACCTTGATGTTATTATCTCTGTTGGCTATCGTGTGAAATCTCAGCGAGGCGTTCAGTTCAGGATTTGGGCAACAAATGTGCTGAAAGAGTATATGATTAAAGGTTTTGCCATGGATGACGAACGACTGAAAGGAAATGCTGGTGGGAATTATTGGAAAGAATTACTTGATCGTATCAGAGATATTCGTTCCTCTGAAAAGGTGCTGTATCGTCAGGTACTTGATAAGTTGCGAAGGAACTGAAGAAGAAAAAATGATATAAAGGATAAAAATGTTTTGTTGTATAATGAAATTGCACCCCTGAAAAATCTAAGAAAAACTGAAAGTCTGAAAATCCTGTAATATCAACATTTTCGAGACTTATGGAGGAATATAGAGATTATGATAAAAATTCTCTTTATCTGCCATGGCAACATTTGCCGTTCGCCTATGGCAGAGTTTTTATTGAAGGATATTGTAAAAAAACGCGGCATTGCCGCTGATTTTGAAATTGCTTCGGCAGCTACGAGCAGGGAAGAAATCGGTAATCCTGTGCATTACGGTACGCGCAACAAGCTGGCGCAGCTTGGCATCAGCGTCGCAGGCAAGCATGCGGTACAGGTAACAAAGCGTGACTACGAATATTATGATTTGCTGCTGGTGATGGACAGCAATAATATCCGTAATTTGCGTAGAGTCATCGGTGAAGATACGCAGGATAAGGTCCATCTGCTTTTGGATTATACTGAGCGCAAGGGCGCAAGCATTGCCGATCCGTGGTATACCGGTGACTTTGAAGTGACATATGACGATATCATGGAAGGTCTGGATGGCTTACTGAAGTATCTGAAATATTAAAACAAACAAAATTCCGTGTAAACCGTTAACAAGTTAACACAATTTGCCATAAAAATAGATAGAGTTAAGCAAAAGCTATATTTTGCTTGTTTGTTTGGGACTGTGGTGCTACAATAAGTGTTACGGTAAAATAATATAGTTTCCAATGAAGAGAGGTTTTTAAACATGAAATTCGCAACACGTATGGAGCGTATGCAAGCTTCTGAAATCCGCGAGCTGTTAAAATTAACTGCTCAGCCTGATATTATTTCCTTTGCCGGCGGTCTGCCTGCACCGGAACTGTTCCCTGTAGAAGAAATTGCCAAGGTTTCTCATGACCTGGTACTGAAGGAAGGTCGTCAACTACTGCAATATGCAACTACCGAAGGACGTCCGTCCCTGCGTGCAAAAATTGCTAAACGCATGGCTGATAAATACCACACCAATGTTGATCCCGATGACATTCTGATTACCACCGGTTCTCAACAATGCCTGGACTTCGCAGGCAAGCTGTTCCTGGATCCCGGCGACGTTGTTCTGTGCGAAAGCCCGTCCTACCTCGGCGCTTTGAACGCATTCAACGCTTACCAACCGAAATTTGTTGAGGTTCCGACCGATAACGGTGGTCTGATTCCGGAAGAATTGGACAAAATCTTGGAAACAACTCCGAACTGCAAATTTATCTATGTAATTCCTGACTTCCAAAACCCGACCGGTCGTACCTGGTCCATGGAACGTCGTCAAAAATTCATGGAAGTTGTTAACAAACATAACCTGCCTGTACTCGAAGATAATCCGTACGGCGAACTGCGCTATGAAGGCACTATCCTGCCGTCTCTGAAATCTATGGATACCAAAGGCCTGGTTATGTTCCTGGGCACCTTCTCCAAAATCTTCTGCCCGGGCCTGCGTCTTGGCTGGATTGCTGCAGAGCACAGCCTGCTGAGCGAGTTTGTTAAAATCAAACAAAGTGCTGACCTGCACACCTCTAACTTTGACCAAGGCGTTGCAGATGCTTACATGGAACAATACGACCTAGATGAGCATGTTAAAGAAATCGTTGCTCTGTACAAACATCGTCGTGATCTGATTCTTGAATCCATGGAGAAATACTTCCCGGCAGGCACCGAATGGACTCATCCGGAAGGTGGTCTGTTCCTGTGGCTGACCTTCCCTGAAGGCGTAAGCGCACGTAAAGTATTCAACAAATGCATCGAGATGAAGGTTGCCGGCGTTATCGGTGATGCCTTCTATCCGAACCAAAAGACTGACCGCAGCATGCGTATCAACTACTCCAACATGCCGGATGACCGCATTGTTGAAGGTATCCAACGTATGGCTAAAGCAATCAAAGAGTGCATGTAATTCTTTGACGGCTTAAGCTGTCTTGTAAATTTTACAGCTGATAAAAATTTAACCCCTGCAGAAAAATTTCTGCAGGGGTATTTTGTATATATGCTGTTTTATGCTTTAGCAGCCTTTAAGGTTCTTTCGAACAGAATGTATAAAACTCCGGCAGCCTCGTCACTGAATTTAAAGATACTGTCAGTACCATCGGTGTGATGGAAGGTTACAAGGTTGATGCCGTCAAAATCAGCACCGCTGAGAACGTTGAGCGGGATATGGAAGGCATTTTTCTTACCAATGTAAACTAAACGTTGGTTAGTAAGGAAGAACACGCCCAGCTCTTCAATAATAGTCATTTCTTCTGTGAATTTGGGATGCTCGATTTTTTCGCCCTTGAAGGCAACGGTTTCGTCAATGCGGAATTTGCGTGTCAGCTCATAGTAGTTGTCTTCGCGTTCTATCATTTTGTTTTGGCAGAGACCGCAGTTGGTATAGGCGTGGCAGATTTCGCCGGGGTTGAGAGGGAAAGCATCCTGCTTGATATCGCCTAAAGGCATATGCTCCGCATTCCACAGGCTGCGGTATTTTTCCAGAGCGCTGACAATGTTATTCTTTAATTCATATGGGATATCCAGAGTTGCGCAGTCGGCACGCAGGGCAGCTTCTTCTTCCGGAGTATAACGCTGTGCGCTGCTGATTTCGTCAAACTTCTGATTGAAGTGAGCCTGAAAAACCTGCTTACGCATGGAAAGACTGTCTTCGTAGTCATAGCCGAATAACTCATTCAATTGTTTGATATCCAGCTTTTCGGTGCCTGCAAGCAAATCACGGCAGCGGACAAAATAAGCAGCTGTTTTTGCTGCCTTATCAGCCTGCTTTGCCAGATGCGGCGGCAGCTCCAAAATTTCAGCTAAATGTGCAAGCTGTGCCCAAAGGCTGTCTTCCTTAGTCTGTACTTCGGTAAAGACAACATCTGCCAGCTTGCGGTAAATGCCGCTGCGTTGGTTGCAATTATCATCATGGAATTTTACGCCCCATTTTTTCAGAGCATGATGCACATCATCGGCACTGACTGCTAAAGCGTCGGGTGCTGCAGCCAACAGATTATTGAGCTCCTTCCAGCCGTTTTCGGTAGGCTTGCTGCCGAATATTTTTGATAAAAAGCCGCATTCTTCTAATTCTTGCATGCTATAAGGTTTCAAATTCTGCACTCTCCTTTACAGGCTTAAAGTCTGCATTTTGATTTTTACGCTGATAAAGTTGCCAGCGGTTTATTTTATCGCTAACAATACGAATTTAATCTAAACAATATTATACGCTAAAAGTGTATCTATTGTCTAGAAAGAAAAAGCTTCGGCATTTATCTGCTGTGACTATCTGCCTGCATTGTGTTATAATAGCAATTAGAGAGAGGAAAGGGAGATACAATGTCAATACAAGCTTTTACTGCTAACAACAAAGGCAATTGGAAGGCAAATTTGCCTGTATTGTGGCTGGGAGTTTTTTTGTGCTGTGCCAGCTATACAATGTGCATTCCTTTTTTGCCTGTATATCTGCTGCGTGAGCTGCATGTTGCTCAGCCTGACGTTAACTTCTGGGCAGGCATTACCTTTGCTGTAACCTTTATGGGTTCGGCCGTGATGGCACCTTATTGGGGCGCTTTGGCTGACCATGTCGGGCAGAGAAAGATGGCGATTCGCGCCGGCTACGGCTTGGCGCTGACCTATTTTCTTACCGGCGTTTGCCAGGATGTCTATCAGCTTTTAATAGTGCGTATTGTGTGTGGTGTTGTTGCCGGCTTTGTGCCTGCCTGCATGTCTATGGCATCTTCATCCTTGCCGGAGGAGCGCATGGGCTGGGGCATGGGACTGATGCAGACTGCGGTAGCCAGCGGCACCATCATGGGACCTTTGATGGGCGGTTATCTGAGCAGCTGGTTTGGCATGCGTGCTTCATTTTATGTAGGCAGCTTTGCCTTGTTTATTGCTACAAGTGCCGTAGTATTTATTGTTAAGGATATGTCCGTATTGAATAAGGGTGCGCGCGAAGCAAGCAGTCTGTTGGCAGATTTAAAGAACGCTTTGCATAACAAGGGCTTGTTATATATTATGGCTATGTTCTTTGTAGTGCAGACCTGTGTGATGCTGATTCAGCCGTTGATTACATTGTACGTAGGCGAGCTGATGCATGATATGGGTGATGCTGCTATCAAGATGTCAGGTGTGATTTTCTCGCTAGCCGGTATTACCGGTATTTTAGCGGCACCGTTTTGGGGAAAACGCGGACAGCGCTTCGGTTATGTGCGTGTTTTCTGCATTGTAACCTTTATTGCCGGTTTTATTAACCTTTTCCAAGTCTTTATCAACACTGTCTGGCAGTTTGCGGCTATTCAGTTTGTTTACGGCTTGTTCCTTGCAGGCGCTGTGCCGAATATTAATGCTAACCTGACGCGTGTTACTGCTGCCAATATGCGTGGTAAGGCCTTTGGCCTGGTTACGAGCGCGCAGCAGTTTGGCGGTGTTGTAGGACCGCTGCTTGGCGGTGCCTTGGGCAGCTTTATGAGCTCGCGTTATGTGCTTGTATTTGCCGGCTGCGTGCTTATGAGCGTAGCAGTTTACTCTTATTTCACGCATGTGCGTGGAGCGGAGCAGGAAGTTGCAAGCTAAAAGTTTATCCATATAAAATAAAAGACCGTTGCTGCAGGGAATTTGCGGCAATGGTTTTATTTTTGGAAAAATATAGAATGTTTTCTTCGGAACCGTCAAGCCTTCGGTTTAGCCGTCAGCCATTGGCGTTTTTGCTCACTTTGCGGGAAAAGCTGGTGATCAAACCACATATAGAAGAAGCGTTCTGCCGGTACAATGCTGTAGCCGTCCTGCAGATGGTCGGTGGTGTCATAGGGATCTGCCATAATAATCACATCGTCACTTTGGTGTGCGGTGCCCATGCTGTCGTAACCGATGATGACGCGCCAATGCCCGCCCCAATCGACGTTTTCTACAATAATAGGGGTATTATTTTTCAGATTACTCTCGACAAATTTGAGGAAATCCTTATAGCTGTCGGGAGTTTTATCTTTAATGGAGGAATGAACCTCCCAACCGATTTTTTCAAAGTAGTTTACCATGCCCTTGGTATTAGTGCCTGCTGTTTTGCTGCTGCCCATGATTTTAGCAACGGCCAGCTCATCATCAAGCGTTTGGCCCTTGTAATATTTTACTACCATATTCGCTGCTGCCGGACCACAGGTATAATGAGTGATTTGCTGCGTAGTGGCAAATTTCGGCAGAATGGTAAGATGCTCGTCAGATTGCATATTATAAAAATCAGGATGCTTAAAATAAGGTGAGTCCTTGATATCGTGCTTGCCAACGAATTGTGCGGCACCGGCTGCCGGTGTGCTGCCGGGAGTGCCGATGGGAATAGGGGATTGCTGCAAAAGATAATTAAGACCGCCTAAAATGACTAGCAGACAAACAATGGCCAGTAAAATGCGTTTTGTTTTCATAGCTGCTCTCCTAAACTGAGTGTAGTTTTACGCTTAAGATGCTTATGGACTGCTGTGAGCAAAGCTTCTTTTTCGTTGGGAAGATTGCCGGATTGTACGCGTTCCAGCAGGTAGGTAAGAATATTTTTGATTTCTGCATGGGGGATAAGCTCCAACAGCTCGCGTCCTCCGACAGCAAGATCCTTGGTGCATACGGGCATGCGTGTGCGTACCAGCTCCACAACCTGACGGCCTAAAAGGCGACCTTCGGCCATTAGCTGCTCGTTTTCGCGGGCGTGGGTTGCTCCCATATCCGCAAGAAAAACCTCGACCAGCAGACTGTAGGCTTGTGTCAGCTCTGCCTGCGTACGGAAGCCGGAGTTGGCGGCTTCGCTGCGCACCCAGCGCAGCAGGGTGCGCTCACCGGTGAGCAGCATAGGCGCGAAGCGCATATGCTGCGCTACCAGCCAGGTAACCAGATGTACGAAGCTGTTGTTGTAGCCAAGGCGCGTTAAAATAGATTGAGTCATGATTGCGCTTTTAGCTTCATGCCCCAGGTCGGAAGGCTGCCCTTCTTTGTTCAGCTTGCGGATTTCAGGCAAGCCCTTGCCTAAATCGTGCAGCACTAATGCCCAACGGATGGCTAAATCGTGCGGGCTGTTGTCAATCGCCAGCAGTGTGTGCTCCCAGGTGTCATATAAATGGAAGCGCGGATTTTGGTGCAGTCCTAAAAGGTGCAGCGCTTCCGGAAGAATGGGAATGACAGTATCGTTGCCGTTTTCGCGGGCATGACAGTTTGCACCTAAAAGGCCTGTTGCCATCATCAGCATCAGGCCTTTGCCTGCATATTCAGATGTAATGAGCTTTTCAAGCTCCTTGCGTACACGCTCCAACGAAAGGCCGGCGCAGCGTTCAACCGGAAAGCTGTAGCCATGCGGCAGGTAGTAGGGCGTGTTCGGCGCACCGCAGGCAGGTAGTGCTTCGCAGCCTGCCTGCTCGTACGTAAAGCCAAGCTGTGCCACAAAGCGGCAGGCACGCAGCATACGCAGCGCATCCTCATGAAAGCGTTGATTAGCGTCACCTACAGTGCGTAAAATCTTCTGCTGTAAATCCTGCTGACCGCCAAAGTAGTCATACAATGTGCCGTTCAGTGATAGCGCCATAGCGTTGACAGTAAAATCACGGCGGCTCAAATCCTCGCGCAGACTGCTGCAAAACCAGGTTGCGGCAGGGCGATGCATATCTTCGTCGTTATAGCGTTCGCCGCGAAAGGTTGTTACTTCGGTAGCAACACCGTTGATAACGATGACTACGCAGCCGAAATTGTGACCTAATTGGTCAACAGTTTTCCAATCTTGTTGCTTGCAAACTGCCAAAACCTGCTCAGGCAGAGCATTGGTAGTGATATCGTAATCATCCGGTGACTTGCCCAAAAGCAGGTCGCGCACGGCACCGCCGACAAGATATGCTTCATAGCCGGCAGCGTTTAAAGCAGACAGTATTTTTTTTGTATAACTGGGAAAAAATAAATCAGGCATTTTAAAAATCTCCTGCCAGGCTTAGTATTCTATACCGTCATCCTTGAGCCGGTATTCTACATTAATACCAAAATACTCCCAAAGAATCTCCTTAAGCTCGGCACCGGTGTTAATTTTATAGCGGTACTTTACGCGACCGCCAAGGTAAAATTTTAAATAGTTGCTGCGGATGGTAATATTGCAGTCCTCGCGGAAAATAGACAGCTTCTTGCTTTTGATAAACGGTGAGTCGGGATGGGCATCGCACCAGAAGCTGGCGGTAATAAAATCCTTGTCTATCTGAGGCTCTTCTGTGAAGCCAAAGAGGCGCTTCCAGATTTTGCCGCGTTCCTTCTGCCAAAGCAGCCAACCCCAAAATTCACTGCGGGTAAACTTGTATTGGCTGATGCCGTCGCTCTGAATCAGACCTTCAACAATTTCCAGCGGTACACGCGGACTTTCGCTGTTCACGCCGACGTCGGTCAGATAACGCTTCTCGCCTAAAGCTACACACATTACGCGGTGGCGGCGCAGCTGATAGGTTTCCATTTTATCGATAAAGCGGGCGGAATAGCTGGTTACATCGAAGCCCAGGGACTCCAAAAGCCAGTTGTAAAGTCCGTTCAGCTCAAAGCAGATGCCGCCGCGGTTGTGCATAATAACCTTATTGAACATATCATGGCGTTTGAGCGAGGTGATTTTGCCGTTAAGACAGTCAAAATTTTCATAGGGAATATATTTGAGGTGCGCGTCCTGCAATTTGGTCAGGGTTGCTAAATTAACAGCCGGCTCAAAGTCGTTGAGCTGCAGCTTGCGCAGGTATTGTTCTATTTGCAGCTTTTTCATCGCCCGTCCGTTGATATCTGCATAATTTGGCAAAGCAATCATCTCCATAATGTAATTTTCATAGCATTGGTATAGGCATGAAAATTGTCTAATCTTCTCTCAATTATTTATTGTATCATTTATTTTGCAGGAAATAAACTATTTTACATTAAAGAGTTGGAATAGCATAGCCTATATCTGCACAGCAGTGATAATAAAAAGACTATTCCTATGTGGAATAATTTTGATGTCAAACAAGAATAAATTAAACAAAACTACTGTTTTACAAAGTAATTCCTAAGTGTTATTATATAAATGGCGATTCTGTTATATTTAATATTCCCTTTGTTACACTCTCAAATACACTCTCAAATAAATTTTTTGGAGGTTTCCGATGGCTCTGTTATCCTTGGTTTTTTTACTGCTGGCGATAATGCTTGGTTTTATCCGTAAAATGAATACGGGTCTTTTGTGCATAGCTTTTGCCTTGCTTTTGGGACGTATGGCAGGCATCAGTGATGCGGAAATTATTAAAGGCTTCAATGCTTCTTTGTTTTTGATGCTTTTTGGTGTAACATATTTGTTCAGTCTGGCACAGATTAACGGCAGTCTTGATTTGTTGGCGCAGAAGGTAATTTCCTTGGCAGGTAAGCGTGTTTATCTTATACCTGTCATTATCTATGTGTTCTCGATTATTCTTGCCGCGCTTGGCCCCGGCTCTGTGCCGACTATGGCGATAATGATGGCTTTCTCTATGTCCTTGGCAGCGGAAATGAAAATCAGTCCCGTGCTACTTTCAACCTTAACTGTTTTGGGTTCTTGTGCCGGCGGTTTGTCACCGCTTGCTGCTACCGGCATTATCGGTGCAAATCTGTGTGCAGAGTTTGGCCTGACAGGTATTGAAAATGATTTTCTTATGAATGGCATTCTTTCCTTTACTATTTATGCTGTTATTGTCTACATTTTATTGGGTGGTTATAAGCTGCGTTCTGCTGCTGTGGGGCAGAAAAAAGAAGTTCCCTGCTTTAACAAAAAGCAGCTGACGACTATTGCCGGTATTGTAGTGATGGTGCTTATGGTTATGCTTTTGCGAATTAACGTAGGACTGGTCAGCTTTGCTGTTGCAGCCGTATTATCCTTTTTGCGTGTTTCAGATGAGACGAAGGCGATTAAACATATTCCTTGGAATACGCTGCTGTTGATTACCGGTGTGGGTGTTTTGATGCAGCTGATTATAGATCTCGGCGGTATTAAGGTGCTTTCTGATATACTTGTTTCTCTGATGAGCGCTAAAAGTGCTGCAGCTGTTATGGGCCTTACCTCCGGCATTATGAGCTGGTTCAGCTCAAGCAGCGGTGTTGTTATGCCTACGCTGCTGCCGACAGTACCGCATGTTGCTCAGCAGCTTGGCGGTGTGAATGAGGTGGAGCTGGCCTCCTCGATTACAACCATTTCGCATGTCGCTGCCATCAGCCCGCTTTCTACAGGTGGTGCGTTGGCGCTGGCAGCATATGCTTCGGCCGCTAATGCTAATCAGAAGCAGCAGCAGAATCTGTTTATGAAAATGTTCGGCGTTTCTGCGCTGGGCGTTTCCGTGTTGTGTGTTTTCTCTTATTTCGGCATGTTCCATTGGCTACTGTGAGGTAAAAATTTTATAATAATCTTTTGGTCTTCGTGCATATTTAGATATGTGCGAAGACTTTTTTGTTGCAGCGTGCATTTCTTTACATACGTAATATTACGTAGTATAATGAATTAAAGAAGGTTGCGTTTATGCCACTAACCCCTAAAGAAATGATCAGATTGCTTTTGCAAAATGGTTTTGTTTATGTGAAGAGCAATAATGGTTCTCATCAAAAATATTTTAATCCACAGCGGAATATAACTGTTGCTGTACCTTTGCATACTAAAGAATTAAAGAAAGGCTTAGAACAGGCTATTTTAAAGCAGGCTGGATTAAAACGATAAGGAGAAGAAAGGAGCGCATTATGTCTAAAAAATATTTTTATCCGGTAATTTTTGAACCTGAAGAAGTAGGCGTATCTGTTTATGTTCCGGATATTCCCGGCTGCAATACCCAAGGAGATTCTTTGGAAGAAGCTTTGGAGATGGTGCAGGAAGTGATTGGCTTGATGCTGGAAGGTAAAAAACCGGAAGAATATCCTCAGGCATCAAAACCCAATGAAATTAAACTGGATGGCAGTCAGTTTGTGATGATGGTTGCTTTTGATAAGCTGGCGTATGACAAAAAATATAATGCGAAGGCTGTAAAGAAGACGCTCTCGATTCCTGCATGGCTTAATAATCTGGCAATAGATAACGATATCAATTTTTCTAATCTTTTGCAGCGTGCCTTGATTAATGAATTGGGATTAAATGCACGTTAATTTATAGAAGCACAAAAAGCCGCCGGATTGGAGAAAAATCTCCTGAGCCGGCGGCTTTTTTTGTGCCTTACGGCACCATGATAAATTCTACGATAAACACTACTGCGCAGCAGCAGCAAGCCACATGAAAAAGGCTCATGCCGCGCCAGGCGGTGGCAACGCCGACGCCGAGGGCAAGAGCACCTGCAGCAGGTGTTTGTGTTTCCTGCAGGATAGCAGGAAAGGTCATTACTGCGAGCGTCGTGTATGGGACATAATATAAAAACGAACGGATGAAGGGATTTTTGATTTCCTTACGGATGAATGTGAGGGGAAGCACGCGGATAGCATAGGTAACAAGTGCCATGACTGCAATATAAATGTAAATATTGTGTTCCATCTGCTAAGCCTCCTTATAAATGTAAATATTGTGTTCCATCTGCTAAGCCTCCTTTTGCTGGGACTGTACCGGCCTGAGATAAGCTGCAGCTGCTGCGATGACTACAGTGAGGATAATGGTACGCGTACCGCCGGTAAGATATGCCAACGGCTGCATATATGTTGCTGCAAAGCTGGCGATGAAGCTTGTGATTACAACAGTGAGAATGATACGGCTTTCGCGCGCCGGAGGCATGATAATAGCTAGGAACATGCCGAACAGTGCTACACTCAGTGCGCTGACAATGCGTTCTGGCAGTGCCGCACCGGCGACAATGCCGCAGGCTGTGCCAATCGACCAGCCCGGAATTGCTACTGCCATGCCCCCATAGTAATAGTATGGATTCAAAACCCCCGGACGGGAGATAGCGATACCGAAAAGCTCATCCGTTACAGCGAAGGCCATAGCCAGACGATGTATAAAGCCTTGTGCACTGCTGAGCCTTTGGCTAAGAGCGCAGCTCATCAGCATGTAGCGTGCATTGGCGATAAGTGTTACAAGTGCTATTTCGGTATAGCTGGCGTTTTGACCTATGAGGGTAATGGCGGCGAATTCACCGGCTGAAGTGTTGTTGAGCAGGCTTGTCAGAAAGCCTTGGAATACAGAAAGCCCGGATGTGCGGCAAATAATTCCCAGAGAAAAGGCTACGGCAAAATACCCCAATCCTATGGGGATACCATCGTGCAAGCCTTGGCGGAAGGCCGCAGCATCCCTTGAAGCATTATTAGTATACACGGAATCAATATTCTTGGTTGAAATTTGCATCATAATACACCACAACGATCATAAGAAAATCCAAAAAACAAAAAAATCAAAATATAATAATGCTAAGTGTTGGAAATTTTACCCGTAAGCCCCAAACGGAAAGCTTACGGGTAGAAAGGCTTTGGTTAACGCTGAGGGGATGGCGTTATACCGGGAATGGTTATTTAAGCAGTTCCTGTGCAACAAGATGTCCTATTTCAGAGGTAGAAACCTTCTTCAGACCTTCTGCATAAAGGTCAGGCGTGCGGTAGCCTTGCTCCATAACTGCGTCAACAGCTGCTTCCATAGCGTCTGCTGCTTCGTTTTGGTTCAGGGAGTAACGCAACATCATAGCAACACTGAGAATGGTTGCCAGCGGGTTAGCAATGCCTTGGCCGGCAATATCAGGCGCACTGCCGTGGATAGGCTCGTACATACCGGTGCCGTCGCCGAGGCTGGCGCTCGGAAGCAGGCCGATGCTGCCTGCGATTGTGCTGGCTTCATCACTGAGGATATCGCCAAAGATATTATTAGTCAAAATAACGTCGAACTGCTTCGGATTCAGTACTAACTGCATAGCGCAGTTGTCAACATAGAAGTTGTTCAGCTCGACTTCAGGATAATCCTTAGCCTGCATTTCGGCAACAATTTTACGCCACATACGGCTGGAGCCCAATACGTTGGCTTTATCAACACTGGTTACTTTACCGCGGCGTTTTTTGGCAGCTTCAAAAGCAAAACGGGCAATGCGTTCTACCTCCGGACGGGTATATAGCTCAACGTCGCTTGCTTCCTCAACGCCGTCAGCGTTGAGGTGCGCTTCGTTGTGCTCACCGAAGTAGATGCCGCCGGTAAGCTCACGTACGATTAAAAGATCGGCACCTTCGGCACGTTCCGTTTTCAGCGGAGAAAGATGCGCGGTGAATTTGGAAACGGTCATCGGGCGCAAGTTGCAGTACAGGCCCAAAGCTTTGCGGATACCAAGCAGGCCTTTTTCCGGGCGGATGTCCGGGGCAACATTATCCCATTTCGGTCCGCCGACAGCACCGAGCAGCACAGCGTCAGCAGCCTTAGCGCTGGCGATGGTTGCTTCCGGCAGGGGAACGCCGGTTGCGTCGATTGCGCAGCCGCCGATGAGCTGCTTGTCATATTCAATTTCAAAGCCGTATTTTTTGGCAGCAGCGTCGAGAACCTCTACAGCTGCATCAACTATTTCTACACCAATGCCGTCACCGGGCAGTAAGCAAATCTTCATTATTTGTTTTCTCCTTTAATATAATTAATCAGGCCGCCACAGTCTGCGATATGCTGGATAAATTCCGGCAGCGGTTTTGTTTTGATCGTAATATTTTTATTGAGGATTTTGATTTCACCCTTGTTGACATCAACGTCAATTTCATCGCCGGGTTCAATCTTTTCAACGTCGGCGCCTATTTCCAGCACCGGCAGGCCGATGTTAATCGCATTGCGATAGAAGATGCGGGCAAAGCTGTCTGCTACGATGCATTTGATACCCTTAACCTTTAATACTACCGGGGCATGCTCGCGGGAAGAACCGCAGCCGAAGTTTTTGCCGGCAACGATGTAATCTCCGGGCTGTACGTTGGCGGCGAAGTTAATTTCCAGGTTTTCTTTCGCATCCTCCATAGCGTGTTCTGCTAATTCTTTGAAATCGGCAATGTTCAGATATCTTGCCGGGATAATAACGTCTGTATCGATGTGGTCGCCGTAAAGCCAAACTTTGCTCATTTTACTACCTCCTCAGGGCTGGTGATATAACCGGTAATGGCACTGGCTGCAGCGGTATAGGGGCTTGCCAGATAAACTTCGCTGTCGACATGACCCATGCGGCCGCGGAAGTTACGGTTGGTGGTGGAAACAGCTCGTTCGCCTGCTGCGAGGATGCCCATGTAACCGCCAAGGCAGGGACCGCAGGTCGGAGTGGAAACGGCAGCGCCGGCATCAATAAAGGTATCAATATAACCGCGGTGCATAGCCTCCTGATAAATCTGTTGGGTTGCCGGGATGATAATCATACGCACATGGTCGCAAACCTTGTGGCCTTTGAGAATTTCGGCAGCCTGTTCAAGATCCTCCAGACGGCCGTTGGTACAGGAACCGATGACAACCTGGTCGATTTTGATTGCATGACCTTCCTTAGCAGGATGAGTGTTTTCCGGCAGATGCGGATAAGCAACAACAGGAACGAGTTCGTCTAGCTTAATATCGAGTACGCGGGCATATTCAGCATCTTCGTCCGCAGTAACTGCTTCCCATTCACGGGTTACGCCGCGTTCCTTTAAGAATTCGATGGTCTTTTCATCAACGGGGAAAATGCCGTTTTTGCCGCCGGCCTCAATAGCCATGTTGCAGATAGTCAGACGGTCGGCCATCGAAAGCTCGCTGACGCCTTCGCCGGTGAATTCCAAAGATTGGTAACGGGCGCCGTCAACGCCAATCATACCGATGATGGTCAGGATGATGTCCTTGCCTTTAACGTATTTCGGCAGTTTGCCGGTCATGTTAACCTTGATAGCCTGTGGAACCTTGAACCAGGAGGTACCGCTGGCCATAGCGCAGCCGATATCAGTCTGGCCCATACCGGTGCTCAGAGCATTGAGTGCACCGTAGGTACAAGTGTGGGAATCGGCGCCGATGATGATTTCGCCGGGAGCAACAAGGCCTTTATCCGGCAGCAGTGCATGCTCGATACCCATCTGGCCTACTTCAAAGTAGTTTTTGATTTCGTGCTTGCGGGCGAAGTCACGCATACGCTTGCACATGGTTGCGGATTTGATATCCTTGCAGGGGGAGAAATGGTCCGGAACCAGAGCAATTTTGTTTTTATCAAATACTGGTTTACCGATTTTTTCAAATTCGTTGATAGCCGGAGGACCGGTGATATCATTAGCTAATACTAAATCTACTTGAGAAACAAGCAGGTCGCCGGCACTTACGCTGTCGCGGTGAGCGTGCTTGGCTAAGATTTTTTGCGTCATTGTCATTCCCATAAGATAGTCCTTCTTTCTTTAGGGGCTGCCTATAAGGGGCCATCTGCTTCAGAAGCGCTTCTAGGAGTACTAGTATGTACGCCGTCGTCGCGCTTCTTCGCATCTGACGCTCCTCTAGACAGCCTGTAAATTTTTTAAGTTAGAAAGAGTGTACTATGAAATAAAATAGCCCCTATCTGCGCTTGCAGATAGGGGCGAAGTTTTTTCGCGGTACCACCCTAAGTTGTACTTAATTTTCCCGATTAGCGAATCGGCAGCGTAACGTGCTGGAAACGTCTGCTCCTACTTGGTTCAGAGAAGCTGCTCGCGGGTGAGCTTCTTTGCCTGCTTGCTGGCGGCTTGCACCATACGCCGTCTCTCTGGATGCTGGGGCAGGTAAATTTTCCCGTTCATTGCATTTTTGTTTTTGAAATTAAAATATACACATCGCTGTGTTCTTCACATTATCGCAACAATTTCACGGTTTGTCAAGTGTGAAAATAAAAAAATGCCTAGAAAAACATTTGATGTGCAACTGAAATGGAAAAAAGTATTGCTGAAGTGCAAAGGAGTGTAGGGGTAAAAAAATCCTTCTTTCAGAAAATTGCCTTTTGCAGAACTTTTGTCATGTAAATAAATATATATATATATATAATTTGTGATCGTAATAACGTGGTATTATAATTAAAATTACAGTCGTTGTGGTGGTCTTTAACAGAAACACTAACGGAACTGCTAATAGATTTATTGATAAAATGCTTTGAGAGGGGAATTTATTATGAATACTTCGCTGCCCAAAAAACAGGGATTGTATGATCCTTGGTTTGAACACGATGCCTGCGGTGTTGGCGTAGTTGCCAATATTAAGGGCAAGAAGTCTAATAAAATTTTACGACAGGCTTTGGTGGTTTTGCATAACATGGATCATCGCGGCGGTCAGGGAGCAGATATGAACTCCGGTGACAGTGCCGGTGTACTGCTGCAGATTCCGCATAACTTTTTTGTCAAGGAATGCGCGAAGCAGTACTCAGCGAAAAGCCGCAGCTTTTATATAACTACTTTAAACAGCTCTTTGTGCAGGTAACAAATCAGCCGATTGATCCCATTCATGAGGAGGTTTTCGCGGATACAACCAGCGGTATCGGTCCGGAACTGAATCTGATTAACTCGTAGCCGGAAAGCTGCCGCCAGATTTCTGCCGAATCTCCGGTATTAAGCAATATTGAGCTTGCTAAGCTGAAGAATATTCCTGATTTCGAGGCAGCAACCATTCCTATGCTTTACAAGGTTGCTGATGGCGGCGCCGGCTTAAAGCAGGCGTTGGATGCAATCTTTGCTGCTGCAGACAAAAACATTGCGGAAGGCAAGTGCATTTTAATCTTATCCGACCGCGGCATTACTAAAGATATGGCAGCGGTTCCGGCCTTGCTGGCAGGTGCAGGCATGCATCATCATCTGATTAAAAACGGTACACGTCTGCGCGCTTCTATTATCATAGAATCTGCTGAGCCGCGCGAGGTGCACCATATGGCGTTGCTTTTAGGCTATGGCGTTAGTGGTATTAATCCGTATCTTGCTTTTGAAAGCCTGGAGCATATGTGTGCTGACGGAATGCTGGATATCAGCTTTGAAAAGGCTGCTGAAAATTATATCAGCGCCTGCACTCACGGCATTGCTAAAATCCTGTCGAAGATGGGTATTTCTACTGTACAGTCTTATCGTGGCGCTCAGATTTTTGAAGCTATCGGTATCAGCAGTGCCGTTATTGAAGAATATTTCACCGGAACTCCGTCGCGTCTTGAAGGCATCGGCCTGGATGAGATTGCCAAAGAGGTTGCTATGCGTCATGAGCCTGCCTTTGCTGAGCAAAACATTGATCCTTTCAGCTATGAATCAGGTTCTCATTATCAATGGCGTAACGGCGGCGAGCAGCATATGCTTAATCCGGAAACGATTGTTAAGCTGCAGCAGGCCTGCAAGACCGGTGATTATAAGCTCTTTAAGGCGTTCAGCAAGCAGCTGCGCGGCAGTGCCTTTGCCAACCAGAATCTTCGCAGTATGCTGACCTTTACGCCGTAGCGTCTGCCGGTGAATATTGATGAGGTAGAATCTGTAGAAAGCATTTGTCATCGCTTTAAGACAGGTGCTATGAGCTACGGCTCTTTAAGTCAGGAAGCACATGAATGTCTGGCGATTGCCATGAACCGTATAGGCGGCAAGAGCAATACCGGCGAAGGCGGCGAGAATCCCAACCGTTTTGCACCGCTGCCTAATGGTGATAGCAAGCGCAGTGCAATTAAGCAGGTTGCCAGCGGACGTTTTGGCGTAACCAGCAATTACCTTGTCAATGCGGACGAAATTCAGATTAAAATTGCACAGGGTGTTAAGCCGGGTGAAGGTGGACAGCTTCCGGGCGGTAAGGTTTATCCGTGGATTGCCGAATGCCGCGGTACGACGGCAGGGATTGGTTTGATTTCTCCTCCGCCTCATCATGATATCTATTTTATTGAAGATTTGGCTGAGCTGATTCACGACCTGAAGAATGCTAATCCCCGTGCCCGCATCAGCGTTAAGCTGGTAAGTGAGGTTGGTGTCGGTACAATTGCTGCCGGCGTAGTTAAGGCCTGCGCCGATGTTGTACTTATCAGCGGTACTGCCGGTGAACGCTTCTGCATCCGTAATAGCGGCGTGAACGCTGTTGTTGAGGGTGTTGGTGACTATGGCTGTGAATATATGACCGGTGGTACGGTAGTTATTTTGGGACGTACAGGACGCAATTTTGCTGCCGGCATGAGCGGTGGTACAGCCTATGTTTTGGATATGCAGGGAGATTTTGCAACCTACTGCAATAAGGAAATAGTGCTGTTGGAAAAGCTGGAGGAAATCGGCGACAGCCTGACGGTAAAGAAAATGTTGCTGCAGCATGCAGAGCATACCGGCAGTAAGCTGGCTTTAGAGATATTGGATAACTGGGATGAATATCAGGATAAATTTGTCAAGGTTATTCCTAAAGAATATAAGATTGTTACGCAGAAGCTTAATGAGTATCTGCAGCAGGGAATGAGCGCTGATGCTGCCACCCTGAAGGTATTTGAGGAGGTGAAGTCATAATGGGTAAGCCTACCGGATTTATGGATTACAAGCGTGTGGAGCTTGCTTTGCGTGCCCCCGAAGAAAGAATTAAGGATTGGCAGGAGATTAAGACGAGCAGCCTGCCGCATAAGGAAGCACTGTGCTGCCAGGCAGCGCGCTGTATGGATTGCGGCGGTCCCTTTTGCCATAGCGGTGTAATGATTAACCGCATGGTTTCAGGCTGTCCGCTGCACAATCTGATGCCGGAATTTAATGATCTTGTTTACCACGGGATGGATGATTATGCCTATGCCCGTCTGAATAAAACCAATAATTTCCCGGAATTTACATCTCATGTCTGCCCGGCTCCCTGCGAGGGTGTCTGCACAGCTGGTGCTCCTGTCTATGGGCTTTGTGGGCAGCGAAGAGCGACTGTTTGAGGAATTCAAGTTGGCGAAGGCACCTAACGGCAGCATAGCGGCTGATGACAGCAGCTATGCGACCAGCGTACCCGGTGTTTTCGCAGCCGGTGACGCGCGTCGCGGACAGAGTCTGGTAGTGTGGGCTATTGCCGAAGGGCGTGGTGCCGCACATGCGGTTGATAAATTTTTGCGTAAGTAAGCTATAAGATTCTCCTTTCCTTTTATAAACGTGCTTGCAGCTTTTGTGTATATAAAAAATAGCTGCAGGCACATTTTTTATTAGCTGTAGCCTTGAAATAGGTAACGGCTACAGCAATGCACCATCTGCGTCATATAAATCAGAAGTGAAATCTTCGCAAACTCAAAGCTTTTCTGCGGATTTGCTTTTTCCCACGTTGCACTTTCCCTGCAAGATAAGCTATAATATAGATAAATATACCTAGCAACAGCTAAATTTAAGATACAGGAGAAAACAAAATGTTTATTGACAGAGCGAGAATTTATGTAGAAGCAGGCGATGGCGGCGACGGCATGAGCAGCTTCCGCAGAGAAAAATTTGTAGAAAAGGGTGGCCCGAACGGCGGTAACGGCGGTCGCGGCGGTGACGTTGTCCTGATTGCGGACAAAAATCTCAATACCCTGATTGACTTCCGTTACAAGAGAAAATATGTTGCTAAGCGCGGCGGTCAGGGTGGTACTAAAAACTGCACCGGTGTACGCGCCGATACTGTTTTCGTGAAGGTTCCGATGGGTACTTTGGTACGTGATGATGCAACCGGCGCCGTTATGGCAGACCTTGTTGAGGACGGCCAGACCTATACGGCTGCTAAAGGCGGCCGCGGCGGCAAGGGCAATGCCTGCTATGTTACCAGCACCAACCGTGCACCGACCTTTGCCGAAAAGGGCGAACCCGGTGAAACCCGTTGGCTGAAGCTGGAGCTGAAGCTGCTGGCCGACGTTGGCCTTGTAGGCTATCCCAGCGTAGGCAAGTCCAGCATTATCGCACAGGTGAGCGCTGCCCGCCCCGAAATTGCTGCCTACCATTTTACAACGCTGTCCCCGGTTTTGGGCGTGGTACGTCTGGATGAGGAGCGCAGCTTTGTACTGGCGGATATCCCCGGTTTGATTGAAGGTGCGCATGAGGGTGTAGGCCTTGGCCATGACTTCCTGCGTCATGTAGAGCGTACTAAGGTACTGCTGCATATTGTTGACGTTGCTGGCGTTGACGGACGTGATCCGATTGAGGACTTTGACAAAATCAATACAGAGCTGGCAGAATACAGCGAGCGTCTGGCACGCCGCAAGCAATTGGTTGTTGCCAATAAAATGGACCTGCCGGAAGCTCAGGAAAACTTTGAGCGCTTAAAGGAATACGTTGAAGCCAAAGGCTACGAAATCTGCAAGGCAAGTGCTGCTACCGGCGAAGGTCTGCGTGAGCTGATGTTTAAGGCTTACGACATGCTGCTGCAGTATGTTCCTGAGGAGGATAAAGAAGACCTGGCACGCTTCGACGAGATTGATCCGGACAGCTATGAAATTGTTGTCGGCAACGATACCGACTGGGAGGTTCGCGGCAAGAATATCGAGCGTCTTGTTGCCATGACTAACTTTGATAATGACGAGGCACTTTACCGCTTCCAGCTGATTTGGAAACGCCTTGGCATTGATGAGGCGCTGAAGGAGAGAGGCGTACAGGAAGGTCAGAGTGTGCGTATTAGGGATATGGTTTTCGACTACAAAGAGTAGTGAGTACGCATATAATGCACCGTCGAGCGTCATGAAAATTCCTCGACGTATAAGGACGCAGATAATGCACCATCTGCGTCATGAAGCCTCCTAGACGTACAATGCAGTACGTCGTCGTCGGCTTCATTTAGCATCTGATACATTCTATGCGTCCTTAGGGAGTATGCCGTTGTAAACTGTATTTAGTAACTGATACATCCTATGTGTCCTTGGAGAAAGCTATGTATTGCGGATAACGCAAAAAATAAAAACTAGAACTGCAGGTGAGGGGAAATGTTGAATAATGAAGCAAGCCGTGAGGCTTTAAAAAAGGCTAAGCGTATTGTTATTAAGGTTGGTACGAGTACGATTACCTATGCCAATGGCAAGCGCAATTTTAGTCAGATTGACCGTCTGGCGCGCGAAATCAGCGATTTGCAGAATCAGGGCAAGGAAATGATTCTGGTTACCAGCGGTGCCGTGGCTGTGGGCGTGGACCGTATGGGTTTGCCCGGAAAACCCAAAACTATTCCCGGCAAGCAGGCCGCTGCTGCCGTAGGTCAGGGCGTTCTGATGCACACCTACGAAAAATTCTTTGCCGATTACGGTCAGATTGTGGCGCAGGTGCTGATTACCAAAACAGAGGCCATTGACCGCCATCGTTATACAAATACGCGTAATACCTTTATGGAGCTGATGCGTCAGCGTGTTATCCCTATCGTCAACGAAAATGACGTTGTGGCGCTCGACGAGCTGAAAATCGGCGATAACGATAATATGTCTGCTCTTGTTGCAGGCATTGTGGATGCTGACCTTGTTATCATTCTTTCGGATGTGGACGGCCTGTATACCGCTAATCCGCAAACGCATCCGGACGCTGTTATTGTGCCCGAAGTTGCGGAAATTACTCCAGAGATTGAGGCAAGTGCCGGCGGTGTCGGCTCTGCCCGCGGTACCGGCGGTATGGCGACTAAAATTCAGGCTGCCAAGGCTGCGACAAGCAGCGGCATTCATCTGGTAATTGCCAGCGGTACCGAAAAGAATGCCATTACCCGTGTACTGCAGGGTGAAGAACTGGGAACCTTGTTCGTGAGCCGTGAAAACCGTCTGCAGTTCCGCAAGCGCTGGCTGGCCTTTGGTGCCAAAATCGCCGGCAGTATTGTTGTGGATGATGGTTGCGCCAAGGCTATTCGCAAGGCCGGCGGCTGCAGTATTCTGCCGGCAGGCGTGTTTGCCGTGCAGGGTGAATTTTTGCCGGGCAGTACGGTGAGCGTTATCGATAAGGATGCGCACGAGTTGGCGCGTGGTTTAGTGCATTATTCTTCTGCCGAGCTGGAGCAGATTAAGGGCTGCAATTCCGGCGAGATTGCAAATATTCTGGGACATAAAAATTTTGATGAGGTTATCCACCGCGATGACCTGGTTATTTTATAAGGCAGGGTGAAGATTATGGCAACGTATGAATTGGTGAAGGCTAAGGCGCAGGCTGCAAAGCAGGCTGCAGCAAAGCTTGCCGTTACTTCTACCGCAGTTAAGAATGCGGCACTTTTGGCGATGGCTGCTGCGCTGGAGGCACAACAGTCTGAAATTTTGGCTGCGAATGAGCGTGATATGACTGCTGCTGCAGCCAAGGGCATGAAAAGCTCAATGCTGGACCGTCTGAAGCTGACTGCCGAGCGCATCAGCGGTATGGCTGACGGCCTGCGTCAGGTAGCAGGCCTGGCTGACCCTGTGGGGAATGTTATTGACGGCAAAACTCTGCCTAACGGTCTGCATATTACCAAAATTCGCGTTCCCCTGGGCGTTATCGGTATTATTTACGAGGCACGTCCCAACGTTACGGCGGATGCCGCAGGCCTGTGCCTGAAGTCCGGCAATGCTGTTATCCTTAAGGGCGGCAGTGAGGCGATGGAGTCCAATAAAACTGTTGCTGCGATTTTGGCGCAGGCTGCGGAGGGTGCAGGCATTCCTGCGGACTCTATTCAGTTTATTGATACCAGTGACAGACAGGCTGTGCAGGATTTAATCCATATGAACGGCTTGGTGGACGTGGTTATTCCTCGCGGCGGTGCCGGCCTGATTCAGGCGGTAGTGCGTAATGCCAGCGTGCCGGTTATCGAAACAGGTGCGGGCGTATGCCATACCTATGTTGACAAGGATGCCGACGTGGAGATGGCTATGAAGATTGCCTTCAATGCCAAGGTGCAGCGTCCTTCCGTATGCAATGCAATGGAAACATTGCTGGTGCATAAGGATATTGCGGATAAATTCCTGCCGATGATGCTGATGATGTATAATTCCTCCGCCGTAGAAATATGCGGTGACGAGGCTGTGCAGGAGTACAGCGGTCAGGTGCATCCGGTAACTGAAGAAGACTGGTCTACGGAATACGGCGATTTGCGTCTTTCCGTCAAGATTGTGGACAGCATTGAGGAGGCTATGGCACATATTGCCAAATACGGCACCGGTCACAGCGAATGTATTGTTACGAATAATTATCAGGCGGCACAGCTTTTCCAATATACCGTGGATGCTGCTGCTGTTTACGTCAATGCTTCTACCCGTTTTACCGACGGCAACGAATTCGGCTTCGGTGCGGAAATCGGCATCAGCACACAAAAGCTGCATGCCCGCGGACCTATGGCGCTGCCGGAGCTTACGAGTACGAAGTATCTGATTAACGGTAACGGTCAGGTGCGCAAATAAGCTCATATGTAACGGTGTTGCTGAATGGTTAGCAATGAAAAACCTCAGGGATGACAGATGTTACTTAAGGCTGACGTAATATCAGATGCTATATTTTAATAAAGCATAATACTTACTGAAACCCGCTTCAATGGCGTAAGCCGGCGAAGCGGTGTTTTGCTTTTGCAGGAAAGCTGTCTGATGCAGGTAAAATTCACATTTTTGCACCGATTTTTATTGCCTGAGGTATATGCTTTAAGTGTAAAATTTGATATAATTAATTGGATAAGATTGCTTTGTTGCTACTGCATAATTTAGAAAGCTGGAGGGAACTCTTTTGGAAGAATTGTATCGTGAAGAATCTGGAACAAGTACGCAAAGAAAAATCTTTGCAGTGATTGCCTTGCTGATGATTGCGAGCCTTTATTGGCATGAATGGACCTGGCTGCAGGAACATAGACGCTTTGATATGCTGGGCTGGGGTATGGATACAGTGCTTTTGGCTCTGTGGATTTGGCGTGTAGCCTTTGGCTATACTCTGATACTCTATAAGGATATGAAGCTTGAGGTAATCAGCCACGGCTTAGGCTTTATTAAACGCAGTTATGTTGTTGACCTGACCCGTACAGAAAGCTTTACCGATAAATATGTAAAGAGCTTTTTCCGTAAAACAGCGATTAAGCATTACATCCATCGCTATAATTCACTTGATGAAAATCCGCAGCGCTTGCTGGTATTTACCGAAGGCAAGAAAAATAAGCTGGCGGGTTTGCTGTTTAAATCCAGTGATGAGTTTGTCCGTGTACTGCGTAAGGAAATGCCGGATAAATTCATTCAGCTTTAATTGATGATTGTTTTGGTATAGGAGGCTTTGACAGATGGAAACAATAGCTAACGTAGAACCGGTGGTAGTCTGCGCCCGCGTTATGCAAATATTTTTTGGTTCTTTTATTTACATTTATCTGATTGCCAAGCTGGTTGGCCCCGATAACAAATTGGCTTGGTTCAGAAAACGTAAAAAATATACCTTCTTTAACCGCCGTGGTATTTTCGGTGAGGATATTAACTTCGGTTATCCTGTATGCTGGCAAGGCGTTCTTGTTTTCCTGGCAATTTACGGCGTAGTTTTCGGCGTCGGTTACTGGTATATTTTCGTACATGCATATTAAGCTAAAAGTTTTATAAGAGGAAGGATTTGCTTCAATGGCAGAAATTAGAGGTATTGTTGTTAAAAAGCAGGGCGAGCGCGCTGAGGTAAAGGTTGATAAAGCTGAAAGCGAACTGACAGGCCTGCCTAAATACATAGATTGCTGGAACCCGGTAGGTGCTAAGGCCGGCGATGTAGTAGGTGCGGAATACCGCGATTTTGACCAACGCAAGGCTAAGCTGGTTATTTACGGTCTGCCGGTAGCAGGCATTCTTGCAGGTGTTGCCTGCGGACACAGTATGGCTACGTTCTTTCATATGGATGAATTGCCGTTTATTGCCGTCTGTATTGTTTTGTGGCTTTTGGTAACCGTAAACTATGCACGTATTTTTAAACGTGATGCGGTACGCGAAGGCAAGCAGGCTGTTATTTTTGAAATCCAGCAGCCGAAGATTGTTATTGATATGGGTCAAAAGGAATAGGCTGAAGCATGAAGGTTATTTTGGCATCAGCCTCTCCGCGCAGACAGGCGCTGCTGCAACAAATAGGTATTACTCCGTTGGTTTGTCCGGCGGATTTTGCCGAAGGCAGCGGAACTGCCAGCCAGGCGCAGGAGGTTGCTTTGTATAATGCAGCCGGCAAATGCGCCGCTGTAGCAGCAAAGATGGGAGATGAGCTTCCTGTAATTGCTGCAGATACAATCGTAGTAATTGATAATGTTATTTTGGGCAAGCCGCAGGATGCAGCAGCTGCCAAGGCTATGCTGCAGTGCTTGTCCGGACGTACACATCAGGTTATAACAGGCGTTGCTGTGCGCTATAAGGGACAGCAGCTGTCCAAGGTGTGCGTTACTGATGTAAGCTTTCGTCAGCTGACTGCTGAAGAAATAGATGCTTATATTGCTACAGGCGAGCCTATGGATAAGGCAGGAGCCTATGGCATTCAGGGCAGAGGTGCTGTCCTGGTGGAAAAAATCAATGGCTGCTATAACAATGTTGTAGGTCTGCCGTTGTCATTGTTGTACTTAATGATGCAAAGATTGGGAGTATGAGGAGCTATGAAGAGTGACTAATCCTGCAGTAAGCAGGACCTGCGATTTTTGCAGTGATTTTAGTAGTATCGACAAAACAACAAACAAAGAGAGTATTAAAAATCTTCCCTTAGAGGACAGACCACGGGAAAAGCTTTTTCTGCGTGGGGTGGAAGCGCTGACGGATGCGGAGCTGCTGGCAATATTGCTGCGCACAGGCACTGCTCGAAAATCAGCGTTGGAGATTGCTAAGGAGCTCACGGCTGACGGAGGTCTGTACAGGCGTCTGGCGGGAGTGAGGGACTTAAATGAGCTTATGCAAATCAAGGGTATGGGGCAGGCCAAGGCAGCAACAGTTTTGGCAGCTCTGGAAATAGGCAGACGTATTGCGTCGGCCCGCCCTTTGGATAAAATTCGTTTTGGCTGTCCGCAGGATGGTGCGGCATTTTTGATGCCACGCCTGCGTTATGCCACAAAGGAACAATTTTTGGTAATTTTGTTAAACAGTAAGAATAAAGTAATAGGCACAGAGCTGGTATCAGAGGGTTCGCTGACCAACTCGGTGGTGCATCCGCGTGAGGTATTTCTGCCGGCGATTCTGCAGCATGCAGCCTCTATCTGCGTGGCACATAATCATCCTTCTGGTGATCCACAGCCAAGCATTGAGGACAGGCAGCTGACAGCTGTTTTGCTGGCGGCAGGACAAACGTTGGGGATTCCTCTTCTGGACCATCTGATTATCGGGGACGGTGCTTATTACAGCTTTCAGGAAGATGGAGCATTAGAAGTTTAGGAGGATAGTCGGAAATGAAGTTTACTTTCCCTAATATCAGTATTTTTAACAATATGTCGGATGACATGGGTATAGATCTGGGCACTGCAAATACGCTGGTGCATTGCAAGGATAAGGGTATTATTATCCGCGAGCCGTCGGTAGTAGCTGTTGAAAAGGATACTAACGAGGTACTGGCAATCGGTGCGGAGGCCAAGAGAATGATCGGCCGTACTCCCGGTAACATTGTCGCTATCCGTCCGATGAAGGATGGCGTTATTGCCGACTATGAAATTACTCAGTCTATGCTGAAATATTTTATTAAGCAGGCTATGGGCAACCGTACCTTTGTACGTCCGCGCATTCTGGTTGGTGTGCCTTCCGGTGTTACCGAAGTAGAAAAGCGTGCTGTTGTTGATGCTACTATTGAAGCAGGTGCGCGTGAGGCTTACTTGATTGAAGAACCGATGGCGGCAGCAATCGGTGCAGGCCTGCCTGTACAGGAAGCAACCGGCAGCATGGTTGTTGATATCGGCGGCGGCACCTGTGAGGTTGCCGTAATTTCTCTGGGCGGCATTGTTGTCAGCAAGAGCGTACGCTGCGGCGGCGATGCTATCGACAGTGCTATTGTACGTTATATCCGCAAAGCCTTTAATATGTTTATCGGTGAGCGTACAGCAGAAAATATTAAAATTGAAATCGGTACCGCAATGAAGGTTGATGAGCCTGCTGTTATGGAAGTTCGCGGCCGCGACCTGCTCAGCGGTCTGCCTAAGAGTATAGAGGTTAATGCCAACCATGTATGCGAGGCTGTTAACGAGCCTGTAAGCATGATTGTGGACGCTGTTCGTAACACATTGGAGCGTACACCGCCTGAACTGTCCGCTGATATTATGGATCGTGGCATTGTTATGACAGGCGGCAGCTCTATGCTGCGCAATCTGGACAGACTGATTTCTCAGGAAACCGGTATGCCGGTATTCGTGTCCGATGAAGCTTTGAACTGTGTTGCTCTCGGCACCGGTATTGCTGTAGAAAATATTGATATTTACCGCAAAGGCTTTATGACCTCTAAATAAGTAGGAATGCAGCATGAATAAGAAGGTTATGTTGGTAGCTTTGTTCATTCTGGTCCTGTTTTCCATGCTGGCGATGGCCGTAGCAGGCAGAAGCCGTTTTCCTTTGGTCAACAGAGCGGTGGCGGCAGTAGTGCTGCCGGTAGAAAGTATGCTGACCGGGTTAGGCAATGCCGGTGATGGCGTGCGTGGCTATTGGAAAGCACTGACAGTAATGCAGAGCGAAAATGCAAAGCTGAAACAAGAAAATATTGAGCTGCGTAATGCCAATATCCAGATGGCTTCGATGTATGCAGAAAACAGGCAGCTGAGAGGCTTGCTGGAGTATAAGGAGCAGCACAAATCGCAGAAGGTTGTAGCAGCAAAGGTAATTGCCCGCAGCTTTGGCGATTTACGTGACTGCATATATATCGCTGCCGGTAAGGACAGAGGCCTGGCACCTGATATGGCTGTAGTAAACGGCGGCTTGGTAGGCGTGGTTGACGAGGTATATGATGATTATGCTCGTGTACTTTTGCTCACCTCTCCGCGCTGTCGAGTAGGTGCTAGGGTATTGCGCGCTGATTCACGTGCTGTCGGTGTAGCCGGCGGTGTCAGCGGCAAGGATAAGCTGCTGTTGGAGCATATTTACCGCGAAGCAAGCCTGCGTGAGGGCGATATTATCGTTACCAGCGGTTACAGCGGCAGCCATCCTGCGGATATTCTTATCGGTAAGGTTACTGCTACTCATATGGATAGTGTAGGTCTGCTGCAGGAAGCAGATATTGTACCTGCTGCTGATATTGCAGATGTTGAACAGGTATTGGTTATTGTTGGCTTTACGCCGGAAGCGAAAATCGTATTACAGGGAGGACAGGCAAAATGAGGAGACTGGTTTGGCCCGTCCTGTTTCTGTTCTTAATGCTGCTGCAGGGTTCGATGTCTGTGTATTATACGGGCTGGCTTTCCTGTGATTTGCTGCTTTTGGCGGTATATGCTTATGCGATACTGCGCGGCGAAAAAGCTGGTGCGGTAGTCGGCGGTATCACCGGACTGCTGCAGGATGCAATGACGGTGGGTGTTTTTGGCTTCCATATTCTTAGTCGTATCTGTGTAGGTTATATAGTTGGCCTGACAAAGGAAAAGGTGTTTAAGGATAATTATCTTTATCATATGAGCGCAATTGCTACGATTACCTTTATCCTGCGTTTTGTTTACTGGTGGCTGGAACTTTTGCGCAGTGGCGGACGCTGGAGCATCTTTTTTGCATATTTATGGGATTCCCTGGGCTATATTATAGGCAATGCGCTGTTGGTATGGCCTGTTGTAGTTATAATGAAGATGATTTATGAATGGATCAGAAAAGAAGATATATCTTATTAACCAGGAAGCAGGAAAGGAGACAGACGTAGCCTATGGAAGATAGAAACCGGATAACCAGATTGCACACCTTGCTGGTTGTGTGTCTGGTATTATTTGCTGTGCTGCTGGGACGAATGGTTTATTTGCAGCTGTGGCGCGGTGATTACTACGCTAAGCAATCTGACGGTAACAGGCTGCGCCAGTCGCGTATTCTTGCTCCACGTGGAATTATTTATGATAGCGAAGGCAAAGAGCTGGTAAATAATTTGCCCGGTTATGCCGTAGTATTACAGAAGCAGTCAAGCTATAAACCGGAAACACTGCAGCGCCTCAGTAATTTGCTGCAGATGCCTGTAGAAGAAATTAACGCTAAAATTAAGGCGAGTGAAAATTTTTATGAACCGATTATGCTGAAAAATAATCTTGATCAGCAGATGGTAACGAAAATAGAAGAACAGCGCCGCTATATGCCGGAGGTTATGCTTTCGGTGCAGCCTATCCGTAATTATCCATATCATGAGCTTGCTGTACATGCTTTGGGTTACGTAGGCGAGGTAAGCTCCTATGAAATTGAGCAGGGACTGTTTAAGAATATTAGTCAGGGAAGTCTTGTTGGTAAGGGCGGACTGGAAAAAAGCTATGATAAATATCTGCGCGGTGAGGATGGCGCCTTTATGGAGGAGGTTGACGTTGCCGGCAATGTTGTTAAGCATTACGATTCCGTTCAGCCTGTTCCTGGCAAAAATCTGAAGCTGACGATTGATTACGAGCTGCAAAAGGAGCTGGAAACTTTTACCGATAAGCATCTTGCTTTCCTGCGCAGCTCCGGTATTGCTCCCGGAGCGAGAGCTGCGGCAGTAGTAGCCATCGATCCGCGTAATGGCGCGGTAAGAGCAATGGTCAGCCGTCCTGTTTATGACCCCAACTGGTTTGTGCATGGCATTTCCTCAAAGAATTGGAATTCTATCAATAACGATCCCAATTACCCGATGAATAACAAGGTTATCAGCGGCGAATATCCTCCGGGCTCTACATTTAAGATTGTTATCGGCAGTGCTGCCTTTGAACTGAAAAAGGTTGGCTTGAACGAGCCCATTTTCGACGGCGGTTTTCATCCGATGGTTCCTACTATGGGTAACGCCGGCGGCGAGGTTTTAGGATGGCTGACCTTTATCAAAGCGTTGGCGATGAGTGATAACGTTTATTTTTACGAGCTTGGTTATCGCGTCGGCATTGATAATATTGAAAAATATGCGCATATTTTTGGCTTTGGCGAACGCACCGGCATTGACCTGGAAGGCGAAAGCAAGGGCCTTGTTGCCTCTAAAAAAGTAAAGCGTGAAATCTGGGATGAGGACTGGCGCTTAGGCGATACCTTCAACGCTGCTATCGGTCAGGGTTTCAACCTGACGACACCGATTCAGCTTTCTGTTATGCTGAGTATTGTTGCTAATGGCGGTACTAAGTATCAGCCATATCTGGTTGACAGTATTATAAACAGTGATGGCAGTCTTTTTGAAAAGCCTAAACGTGCTGAAGGTAAGCATATTGATGTGTCACAGCAGACAATTGACTATATCCGCATGGGCATGAGTGCTACTACGCAGGAGGGTGGTACGGCATCGTACTTTGCCGGCCTGCCTAAGCCAATTGCCGGTAAAACCGGTACTGCCGAAAACTCTCATGGACGTGACCATGGTTTGTTTGTAGCCTATGGTCCGGTAGATGACCCTGAGCTTGTTGTAGTCTGCATTGTGGAACAGGGCGGCTTCGGCACTGTTGCGGCAGGTCCTATTGTTTATAAAGCATTTGAAGAATTTTTCCAGGAAAAGGGTTATATGCCCCGCCCTGATAAGGCTGCCCCGAAAAAGGACACCATCCAATAATGCAGGAAGGAGTACATTGTGGATTTAAAACGTATCCTGAAAAATCTTGACTGGTGGCTGATTACTGCTGTGCTGATTCTTATGGGCTGTGGCTTGGGACTTATCGACAGTGCTACCCATTCCTTTGCTGTCAGCACCGGTAAGGCCTGGCATGTGCAGCGCCAAAGTATGTTTATGGTCTTTGGCCTGGCTATTGTTACTGTATCGTTGGCTTTTGATTACCGTGTTCTCAAAAATTATGCCACCAAGCTGTATATAATTAATATCATACTGCTTTTAGCGGTAATGTTTGTAGGACAAAGTCAATTGGGCGCACAGCGCTGGATTCAAATAGGCTCTATGTCCTTTCAGCCCAGTGAATTTGCTAAGGTTTTTCTCATTATCTGCTTAGCTACCTTTATGGATAAGCGAATTGAATGGTTGGAGGAATTTAAGGATTACCTGCCGGTTTTTGCATATATTCTGGTGCCGTTTATACTTGTTATGCGTCAACCGGACTTAGGAACCTCGCTGACCTTTATTGCTATCCTTATAGGTATGATTTTTGTCAGCGGCTTCAAGTATAAATGGTTCTTCCGCATGGGACTGGCTTTTGTGGCTTTGATGCCGGCCTTTTGGATGATTCTGAAGGATTATCAGAAGAACCGTATTCGTGTTTTTCTGAATCCGGAGCTTGATCCTTTCGGCAGCGGTTATCATGTTATTCAGTCTAAAATTGCTATCGGCAGCGGCGGATTTCTTGGCAAAGGCTGGTTGGCCGGAACGCAGAGCCAGTTGAACTTTTTGCCGGAAAACCATACGGACTTTATTTTTGCTGTTGCCGGTGAAGAGTTTGGCTTTATCGGAACGGTGTTTATCATTTCTATGTATATGATTATCATCTGGCGAGGTATTGCGATTGCGCTTGATGCAGATGACACCTTCGGCATGCTTTTGGCAACCGGTGTAACGTCTATGTTTATGTTCCATGTTATGGTCAACATTGGTATGACTGCAGGTATTATGCCTGTAACCGGCGTACCGCTGCCATTTTTGAGCTATGGCGTCAGCTCGCTGACGACGAACCTGATGTTGGTGGCGATTTTGTTGAATATTAAGGTGAAAAAACAGAACTTACAGTTCTAAGGATGATGATATCAACCTTTTTATAAAATATTATAGGAATCGGTCGACGCTAAAGTGTCATATGCTTAGCAACGACTCCTAGGAGTACGTTTAGTACGCCGTCGTCGCCGTCGCTTCGCCTCTGATACTTTCTCGTCAACCTTTTTATAAAAAACTAGAGGGAGCGGTCGACGCTAAAGCATCATATCAGATAAATATTGACGAAAACTGTTTTGAATAAACCCTTCAATCATTAAATATAGAGGAGAATATGAATTTGAAAAAGGATTTAACTATTGATATTTTAAGCAGTGTGCAAAAGCCTGCTCGCTACACTGGCGGCGAGTTCGCCAGCATTGTTAAGCCTGCTGAAGAAGTAGAGGCAACTATTGCTCTGGCCTTCCCGGATGTATACGAAGTAGGTATGAGTTATCTTGGATTTAAAATTTTATACCATTTGCTGAACAAGGAAGAAGGAATTGCCGCAGAACGTGTTTACGCGCCCTGGATTGACCTGGAGGCGAAGATGCGTGAGCGTGAAATTGTGCTTTGCACTCTGGAAACCAAAAAGGCTTTGAGGGAATGTGGTGTTGTAGGTTTTACTTTGCAATACGAGCTTTCCTATACCAATATCTTAAATATGCTTGATTTGGGTGGCGTGCCGCTGCTGGCTAAGGATCGTACTGATGCAGACCCCTTTGTTATTGTAGGCGGCCCCTGTGTGTACAACCCGGAGCCTTTGGCTGATTTCTTCGATTTTGCTGTTATCGGTGAAGGCGAAGAGGTTTTGATCGAGGTAATGCGTTGCTACAAGGAGTGGAAGCGTGAAGGCAAACCCGGCGGCAGACAAGAATTTCTGCAGCGTGTGGTAAAAATCAAGGGTATTTATGTACCTTCCTTCTATGAAGCAGAATATAATGAGGACGGCACCTTTAAGGCAATTAAGCCGCTGCGCGAGGATATTCCTGCTGTTATCCAAAAGCGTGTTATAGAGGATATGAACAGCGTAGATTTCCCGACATCTCCGATTGTTCCTTTCGGTGAAATCGTTCATGACCGCATCATGCTGGAGGTTTTCCGTGGCTGCAGCCGTGGCTGCCGTTTCTGCCATGCAGGTATGGTTTATCGTCCGGTGCGTGAGCGTAAGCCGGAGGTGCTGATGGACCTGTCGCGTAAGCTGGTAGATAATACCGGTTATAACGAAATCAGTCTGGTATCCCTTTCCAGTGCCGATTATTCCTGCCTGGCTCCGCTCGTACATAAGATGATTGGCGAATTTAAAGATGAACGCGTTAGCGTTTCTCTGCCTTCTCTGCGTATCGACAGCTTCTGTGTTGCTATTGCTAAAGAGGTACAGGCAGTGCGTAAGAGCGGTCTGACCTTTGCTCCGGAGGCAGGCAGCCAGAAGATGCGTGACGTTATCAACAAGGGCGTTACCGAAGAGGATTTGATGAATGCTGTCGGTGCGGCGTTTGAATCTGGCTGGAACAGCGTTAAGCTGTACTTTATGATCGGTCTGCCCTATGAAACCGATGAGGATGTACTGGCGATTGCTGATTTGGCACGCAAGGTACAGTATAAATATTTCCAGATTACCGGTAAGCGTGGTTGCAAGGTTACCGTAAGTGCTTCGTCCTTCGTACCTAAGCCGTACACTGCTTTCCAATGGTTTGCGCAGAATGATTTGGAAGAAATTCGCCGTAAGCAGTTCCTGCTGAAGGATGAAATCAAAAAATATAAGAATATCACCTTAAACTACCATGATGCCAAAACCGGTACGATTGAGGCTGTTTTTGCACGTGGCGACCGCCGTGTAGGCAAGGCGTTGCTGCTGGCATGGCAGAAGGGCGCGCGTTTTGACGGCTGGAGCGATTGCTTCTCCTACGAGCGTTGGCTGGAGGCTATCAGCGATGCCGGCCTTGATAAAGACTTTTACGCTGCACGTGAGCGCGGTGAGAACGAAGCTTTCCCGTGGGAGCATATCTCTCCGGGTGTCAGCCGCCGTTTCCTGTGGAACGAATGGCGTAAGGCTTACGCTCAGCAGCTTACGCATGACTGCCGTCGCGCAAGCTGTACCGGCTGCGGTGTTTGCCAGGCATTGGGCGTAAAAATCGTTGACTATAAAGAAGAGTATCAAAACAATGGGGAGGTACAGGCATAATGAAACTGCGTATGCAAATTACCAAGGATAAGGATATCCGCTTTATCTCCCATCTGGAATATGTGCGCACCATCGGCCGCGCAATCCGCCGTGCCAAGCTGCCTGCTGCATATTCCGAAGGCTTTAATCCGCATTTAAAGTTCAGTCTGGCTTCTGCGCTTGGTGTAGGCGTTGTAAGCTATACAGAGTTCGTGGAAATCGAGCTTGCCGAGCCGATGGAGGTAGAAAAGGCTGCGTTGGCTCTTGATGCTGCTTTGCCGCGCGGTATTCGCGTGCTGGCTGCTGATGCTGTTGATACGCATCACGCTGCCCTGATGAGTCAGGCGGCAGGTGCAAGCTATCGCGTAACGCTGCCTTATAGCAAAGACGTGAGCGCTGCTGTTGCGGAGTTCAATGCTGCACCGGAACTGCTGTTCAAAAAAGCTGCACCTAAGACGAAGGCTAAGTTCAAGGAAATTGACGTTAAGTTTTACATTCCGCAGCTTACTGCGGAACAGACCGAAACGGAAACAATCTTCAGCTTTGACTGTAAAATTACGCCGACAGGAAGCATGAAGGCAGTAGATTTGCTGAATGCACTGAATGAGCAGTATGGTTTGGCGCTGCCTGTTGAGATGGCCGATATTGAGCGTCTTAGACTGTACCGCAATAATAAAAACGGCAAGCCTATTCCAATGCTGAACAGTGATGCCGTAACCTTAGGCTGATTTTAGCTTAAGGCTGTAAAAATAAAAAAGAGCAAAGCCTGCTCAGTGCTTTGATGATTAGAAAACCCCGTGGCATCTGCCACGGGGTTTTTGCGTGCCTTGGATATGCTATTTTATCTGCAGCTCCAGCTTGTAAATATACTTATCGGTATCACCTGTCAGCCAGTAATCACACAGCGAGGTGACATAAAGCGGTGATATTGGTGTGAGCTGATGTTCCCTGCAATATTCTGCCAGCATTTGCAGATACTTTTTGTTGTTAAACATGTAGACACCCTGAAAATAAAGCGTCAGATAATCGCCTGCGGGCTTTTGATAACAATGCGGGGTAGGGAGCTTGTCATGAAGCGTATAAAAATAATGCTTCAGATGCTTGCTTTCGAAATCCTGCAAAATTTCCGTATCATAAATATAGCCAAAGCCGTTGGTTGTTAAGGTAATATCGTTTTGCAGATTGGTAAACATTTGGGCAATATGGGTAGAACGCTTTTTGAAGCATTCATTTTCTTCGGCAATGCTGCTAAGATAAAGATAATGTGCCTGCTCATGGACAAGCATAATTTTATCCAGAGTAATGTCCGCAATATGGTCAAGCTTGCTTAATTCGCTTTGCAGCTCCGTTTTCATGGCTTGCAGACGAGCTATTTCCTGCGTGAAGAAATCTATGCGCTCATTAAATAAATCACGATAGTTTTGCGGCGAACGGTTAGCAAGATAATCCTTGATGCGCGCAATCGGCACATCAAGCTGGCGTAGCGTAAGAATCAGCTGCAGCAAAAACAGCTGACTGCGCTTGTAATAGCGGTAACCGTTTTCATCGACAAGCTCTGGCGTAATCAATCCCAGCTTATCATAATAAAGCAAAGTCTTGCGGGGAATTTTGCAAAGCTGCGATAATTCACCGGTTGTGAAGTAATTTTGTATGTTTCTTGACATTTTTAGCATTTCCCCCTTGACTGTCTAGCTGCTATACACAGTATTATAACATATAAAAGAGAAAATGCATATTAAGACTTAATCCAAATAATTTCAAGTGCTTAATATGTACTTTGTTGATGTTTTTTGTGATGAGTGAATGGAGGTATATCTGTGAAAAAACTGGCTAGTAAAGGTATATTGATGAGCGCATTGATTTGTGGTAATGTACTCTGGGGGGGTATAACAGTTCTTGCTAATGAGGTTCAGGAGTATGAACTGGATACGATGGTTGTAACTGCTACGAGAACCATGAAGCAGATTCAGGAGGTTCCGTCCAGTGTCAGTGTGGTAACGGCAAAAGATATCGAGGAGCGTAACATTACATCCGTTCCGGAAGCTTTACAGACCTTACCTGGTGTGTATAAAAGTCAAGCAATTCAAGGCGGTATTCAGCTTAGAGGTTTTGGTTCGGGTGATATTCTTGTATTAGTAGATGGTTTACAGATGAACTATCCTTTCAACAGCACTGTGGACTGGGAGATGATCCCGGTAGAAAACATTGAGCGTATTGAAGTTGTGCGTGGTGCTGGTTCTTCTCTGTATGGCGGACATGCTGTTGGCGGTGTAGTAAATATTATTACAAAGGATGCCAAGAAGAAAGGCTTGAATGCTAACATAGTTTTGAATTATGGTAGCAATAATACTTGGAAAAAGGCTCTTTATGCTGATGTAAAAGCCAATGAAAAAGTTTCTTTCGGCGTTGGCTATGAAAATCGTAAATCGGATGGATGGGGAAATTATTATCAGACAAAAGCTGCTAGCAAAGGCAGTGGGACAATTGTTCCTGATAATAAACCGCCACAATTAAGCAATGGTAAATACATTGTTGCTACACGCGGCGATAGAAAATATGAGAGCGAAACCTACAGTGCAAATGTAAAGTATAATTTTGATGCGGAACGTTCCTTGAAATATACTTTTGCCAATACTACGAGTACTTATTATTATCCGAGTCCTAAGAGTTATATTTATAAAGACGGTAAGCCTGTATGGAGCGGTAAAGTTGATTTAGGAAATGGAACTTATGTATCTCCTAGTCTAGGAACTTCCTTAGGCTATGATGGTGAGAAAGAGTACAACAAACACACTTTAGCATATAATGATGATAAAAATAAAATAAATGCTAATTTCAGTTTGCTTGATATGAAAAAATCCGGATATAGTAGTGCTAGTAGCACTGCTAAAGAGGTTCCCTGGTATGGAGCAGGCAGTGATTCTTCATATCCTGGAAAAACCTATGTATTCGATTTCCAAAAGGCTTGGGAAAATATTGGTAAACACGATATTTTAATTGGTGGAGATTTTAAACAAGAGGAGTTTACCCAATATAGAAAATATCTGAAAAACTATCATGATCATGATTCCGTAGATACAAGTAAGGGAAAGAATGGCTTATTCCAAGTAAACACCGGTAAAGCACAGAATATAGCTTTATTTGTTCAAGATGAATATAAATTTAATGAACCTTGGACTATGTATCTTGGATTACGCTATGACCATTATAAGAAGTATAATGGTAGCACAACAAGCTATAACCTTGATGGCAGTTTAGACGCAAATACTTCCAGCAAGCATGGTGAAGGCTCATACAATGAATTGAGCCCTAAAATTGCTTTTGATTTTAAAGCTGATGATAATACTAATTATTATGTATCTTATGGTCATTCATTTAATCCTCCTCCGTTTAGTCAAATTTTCCGTTATGAGCAGAACGTACATGCCAATCCGGATCTTGATCCTGAAACATCTGATACCTTTGAGATTGGTATGAAGAAAAAAATCTCTGATAAGACCAATATGGGTATCTCCATGTATAAGGTGAAAACTGATGATAAGATAGTATATACTTATCATTATAAACCCGGCACTAAAGTAGTAGATTATAAGTCTTATGAAAACTATGGTACTGAAAAGCGTCGCGGAGTAGAGTTTAGTCTTGAACATAAGCTTACTGAAGAATTATCTGGATATCTTAATTATTCTTGGCAGCATGGCAAAGTAGAAAGAACAGCAGTAGCTAATACAAATCTTGGTAGTGTTAATTCTACTGATTATGGTATTCCGAAGCATTTATTACACGCTGGATTGAATTACAAAAAAGATAAACTTGGCGTAAATCTTGACTGTCAATATGTGAGTGCTCGTCAAGCACCGGATGATGAAACTGGTGAATATGGTTCTGAAGATCCGTACTTTATCGTAAATATGGGCTTCAATTATGAAATTGCAAAAAATGCTGTATTACAATTTACGGTAGATAATGTATTTGACAGAGAGTTCTATGCAAGTGAACCTACTTCTGGTCGTGTTTATAGTGTTGGCCTGCGCTACAGCTTCTAATTACTTGCTTAACGTTTTTCAATAGCTTAAAATGGGGATAGGGTGTTTGAGTTACCCTATCCCTATTTGTTATCGAGGTGATTGCCTATGTTATATAACCTTAAACGTTTAACCGGTTACGCTCTTGGCTTTATATTGTTTTATGCGCCGGTAGCGCTCTTTCAGCGCTGCCTGTTCTATCTGCTTTACGGAAGCTGGCAGCCGCAGAGTATTCACGGCCTTTGCTTTCGTATACCGATAGAGCATATTTTAGACGGAATAATTTGGCGGCTGACATCCATCAGCATGCTTAGCACCCTGCTGCTTTTGGTGGCAGCCTTCTTCCTGGGGCCTGTTTTTTGCGGCAGGCTGTGCCCGGCAGGTGCGTTCACCGAATATCTGTCGAAGTTGGTGCCGTCAAAATTTCAAATCAGCTGGCATCGTTATACAGAAATTGCCCCCATCCGTTATGGTATGCTGGCAGGCTTTTGCCTGGTACCTTTTTTCGGCGGTATTCTGGCTTGCTCCTATTGCAACTTCTTTTTGTTTGATTTATTGGCTAACTATTATAAACGAGGTTATTTTATTTCGTTAACTTCAAGCCTTTTGCTGACAGCAATTATGTGGGTGCTTGTCTTTGGTATCTTTACTAAGGGTGGACGCGGCTTCTGTAATTTTTTGTGTCCGGTAGGTGCGGCGCAGGGACTGATGCATGCCATAGGCTGCAGGCTGCCGTTTGTACTGCGCATGTGTGTAGATAAAAACCAATGCATAGGCTGTGGCTTATGCGAAAAGAAATGCCCTATGGAATCCGCTGAGCTTGCTGAAGGCAAAGCGCAGATTAACCAACATAACTGCATCTGCTGCGGTGTATGTCAGCATGCTTGCCCGGTGCAGGCTATCAGCTACGGGAGGAAACGCGTATGAAAAATAAGCTGATAAATTTTATTGCGGCAATGGGGATTCCTGTAAGCGGCATTACCACGCAGGGAGCCGGCTGTACAGGGATTTGCGGCAGCTGCAGCTTGAATTGCGCGCCGGGAATTGTTGCTTTACTGCTTTTGGCAGGCAAGGCAATTTACAAACGTTATCATAGCGGGGTGGTGCAGCATGAATAAGCAAATGTTGAAGCGTGTAGTTGCCTTTCTTTTGATGGCGGCAGTAATGGTAGGTCTGGTGTTTTTCCGCAGTGAAAATAATTACGACAAGCACTATTTCCGTGCCAAGCTGGCACGGGGGCAGGAGGTGCATTGCCGGATAGACCTGGGCAAGGAGGGCGAGCTGAAATATTTGCTGCAGCCTAATATCTATACCTTATATTTACGCCTGCTGCCGGAGGATAAGCAAGCGCAGCTGCGCTGCGAGGGCGAAGGCCTGCAGCTGTTGCTGTCGCGCAGCAGCAAGAAAGGATTGTGGCGCAAGCTAGCACCGGACGAGATGATGAAGCAGTACAAGGGACAGATGTCAGTGAGTGCGGAGCTTTATTTTTCGCCGGAGCAGCTGAAGCAGCGAAATGTGCAGCAGGGGAAAATAAAGTTCTATGACGCAAAGGGCTTGTATGGAACTGTTGTTGTTGACGTAATCAATTCACGGGTGAAGTGAGATTAATATGGTTTTCAAGCTGTGGGCAGAAGTCCTGCCTGCAGCTTTTTTATAGAAATATCTGTGAGTTTTTGAGTAACAAAATGATTCATTATTCTTCTCTTCACTACGCCCGTCAAGTGCAATAAAATTGAAAATTTTTTCAGACAGTAAGTCTTTACGGGGGGGGACATCTGTGCTATAATAAACTAAACAACAAGAGTTTGCAGATTGCTTTATGACAGTACTAAGGATTTTGTAATCTGCATTTTCTCCTCTTGCTGCAATGAATGCGTTTATAAATTGCCCACGGTGGATGACGGTAAAGAAGTACAGAGGAAACAAGGCAACTCTTGCACAGACTTTACTGAAGTTTCCCTTAGGGTGATTTGTAAAAATAAAAATTGGCAGTCGACTATACTGCCGGATTTCCTAAGGGAGGAAAAGAAAATGAAAAAATCTTTAGTTCTCGCAATGGCAATGGCTCTTGGCGTAACCGCTTCCGCTTACGCTGCTAACCCCTTCTCTGACGTTCCTGCTGGCCACTGGGCTTATGATAGCATCAACAAACTGGCTGCTGCTGGCGTAGTTGAAGGCTACGGCGACACCACCTTCGGTGGCGACAAACTGATGACCCGTTATGAAATGGCTCAAATCGTTGCTAAAGCAATGGCAAAAGGCGCTAACGTTGACAAACTGGCTGCTGAATTCGCTGACGAGCTGGACAACCTGGGCGTTCGCGTTGCTAACCTAGAGAAAAAAGCTGACAACGTTAAAATCACTGGTGAAGTTCGTTATCACTATACCGATACTAATGATGACTTCAATAGTTACAAGACTGCTCTGCGTTCCCGTATTTGGGTAAACGGACAAATCAATGAAGATTGGACTTATACTGGCATGCTTGAAAATAGCCAAGATCTGAAAAATAATGCTGGCGATGAAACTACCAAATTCCAACGTGCTTATGTAAATGGTCGTGTTGGTGGTTTAGCTGTTCAAGCTGGTCGTTATAATAAGGCTTTAGCTGAAGGTAATGTGTATGATAACCGTTTTGACGGAATTCAAGCTTCCTATGGTAGCGATGTTAAATTAACTGCTGGTTATGGTAAAGCTACCCCGTCTGCAGTTGCTACTACTACTGCTAACGTTAGATTTGATAACTTCTTTAGCTCTAACTCTTCTTTCACTGTAAAAAATGATTCTAATGAAGTTTATTATGCAGAATTAACTGGTAAAGTAGGTGCTTTGAACCTGACTGCTGGTTACTATGAATTTAAAGATATTGAAGCTGATGCACATGCTGAAGCATGGGGTTTTGATTACATGGGCAGACCTGTTCACTTAGGTGATAAAGATGTTCATTTTGCTGAAGATGCAACCATTTGGGCTTTGGGTGCAAACTATGCATTTGACAAAAATTTCAAATTAGGCGCTCTTTATCTTAAAGGTGAAGACAAATTAGCTACTGCTTCTGTAGATGATGACGGTTATGTAGTAACTGCTTCTTACAAAGGTGCTAAAGCTGTTGAACCAGGTTCTTGGGGATTAGTTGCTAAATACTATGACCAAGGTGCAACTACTTATGTTCACCACACCATGAATGGTGTTGCTAATGATATGTTTGGTTTCAAGGGCTATAGTGTAGCAGCTAACTATGCTTTTGCTAAAAATATCGTTGGTCAAGTAGAATACTATGATTTGGAAGAAAAAGAAGGCAACCGCGAAGCTCAAACTCTGTGGAGCCAACTGGTATTCACTTTCTAATTTGACTTTATGTCAAACCGCTGAAAAGCAAAAATCGCATATGCATAAATGAAAAGAGGACGGTGCGCACCGTCCTCTTTTTGGCGTGTGCGCCAAGCAACAAAGCACACGGTTTAAGTATGATTTGCTTGCCAACCCTCCTCAATAATGATAAAATCAAATGAACAGCAAGGCTGAAAATGCCTGCAAGTTATTTTTTGGAGGAATATATTATGAAGAAAATAGCAATTTTGCGCTGCCTGAAAACCTCCGCATCCTGTGCGGGAGCAGGCTGCTTGCGTGCTTTTTATGAAAAGGACAAAGCCTTTGCAGAGTATGGAGATGAAGAGCTGCGCCTGATGGCGATGTGGACCTGTAACGGCTGCGGTGATTCCATGCTGGAAAACCAGGAAGGTATCCGCAAGAAGATAGAGCGTATGAAGGCTTTGGAGCTGGATGCGCTGCATATCAGCCACTGCACGCACAAAAAGGATGCTAACGGTGAAAAGCATCTCTGCCCCAAGATTAAAGCGATTATCGATGAACTGCAGGAAGCAGGCATTACCATCGTAGACGGCACTCACTAATATAATATATAGTATTTTGTTAAGCAGCAGTCAGCAATGGCTGTTGCTTTTCACTTTATCAACTTAAAAAAATCTCCTGTGGCAGGATTTTTTAACCGTTCTAACGAATAAATATAAATATGATTCCAAATACGAAAGGGGTAATAAAATGAGAGAAGCCGTAAAAAAGTATATTGCCGAGCATTATGAGGATTATGTGAAGGATTTGGAAGCCTTGACAAATATTGACTCCGGTAATGGTGACAGAGAAGGCACAGAGGCAGCAAATAAATTTGTTGCTGAAAAAATGACAGCTATCGGTGCTACCACGGAGTTCAGATATAATGACAGAGCCTGCCATCTGATTTCCCGCTTAAAGGGAACAGGCAAATACACGATTCTGCTTGTTGCCCATGTTGATACAGTATTTAAAAAGGGTGAAGCTGCACGTCGTCCGTTCCATGTTGACGAAAATAACTTTGCCTGGGGACCGGGCGTAGGCGATGACAAGGCTACCGTTGTAGAGGTTATATATGGCTTGGAAGCCTTGAAGGCTGCAGGCTTTGATAATTTTAAGGAAATTATTTATTACACTAACGGTGAAGAGGAGGGTGGCAGCAAGACTGCCGAGGATATCGTGGCAGAGCTGTCACAGCAGTCCGACTTTGCGATTATTATGGACGTTGCCCGTCCGAACTGGGGCATTGTTACCCAGCGTAAGGGCAATGCCAAATATCGCGTTGAGGTTACCGGTAAGGGCGGACACCACGGCAACGCATCTCAATCCTGCGCTAACGCTATTCACCAGCTGGCATACACGATTACCGAGCTGCAGAAGCTTGCCAGCCCCATGCCGGGAAATCCGGAGGATTATACGGCAGCAGCGCTGAAGGCGCGCGGCATTGTGGATGCAGGCCAGTTCATTCCGCAGAATACCGTAAATGTTGGTGTAATCGGTTCTACCAATGACAAAATCAGCGTTATTCCGGGTGATGCCTTCTGCGAGGTAAATATCCGTTGCTTTACGATTGAAGAACAACAGCGCATTGATGCTGAGGTTAAGGCACTGGCAGATAAGGTGGTTATCCCCGGCACCAGCATAAAGATTACCGGCGGCATTGTTACCGGACCGATGCAGAAAACCGCACAGGCGCAGAAGATGGTTGATGTATATAAGCGCATCGTCAAAGAGGAATACGGCGCTGAGGTGAACGAATGGGTAGCAGGCGGTCTGACCGACGGTAACCGCACAGCGAAGTTCGTACCGACGCTGGATGCTTTGGGCGTAGAAAACTATGATGAGCATACCGACCATGAATCTGTAGATTTGAACACCGCAGTTCCCAGAACGACAGCCTTTGCACTGACTCTGGCTGAGCTGGCAGAAACCTTCTGATAAAATTTTAATAATGAGCTGAAAGCTTTCCCCGCGTACTGAATGTGCGTCGGGGAAACTTTTTTGCTATATTCTGACTTTCTGCCGACCTTTATCTGTTTTACATAATGACTAGACACTGCACTTGTGGTATAATAAAATAGTTAAAATCTTACAGATAAGGTGTGATGATATGTCGAAAAAAAGTAATAAATATGCAGGTGATCAGCCTGCCGCTTACGATCCTACGGGCATAAGCGAGTATCTTGGTCTGGGACGCCCAATTGACTTTGACAAAAAGCCGGTGCGTATTGCTATGATGTGCGCTGTTGCTATTTCCGTTGTGGTAACGCTGTGGAAATGCTCTACCGGTATGGATTCAGGCGCTGCTGTTGTAAGTGCTTTGGGCTATGCTTTATCCTTCCTCTTCAGCTATATGCTGGCTTTGGAGCTTGACCCTGACCGTCAGCTCGGCGGTTTCATCGGCGGCGGTCTGACGTTGGTAGCAACCTATTTTATGGGTGAAGGCAATATCCTGGTAATGCTGTGGCTGCTCTTTATCCTGCGCATGCTGAACCGTAGCTCAGGTGACAGACATCGTCTGATTGATAACGTTATTATGATTGGCAGTGCTGCCTGGCTTGGCCTGCAAGGCTTGTGGGTATTCCCGCTGCTGACCGGTGCTGCCTATATTCTGGAAAGCCAGATTCAGGCAGGCTATTTCCGTAGTCTTTATCTGGCAGGTATTTCTCTGGCTTGCTTGCTTTTTGCGAAGTATGATACTGTTGCCAATGAGCTGTCCATGAGCAATATTATTATCATGGCACTGGCCTTCATTCTTTTTCTGCCGGAAATCCGCGTGGCAGACTACGTGAAGTCCAAGGGTGATAAAAACGGCAAGCGTCTGTTGCCGAAGCGTTTGCAGACCATGCAGGGTTATTTCTGCATGATGCTGTTCAGTCTGACCTTTTTGCATGGCAATGCTATCGTACCGTCTTTAATGCCGGCTGTAGGTGCTGCGGCAGGCTGCGGTATCTATCTGTTTGTTGCGCTGCTGAAGCATGAAGTATTTTAAAGCTATTCTGGAGGTAAATATCAATGAGTGAAAACAGAAAAATTAAATTTACGACTAATAAAGGTGTTTTCGTTGCCGAAATGTTTGAGGACAAGGCTCCGCTGACTACTAAAAACTTTATTGAGCTGGTAGAAAAAGGCTTCTACGACGGTATTATTTTCCACCGTGTAATCGACGGCTTTATGATTCAGGGCGGCGACCCGACCGGTACCGGTATGGGCGGCCCCGGCTACAAGATTAAAGACGAATTCGGTGAAGGACTGAAGCATGATGACGAGGGCATTCTGTCCATGGCTAATGCAGGCCCGAACACCGGCGGCAGCCAGTTCTTCATCACTCTGGCACCGACTCCCTGGCTGAACGGCCACCATGCAATTTTCGGCAAAGTTGTTGAAGGCATGGATGTTGTTCGCCTGATCGGCGTAGTACCGACTGATTTCCGTGACCGTCCGCGCGAAGCTGTGACCATGGAAAAGGTAGAGGTTGTCAAATAAATGGCGGCGTTTGTATATATGCTGCGCTGCAAGGACGGCAGCTTATATACAGGCTGGACTAATGATCTGGAGCACCGTCTGGCAATGCATAACAGCGGACGCGGCGCCAAATATACGCGTGGACGCGGTCCTTTGGAGCTGGTCTACAGCGAAGAGCTGCCGGATAAGGAAGCTGCTTTGCGGCGCGAGTGTGCCATAAAAAAGCTGCGCCGGGAGCAGAAGCTCGCTTTGCTGCAGACATGGCAAGCTCGCATTGCAGAATAAAATTATAAAGATTCAGACAAATATTTGCTTTTCCTGTACATATAGGCTATAATAAGCTAAGTGAGTTTTAGAGGCTCAAATAGTAATTAGGGAGGCCTACAGATGACAGGCAAAGTTAAATGGTTTAATGCAGAAAAGGGCTATGGTTTTATCCAAAGAGAAGGCGGCAAGGATTTGTTCGTTCACTTCTCCGGTATTAAAAGCGAAGGCTTTAAAACCTTGGAAGAAGGCTGGAACGTAGAATTTGACGTTATCCAGGGCGACCGTGGCGAACAGGCAACTAACGTTGTACATGTTGAATAATAAATGCAAATAAAAAGCTGATGCTAAGGCAGGGAACTGCCGGAGCATCAGCTTTTTTGCTGTTTGCGGGAGGATGAGAGTTCAGTTGGTGACAAAGGAGGATATCACGGAAGCTTTGGTGACAATACCGCAAAACAGTTTATTATCGTCAATTACAGGCAGAGGGAAGGGCGTGCTTGCCGAAAGCTGCATAATATCTGCCACGGGTGTATCAAGATTATCTATCACAGGCACATTGCGCAGAATGCTTTTATCAAAGGTTGTATAGCCGGAAAGCACCTGCATAGCGCTATCCAAGGTAATGATACCGATAAAGCGCAGATGTTCGTCAACTACGTAAGCACTGGACACGCCGCTGTTTTTCATATTGCGCAGAGCAACGGCAGCACCGTCGATATTGCGCACGATACATGTCTGCGTACTCATTACGTTACGTACAGTGAAGATCTTACTGGAATCGGCATTATTGATAAAGCTGCGCACATAGTCATCTGCGGGATTGGTAATCATTTCCTCCGGCGTACCGATTTGCACCATGCGGCCGTCGCGCAAAATACCGACGTGTGTTCCCAGACGGAAGGCTTCGTTGATATCATGCGTGATAAAAACAATGGTCTTACCTGTTTTTTCCTGAATACGCAACAGCTCGAACTGTAAATCGTTGCGTACCAAGGGGTCGAGCGCGGAAAATGCTTCGTCCATCAGCAGGATATCGGGATCGTTGGCAAGTGCGCGGGCGATGCCGACGCGTTGCTTCATACCGCCGGAAAGCGCACTGATGCGAGTTTTTTCCCAGCCTTGCAGGCCAACCATTTCCAGCATCTGCATAGCCTTTTCGGTACGTTCCTTCAGCGGTACGCCGCGTATTTCCAAACCATAATAGGTGTTTTCCAAAACATTACGGTTGCTGATAAGTCCGAAGTTCTGGAACACCATGGCAATCTTAGTGCGGCGCAGCTCCTGCAGCTGTTTGCTGCTGAAATCGGTAATGTTATCGCCCTCAAGGTAAACTGTGCCAGAGGTTGGTGGGTTAAGCATATTCAGGCAACGGATAAGCGTGGATTTGCCGCTGCCGGAAAGACCGATGAGGACAAATACTTCGCCTTTGTTGACCGTAAAATTTATATCAATCAGACCTGCGATGATGCCGGTGGCTTCCTGCACCTCGGTGCGGGATGCGCCTTGCTCCAGCATGGCCATAGCTTTTTTCTCGTTTTGCGAATGCTCCAGAGGAATAAACAGCTTGTACAGGTTTTTTACTTGTAATACGGGTACAGTCATTTATTTTCCCTCCTTTTTCTTGTCAGCCAGACTTTGCGTCAGGCGGTCAATGATAATCGCGATAATAACGATAGAAATACCGGCGATGAGTCCACGACCGGATTCGGTACGGTTGATGGCAATCAGCACCTCCATGCCGAGGCCGTTGGCACCAATCATCGCGCAGGTTACAACCATCGCTACAGCCATCATCATAGTTTGGTTGATGCCTGTCATAATCGTGGGCATGGCCTGCGGAATCTGCACCTTGAACAGTGTTTGCCAACGCGAAGCGCCGAAGGCAGCGGAGGCTTCGACAACGTTGGGGTCAACCTGCTGAATACCGTGGCTGGTTAAGCGGATTACAGGCACAATGGCATAAACTACCGTAGCAAGAACAGCAGGCACCTTGCCGGGACCGAGCAGCATAACCGCGGGAATCATATAGACAAAGGTGGGCATAGTCTGCATAGCGTCAAGCAGAGGACGCAGCAGGCTGTTTGCCAGCCTGCTGGTGGACACAAGAATGCCGATGGGCAGGCCTAAAAGCAGCGAGATGATAACCGAGGAAATAACTACTGCCAGTGTTTCGTTCATCATGCTCCAGTAGCCGAAGGCACCGATGGCGAACAGTCCTATCCCATAGATAATACCGCGCGACAGCTTGCCGGTAAGCACCTTGCCCAAGGCAGCAATAGCGATGATAGTCAGCCACCAGGGAATAAAGTTCAGCAATCGTTCGATAGAAAGAATACACCAGGTAAGAATATCCCTCACCTTATTGAAGAAGCTGGCGTAGGTGGTGTTGATGTAGTTGACGAAATTGTCGATGGGCTTAGTCCAGTCCACCTGAACTTCTTCGGGAAAGCTAAGAAGCCAGTTGGCTGCAGCAGCATTATCTCCTTTGAGTGCTTTGTTGATGCTTTGCAGCTTATCCTCAGGCAGCCACTGTGCAAGCAGCTCGGGGTGGCGCTGCATGAACCAGATGGCAGCCTCGTCATAGGTGCATTTGGTATCTGCAATGTGCGCCAACGCTTCCGCGGTGAGTGCGCTGGTTGTGTGATATTTTTGCAGGAAGGCAACAAACTCCGGTGCTTTGCTTTGCAGCTGTTTGTTGGCAACGATGCAGACGGGAACGGAGCGTGCTTCCGTCAGGCCGCGCTGAAAGCCGACTTCGTTGTAGGGCTCGTCCTGCAGCAGAACGAGGTCCAGCTTGCCGGTGAGCCATGTCGGCTCGTAGTTGTAGCCTACAATCGGTTCGCCCTTAGTGTAGGCGGCGAGGAAGGCGCTGTTCAGCGCCGGCTCACTGCCGGAACGGAAGTAGACGTAATTTTTATTTAAGCCGTAGGCTTCATATTTCAAATAAAGTATCTTATCAATGCTCCAGCCGGGAATAGCGCCGTAAAGACGGCCCTTGGAGGGATCTTCAGGATCCTTGAAAAGATATGCATAGCGTGCCAGGTCTTTGACGGTTTTCAAATCCGGAGCGAGAGGTTTGATGCCGCGCTTGGCGTCACCCTCAATAAGATAGCGGGGAACATAAAGGCCCTGCTTATCATCATCAAAGTTGATGCCTAGGTTGAGCAGCTTGCCGGTTTTCATGTCAGCTTCAAAGGTAGGCACGTTATCGGTCCACAGCTCCATATGCACATCTACGTCGCCACGGAGCAGCGCCGTCTGGATGATAGGTGTAGAGCCACTGATAATCTTAGGCGTGATGTTATAGGCGTGAGTACCGATGAAACCGGCAACGGCGTTGTGAAATTTGACACTGTCCCAGCCGGCGGCTGCAAAAACAACCTCTTGTTTTGGTTGTTCCTTGGCGGTGTCAAAGTTGGCGGATATAATTCCCGGTGAGGTCAGGATGAGGAAAAGGACGGCTAATAATTTTCGTAACATGGCTTCACCTCCGTCAAAGCAATAAAAATAAAAATACTCCTCTTAATTTATTTTACAAAGCGAAAATTCTTCTTGTCAACTGCAAATGCAACAATGTATAAAAGAATAACTTTAAAAACTAAAGTTATCGCAAATGCAGAGTTTTATATAAAGAGAAGTGTATGCGGATATTGGTGAGGATGATAAAACCAATTAGAAGAGTGATTGAGAAATGTCGGAGCTAAGATTAATAGATATAGAAGAAACACCTGAAAGTATTAAATTTTCGTTATGAAGAGAATGCGCACCAAAATTTCCTAGAAGGATTTTAAAAAATATTGTAGAATTATATAAATAGTTTTTTCTTACGTTTGTTATATAAAGTTGATTTTCCGAAAGGGGGATTTTGAGTGGCGGAAATAGATGTATTAATTAAGGCTGCCTTGTTGCATGACATAGGAAAGATGTGTTTGCGTGCTGACCATAGTTTGGGGAATCACTCTAATGCCGGAGCAAATTTTTTAAAAAAGTATATGGATAATTCTCTGGAAGCAGAGCAGGTTTCACGTTGTTTGCGGTTACACCATGCTAAAGCTTTGAAAACAGCAAAACTTTTAGCTGATGATTTTAGCTATATTGTATATGAGGCTGATAATATTGCTGCTGCAGCCGACAGACGCGAGCGTGAAGATGAGGGTGTTGACCGTGGCTTTGATGCACAGTCTTGCTTGCAAAGTGTGTTTAATATTTTTGGAGAACAAACCAGTAATCTGGTTAGCAAATATTATTTACGTGGGCTGAATCCTTCTGATAAATTTAATTATCCGACAACGGAAATGTGCTATGCTTCAGATGACAAGTATGAAGAGCTTGTAAATGTATTGGAAAGTAATTTTCAACGTGCCGGTGTACTTGATATGAGTAATGGCGAACTTTTGCGCATTTTGGAGGATGTTATGAGTTACATACCATCCAGTACGAATAAAAATGAAGTTTGTGATATTTCGCTATATATTCATTCTAAGGTAACAGCAGCGCTTGCCTCTTGTATGTATGAATATTTTTCAGAAAATAAGATTAAAGATTATAAAAAATACTGCTATGATCAATCCGGTAATAGTGAATTTAGAAAACAGGATGCGTTTTTACTTGTATCAGGAGATTTTTCTGGAATACAAGATTTTATTTATACTGTACCAAGTAAGGGTGCTTTAAAATCTCTAAGAGGTCGCTCTTTCTATTTAGAAATTTTTATGGAGAATTATATTGATGAGATTTTACAGCAGCTTGGCTTGAGCAGAGCTAATCTGTTATATACAGGCGGTGGGCATTTCTATCTTTTAGCTGCTAATACGGATACTACAAAAGACAATTTGAAGAAAATACAGAATGCTTGCAATGAATGGTTATTGGAAAAATTTGGTACAAAGCTGTATATGGCTATGGGTTTTGCTCCCTGCAGTGCTTCTGACTTACAGAATTCAGGCATGCAACGTAATGTATTTGCTGCTGTAAGTAAAAAATTAAATCAAGATAAGCTATGTCGCTATGATATTCAAAATTTGGCAAAGCTCTTTGATAGTGATAGCAGTTATAATAAAAATCTTGATGGCAGCAGAGAATGCGCTGTTTGCCATATGTCCAGTAAAAAATTAATTGCGAATGGTGATGCAGGTGATATTTGTCCGACTTGCAAAGGGCTATTTCAGTTGGGAGAAAAGCTTTTTAAAGCTAATAGACATTTTGCTGTTTTAAGCAAAGCTGTTGGTGAAGAACTGGATTTATTTGGTTACAATAAACCGCTGTTTTTAGCTGTCATGGATGAAAAGGAGCTGGAAGAAAACAGCAGTAGCCTGGTACGTATTTACAGTAAAAATAAAGCTTTGACAGGTAGAAATATCGGGACTCGCTTATGGTTAGCTGATTATTACAGTACTAATGATAAAGGTGCTGTTATGGAGTTTGAAGATTTAGCTGAACAATGTTGCGATGGTGGGCATGGTATTAAGCGTTTAGGCGTTTTACGTGCGGATGTAGATAATTTAGGTGCCGCTTTTATCGGTGGCTTTATCCGTTATGGTAAAGAAGAACCGGAAAAATATGCTACATTGTCAAGATATGCTGATTTATCCAGAGATTTAGGTATGTTCTTTAAATTGGCAGTAAGTAAGCTTTGCAGAGGTGAGCTGAATGGCTTTGACAACATTAATCAGCAGCAATTCAGCTTATATGGTTTACAAAAGCCGGTGCAGAGAAAAGTTCATGTTGTATATTCCGGCGGTGATGATATGTTCATTGTGGGAGCATGGGATGAGCTTATAGAGCTTGCTGTAGATATAAGACGAGCTTTTACAAGGTTTACTAATGGCAAATTGAGTTTTTCAGCAGGCTTGGCAATGTTCAGTCATGGATATCCGATAAGCAAGATGGCTGAAATTACCGGTATGTTGGAGAGTGCAGCTAAGAGCAGCAACAAAATGAAAAACAGCATTGCTTTATTTGGCTTTGAAACGGAACAGAAAAATGCGGAAAGCGGTTTATGCTGTGAACATATCTATGACTGGACAACGTTTACCGATAAGGTTTGTAAGGAAAAGCTGCAATTTCTTTTACAACACCTGAATATAGATACTGTAGACAATAATAAATTGAAGGCTGGCAAAGCTATGCTTTATATACTACTGAATTTACTGGAAGAAAAGGATGACAACATGAATCTGGCAAGATTTGCCTATACGCTTGGACGTATGCAACCGGAAAAAGCCTCGGTACAGTTGCAGCAGTGCTACAATGAATTCAGTCAGCAGATGTATAAATGGTTTAAAGATGCTGATGCCAGAAAACAGTTACGGACAGCTCTAGACTTAATTATTTATTATATTCGTGATACGAAGGAGGATGCATGATGGTTAATAATATGCGGGAACAACTTGTCAAAGCCGGGTATGCGCAGAATAGCAGACCTAATATGCAGAAAAAAGGACAACAATTTGATTTTGATAATTTTGATGTTGTAACTGAGGCAGAAAAAGCAATTAAAGGGCTGCAATATAAAGATAGATACGATAATATTAAAATTGATGTTACCACCTCGCAAATCAGAAAGTTTTTGACAGCAGTAAATGTTGTGCGCAATAAAGTTGACCTTTATAAGGCAAAAAACAAAGGTGCTGAAGCTTTATCTAAAGAATTGACTGCTGAAATTAAATTTTTAAAGGTTAATTTGCTCTATCAGGCCGGAAGAACAGCCGCTGTAAAACAATTTATGACAGTTTCAAAGCTGAATATTATTATCGATGGTATTGGTGATAGTTTAGCTAGATTTGTGAAATTCACTAAATATGTAGAAGCACTCGTTGCATATCATAAGTTTTTAGGAGGTAAGGATAAATGATGGAAGAACAGAAAAGACAACAACAGCCATTGCAGGGAAAAATAGTTCTGTCAGGTATTTTACAGGTACTGACAGGTATGCATATTGGCGGAAGCAGTGACTTTGCTCCGATTGGTGCAGTAGACAGCCCCTTTATCCGTGATCCGTTTAGTCATGCGCCAATTATTCCTGGCAGCTCTTTAAAAGGCAAGATTAGAACTTTGCTGGCAAAGATAAATTGTGATGGTTATGTTTTAAATAAGGTTGCTGATGATAATGAAATTGTAGCACGCTTGTTTGGTGCCAGCGGCAAAAATTATGCTATGCCGGCTCGTCTGCAGTTTTTTGACTTGTTTGTAACGGAGGATACTAAAAACAATTTCAATGCGATAGAAACAGACACTTACATTGGTGAGGTTAAATTCGAAAATACTATTAACAGAGCCAGTGGTGTAGCTAATCCACGTCAGATTGAACGTGTACCGGCAGGAGCGGAGTTTGACTTTAAGTTAGTGTATAACGTTGAAAATCTGCAGGATGTACAAGAAGATTTAGAAACCTTGGCTGAAGGTTTTGAACTGTTGGCTAACGATTATCTTGGCGGACATGGTTCTCGCGGATATGGCAGGGTAAGATTACATGATATTAAGCTGCGGGTTATTGGTAAGCTGGATATAGATTTAGCAGCCTATGAGGATTTGTTCAAGGATTGATGCATGATGATGTATTATATTTTTACCTTAAAATTTTTGACACCGGTACATTTTGGTGACACTGCCAATGGTGGCAGTTTGGATAAGTTTTCGCTTCAATGCAGTGCGGATACATTATTTGCAGCCTTGTGTAATGAAGCTGCAAATAAAGGGAGTGATGCAGTAGAAACGTTAGTGAAAAAAACAGTAGAAGGGAAGATAGTTTTTTCCAGCTTATTTCCCTATTGTCGTACTGTTGATGATGATTTATATTTTTACTTACCCAAACCGTTGCTAAAGCTAGAGCAAGACGAGCAACAGTCCGCAAAAAGCTTTGAGGAAATCAAACAATTAGCTACTAAGCTGAAAAAGCAAAAAAAATCAACATATATACGTGCTTCGCAGATTAATAGTTTGCTGGAGTCCGGTAGCAGTGATAGACAATTTGCTGTGCCTGAGTTTGCAGCGCCGCTTGTTGCCGGAAGAGTTGCGTTGCGTGAGGAAAAACCGCTTCCATATTATGTGGGCAGTTACGTATTCAGTGAGCACTCCGGCTTGTATTTCATACTGGGTGTTGAGCATGAAGAAGAGTTTACTTTGATCAAGGAGTTGTTGCTTAGTCTTGGCTATAGTGGCATAGGTGGCAAGCGTAGCAGTGGCTATGGTAAATTCGAACTGGCTGATGATGAATTGGAGCTGTTTGATGATGGTGGTGTCTATGACGATGATACTGCCATCGCACTGATGCTGTATAACGAAAAAAGTAAGTACCAAATGTGTCTTGCTCCTGTTTGTCCCAAGGCTGATGAATTGGCAGTGGTTAAGCAGGGAAGCTATAAGCTGATTAAGCGTGGCGGTTTTATTACCTCATCTGCGGCAAAAGATAATATTAAGCGTAATAGTATTTACATGCTGCAGGAAGGCTCATGCTTTCCTGAAAGATTACGCGGACAAATGCTGCAGCAGACTGTGGACGGTTTAGCACATGATGTTTACCGTGATGGAATAGGAATGTTTGTGGGGTTAAAAAATGAATAGCAAACAATTTGAAACAGCAAAAATGTGCCTGAAGGTAGTTACACCTATAAATATTTCTGACGGTATAGTGTTGGGAGCTAAGGATTATTTGTATGATAGCAGAAGGCAGAAGGTGTTTTTCTTAAATCTGCATCAATGGCATATGTTTATTTATAAGCATATGCTGTTGGAAAAATATGAAAGCTATCTTGCAAACTTCAGGGATAAACAGAGCTTGTTGGAATGGCTTCAGATGCAGGGATATGATATAGATGATGTTCGTACTGTTATAACTTCAGAAGCACAGGCAACAGTTAATCTGATGGATAACGAAAAAAAGAAAACACTCAATGATATTAACAGACATATTCAGCAGCCTGATGGAAGTCTATATGTTCCGGGAAGCAGCATAAAAGGCGTGTTCAGAACAGCGATTTTGTATAGTCTTTTGCAGAAAAGACAGGATATTAAGGTTAAATATTGGCGGCAGATTCAGGAAAAAATTAGCAGCAATTATTTTAAACCTTATAGAGATTTCAATAAACTGATCAGTGATTTGGAAAATGAATTCTTGCATACTTTACGTTTGGTGGATGGCAATATTCGTAGTAATAATGCGGTCTGCAGCGCAATGCGTGGCTTACAGGTTAGTGATACCTATGCTAGCCGGAATATGCAGACAGCTATTTTACAAAAAGTTGATGGCGGATTTGATAAATTTGGCAAGGCTTCTCCTAAAAAACTTCCGATTTTTAGGGAATGCATGCTTCCAAAAGCAGAGCTGTTCTTTGATGTAAAGATTGAAAAGGCTGTTATGAGTACCATTGGCATTAACACCGTTGACGATTTGTTGAAGGCAACGCACAGCTTTTTTGCGGCGGTGACAGATTTGCTGCAACAGGCGTTTGAAAAAGAGTATCAGGAAGCATTTCAAGGTGTAGCAGCCGGCAATATGTTCCTTGGCGGTAATACAGGCTTTTTGAGTAAAACTCTTTTAGCTATGTTGGCTCCGGATAAAGATACTGCAAAAAATACTATCAAGGTATTGTTGGACAAAAGTTTTAAAACTCACAAGCATTTACTGCGCGATAAAGTTATTGCACCGCGTACTCTTAAATGTACAAATTATAATGGCAAGCTGATGCTGATGGGAGTTGCAGAGGTGCGCAAAGTATGATTCGTTCATTGGAAATAAGGATAGCTGTTCCGACAGGCGCAAAGCTTACGCAGTCTGCCTGCTCATTGCTGCACGGCGTGCTGATGGAGCATATTGACAGCACATATGCAGAGCTTTTGCATCAACAGAGCTTGCGCCCGTATAGCCAGTATCTTTATTTTGATAAGGAACGTGCCGGTGTTTACTGGCGCTTGACGGCGCTGAATAAGCAAGCAGATGATGAGTTATTGGGAGCAGCATTTTCGCTACCGGCGACTGTTTATCTGAAGAAAAAACAGATGGAAGTACAGCTTGTGAGCAAGGAATATCTGAAGGAAACCAGCTATGCTGAAATTGCAGAAAAATGCTTTGCACAGCCGTTAGCAGGAAAATATTTAAGCTGCAGCTTTTTGACATCCTGCAGTTTTAAGAGCGAAGGGCAATATGTAATTTTCCCTCAACCGCAATTTCTGCTTGGCAGTCTTATAAAGCGTTGGAACAGCTTTGCTGATAAGGAAAGACTGGATGCGCTTGGATTAGCACAAGACTTGGCGCAGGAAACATACGTTGCTGATTATAAACTTAGCTTGCACTCCTTTAGTGTAGATGGCGCACGTATACCGGCATTTAGAGGCTTATATGTGTTAGGCATGAAAAATAATGTGATGTGCAACAGGATTATCGCTATGTTGGGTGAATATGCTAATTATAGCGGTATAGGAATTAAGACTGCCTTGGGAATGGGGGCAGTTAAAACATCATTGAATGAAAGATTTTGAGTGAAACTGCGCCGCACCGCTTGCAGAGTGGATTTGGAGGGTGTGAGGCAGGTTGTTTTTAGGGCAAGTGGTCTGTTGGTAAGGCCTGCGCCGCAAATGGCGGGCGCAGACCTTATGACAGGCGGACTTGCAGGGACAGGATTTCAGAGATAACCCCAAATTAGGGGACGGAAATACGCTGGCGCGGACCTGTTTGTCGATCAAGGCGTTTGATTTCAGAGATAACCCCAAATTAGGGGACGGAAATAATTTCACCTGAGTAATTCTTCTCTCTGCCAAAACGCATTTCAGAGATAACCCCAAATTAGGGGACGGAAATGCGTCTACGTAGGCTTCCTTTACGTATCTCCAATTTCAGAGATAACCCCAAATTAGGGGACGGAAAAAAGCCTTCTACTCATAATCCCCTGGTAGTCTTTATATTTCAGAGATAACCCCAAATTAGGGGACGGAAACAAGCCGTAACGATGGCAATTATTTGTTACTTGAATTTCAGAGATAACCCCAAATTAGGGGACGGAAACAACGAAAGGGGATTTTGTATCATGGAATTTAAGATTATTTCAGAGATAACCCCAAATTAGGGGACGGAAACTGTTATTTACGTCTACTAATAAACTTGTGTAAACTAAATTTCAGAGATAACCCCAAATTAGGGGACGGAAACTAGTTAATGGATATAATTTTGCTGTGTGAAATTGTTTTATTTCAGAGATAACCCCAAATTAGGGGACGGAAACCGTAAACTTGCAGGGCATTAGCAAGCCGCTGGTGTATTTCAGAGATAACCCCAAATTAGGGGACGGAAACCAATTCTTACTGTGCTTACATTGTAGCACGTTGTTATTTCAGAGATAACCCCAAATTAGGGGACGGAAACGAAGCTATTTGCAAGGCTATTGAGATAGTCAATACTTATTTCAGAGATAACCCCAAATTAGGGGACGGAAACGGGCAGACGTATTTAATTTGGTTAGATTTACGCTTAAATTTCAGAGATAACCCCAAATTAGGGGACGGAAACCTTGCCATATTCAGTAGCATTGACAACATACAGTCTATTTCAGAGATAACCCCAAATTAGGGGACGGAAACGTGTCCAACTTGTACATTTTTGCGGCATGAGCTTGATTTCAGAGATAACCCCAAATTAGGGGACGGAAACGAAAACTCTTAATCATTGCTTTAATGCTGTTAAATTTCAGAGATAACCCCAAATTAGGGGACGGAATTTTGAAATAAGAAAATATTTTCTGGGAGGGATAAAAAAATGACTTCTTTGTATATTACGGAAAGCGGAGCGTATTTACGAAAACGCGGAGGTCATGTTTTAGTCGGGCGTAACAATGAGATTCTTTTAGAGGTGCCATTGGAAAGAATAGAAGATGTTACCTTGGTAGATAGTGTACAAATCTCTTCAGGATTAATTACAGAGTTTTTAGAGAGAAATATACCTCTATCATGGCTTTCTGGAAGAGGTCGTTTCTTTGGTTCGCTTTTAAGCAATGGTTCTATTGATATAATTAAGCATCAAAAGCAATTTGAACTTTTGCAGGAAGAAAAGTTATATTTTGAGCTTGCCAAAAAGATTATTTATGCTAAGGTACATAATCAGTTGACAATTTTACGTCGATATAATCGCAATTTAAAACTTGATAATGTAGACACAAGCATTCGCAATATTTTAGCAATAAGAAAAAATATTTGTCAGACAGATGATTTACATTCTTTAATGGGGTTTGAAGGAATTATAAGTCGTATTTATTTTTGTGCTTTAGGCGCTATAGTTCCAGATGAATTTAAATTTGAAAAACGTACTAAAATGCCACCACGAGATCCGTTTAATTCTATGTTGAGTTTAGGCTACAGTATGTTGTTTAATGAGATTATGAGTAATGTGCTAGCTTTGGGTTTGCATCCTTACGTTGGCTTTATGCACAAAATTGCTAAAGGACATCCTGCGTTAGTTTCGGATTTAATTGAAGAATGGCGTGCACCATTGATTGATTCTATGGTTTTAGCAATGATAAAGAGAAATATGTTGACGAGAGATATGTTTGAAATAAATGAAGCGGGGTGTTTTTTAAACACCGAAGCTCGCAAAATATATTTGCAGACCTATAATAAAAAGCTACGTTCAGATAACCAATATTTTGAAGATAAATATACTTATCGTGAAAGTATTAGGCAGCAGTGTCGTAAATATGCTAGTGTAATCATGCATAGTGATATTACTCTTTATGAACCATTGGAGTTGAGATAATGGAGCGAAAATTTATAGTTTTAATGATTTATGATATTGTCGATAACAAACGCCGCAATAAGATGGTAAAATGTCTTGAGGCTTATGGTGTCCGTGTACAAAAATCTGCTTTTGAAGCATTACTTAATCGTCGGCAATATGAAAAAATGCTACGAGAAAGCAGCATTTTGATTGATGAGGCAGTTGATTCCTTGCGGGTATATGTATTGGATGATATTATAGATGTATATACTTGGGGAATTGGCGAGCGTAAGGAAACAGACTGCGTTATTTTGTAAATTGGAGATGAGCAAATGAGCATTTTATATACACCTGCCGGTGATACGGATCCTATCAGAGATTGCTATGATGGTGCCATGCTGCACATAATCAGAACACATAGACCGCAATACGTGCGGATATTCTTAAGCGCGGAAATGTCTGCAAAAGAAAAAAACAGGCATATATACTCTAAAGCGATTGAGTATAATGTGCCTGAGTGCAAATTCGATTTTATTTATACTGATATAGTTAATGTACAGCTTATGGAAGAATTGGTGCCTTTGGCAGAAGGCTTTCTTGAACTGCGAAAGGAGTTCCCAGAAGAAGAGATTTTGCTGAATTTAAGCTCAGGTACACCGCAAATGAAAACTGTGATGAGCTTTTTAGCCACGGATTTTGAAAACGTTCGTGCCATTCAGGTAGATTCACCGCAAAGGGCATCCAATAGAACAGCGCATGCAACGCAGGATAATGAAGATATCAATGTTGTAATAGAAAATAATTTTGATAATGTACCTGATTATACGTGTCGTTGCCATGAAGCACCGCTTTCTCTTTTGCGTCGTTACAGTATACGCCACCAACTGATTAGTTTGATTAATAATTATGAATATAGAGCAGCTTTGACCATGTATAACAAGAATAAAATAATGTTTGTTGAAGAAACCGGTAAATTGCTACGGCATGCGGATTTGCGTTCTAAGCTGCTGATAAACGAAGCATTTAAGGGGATGGGGAAGGAAAATATTTATAATAATAATTCCGTGAAAAAATTAAATGAATTTTTGATGGTCATGGAGTTACATCAGAGAAAAGGTGAATTGGCAGAATTCATCCCTAAACTGACGCCGTTTTTGTATGAATTACTGCTTTATTATTTCGAAAATCATGTTGCGCTTAAATTGGAGCGCTTTTGTTACAGAAAAAGAAATAATAATAGCAGTTGGAAAATAAGCGCGGAGAAGCTGAGAAAAGAAGCGCCGGATGTATTTACTTATCTGAATTATTATTTCGTCAAGGCTTTAGGGATACGGACCTTTCCTTTTCTAACATGCTGCTAATTTTGGAGTCTTTAAAATCTGTCAAAACAGAACTTATGGGAGAATTACAGATTCTTCGAGAGGTAGAGAAAAATCAGCGGAATAAAATAGCACATACTATCTTAACTGATGTTACGGAAGAAAATCTGCAGGCTATAGAGCCTAAGCTGAGTTCCTACCAGATTATTCAGCATTTACGTAAAGCTTTTTTACTGATTATGGAAGGAGAATCCATCTGCAAACGCAATGTATATGATGATTTAAACAGGAGAATTGTTGACAGCTTAAATGAATTTAATAAATAGAATATAGTGCCTTCGCTTAAAATACCGTCCGCATGTGAGAACTACGGACGGTATTTTTCTCATTTCTGTAACCTTTTTAACACAGATTTAACCGCAAGCTTACTTTGGATTTTACATTCATCCGTTACAATAAAAGCACGTTGTAGAAATGACAACAATAATTTTTGTGGAATATCAGTAAACGGAGGAATGAAAATGAAACTGAAAAAAGTTTTGGCAGCAGCAATGATTTCCCTGCTGGCCACTACTGCACTTGTTGGTTGCGGTAGCGATAAGAAAAGTGCCGACACCGGCAAAAAGGTGCAGATTGAATACTGGCACGTTGCTGCTGAGAGCTTTGGCGGCGCAACCGTAAAGGAATTGGTTGCTGACTTCAACAAAACTCACCCGAACATTGAAGTAGTAGAAAAATATAACCCGGATATGTACAAAGGCCTGACACAAAACCTGCAGGCTGCTATGGCTTCCGGTAAGAATCCGGACGTAGTACAAATGGGTTATTCCTTCCTGAACTACGCTGCTGAAAACTTTAAATACACCGATTTGAACGAAGCGTTTAAAGCTGCCGGCGATGAAAACTTTATGAAAGACAATTATCTGCCGAACGTACTGCAGCTGGCACAAACCGAAGACGGCAAGCAAATCGGTCTGCCGTATTCCGTAAGTGTTCCTGTACTCTTCTACAATCCGGAAATTTTTGAAAAAGCCGGCTTAGATCCAAAAAATCCGCCTAAAACCTGGGAAGAGGTTAGCAAGGCAGCTAAACAAATTAAAGATAAAACCGGCAATATGGGCTTCTTCATGCAGGAATATGCCGATAACTGGACTCAACAGGCTCTGATCGAATCCAACGGCGGCCAAATGCTGACTAAGGTTGACGGTAAGGTTAAAGCCGGTTTTGATACTCCGGAATCTGCTGCAGCTTATCAGGTTGTAGCTGATATGGTTAAAAACGGCAGCGGCCTGCATGCAACTAACGAAGAAGGCTTCCAGGCTTATCTGAGCGGCAAGCTGGGCATGGTTTGCACCACCATCGGTAAACGTGCTAACTTCGAAAAAGGCGCTAAGTTCAAAGTAATGGCTTCTCCGTTCCCTGCTTTCGGCAACAAACCGACCAAGATTCCTGCAGGCGGCAACTTTCTGATGGTCTTCTCAAAAGATGCTGAAAAGCAAAAAGCTGCTGTTGAGTTCATCAAATATCTGGAATCTCCGGAAGCTCTTGCTAAATGGAGCACCGGTACCGGTTACCTGCCTCCACGCAAAGGCGTAGCTGATGATCCGAAGGGCTTCAAAAAGCTTGCTGATGAAAACCCCAACATTAAAATGGCTCTGCAGGAAATGACTAAGGTTACCAAATGGGCTAGCTTCCCGGGTGCTAACGGTCTGCAGGCTGAACAACTGCTGATTGATGCTCGTGATATCATCCTGAGCGGCAAAATGAGTGCACAGGATGCTTTACATCAAACCGCAGAAAAAATTAACAAGCTGCTGTAATTAGTCTGATAAATAAGCTGTCGCAGTTGCGGCAGCTTATTTTGCTAATAGCGCAAAGGAGGTTGCTATGAGTAAGAACAACAAGGAAGCAATACTTTATTTGCTGCCTGCTGCCGTACTTTTTCTGGTATTTTATTATTGGCCGCTGCTGCAGAATATTTATCTGAGTGTTTTTTCCTGGAATATGATCAGCCCTTATCAAAAATTTGTGGGCCTGGACAATTTTATCACTATCTTCAGCTCTGCCGAGCTGATTAAAATTTTAATCAACACCGTTTTGTTTGTAGCCATTATGCTGGTGCTGAATTTCGTTCTGCCTTATTTTTATTCGTTTATCCTGGGACATTTAGTGCATCGGTGGACGGCATTCTACCGTAGCGCGCTGTTTCTGCCGTCAACGTTATCACTGGCGGTAGCAAGTATTTTGTTTCTGTGGATTTACAATCCGCTTGCCGGACCGATTAACATTGTTCTCAGCCAGTTTGATATCGCTTCACCGCGCTGGTTCAAAGAAAACTATCTGGTTATTTTCGCTATCTGCACGATTATCGGCTGGAAGGTTTTCGGCTATAATCTTATCGTTATGCTGGCTGCTATGGTTGCGGTTCCCAAGGAGATGATTGAAGCTACCAAGCTGGAGAATGCTTCCAACTGGGTTATCTTCAAAAAAATTATTTTGCCGATGACCTCTTCTACCGCAATTTATGTCTTTACGATAACGGTGGTTTTTGGTCTGCAGTACGTGCTTGTGCCTGTAAATATGCTGACGCAGGGCGGTCCGGACCAGGGCAGCAGTAACCTTGTATATATTATTTACCAATATGCCTTCACCTTCTTCAAGGCAGGCACCAGTGCAGCCTATGCAGTTATCACCATGGTCTGCTACCTTGCCTTCCTCTTCGTGAAGAATAAATATCTGGAAAAGAAGGTGTACTATGAAAACTAAGCTGCAGAATGAATGGTATTGGCATGCATTTTTGCTCATTGCGGTTTTCCTGATGCTGTGGCCGATAGTGTTTATGCTTTCGACCTCGCTGAAGGATTTGAATCAGGTTTTTGAATCTACCTTGAATCCTTTGCCGTTCCCGCCGACCTTTGACAACTACACTACGGTTTTACACAACTTCCCGCTGCTGACCTATATCTGGAATACGTTTTATATTGCTATCGTGGTTACGGCCAGCAAGGCTGCGACAAGCGTACTGGCAGCCTTTGCCTTTGTGTATTACAACTTCAAATACAAGGAAACTGTTTTCAACGGTATGCTGCTGACGTTCTTCATCCCCATCACTGTTTTAATTATGCCGAACTATCTGATGATGTCTAAGCTTGGCCTTTTAGATACTCCCTACGGCGTTATGCTTCCCGGTCTTGTAGACGGTATGGGTATCTTCCTGATGCGTCAGACTATGCGTGGTATTCCCAAGCCTTTGCTGGAAGCAGCAATTCTGGACGGCGCCAAACCGCATCAGGTACTGTTCAAGGTTATTATGCCTTTGATTAAGCCTTCGGTACTCGCTATTTCGATTTTATTTTTCATTAACAGTTGGAATGAATATTTCTGGCCACTGCTGATTTTGCAGGACAAAGCAAATCTGACACTGCCGCTGGCGCTGCAGATGTTTATCAGTGCCGAGGGGGGCAGTGAATGGGGCATCGCCATGGCTGTAGCAACGCTGACAAGCTTGCCTCCGTTAGTACTTTACGGCTTCTGCCAGAAATTTATTATCAACACATTTATGCAATCGGGCGTGAAAGGATAAGAAGATGGATAACTTACAAAACGATTACAGCATTATATTTTCGCATGTACAAAAGGCTTATGGCAGCAATGTCGTAATTAACGATTTAAACTTGAATATCAGAAAGGGAGAGCGTCTGATTCTGCTTGGACCCTCCGGCTGCGGCAAGACAACTACCCTGCGTATGATTGCCGGCTTTGAGGAAATCACCAAGGGAGAGCTGTACATGGACGGCCGCGTGGTTAATGATATCGCTCCCGGTGAGCGCAATATTGCTATGGTCTTCCAAAGCTATGCCCTGTTCCCGCATCTGAGCGTTTGGGACAACATCACCTTTGGCCTGCAGCTGCAAAAGCTGCCGCAGGCTGAAATGGAAAAGCGTGCGCGTATGGCGATGGAAATTCTGCATCTTGAAGGCTATGAAAATAAAAAGACGCATGAATTGAGCGGTGGCCAGAAGCAGCGTGTTGCCCTGTGCCGTGCTTTAGTAAAGCAGTCGCCATACTTCCTGCTGGATGAGCCTTTATCCAATCTGGACGCCAAGTTGCGCCAGAAGGCACGTACCGAGCTGGTAAAAATCCATGAAATGTTCAAGCCGACGATGGTTTATGTAACCCATGACCAGATTGAAGCAATGACTGTAGCGCATCGTATTGCTGTTATGAATCAGGGCAGAATTCAGCAGATTGATACTCCGGCAAATATTTACCATCATCCTGCCAATACCTTTGTGGCAACCTTTATCGGTTCTCCGGCAATGAATATTCTGCAGGCTGAGATTTTAGACGGTAAAATTATTGTCGGTGACTGCGCTTTAAAGCTGCCGCATGAGCGCTTGCAGGAGCTTGGCGGCCGCAGCAAGGTTCTCTTCGGTTTACGCCCGGAGGCTTGCACACCGAGCTTTGAAAGTGCTATGATTAATAGTAAGGTAGACTTTGTTGAAAATACAGGCAACCTGAAAACTGCTACACTTAAATTGGTAACCGGTGAAAGCTTTTATCTGCAGGACAGCGACCAAGGCCTGCAAATGGAGGATATCCGCGGCTTTAATTTTGATTGGCAAAATGTTTGCTTATTTGATGCCGAAAGCGGTGAAAACTTAGCGAAGGTACGCTAAGCCTTGAAGGGAGGAAGTTATATGCAATTTGAAGTAAGTGATTTACTCTTTCCTGGATTTACGAAGGATGCAATGAAGAGGCTTGATAAGCAGTATGGTATTGAATTCTTCTATGAGTTTGGCAAGGATTATTATTGGAAACAGCAGGTTGAGGAATGGGGCGAGCGTGCACTTTCGATTCATGCTCCCTGTGTTGCGCTGAATCTTGCTGATTCTAAGCAGAAAAATTATGCCCGTGTTATAGAAAAGACCTTTGCCTATGCGCAAAAATGCAAGGCAGATTTTGTTGTAGTGCATACAAATGAAGCTATTGAGGGTGACAAGGAGCTTTTGAGGGCACGTGTTATCCGCCGTCTGCGTCAGGTTATGAATCTGGGAAAACGTTATGACGTAAAGGTGCTTATTGAAAACGTCGGCCTGCGTACTAAAAATAATGTGCTCTTTGATTTGCCGGAATATGTTGCTCTGTTTGATATTTTCCCGCAGGCAGGAGCATTGCTTGATACAGGACATGCGCATGTCAACGGCTGGGATATTCCTGCGGTAGTAAAGGCATTGGGTGAGCGTTTAGCAGCCTGCCATGTTCACGATAACGATGGCAACGGTGACGCACATCTGCCGGTAGGACAGGGTGATATTGATTGGGCAGCATATTTTGATGCTGTCAAAAAATATGCACCGCAGGTTACGCAGGTATTTGAATATTGCTGCGGTTTTAATAACACAAAGGATTTGGAAGCACATATTGTAGAACTTAAAGCGAAATATAAGCTTTGATAAATACAGCCTGAGAACTGACAATAAATACTATTTACCTAGATTTTACCTTCAGGTTAATCTGTATTTAATATTCAACGGGTATACTATGTATAACAAAGATGAATTAAGTCTGCGGTATGCGTAGGAGGTAAGCGTTATGCAGGATTTATACCCGATATTGATTTTATTTGCCGGTTGGATGGCTGTAGATTTGCTGGTGTTTTAAACACTGTAAGAAATTTTGTCATTTGCTGAGAGAGCAGGGAAAAGCCTTGCTCTCTTTTCGTTTTTTATCAGGAAGGTATTATCAATTACTCTTTTCAGCTGGCTGTTTTCTTGCTACAATATAGTTAATGAATATAGCGAGGAGGAAAGGTCCATGAAAAAACTGTTTCTTTGTATTCTCTGTCTGTTAATGTGTTCCGTTTGCGCTGCTGCCCCGGCGAAAAAGGTAGTGCTGTGGTATCAGGTTCCGGAGGCTGTTCTGGAAGCGCAGAATCTTGAAAATGATGTTGAGAAAGGTAAGACGGAATTTGAAGCCTTCCTCATGGCAAATTACGGCAAGCGTTTCCCTGTACAGATGATTAAACAAGCTGCTCCGGATAAGGAATTGACTGCTGCCGATGTATCACTGGTTACTCGTCCCAACTGGGTGCCGATTGTTGTGAAGCTTGACCTGGCCGGTGTTGGCAGCGGTGACAAGCTGGTTGGTAAATACAGCACTGTTAAGGTTGCGTTGAAGGAAAGCACCGTTGTAGACGGTAAGCTTTTCAGCTATGATTATGGTATCAAGGAATATGACAGCAGTATGCTGCGTGTAGCAGGTTATGTTATTGCCAGTGAAGATGACCCGCGCATCAACACCAAAAATGCTGTTAATGACTGCATCAAAGAGGCTTGTACTTTGAACAGCAAGGTTAACCGCTATGCTGATCCTGCAGCCTATGATAAGGAAAATGCCCGTTACAACGGCGAGTTTGAAAAAATTCAATAAAACGTCTGAGTTTGTCTCAAATATAGAAAATCCCGAATCTCTTCAAGAGGTTCGGGATTTTGTGTTATAATAATAGCAATGGTATGTTACAAGGAGGTGCAGCATGCTTAAGCTTATGCGTTTACTTACAATTGTATGTCTGTTTTTCGGCTTTGGTACGATGACGTATGCAGCGTCACCTAATCCGGTAAGCTCTGCCTACATGCAGAGTTATTTTACAACAATCGCGGCAGCATCCTGTCTTGGGGTTTATTTACCGCATACTTCCCAGGAGTTTGATTATCTGCGCAGTTATGGCTGGCAGATTGAAAGCCAGCAGGGAAATGATGGCAAGGTGGAGCTGAATTATGCTGTAGCCAAAAATTATTTTCCGCAAGTTAATAAGCAAATATATCTGGTAACCTTCCGCGGCAGCGCCAGCAAGAGTGATTGGAAGATTAATCTTGCAACCAAGAAGGTTAATTACGGCGGTACAACCTTAAATGAGATGCAGGAGCTGGCAGCGCAGCCTGTGCCTAAGGATGGCGCGGCGGTGCATGCAGGCTTCAACAGTTATGTGGATGCTGTGCTGCGCAGCGGCGTAGTTGATGAGAACAGCAAGCTTAGGGGACTTTTCAAGCGCGTAAGCGAGGAACCTGATGCATACCTTGTGCTTACAGGTCACAGTCTGGGCGGAGCGGCAGCGACGCTGCTGGGCGAGCGCTTAGCGAGCCTGGGAATGCCTAAGGAAAAGTTTGTTGTTATCACCTTTGGCGCTCCGGCGATTGGCAACAGTGCCTTTGCGGAGCAGTACGGTAATAAGATTAAGCTGCTGCGTATCAGCAACACGGCGGACCCTGTTCCCGGCAGCCTGCAGACGTTTTTCGGTGGCTATAAGCAGTTCGGCGAGCCGGTGAAGTACAGCCTTTCCAATAAAATCAGCAATCTTCAGCATGCTATGGCTATGTATTTTGATTACAGCATCAGCGAATACTATAAAGAGCGTGACAAAGAGATAAGCATGGGACGCCTGGAACCTGTTGCGGATAGAAAAATAACGCAGAAGCCGGTGGTAGCTGTTTGGGTAAATACCTCCGACAGTCTGAAAAAGCTTGCCTATGTAACGGATATCAAGCGTTTTGTGCTTGACGAATATCGCAAAATGCTGCCAAGCTATATTATTATGGAACGCAATCTGCCTAAGGATGCCTACACAAAGCAGGATTTGCTGAAGCTCAGCAGGGATGCCGGTGCAGAATATATGCTCGTCTGCGGAATAGAAGGTAATCAGGCTCCCAAGGAGGGCTATTGGTATCTGACGCTGGAGCAGGTATTGGTTGATAAAAATGGGCGCATGCTGGCACTTGGAAGCTTCGGCCGCAAGGTATCGCCGGCTGTAGGCAACATTCAGGCTGCGGGCGAAAACCTATGGCAGGCACGTGAAGCCTTGTGCGAGCAGCTGCCGTTTATTGTAACGCAGCATGAAGCTCACTTGGGATATTAGAACGTTAAAATAGTGGAGGATGAGAGTATGGATTTAAGTGAATTGGAGGGCGAGCTGGCAAACTGTCAAGCCTGCCCCTTACGTCAGGATGCTATTGCGCCCGTGAGCTGGTACGGTAATCCCGAAAGCCCGATTGTATTTGTAGGAGAGGGCCCGGGCCAGGTCGAGGATGATTACGGCTGTCCGTTAATCGGTCCGTCAGGACAATTGCTGGACAAGGCTCTGTGGGCAGCTAAGATGACGCGTGACAGAGTACTCACCACGAACGTTATTAAATGCAGACCGAAAAATAATCGTACTCCGGATATTGCCGAAGCTGATTTTTGCGCAAAGCAGTGGCTGCAGCGTGAGCTGGAGATTATTCAGCCGAAGGTAATCGTGGCCTTGGGCAGCGTGGCGCTGCATTGTCTGGGACGACCGGATATGCGCATTACGCGCGACCGCGGCATGTGGTTCCGCACGGAGCAGGGCTTTGATTGCATTGCTACCTACCATCCGGCGTATTTGCTGCGTCAGTACGGCAAGCAGCTGGTGGCTTCCAAATGGGATGTATTCCATGATCTGGAGGCAGCACGCGAGCGTGCTGCACTTTTGGCGCCAGGGTACGAATTTATGTCTGAGGAAAAACCGGATTTGTTCAAGATTTTTAAGAAGCGTGTACGCTGAAAAAGCTGCTGCAAGTAAAAAGCGTTCTGCCGCAAAATTACGGCAGAACGCTTTTGTATCTTATGCTGACAATATTAAATAATCTTAGTGGTCCAGTCTTCGATGTTCCAAACCTTATCTACCCAGTCCTCGTAGAATTCCGGTTCGTGGGAAACAAGCAGAACGCTGCCCTTGAATTCCTTCAGTGCACGCTTCAGCTCGTCCTTAGCGTCAACGTCAAGATGGTTTGTAGGTTCGTCCAGTACCAGCCAATTGACGTCCTTCAGCATCAGCTTGCACAGGCGTACCTTGGCAGCCTCACCGCCGCTGAGAACGAAAACCTTACTGGTGATGTGCTCGTTAGTCAGACCGCAGCCTGCAAGTGCAGCACGCACCTCGTAGTTGGTCAGGCCGGGATATTCGTTCCAAACATCATCGAGAGCAGTATTCTCGTTCTTTTCGCGTTCCTCCTGCTCAAAATAGCCGGGCTCCAGAAATTCACCCAGCTCAACCTTGCCGCTGACAGGCGGAATGATACCTAAAATAGTTTTCAGCAGGGTGGTTTTACCTAAGCCGTTGACACCGCGGATAGCGATTTTCTGACCGCGTTCAAGATTAAAGGTAACAGGTCTGGTGAGAGGGCTGTCGTAACCGAGCACTAAATCCTTTGCTTCTACGATGAAGCGGCTGGGAGTGCGTGCCTCAGTGAATTTGAAGGTCGGTTTCAGCTTTTCACGCGGCTTTTCAATCATTTCCATCTTATCCAGCTTGCGTTGGCGGCTTTTTGCCATATTGGTGGTAGCAACACGTGCCTTATTGCGGGCGATGAAGTCCTCCAGCTTAGCAACCTCCTGTTGCTGACGCTCGTAGGCTGCAGCCTTCTGTGATTGATAGATGGCGTACATTTCCTGGAATTTGTCGTAGTCACCGCTGTAACGGGTAAGCTCGCAATTTTCCAGATGATAGATAACATTGACAACCTTATTGAGGAAGGGAATGTCATGGGAAATCAGAATAAAGGCGTGCTCATAGTTCTGCAGAAATTTGGTAAGCCATTCGATATGTTCAACGTCCAGATAGTTGGTAGGCTCGTCCAGCAGCAGAATTTGGGAGTTTTGCAGCAGCAGCTTAGTAAGCAGAACCTTGCTGCGCTGACCGCCGGAAAGCTCGCTTACGTCTTTATCCAAACCGATGCTGCCAAGACCGAGGCCGTTGGCAAATTCTTCGATTTTGCTGTCTAAGGAATAGAAACCGCTGTGCTCCAGCTCAGATTGGATTTCACCGACGGTATTCATCATTTTATCAAGCTCTTCGGGAGAAGCATCGCCCATTTTATCATACAGCTCCAGCATTTGCTGTTCCATAGCGTACATGCCGTCGAAGGCAGTGCGCAGAACCTCGCGGATAGTCATGCCCTTTTCCAGAGTGCTTTGCTGGTCCAGATAACCGACGGTAACCTTACCGGGCCATTCAACCTTGCCTTCGTCAGGCAGTACGTGACCGGTTACGATATTCAAAAAGGTGGATTTGCCTTCGCCGTTAGCGCCGACAAGACCGACGTGCTCACCGCGCAGAAGCTTAAAGGAAACGTTTTCTAAAATTTGGCGGCCGCCAAAGGAGTGGGAAACATTGGTGACATTTAAGTAGCTCATAAAAACCTCGCTTTATTAGTTTAGTTTTGGTATAATGATAATGGTCTGACGAACGTCGGCTGCCCCTCAAGGGAGGTGGGAGCTATGCGGGTGTACGAAGCCTTAAGTCTTATGATTGCTTTCGGCATTCTTGTTGCGACCATTATCTTGGCTTGTAAGTAACATTACAGAAAAGAAAAAGACCGACATATGACCGCCAGCCTTTTCTTCAATAAAACAATTTTTATGGGAAGAGCTGACGGAACCACTCGTCAGACCAACCTACATATATTATAACAATCAACAATGCTTTCGTCAACGATAGAGGAGGAAAATAATTATGCTGCAAGGAAATAAAAATGATATTGAAAAGCTTCTGCCGTATGTAAGCGAGCGTTTGCAAAAAGCTTTGGCTTATGTTGCTGCTACTGATTTCAGCAAGGTAGAAAACGGAGAATATGAAATTGACGGACGCAATGTTTTTGCCCGCGTCAATACATATGATACCGAGCCCAAGGCTGAACGTCGTCCGGAAAAGCACAACGATTATATTGATGTACAGTTTGTTGCTCGCGGTGAGGAAGCAATTTGGTATACACCGCTGACTAGCGAATGTGTAGAAACAGAAAATAAGGCAGAAAAGGAAGACGTAATTTTTTATGCTGACCCGCATGAGAAGAACTGCGCAGTATTAAATTCTGGTGATTTTGCAATTTTTTTCCCGTGGGAATTACACAGACCTAATTGTTCTGTAGAAAAAATCGCCAACAACGTACAAAAAATCGTAGTTAAGGTAAAAGCCTGAAATACGCATGGTTGAGCGATTTTTGCTGCTTAAGCAAAGCGACTTGGCAACTTTGAAAAACTTTTTCTAAAAAAAATCATGAAAAAGTTCAAAAAAGTGTTGACAAATGCGTGTGGACTTAGTATAATAATACTCGTGATGTTGAGCAACACAAAACATCACAAAATATTCCCCGATAGTTCAGCCGGTAGAACACCTGACTGTTAATCAGGGCGTCGTAGGTTCGAGTCCTACTCGGGGAGCCACCTGGCCGGTTGGTCAAGCGGTTAAGACACCGCCCTTTCACGGCGGTATCGGGGGTTCGATTCCCCCACCGGTCACCATTTTCGGGCGCTTAGCTCAGCTGGGAGAGCGTCTGCCTTACAAGCAGAATGTCAGCGGTTCGATCCCGTTAGCGCCCACCACGTAAATTCAGCACTTCATGCAAATGGAGTGCTTTTTTTCGTTATGTGCCTAACTTGCTGTCTCCCAATCAACAGACATTAGTTGCGTATATTTTTATTATAATCAATAACAGGATGCGAAGCTGAGGCATATGCTTGCGCATCCTGTTTTACTTTGGGAAGTTTGCAAAGCTTGTCTGAGGGCTTGAGCTTAGCAATCGATTTAAACGAATTTTGGCTGCTGCGTTTTGATTGGTATTTTTCTGCGCTGTTTCTGGAAAAATTTTTCATAGACAGTGAATTTTGCTGTTTTGACCATAAATTTTCTCGCCTCACTATAAATTTTCCTGAAAATATTATATAATAAGAAGAATGCTGTTAAAAGGCATTTTTATCGCACTGTATTGCAAAATATTTGCAAATTGTAGGTGTATATTTGCGTCAAGCGCTTGCATAGTGCGAAAAATAATTTTATAATAGGATATGGAATTCATACTAGAAATGTGGGAATTAAAATTTTGAGAAGCAGTTCTTCCGGATTGCTTCGATTGGAGGATAAATATGGCAGAGAATTTATTAGAGGTAAGAAATCTCGTAGTCAATGTAGAGGACAAAGAGATTCTGCACAATATTAATCTTGATATTAAGCCGGGTGAAACTCATGTGCTTATGGGACCTAACGGTGCAGGCAAATCCACCTTGGGTTATGCGCTGATGGGTAATCCTAAATATACTGTAAAAGGCGGCAGCATTAATTTTGCCGGCGAAGACATTACCAAACTTGCCGTAGATAAACGCGCTAAGGCAGGTCTGTTCCTTTCCTTCCAGAATCCGCTGGAGGTTCCCGGCATCAGCCTGAGCAGCTTTTTGAAAACTGCTTTGGAGCAGCAGCGCGGTGTACGCATCAAGGCTTGGGATTTCCGTAAGGAGCTGCGTCAGGCTATGGCTTTGCTGCAGATGGACAGCAAATATGCCGAGCGTGATCTTAACACCGGCTTCAGTGGCGGCGAAAAGAAGAAGGCAGAAATTCTGCAGCTTTTGATGCTGAATCCTAAGCTGGCAATTCTGGACGAAACGGACAGCGGTCTGGACGTTGACGCAGTGAAGATTGTTTCTCAGGGCATTAAAACCTTCCAGGAGCATCGTCAGGGAGCATTGCTGATTATTACTCATAATACTAAAATTCTGGATGCACTGCATGTTGACCACACTCATATTCTGGCTCAGGGACAGATTATCAAAAATGCAGGTCCGGAGCTGGTTGATGAAGTCAGCAAAAATGGCTTTGAAAAGTTTTTGCAGAATAAGGAATAACTGGTGGGGAAAATATGGAAGAAAAAACCTATGTTGATGATATAGACAGAAGTCTTTACGACTTCCGTAACGAGGATAAGGACGCTTACCGCATTCAGGAAGGCCTGACACGTGAGATTGTTGAAAAAATTTCCCGTGAAAAGCATGATCCGGAATGGATGTTGGAATTCCGTCTTAAATCCCTGGATATTTATAATAAGCTGCAGGTGCCGAACTGGGGCCCTTCGATTGACGGTCTGAATATGGATAACATCGTTACCTATGTACGTCCTAACACGAACATGCAAGGTAAATGGGAGGATGTTCCCGAAGATATTAAGGACACCTTTGATCGTTTGGGTATTCCTCAGGCAGAGCAGAGCAGTCTGGCCGGTGTAGGCGCACAATATGATTCCGAGGTTGTCTATCATAATGTGCGTAAAGAGGTAGAAGAGCAGGGCGTTATTTATACTGATATGGAAAGCGCCTTGAACGGACCGTATGCGGAGATGGTGCATGAGCATTTTATGAAGCTGGTGCCTCCTACCGACCATAAATTTGCCGCATTGCATGGCGCAGTGTGGTCCGGCGGTTCCTTTGTTTATGTACCGAAGGGAGTAAGCGTGGCGATTCCGCTGCAATCCTATTTCCGCTTAAACGCAAAGGGCGCAGGCCAGTTCGAACATACGCTGATTATTGTTGATGAGGGCGCAGACCTGCACTTTATCGAAGGCTGCAGCGCGCCGAAATATAATGTTGCTAACCTGCATGCAGGCTGTGTTGAGCTGTTTATTGGTAAAAATGCTAAGCTGCGTTATTCTACGATTGAAAACTGGTCGAAGAATATGTATAACCTTAATACCAAGCGTGCCTTGGTTGAAGAGGGCGGTACTATTGAATGGGTTTCCGGCTCCTTCGGTTCCCACGTTTCCTATCTTTATCCGATGAGTATTTTGAACGGCACCGGCGCGCACAGTGAATTTACGGGCGTAACCTTTGCCGGTCACAGCCAGAATCTGGATACAGGCTGCAAGGTTGTACACAATGCACCGAAAACTACCAGCATTGTCAACACACGCTCTATTTCCAAGAGTGGCGGCATCAGCACTTTCCGCAGCAGCGTAGTTGTTACCAATAAGGCTAAGCAGGCCAAATCTTCTGTTTCCTGCCAAAGCCTGATGCTGGATAATATTTCTCGTTCCGATACCATTCCCGCTATTGATGTGCGTACTGCCGACGCGGATATCGGACATGAGGCAAAAATCGGCCGTATCAGCGACGATGCGGTATTCTACCTGATGAGCCGCGGTATCAGCGAGGAAGAAGCAAGAGCGATGATTGTCAGCGGCTTTGCGGATAATGTTTCCAAGGAATTGCCGCTGGAGTACGCTGTTGAGATGAACAACCTTATCCGCCTGGAAATGCAGGGCAGTATAGGTTAAGGAGGAGCAGCATGATAGAAGAATTAGTAATAAATCAGTTGCCTGCTCCAACCTGGAACAGGTTAAAAATGAATGAAACAAAGCTGGCCGGCTTGGAGCTGCCGCAGGATAGTTGTGAACCGCGTGTAGCTTTGGAGGGCAACGTTTGCCTGAATAAAAGCAAGGGCAGCAATTGCTGCGGCTGCAGCGAAAAGGCACAGTGCGCAGTACATGGCACTGATTTTGCCAAAATAGCAGGCGGCGTCGGTGAAGCAATGAGCAATCTGGGCGAGGGCAAAAAGCTGCGTCTTGTTGCTGACGCAGGCAAGAGTGTAGCTGCTGTTACTTTGCGTTATGCCGATAATACAAGCTGCTATAATCAGATTGAAATCGAAGCTAAGCCCGGCAGTGAGGTTACTGTGCTGATGACCTATATCTCTACAGCACAAGCTAAAGGACAGGCAAGCATCCAGGCTAAGATAGACGTAGCTGCCGGTGCTAAGGTTAAGCTGGTGCAGGTACAGCTTTTGGGCAAGGATTTCCTGCATATCAACGACGTTGGCAGTGAGCTTGGCGACAATGCTGCCTTTGAGCTGCTGCAAATCCAGTTGGGTGCAGATAAAATTTACAACGGCGTACGCACCGAGCTTCTCGGTGACGGCAGCGATTTCAACGCTGCTATCGGTTATTACGGCCGCCATGGACAGACTGTTGACATGAACTTTATTGCCAACCACTACGGCAAAAAGACTACCTGCGAAATGACTGCGGACGGTGTGCTGCAGGGTGGTGCTAAGAAAATTTATCGTGGCACGATTGATTTCAAAAACGGCAGCGCCGGCGCTGTTGGTGACGAGAAGGAAACAGTATTGCTGTTGAGCGATGACGTGGTTAACCAGACGATTCCTCTGATTCTGTGCAGTGAGGAGGACGTGCAGGGCAACCATGGCGCCAGCATCGGCAAGCTTGATGACGAATTATTATTCTACCTGTGCAGCCGCGGTTTCAGCGAGCAGGAGGCAGTTGATATGATGGCTAAGGCGAAAATTGATGCCCTGTGCCGTAAGATTGATGACGAGGATACTGTGCAATTAGTACAGCGTTATCTGGAAGGAGTGATGGCAGATGGTGAATGATAAGGATTTACTGTCCTTTGATTATAAAAAGGATTTCCCTTTGCTGGCAGCTAACGATGTTGCTTATTTGGACAACTCTGCTACCACACAAAAGCCTGCCTGCGTTATTGAGGCAGAGCGTGATTTTTATCTCAAACACAATGCTAATCCGTTGCGTGGTTTGTATGACCTGGCAATGCAGGCAACCGACATTTATGAAGATGCGCGTGTTGCTGTGCAGAAGTTTATCAATGCCAAAAGCGAGCAGGAAATTATTTTCACCCGCAATACTACGGAAAGCCTGAACCTGGTAGCTTACAGCTACGGTCTGGCTAACCTTAAGCCCGGTGATGAAATCGTTACCACGATTATGGAGCATCACAGCAACATGCTGCCCTGGCGCATGGTTGCACAGCAGACAGGTGCAGTAGTAAAGTACATTGAATGTGCTGTTGACGGCAGTATCAGCGATGAGGCTATCGATGCTGCTGTAACCGAAAAAACTAAAATCGTAGCAATGGCAGAGGTTTCCAACGTTTTGGGACGCTTGAACCCGATTGCCAAAGCTATCAGTGCTGCGCATAAGGTTGGCGCTGTTGCTGTTATTGACGCAGCGCAGAGCGCACCGCATATGGCGATTGATGTGCAGAAAATGGACGCTGATTTTCTTGCTTTCAGCGGCCACAAGATGCTCGGACCTATGGGCATCGGCGTACTGTACGGCAAGAAGGCATTGCTGGAGGCTATGCCTCCGTTCCTGAGCGGTGGCGAGATGATCAGCTTTGTAAGCCGCGACGGCCAGGAATATGCACCGTTGCCGCACAAGTTTGAAGCAGGCACGGTAAATGCTGCCGGTGCTGCCGGACTGCATGCTGCTATCGAATATATCAACAGCATCGGCTTTGAGGTAATCGAAGCGCGCGAAGCAGCGCTGACGAAATTAGCATTTGATGCGATGCAGAATATTCCCGGTGTACATATTATCGGCGGTAAGACCGCAGAAGAGCACAAGGGTATTCTTACCTTTACGGTAGAGGGCGTGCATCCGCATGATATCGCTGCAATCCTTGATGCTGACGGCGTAAATATACGTGCCGGCAATCATTGCGCTCAGCCGTTGCTGGACCACCTTTGCACCGGTGCGACTGCCCGTGCAAGTCTGGCCTTCTACAATTCGGCAGCAGATGTAGAGCGCTTCATTAACAGCTTATCTACAATAAGGGAGAGAATGGGCTATGGCAGATAATAGAGCCTTTTATAACGAAATTTTAATCGACCACAATATGCATCCCGGTCATAAGCATGATTTGCCTGATGCAGACGTAGAGATGCGCGGCTATAATCCCAGCTGCGGTGATGATATCACCATGAAGCTGAAACTTGCCGACGGTGTGGTTGTTGATGGTGCCTTCCAGGGCAGCGGCTGTGCAATCAGCCAGGCAAGTGCTGACATGATGCTGGATCTTGTTATCGGCAAGAGTGAGGAAGAGGCTTTGCGCCTTGCTGATATTTTCCTGCGCATGATTAAAGGGACCGCCAGCGAGGAAGAAATTGACGAGCTGGAGGAAGCAGGTGTGCTGCAGGATGTATCCCACATGCCGGCGCGCGTTAAATGCGCCGTACTTGGCTGGCATACACTGGAGCAGATGCTGGATAAAAAGGCCTAAGTTAATTTGATGGGCAGCTTTCGCACAGGCGGAGGCTGCCTTTTAATATATGCAGATATAAAATAAAATTACCGGCGTTCTTGCCAAAAGCCTGCTTTTGCTGTTAAATAAGAGTAGACGTGTTTATGAGGGAGATGAAGCAATGCTGACCAAAAGCTTTATTGAATTTTTGTATGATGCAGCGCATATACAGCGCTGGAATGAGCATATCCGCCCCAGCGGCTTTACAGAGCTTGATAAGCAGGCACATAAAATAATGATTATGTATGTGCTGGCCCGCCATGAGGAGGATGACCATGGTGCGCAGCTCAACTGGCGTCTGCTTATAGAGGGCGGCATTTTTGAGTTTTTGCAGCGCAACGTGCTGACTGATATTAAGCCGCAGATTTGCCATGAAATGATGCGTGTTTATGGCAAGGAGCTTAATGCCTGGGTTTATCAGGAGCTGCGTAGAAGAATTCCTGATATTCAGGAAGATTTTATGGAAAAAATGCAGCTCTATTTTGAGGACCCGCAATACTGCGCTATGGAAAAAAAGATTTTGCGCGCTGCCCATTATTTGGCAACCAAATGGGAATTTGAGCTGATTTATCACTTTAATGAGGGTATTTACGGCAGTGAGGATACCAAGGCTGTTATAGAAAACGAGCTGGAGGATCATTACGATTTGGCGGCAGTAAAGAAGCTGGCGCTGAAGGGCAAGAGCAGCAAGTTTATCGATCTTGTCGGCCAGCTGCGTTTCCAAAAGCGATGGGCGCAATCGCCGCGTGTTCCCGAAACCTCTGTTATGGGGCATGAGCTGCTGGTAGCGATTATGGGTTATTTTTGCGCAGTTAAGCTGGGAGCCTGTGATGAGCGTATCGTAGGTGATTTTCTCTGCGGTCTTTTCCACGATTTGCCGGAGGTGCTGACGCGCGATATTATTTCACCGGTCAAACGCAGTGTACCTGGCCTTGATGAGCTGATTAAGCGCATGGAAGAGCGTATGGTAGCTGAAAAGATTCTGCCGCTCTTGCCTTATACCTGGCATGAGGATATTCTGTATTATACGCAAAATGAATTTTCCAATCGTGTCCGCATTGACGGCAAAGTAGTGCAGACGAGCATTGAAGAAATCGGCAGCAAGTACAACAAGCCGGGCTTCCATGCAATTGACGGCAGTGTGCTCAAAGGCTGCGATAATCTTTCGGCCTTTGTAGAGGTGTGGCTGTCGCGTCGCTATGGCATAACCTCCAAGCATATGGAGGAGGGCGAGCGGGCTATTCGCAAGCAGTACAAGAATAAAATTATTGGTGGAATTGATTTTGGCAGAGTATATGACGAGTTCCCTATAATAGACTAAAGTAAAAACGCCGGCGGCTTCGCTGGCGTTTTTACTGTAAACAAAGCAGTTTTGTAAGTAAAAAAGCTTTAAAACATTAAAAAATTACATAAAATTTTGTAGACAGTGAATAGTGTACACGATATAATAAGATTACGGATATGGGGTTATATCCTTTTGGAAAGCAAGGAGGCTTGATTATGAATATTTTTGAAATGGCCCAAATTCCACTGAATAAAGCGATTGAGACAATGGAGCTTGATGCAGGCGCAGCAGCTATTATTGCGGTTCCCGAACGTACTTTGGAAGTTTCTATTCCTGTAAAAATGGATGATGGTACTACAAAAGTATTTACCGGCTACCGTAGCCAGCATAGTACAATCCTTGGCCCCGCAAAGGGCGGCGTACGCTATCATCAGAATGTAAGCATGGATGAGGTAAAGACACTTGCCTTTTGGATGACCTGTAAATGTGCCGTGGCAGGCCTGCCGTATGGTGGCGGCAAGGGCGGTATTATTGTAGATCCGTCTAAGCTTTCGAAAGCAGAGCTTGAGCGTCTGACACGCGGTTATATAGATAAAATTGCACCGATTATCGGTGAAAAACGTGATATCCCGGCACCTGATATGAATACTAATGCTCAGATTATGGGATGGATGATGGATGAATACAGCAAGCTGGCCGGTCAATATGAGCCTGGCTTTATTACAGGCAAGGCAATCAGCGTAGGCGGCTCATTGGGACGTACTGCTGCTACCGGACGCGGTGTTGTTGTTGCGGCACTGGAAGCACTGAAGCTGAAAGGAATTCAGCCGCATGAGGCAACCGCTGCTGTGCAGGGCTTCGGCAATGTAGGCAGCTGGACTGCCAAGCTGTTTTGTGATGCAGGCGTAAAGGTTATTGCCTTGAGTGATGTTTACGGCGCTATCTTTAAAGAAGATGGTTTTGATTGCTATGATGTAGATGCCTATGTCAAGAAAACCGGCAGCGTAATAGGCTATCCGGGAAGTAAAGCAATTAGCAATGCCGAGCTGCTGGCAATGGAGGTCACCGTGCTTGCACCCTGCGCTATTGAACTGCAGCTGACTATGGAGAATGCGGCGGCTGTACAGGCAAGCATTATCTGCGAGGGTGCAAACGGACCGACTACGCCGGAGGCTGACGATATTCTGGAGGCTAAGGGCGTGATGGTTATTCCTGATATTCTGGCCAATGGCGGCGGTGTAACCGTAAGCTATTTTGAATGGGTACAGAATCTGTACCGTTACTTCTGGCCGGAGGAAGAGGTTATTGAAAAGCAGAACGCATTGATGCGCAAGGCCTTTAAGGCTGTTTATGAAAAGGCAAAGCAGTATAATGTAACGCTGCGTGTTGCCGCTTACATGGTTGCTCTGGGCAGCCTGGAAGAAGCAATGAAAATCAGAGGCATGATATAACTGCTGAATTTCGTTTAAGAATATAAAATGATAAAAACTCCTGCCTAGGCATTGTGCTTTGGCAGGAGTTTTTGCATTGTGGCTGCATTGTCGGTTCATTGTAAAGTGAGCATACAAAAAACTGCATCACCGGAAAGTGATGCAGTTCAGAGTGAGCTTTTTTGAGTATTTACCAGCTGCGGGACGAACCGCCGCCACCGCCGCTGCCGCCGCCGAAGCCTCGGCCGCCTCCGCCGCCGCGACCACCGCCGCGGAAAATCAGCAGCAATAATATGCGCGTGAAAAAGCCGCCCAGTAAAAGATTATCCACAATAAGAAAACCGATTACGCCCAAAGCAAACAGTAAATCATCTAAGCTGGAACCTGTATTTTTTTGCGGTTGGGGAGCGGGAGCCTGATATTTCGCCCCGCTCAGCTCCGTATTATAGCCTTGGGCAATTTTGGCTGCGGCAGCCTTGTAGCCCTGCAAAATACCCTTGCTGTAATTACCGTCCTTGAAGTAAGGAATCATATACTGGTCCTGGATGCGTCCTGTAAGACCGTCAGGCAATGAGCCTTCCAGGCCGTAGCCTACTTCAATGCGCGAGCGTCTGTCCTTGACGGCGACGACAATGAGCGCACCGTTATTCTGCTCCTTGCTGCCAATGCCCCATTGGCGCAGAACCTCCAGAGCGTAATCCTCAATAGGCTCGCCGTCAAGAGTGTTGATTGTCAGTACTGCCAGCTGTGCTGTTGTTTTGTTGTCAAGCTCAGCGCCCAAGCTGAGCATTTGCTGTTTATCCTCTTCAGATATGACACCGGCGTTGTCCTGTACGTAAATGCCGCTGCCGGCCGCCGGTCGTGGCGGAATGGCAGGCGCGGCGCCGGCGTAAGCGGCAAAGAAGGTCTGCAGGATAAGCAGCAGGCAGATTATAAAACGTTTCATTATTATCCCTCCGTCAGCAGCTTGCAGCTAGCGGGATTATCTGCTTAAAATTTAACCTGCGGTACCTTTTGGGCAGCTGCATCTGCCTTGAAGTAATCCTTGGCGGTAAAGCCGAAGGCACCGGCGTATAAAGAGGTAGGCAGAGATTTGATTTTTGCGTTGTAGGACTGTACCGCATCATTATAGTCCTTACGTGCTACGGCGATACGGTTTTCGGTACCTGCAAGCTCATCCTGCAGTTGCTGGAAGTTAGTGTTGGCCTTTAAATCTGGGTAATTTTCGGCAACAACCAGCAGACGGCTCAGAGCACTGTTCATTTCATTGTTGGCTGCAGTTGTTTCTGCTACAGTTTTGGCACCGCCCAGCTTAGCGCGAGCGTCGGATACAGCCTTGAATACCTCTGTTTCGTGTGCTGCATAGCCTTTGACGGTATTTACCAGATTAGGGATTAAATCGTTACGGCGCTGCAGCTGGTTTTCCACCTGCGACCATTTGCTGGTAACATTTTCATTCATACTTACAAGACCGTTATAGCTGCTGAAGAACATAGCTGCCGCAATGACAATAGCAGCGATAACGCCTAAAAGACCTTTTCCCATTTTTACAGCTCCTTTCGTATTTAACGGATATCAGACAGACTTGCAAGGTCTGCTTGATTTAATTGTAGAAGAAAGCTTTCGTGCTGTCAATTTACAAAAAGTCAAAAAGGCAAAGAATTTGCGAAACTATTGTGAAATATGCCGCTTTTTTCTGCAATTAAAGAATCATAGAAAATTATTTATAAAACAGAGATGCTTTTTGTTTTCAAACAATGAGAATAAGAAGGAGAAAAGTTTGGATGCAACTTAATTGCCTTAAAATATTAATTATTATTATTGCATAATGCCTTAAAGAGGTGTATTATATAATTAGGTAAGTTGGTTTAAGCATTCGTTAAAAGGACAATTAAAGTGCGAATAGAGCGCCGGTTCCGGGAGAGGGGGTAGCTTTTCAGGAAATGGTTCTGAAAGAATGCTGTGTTATATTATATAGGGTGCGGTTATGTAGAAGGTCATTTCACAAGCAGTTGGATGTAGCTGGCATCACTATATCAGCAAATAGTTAGGGGATGAGCTAATATGGCAAAGCAAGTGGATTATAAGGCTGTGGGTCTACGTATCAAAACATTGCGTTTGAAAAATAATATTTATCAGACTGAGCTGGCTAAAAATATAGGTGTATCGCAAACCCATATGAGTAATATCGAAAGCGGACGTGCAGGCCTGACTTTGGAAAATCTGGTTAAGATGACGAATATTTTTAATTGTGGTATTGATGATATAGTATTCGGTGAAGAAAAAGCCAAGAAAGAAACCCAGACAACCTCTCTGGAGAATTTCACTATGCAGGATATCGTGCAGGCTTTGCAGATGCTGAAGACTATTAAGGGTTAATCAATTTAATGTTAAAGATTGCCGTGACTGAGTATGGTTGCGGTAGTCTTTTTTTATATGCTTTTTTTTGCCATAGATTTTTCACTTGCCTAAAGTCGAAAAGTCAAATATAATATATTCAAATATATAATCAAGGTGAGTAACTATGAAAAATTTAGCGGATGCAATTGAAAGCTTTATTATAGGTGAATTGCTGCGTGAGCATGAGGATACTGTGCTTGTGCAGCGCAATGAGCTGGCTGAGCGTTTGTCCTGCGCTCCTTCGCAGATAAGCTATGTGCTCAGTACGCGGTTTACGCCGGAGCGTGGCTTTATGGTGGAGTCAAGGCGCGGCAGCGGCGGTTTTGTACGCATTGTACGTATGCAGCCTGCGGCAGAAACACCCAAGCCGCCTACAGCCTTGCAGCTGGTGCAGCATTTGCTGCAGCAGAAGATGATTACAGCAAGAGAAGGCGCTTTACTGCAGTATATGCTGCAGATTATCGACGCCGATGAGGATAAGAAGAAGGAAATATTGCAGCAGGCTGTAGGCTTGCTGCACAGCACCGGACGGAGGTGAAGAAATGCTTTGTGAAAATTGTCATAAAAAACAGGCTATCATGCACATGGTATGCCTGGTAGGTGATAAGCAGATTGATAAGTGGCTTTGCGGTGACTGCGCTAAGGATTACCTGCCTATGGGTATGGGCGATATGCCTCTGACACCGGAGGGAGCCAAACGCTTTTTGGATGAAATGCTGAAGGGCGCAGGACGCAAGCCCAAGAAAAGGGTTACCCGCGAGGGCTTCAGCGAGGCTGCGGCCAAGGTGCTGGAGCTGGCTACCACCAAGGCCTTGGACTGTGGCAGCGAGCATATAGGTACGGAGCATATTTTGTGGGGCCTTTTGACGATACAGGATTGTACCGGCAAAAAGCTGCTGCACAAATTGCATAATAATCTCGATGAGATGAAAACAGAGCTGAAGAGCTGGCTGGACAAGGGCAGTAAGCAGTCCAAGCTGCCGCAGTACAGCCAACGCGCGCAGCGTGTAATGGAGCGTGCGGCAGAGAACGCGCAGGAGCTGGAGCAGGAATATGTCGGCAGTGAGCAGCTGCTTGTAGGTCTGTTGGCTGCAGGCGACGGCATTGCCTATCAGGTACTGCAGAAGTTTAAGATTACGCTGGCTGCTGTCAAGGAGCTGGTGCAGGCACTGGATGATCAGCGCAAGGCTGTGCCGGGCAGAAATCAGCAGCGTCGTCAGGCAGAAGAAAAACAGGCTGATGTTCTGGAGGTACTTTCAGGCTACGGACGTAATCTGAACCTGGAGGCCAGCCGCGGTAAAATTGATCCTGTTATCGGCCGTGATAAGGAGGTTGAACGCCTTATCCAGATTTTGTGCCGCAGAACAAAAAATAACCCGGTAATTATCGGCGAGGCCGGTGTGGGTAAAACCGCTATTGCCGAAGGCCTGGCGCAAAAGATTATCAAGGGTGACGTGCCTGAGTTTCTGCAACGGAAAATTATTTTTTCGCTGGAGCTGGGAATGCTGGTGGCAGGTGCAAAATATCGCGGTGAATTTGAAGACCGCATGAAGGAAATACTAAAGCTGGTGCGTGACGATAAGCGGATTATTCTCTTTATCGACGAGCTGCATACCATTATCGGTGCAGGCAGTGCCGAGGGCAGTATAGATGCTGCCAATATTATCAAACCGGCGCTGGCGCGTGGAGAGCTGCAGGTTATCGGCGCAACAACTGTTGATGAATACCGCAAGCATATCGAAAAGGATGCGGCGCTGGAAAGACGCTTCCAACCAGTGCTTGTTGATGTACCGAGTGCGGAAATCAGCGAAGCGATGCTGTTGGGACTGCGCAAGCGTTATGAGGAATTCCACAAGCTGCAGATTCAGCCGGAGGCTGTCAAGGCTGCGGTGGAGCTGAGTGACCGCTACATTACGGACAGAAATCTGCCTGATAAGGCTATTGACCTGATGGACGAGGCCTGTGCTCGTCTGCGTATCAAGCTGTATAAAAAATCTGCGCCCGCAAGAGAGCTGCAGGAGCAGCTGGAATATCTGCAGATGGAAAAGGAAGATGCTGTAGAGCAGCAGGATTACGAAAAGGCAGCGGAGCTGCGTGATAACGAGGCCGAGCTGCAGACGCAGCTGGCGGCAGCCTTGGATGAGGTGGCCATGAAGCAGCCTGTAACTGCGGAGGATGTGGCTGAGGTTGTTGCTTCCTGGACCGGTATTCCGCTGACACGTTTGACCGAAACAGAAAGCAGCCGTCTGCTGCAGCTGGAGCAGCGTCTGCACAAGCGTGTTATCGGTCAGGATGAGGCTGTGAGCTCAGTAAGCAGAGCTGTTCGCCGTGCCCGCGCAGGCTTTAAGGACAAAAACAGACCTGTCGGTTCCTTCCTGTTCCTCGGTCCTACCGGTGTAGGCAAAACTGAGCTGGCGAAGGCATTGGCACAGGAGCTGTTTGGCGATGAACGTGCTATGCTGCGCTTCGATATGTCGGAATACATGGAAAAGCACACCACAGCACGCCTGATTGGCGCACCTCCGGGCTATGTAGGCTATGACGAGGGCGGACAGCTGACGGATGCGGTACGCCGTAAGCCTTACTGTGTAGTGCTTTTGGATGAAATCGAAAAGGCACATCCGGATGTGTTTAATCTGCTGCTGCAGATTATGGAGGATGGCCGTCTGACCGACGGTCAGGGACGCACGGTAGACTTCCGTAATGCCGTGCTGATTATGACAAGCAACGCCGGCGCACAGCAGCTGGCTAACACCAGACCGCTGGGCTTTGCCGGCAACGAGGCAGGCGAGCGCAAGAACCGCAAGGAGCGGGTGCTTGCTGAAATCAAGAACGTGTTCCGTCCGGAATTTTTGAACCGTGTAGACGAAATCCTTGTCTTTAATTCCTTGGGCAGACAGGAGCTGGAGCTGATTGCCGACAATATGCTGCGTGAGCTGAACCAGCGTCTGACAGGCAACGGTCTCAGCATCGAGCTGACTGCTCCGGCACGAGAGCTGCTGCTGAAGGAAGGCAGTGACAGCAAGTATGGTGCGCGTCCGCTGCGCCGCGCTTTGCGCAAGCTGGTGGAGGATCCATTGAGTGATTTGTTCCTAGCAGGAAAATTCCACAGCGGTGACAAGATTATTGCCGAGGCTGCAGATAAAAAAATGGATTTTCATATGGCGATTGAGGGAGCACAGTTTTTGCTGGAGCTGCCGGTGACAGATGAACAGACTGCTGCTGTAAGCAGCGGAAAGGAGCCGCAGCATGGCCAGAACTAAGAGCAGATTTGTCTGCCAGGAATGCGGTTATGTTGCTTCCTCGTGGCTGGGACGCTGCCCGGAATGCGGCGGCTGGAACACGCTGGTGGAGGAGGCAGAGGTAACTGCCAAGGCAAGTAAAAGCTATTTGCCGGCTAATAACGAAAAGCTGCGGCCGCGTACTATCGCCAGTGTTGCCCAAACAAAGGTAGAACGTCTGGCAACAGGCATCCGTGAATTTGACCGTGTGCTGGGCGGCGGTGTCGTTCAAGGCAGTCTTGTGCTGCTGGGAGGCACGCCGGGCATCGGCAAATCTACGATTTTGCTGGACGCAGGCCTGCGCTTCGGGCAGCAGGGAATCAAAGTGCTGTATGTCAGCGGCGAGGAATCGGAGGAGCAGACTGCAATGCGTGCTGTCCGCTTGGGCGGAGCGCAGGCCAATGATAACCTGTTGATTCTTACGGCAACGGATCTGGATGCTATTTTAGCACAGGCGAATGCCCTAAAGCCGCAGCTTCTGATTATCGACAGTATTCAGACTATGTATAACCCGGAACTGCAGACTGCTGCCGGCAGTGTGGGGCAGGTGCGTGAGTGTACGGCTAAGCTGCTGCAGTTTGCCAAAAGTACGGGCATTGCGGTGCTGCTGATTGGTCACGTTACCAAAGACGGCACTATCGCCGGACCGCGACTATTGGAGCATATGGTGGACGTGGTGCTGCAGTTTGAGGGTGACCGTTCCTATTCCTTCCGTGTTCTGCGTGCATTAAAAAACCGCTTCGGCAGTACGAGCGAAAGCGGCATTTTCTCTATGGAGGCAGGCGGTCTGCAGGAGGTAGCAAATCCTGCAGGTCTGTTTTTGGAGGACAGAGATGGTGAGGCTGCAGGCAGCGTTATCGGTGCCTGCATGGAAGGAAACAGGCCGATTATGGCAGAAATCCAGGCGCTGGTAGCTAAAACCCCCTACGGCATGCCAAGACGTACGGCAGTAGGCTTTGATTATAACAGGGTGAATATGCTGCTGGCAATTCTGGAAAAACGTTTTGGCTTGGACTTTGGCATTTATGATGCTTATGTCAACGTAGTTGGTGGCATGAAGGTTAATGAGCCGGCGGCAGATTTGGCGGTGGCGGCAGCGCTTGTTTCCAGCTATCGCAACAGGCCTCTGCCTAAGGGTATCCTCGTCTTTGGCGAGGTTGGTCTTACAGGCGAGGTGCGCCGCGTCAGCGCGCCCGAGCGCAGGATTATGGATGGCATTAATCTGGGCTTCAGCAAATTCATTGTACCGGACAGCAAGCTGCAGCTGCCATCTGTCAAGGCACAGATTGTGCGTGTCAAAACATTGGAGCAGGCGATTGCGGCTATGTTCGGTTAAAGATAACATTTATAGATTAGTCAGATATAAAAAGCGCAGGCTGGTGGACAGCCTGCGCTTTCTTGTCTATACAGTGGGCAAATCCTCATATACCGGCTGATGCTTATAATGCAAAAAAATCCCGGTACACTTCCCTCAAAATGTACCGGTAAAGCAATTGGTATAAGGAACAACGTCCCAGCAAATGTCTTAAGGTTATTATGGTTATATTATAAATTGTGCGACAATTTGTGGGCGTTGCCATAGCAACGTTTTAACAGTTTGCAAGCGCTTTCTTTATTTACAAAACATCTCAGAAAAGAATAATTTTGTAAGTTTTGTAAGTGAAGCCGGATATCGCATAAAAGCGCAGTTTTAGGGACTTTTTCGCAGTTTTGAAAATCAGGAAAAATGTTGCGTGAGCAACAAAATTACTAAACGTTTACTTTAGTTACATAATATTTACATATGTATTTTAATTTGGGATAATAAGGATGTGGAATAACTAATATGAAATAGAAGGCTGGTGATAATATGGCAGTAAAAATGTTTGCACCGAATTATCATGATATACCGTTGTTTAAAGGCTTGGGCAGAGAAGAGATTAACGAGGTTCTGCATAAGTTTCATGGACTGATTAAGCATTTTCCTAAATCCGACTATATTTATCTGGCAGGTGACTGCATCGAAAATTTATGCGTTGTCATGGAAGGTACTGTTCAGATGATCAAAGAGGATATCTGGGGTGAAAAATCAATTATTGCCAATTTGAGCGCAGGTGACGTTTTTGCGGAAAACTACCTGGGTAAGCTGAGTGACCACAGTGTGGTAAGCTATTTTGCGGCAAGTGACAGCGAGATTCTGATGCTTCCTTTGGGAAGAATGCTGTTTGACGGCAGCAATCACAATGAAACCAACAGACGTCTGATGTGCAATATCGTTTCGATTCTGGCAGACAATAATACACGCCTGATTGAGAAAACGGAAATTCTTTGCAAAAAGACCTTGCGCGGTAAGATTATGGCGTATCTTGAGCAGGAAGCAAGGTACAATGGCAGTGATAAATTTACTATTCCTTTTAACCGTACCGATTTGGCTAATTATCTGGATGCCGACCGCAGTGCTTTGACCAGGGAGCTGGCGCGCATGCGTGCTGACGGACTTATCAGCTTTGAGAAGAATACATTTGAGATTCTGGAGCATTCTCATACGGAATAATAATTATATATTTATTAAGAAAGGCACCGTGAAGGTGTCTTTTTTATTGTCCTGAACAGTTGCTGAAATTAGTACCTGGACGGCTGAAAATCAGTGCTTAAGTGATTAAAATAAGATACGTAAGTTTATAAATAAAAATACAATAGAAATTATGGAATTTAGAAACTAAAATATGAAAAAGATTATGTAAAATATAATAAATTCGTTGCCTAGGCTACAGCGGAAAGATGGAAGAAAATGCTATCATAAAATCAACGGAAGAGCATACAAGATTTCATTGCTGTATGACTTTTGGAAAAAGATTAAAAGGAGGTATTGCTTATGTCCCCCGCAATCAAATGTTTAATTCTGTTAGCGGTAATTGCTTTGTTCTTTGTAACTGAAATTATACCCTTGGCAATTACTGCAATCGGCGGCGCTGTTGCCTGCGGCTTGTTGGGTCTGATTCCGGCCAAGCAGGTTTTCAGCGGTCTCTCTAATTCTACTGTAGTACTGTTTGCCGGCATGTTCGTGGTTGGCGCGGCAATGTTCTACACCGGTCTAGCTCAGGCTATCGGTGAAAAGGTAGTGCATATTTTCGGAACCGGTGAAAACAGCCTGATGCTTGGCTTAATGCTTGTAGGAACTATTCTTTCTTCTGTTCTTTCCAACACAGGTACCTGCGCTTGTCTGATGCCTGTGGCACTTGGTATTTGTGCTGCTTCCAAAAACCCTGCATCCCGTCAGCTGATGCCGATGGCATATGCTTGCGGTTGGGGCGGCATTATCACTCTGGTAGGTACACCGCCTAATATTATTGGCAGCGGCGCGCTGACAGCTGCCGGTCTGCCGGGCTTCAGCTTCTTTGAATTTGCCTGGATCGGTATTCCTCTATCTGTAGCAGGTATTCTCTATATGCTGCTGATTGGCAAGTATCTGCTGCCGAAGGCAGAGCTTGATGCGGATCAGGAAATCGAACAGGAAATTGAAGCTACTACCCATGATAAGAAAAAGCAGGTTATTTCCGGCGTTATCCTGTTGGCCTGCGTAACCGTAATGGCTTTGAATTTGAAATTTATCAGCTTGGAAATGACTGCTATTATCGGCGCTTTGGTATGCGTACTTACTGGCTGCTTAACCGAAAAACAGGCTTATTCCTCTATCGACTGGGTAACTATCTTCCTGTTCGCGGGTATGATGCCTGTGTCCACTGCAATGGATAAAACAGGCGCAGGCAAGCTGATTGCTAACTGGGCAGTAGGACTGATGGGCGGCGAACCTACACCGCTTATTGTAACGATAGTACTGTTTTCCATCTCCTGCTTCCTGACACAGTTCATGTCCAACACCGCTTCTGCTGCGTTGCTGTGCCCGATTGGTATAGCGATTGCTAAACAGCTGAATGCAGATCCCAAGGCTGTGGTAATGGCGATTGCTGTTGCTGCATCCTGCGCATTCGCAACTCCCGTTGGCACTCCGCCTTGTACTCTGGTGCTCGGTCCCGGCGGCTACAAATTTATGGACTATGTGAAATGCGGAACCGGTCTGGTGCTGTTATGCAGGCGGGGAAATATGATAAGAATGAAAGTGTTGACAGCTTATAATATGTTATATTTTTTAGCACCTGGACGGATGAAATCTGTACTGTAGATACTAAAAACAACTTTAAAAAATTAAATAAATATAATGTAAATAAAATCATTTAAAATATTCTGAAAAACGGTTTAAAATGTTGCTTAAGTCACACATAAGTTGATATTTTTAGGATAATATTAAGACAACGGGAATGTAGAAATAAACTGTGATAAGTTATATTTATACATTACGTAAAAATTTATAAAAGGAGGAAACTGTTATGTCCCCTGCTATTAAGTGTTTGATTCTGTTGGCTGTGGTTGCATTATTTTTCATTACCGAACTTATTCCATTAGCAATCACTGCTACTGCCGGTGCTATCGCCTGCGGTCTGTTGGGGTTATTGCCTGCTAAGCAAGTTTTTAGCGGCTTATCCAATTCTACCGTAGTATTGTTTGCCGGCATGTTTGTCGTAGGTGCAGCGATGTTTTACACCGGTTTGGCACAGTCCATAGGTAACAAAGTTGTACACCTGTGCGGAACCGGTGAAAACAGCCTGATGTTTGGTCTGATGATTGTCGGCACTGCACTGTCTTCCGTGCTCTCCAACACCGGTACTGCGGCCTGCTTGCTGCCTGTAGCATTAGGCATCTGCTCCGCAGCGAAGATTCCTGCTTCCCGTCAGTTAATGCCGTTGGCATTTGCCTGCGGTTGGGGCGGTATCATCACCATGGTAGGTACTCCGCCTAACATCATTGCAACCGGCGCTCTGACTGCTGCCGGCCTGCCGAGCTTTGGCTTCTTCGAATTTGCCTGGATCGGTATTCCGGTATCCATTGCCGGCATGCTGTACATGATGTTTATCGGTAAACACCTGCTGCCGAAGGTTGAGCTTGATGCTGACCAGGATATTGAGCAGGAAATCGAAGCTACCAGCACTGACAGCAAAAAACAGATTATCTCCGGTGCTATCCTGATTGCCGTTGTTCTGGTAATGGCTCTCGATATCAAAGGCGTAACTCTGGAAATGGCTGCTATTATCGGCGCGCTGATTTGCGTACTGACCGGCTGCTTAACCGAAAAACAGGCTTATGCTTCCATTGACTGGGTAACCATCTTCCTGTTCGCAGGTATGATGCCTGTATCCACCGCTATGGATAAAACCGGCGCCGGCAAGCTCATTGCTGAATGGACTGTTGGTCTGATGGGCGGCGATCCGTCTCCGATGGTTGTAACTGCTGTACTGTTTGCACTCTCCTGCATCCTGACTCAGTTCATGTCCAACACCGCGTCCGCAGCTCTTCTGTGCCCGATTGGTGTAGCAATTGCTAAGCAGCTCAACGCTGACCCGAAGGCTGTTATCATGGCAATCGCTGTTGCAGCATCCTGCGCATTCGCAACTCCGGTAGGTACCCCTCCGAATACTCTGGTTCTTGGCCCCGGCGGCTACAAATTCATGGACTATGTTAAAGCAGGTACCGGTCTGGTTATCGTATGCTTCGTCGTATCCCTGATTGTAATTCCTATCGTATGGCCGTTCTTCCCGGGCAAGTGAGTTGAATGTAATATTTTGACAAATTAGTACTTACTTTACTTAAAAAACTAAAGAAAGTAGTAAAAATGCCGTGCGATATTGCATGGCATTTTTGCTTTAATAAAAATGAGAGAGTTGGGTAAAATACAGTTGATAAAAGGGATTTTGAAATATATGCAGTTAATTCTAAAAGAAAGAAATAACGCCTAGGGATTTATGATAGCGTGGTCATATATGGAATATGAAGAGCTGGTGCTAAAAAATGTGTTGCTTGCGCAACAGAAGCGCAGAAAAAATGCTGTTATTATAAATTCAACAAAGCAAATAACAATACTTAATAAAGTAAAAAAGATTGCTTTGACATGTACTTTCACAAAGCTATAATTAAAGTTATATAATGTCCAGATGACATTGTATATAAAATTTTTTTACAAAGGAGGAACTTAAAATGTCCCCTGCAATTAAGTGTTTAATCCTCTTGGCAGTAGTTGCGTTATTCTTCGTAACCGAACTCATTCCTTTGGCAATTACTGCAACCGCTGGCGCTATTGCGTGCGGCCTGTTAGGCCTGATTCCTGCTAAACAAGTATTTAGCGGCTTGTCTAACTCCACCGTTGTCCTGTTCGCCGGCATGTTCGTTGTTGGTGCAGCAATGTTCTACACCGGTTTAGCTCAGGCTATCGGTAACAAAGTAGTTCATCTGTGCGGCACTGGTGAAAACAGCCTGATGTTTGGTCTGATGGTTGTTGGCACCGTACTTTCTTCCGTGCTTTCCAACACCGGTACTGCAGCTTGCCTGTTGCCTGTAGCATTAGGTATCTGTTCTGCAGCTAAGATTCCTGCTTCCCGTCAGTTAATGCCTTTGGCATTTGCCTGCGGTTGGGGCGGTATCATCACCATGGTTGGTACACCGCCTAACATCATTGCAACTGGTGCAATGACCGCTGCCGGTCTCCCTGCATTCGGCTTCTTCGAATTCGCATGGATCGGTATTCCTGTATCTATTGCCGGTATGCTGTACATGATGTTCATCGGCAAACATCTGCTCCCGAAGGTTGAGCTTGATGCTGATCAGGAGATCGAACAGGAAATCGAAGCTAACAGCACCGATTCCAAGAAAATGGTCATCTCCGGTATTATCCTGCTGGCAGTTGTTATCGTAATGGCACTGGGTATCAAAGGCGTAACCCTTGAGATGGCTGCTATCATCGGCGCTCTGGTTTGCGTACTGACCGGTTGCTTGACTGAAAAACAAGCTTATGCTTCTATCGACTGGGTAACCATCTTCCTGTTCGCAGGTATGATGCCTGTATCCACCGCTATGGATAAAACTGGCGCTGGCAAACTCATCGCTGAATGGACCGTTAGCCTGATGGGCGGCTCTCCTTCTCCGTTGGTTGTAACCGCAGTTCTGTTCATCCTGTCCTGCGGCCTGACTCAGTTCATGTCCAACACCGCATCCGCAGCTCTGCTGTGCCCGATCGGTATTGCAATCTCCAAACAATTAGGCGCTGACCCGAAGGCAGTTCTGATGGCTATCGCTGTTGCAGCATCCTGCGCATTCGCAACTCCGGTAGGTACTCCTCCGAACACCCTGGTACTTGGCCCTGGCGGATACAAATTCATGGACTATGTAAAAGCTGGTACCGGTCTGGTTCTGGTAGCTTTCGTAGTATCCCTGGTTGTTATTCCGATGGTTTGGCCGTTCTTCCCCGGCAAATAATTACAGTCTGACGAATAAAGCACCATGTGCTTCGTCACAAATGCCTTGACGTACTAGGAGTACGCCGGCGGCATCTGTTCCTCGCCTCTGGCACTTTCTCGCCAGCCTAGTGATTGGAACAAAAGACGAATAAAGCACCATATGCTTCGTCACAAATGCAAATCAATCCCCGTCGCGAAAGTGACGGGGATTTTTGTTTGCCTAAAAAATTTAAGTTTCGATATATGGGGCTGATACACATAAAAAAGCACAGAGGTTTGCTGTTAAAAAATCAGCTTCTCTGCGCTTTGTTTTTTATTTCTTGATTTCTACGTCTACCTCGAATAAACGCTTCCAAGGGAAGGAGAGGGTGAATTTAGTGCCTCTTGTTATAGAATAGCTGTTGGCCATGCTTTGGCAGTCGGCAGTAATCTGCTGCAGGATGTTTTTTTCTTCTGTAGCAAGATCATATTTCAAATCCTCACGGTTATGCTTTTCTAGCTCGTTGGAAATGCTGCGGCGGGCATTGCTCTGGTAAAACCAATCGTCGATAAGGCGTTGGCGCAGCAATCTGCTGCGTGCTTCGCTGCTCATATCGCGTGCGATAAGCCCTTGGGCGATGGCATAGCCTACGGCGTTGTCAGCTGTATTCCAGCCATTGTAGGCTGTTAACGGCTGCAGGTTGATGCTGTTGGCCAGTAGGCTCATAAAGCCGTTGTCAGCACCGTTGGAATAGCTGATATCGGCCAGGGAAACATTGCGCCCGGAACGGAGCAGCTGCCCCAGGATTCCAACAAAATTTTTGTTGCCGGCAGATGCGAAGGGCTGATTGTCGTCTGCTGTGGAATCCTTGACGATACCGTCCTGCGGCGTATTGAGTGCCAAAATAAGGTCAGCGTTGTCCGCAGATTGTGCCTGTACTGCACCGGCAGCGATAATCTGCTGCGGTACGCTGTCCTGCAAGCGAGCATCGCTGTACTGGGGCAGGGTGGAGGCTCCGGCTCCTACGCTGTACAGGGGATAGACGGAAGGTTTGGTGCCGTTGGCCTCGTTGTAGGCACGGGCGATTAAAAGCAGTCCGAGCTGATCAACTCCGTCCAAAATCTGAAAGCAGTCCCTGCTCATATCAAAGGTGCTGAGGCTGATTTTGCGTCCTTCCATGTGCGTAGCGGAAAGAGTAGCATTGTCATCCTTGCCGATGGCAAAATAATGAAATTTGCCGTTGCGGGCCATGCGTGTAAGCTCCTGGTTAACAAGCAAATTTTTTTCACGTCGCTCCAACCAGTCGCCCAATTCAGCTTTTTTCATGTTGCGTTCCAGTGCCTGCATAGTCAGCTTTTCTGCAGGCGACAGCTTACCCTGGTCCTGTTTGTCAAGCAGCTGGCTGTAGGCAAAGATACTTGGGCCTATGGTGCTGTAGTATGGCGGTTCTACACGTCCTTTGCTGGCACGCGGTGTGCGCATAATCGTCGAAAAAGCATAAAGCTTTATCGGCAGGGTAGTTTTCAGCTTGTAAAGATGATTAACGCGCTTTTGCAGCTCCTCTTGGCTTACGTTGTGTGTGCGCGAGCCGACAAGGCCGCCGTAAACAAGGCTGTCTGTGCTGATAACTGCGGCATCGGCCTTGGGAGCCTTGTGCTCCAGCCAGTCCCAGATAGCTTCGGGATTACCGTTTTTTTCGTTAGTGGCAATATATTTTTCAGGCGGCAGAATAATTTTACAGTTTGCTGCCTCCATTGTCTGCTTTACATAGGCGGAGCAGACAGGTCTGTTGTCTAATGGTACATAGAGAATAGTCAGGCGTTTGGCCTGGACGGAAACCGGCATCAGTAAAGCAGCTGTGCATATGGCTGCTGCCAGCTTATGGCGCCGAAATGTGAATTTTGCCATGCGTACGCCTCCTTGATTATTAACAGTTCTGGATATATACGTTTTATAAAGGTTAATATACATGCACAAAGGACTCGTTATTTGGCATGTTTACAAGTAGAAGAATTTATTTTCTTATTATACTATGAAATAAAAGTTTTTTCCAGTGGAAGCTTGACAAGCATTGCCGGTGTGCTATAATAAACTGGTAAATGAAAATAGTAACAGTAATGCGAAGGAATTGCCGTCGTGGATGGTTCTACAGAAAATGCTGCCGTGGCTGAGAGCAGCAGTAAGGAAACGAAGGGCGCACCGCCTTCAAACTGACTGCGGAACGCGCAAGCAAGTATGCCAGTCCGTATTACCGGCGTTAACGGTACCGAGTGGGCATATGTTACTACATATGTCAATGAGGGTGGAACCGCGGATAACTCCGTCCCTTTGGTGTGGGACCGGGGTTTATTTTTTTGCCCGGACTGCACTGTTTACGATACATTATGTTAGGAGGAAACAAAAATGTCTGAGGAAAACAAATTTAGCTTTGAAAACAAGGAATACCGCCAAACCTATTGGCATACCTGCTCCCATGTGCTGGCGCAGGCTATGAAGAGACTTCATCCGGATGTTAAGCTGGCCATCGGTCCGAGCATTGACAACGGTTTCTATTATGATTTCGATACTCCGGCTCCGTTCACTCCGGAGGATCTTGCTGCACTGGAAGGCGAAATGCGTAAAATCTGCAAAGAAAAGCTGAAATTAGAGCGCTTTGAGCTGCCGCGTGCAGAGGCTGTAAAATTCATGGAAGAAAAAGAAGAACCTTATAAAGTTGAACTGATTAACGACCTGCCTGAGGATGCTGTTATCAGCTTCTACAAACAAGGCGACTTCACTGACCTTTGTGCAGGGCCGCATCTTGATTCCACCGGCCGTATTAAAGGCAACGCTATTAAACTGACCTCCGCTACCGGCGCTTACTGGCGTGGCGATTCTAACCGCAAGATGCTGCAACGTATCTATGGTATTGCTTTCCCGAAGAAGGAAGAGCTGGATGCATATCTGGAACAGCAGGCAGAGGCTTTGAAGCGTGACCATAACAAACTGGGCCGTGATCTGGAATACTTCACTACTGTTGATTATATCGGCCAAGGTCTGCCTATCCTGCTGCCGAAAGGTGCACGTGTAATCCAACTGCTGCAACGTTGGGTTGAGGATGTGGAACAAAAACGCGGCTATCTGCTGACCAAGACTCCACTGATGGCAAAACGCGACCTGTACCGCATTTCCGGTCACTGGGATCATTATCTTGACGGCATGTTCATCTTGGGCGACCCGCATGACGAAACTAAAGAATGCTTCGCTCTGCGTCCTATGACCTGCCCGTTCCAATATCAGGTTTTCCTGAACCGTCAGCGTTCCTATCGTGAGCTGCCGATGCGCTTGGGCGAAACCTCTACTCTGTTCCGTAACGAGGACAGCGGCGAAATGCACGGTCTGATTCGTGTGCGTCAGTTCACTATTTCCGAAGGGCATCTGATTCTTCGTCCTGACCAACTGGAAGAAGAATTTAAGGGTTGCCTGGATCTGGCTAAATACTGCCTGGAAACTGTCGGCATGCTGGATAAATGCACCTTCCGCTTCAGCCAATGGAATCCTGCAAACCCGAACAACAAATATGAAGGTACCGCTGAGCAATGGGATCATGCACAGGCTGCTATGAAGAAAATCCTTGATGACCTTGGTGTTAACTATGAGGTTGGCTTTGACGAGGCTGCTTTCTACGGTCCGAAGCTGGATATCCAGTTCCACAATGTATTCGGCAAAGAAGATACCATCGTTACTATTCAGATTGATATGCTGCTGGCAGAAAAATTTGGTATGTACTACGTTGATGAGAATGGCGAGAAGAAGCTGCCGTATATCATTCACCGTACTTCCCTGGGCTGCTACGAGCGTACTCTGGCATACCTCATCGAAACCTATGCAGGCGCACTGCCGACCTGGATGGCTCCGGAGCAGGTTCGTTTCCTGCCGGTAACCGATCGTGCTGTTGACTACTGCTATGAGCTGGCTCATAAGCTGGAGGCTAACGGCTATCGTGCAACTGTTGATGCACGCAATGAAAAAATCGGCAAGAAGATCCGTGAAGGTCAGCTGGAAAAAATCCCGTACATGCTGGTTGTCGGCGATCGCGATATGGAAAACAATACCGTTTCTCCGCGTAACCGTACCGAAGGCGATATGGGCGCTATGAGCTTCGAAGCATTTGAAGCAATCCTGAAGGATGTAGTTGATTCTAAGGCTAAAAAATAATATTTTCGGCTTCTGCTGAGATAAAAGAGCGAAGGCTGTTCTGTTAAAAGAGCAGTCTTCGTTTTTTAATTCTCAGGGTATTTGGGACTTTAGCATTGTAAATCTTGTGAGATTGGTCTTGAACATTTAAACAAGCCTCCGATATACTATTATACGAAGTTATATCAGAGGCTTGTTTTATTTAAGCGTATATAGAGAAAATGCGCTTGTACTGTATTTTATTCTGTTTTGACACCCGTATCTGTCCATACCTGCAGTTCTACTTCAAATATTCTGGCCCAAGGGAGCTTGGTACCGACGCTGAGGTCGCGCAGATAATAGCTATGGCCGTTTTGTTGGTAGAAGGGTGTGCGTCCCAAATTATCGTGCAGCAGCTTATATGCCTGCAGGCTGAGCTTTCCCTGGATATATTGCTCTGTTTTCGTTTTATCTTCGCTGGCCAGCTCTACGGGATTTATACAAAAGGCTTCCAATTTTTGTCGCAGTTTGGGATGCACCAGCTTTTGGTAATAATAATCTTCGAGGATACGTTCTGCCGTAAAGTTCAGGTTGGCAGCATAGAGTGCTGCCAGCCGCTCGGTGTCCGCGCCTGCTGTCTGCAGCTGACGCAGGCGGCCGCAGAAAAGCAGTCCCTGTGCCAAAGCTGTGCCTGACGAATTGCTGAAGGTGTTCCAGGCGGCGTAGGCGGCGAGCTTATTGATTTGCACATTATTTGCCAAAAGCTGCGGCAGCATCAGCTCTTCTGCTTCAAAGTTGGCGCTGCTGTCGATGAGTGCAACCTTATAGCCCTTGTCCAGCATTTGCTGCAGCTCTTGTGCCTGCTTGGCAGACGGACGGAAATCGTCGTTACCGCAGTTAACATAGCAGATGAGGTCTGCACTATCCGGCGTGCTTGCTTCTGAAGCTCCCATGAGCTTCAACTGGTTGCGCAGCGCTGCACCGACGCAGACAGCCATATAGGGCATATCCGCACCTTCTGCTTTGGGAGAAGTATAATGCAGGTAAACCTTGGGCTGCCAGCTGCTTTGATGCAGATAGTAGCGCGTGAGCAGCAGGGAGGCTATTTCATCAGCACCGTAGGTGAGCTGTGCCTGCTGCTGCAGTTTTTGGGCAGCGATGCTGCTTTGAATCTTGACGGCACTGGCGTGCGGCAGTCCGATGGGTGAAGCATCGTCCTGTCCGAAGGTTATTTGTCTGTCGTCCGTGGCAAGCTGAAGCAGGCCCAGGTTAAAGCGGTCGCTCTGCTGATAACGGCTGCGATATTTGTCCAGAACCTTGGCGGGAATTTTAGCTTCTGTGCGGCGCAGCTCCTGCGTGAGGGCGAAGCTGCCGGTGATGCGCACCATGTCGGCAAGCTGGGAATAGCGCATCAGCTGATATTGATACCAACGGTCCGGCAAAAGCTGGTCGCTGACGAGCAGACGTGGAATAACGGAGAAGATTGCCTGTTGCTTTGCCGGAGAAAGCTGCTGCAGATGCTTTAGCAGCGCATCCTCCTCTGTCGGGGTGGCGGTGTTCATGCGGGCGGCCAGCAGACCGCCGTGCAGCAGATTATCGGCAGAAATGATGCTGTAATCGTATTTGGACTGGTTTATCTGCAGCCATTGTAAAAGTTTTTGTCTGTCAGACGGCGTCCGGTAGTTGTCAAGACAGGCTTTTGGCGGTAAAATTACATTTAGGCCTGCAAGTGCGCCCAGCTTTTGCACCATGGTGCTGCAGACGGGGCGGCTGTCCAGCGGCAGCAGCAAAATGCTTTGCGTTGGCGTCGGCTGCGGCAGCCTGAGCGGAGTGCTTGAAGGCAGCGCAAGGCGTAAGCAGATGCCTGATATCAGCAGTATGGAGCAAATCATGAAGATTATTTTGCTTGAATTGCGCATAAGGGTGTCCTTTGAAAGAAAATGTAGAGAATATTTAAGATTAATTTCCCCTTCCGTCAGCTCATTACATTCGCTGACACCTTCCCCGGTGGGGCAGGCGAGAAAGTGATTGCGAAAGCTGACTGCTTGCCTTCCCCTACGGGGAAGGTGCCGAACGAAGTGAGGCGAAAGGGGGCGAAATGCCATCTTACCCCAATTATAACACAGAGGAGCAGTATATGAGAATAATTACCGGCAAGGCCCGCGGCCTGCAGCTGACTGTACCGAAAACATACGATGTACGGCCGACTGCGGACAGGGTTAAGGAATCCGTTTTTAATATTATAGGCAGTAAGATTATCGGCGCTGAGGTGCTGGACCTTTTTGCGGGTACAGGTAACCTGGGGCTGGAAAGCTGGAGCCGTGGTGCTGCAGCTGTTACATTTATTGACGCGAGCAAGGAATCGCTGCGACTGGTGCGCAGCAATATTGTCAAGTGCCGTGCTGAGGCTGACTGCAGGGTGCTGCAGGGAAGCGCTCCGGCAGTTGCGGAAAGACTGGCGGCAGCAGGGGAGCTGTTTGACTTTGCTTTTTGCGACCCGCCGTACAATAAGGGCTGGATTGAGCAGATAATTGCGCTTCTGGGCAAAAAGTCGTTTTTGCGCCCGGGAGGCTATCTGGTTGTGGAGCGCAGCGCGCATAACGCACTGCCGGAGCTGCCGGCAGGCTGCGAGCTGGTACGCAGCAGCCGTTACGGTGAGACAATAGTGGATTTTATTTGTTATAATATGTTATAATATATAGTATTTTGGAGAATAAAAAGGATTCTCGGCTTTTATGTCGAATAAAAGACAAGATATAATATGGGAATTTCTTTGGTCATTTTTTTGATTAAGGATAGATTAGGAGGTCTGGCTATGCGCAGAGCAGTTTGTCCAGGAAGCTTTGATCCTGTTACCAAGGGTCATATTGATATTTTTGAAAGAGCAAGTGCGATGTTTGATGAGCTGATTATCAGTGTTTTTCATAATCCCGGTAAGGATAAGGCCATGTTTTCCATGGAAGAGCGTGTGGAAATGCTTAAGGAAGCAACCAAGCATATTCCTAATGTAAGAGTAACCTGTTTTTCCGGATTGCTGAACGAATTCTGCAAAAAGGAAGAGGCTCCTTTTATCGTCAGAGGCTTGCGTGCTTTTACCGATTTCGAATATGAATTCCAAAGAGCGTTGCTTTTGAAAAAAATCGATAATGATCTGGAAACAGTTTTTATTATGACCAATGCCAAATATTCCTTCGTCAGCTCCTCCGGTGTGCGCGAGCTGGCAACCTTTGGCGGTCAGCTGAAGGATTTGGTACCTGAATGTATTGAAGAACGCGTACGCAAGCATGTTTACAAAAAGTTTGAATAGATTTTAGAGGGGTTGATATCATGATTGAACGCAACAAAACTAACGTAGCACTTGATGGACTTTTTGAGCAATTTCTTAATTTGATATCCGAGGCAAGACGTGTTCCTTTGGTAGATAAGATTATGGTTGATGAAAATGATCTGCTGAATATTATCGACGATCTCAAGGAAGCAATTCCGCGCGAAATCAAAAGCGCTAACCAGGTATTGGAGGAGCAGAAGAATATTGTCAACAAGGCTTATGCCGATGCTGACCGTATAGTGCAGCAGGCCAAGGATGAGGCTGAGCGCATTGTCAGCGTTGCCAAGGCTGAGGCTGATGCCAAGGTACAGCAGGAGGAAATTGTTAAGCAGGCTAATGCTGCGGCAGAAGATATCAAAGCCAATGCGCTGCGCTATCAGGAGGAAACTAAGACTGCTGCCGATGACTATGCTTTGCAGGTAAAGCAGGATTCCCTGCAATATGCAGAGGATATGCTGGCTTATCTGAGCGGTAATCTGTCCAGTGCTTTGAAAGGCCTGGAAGAAAACAAAGTAAACGTAGAAAATGAGATGCAGAATCTTAAGCTTCCGGCAGTTGCTGAGGAGGCTCCCGTACAGGAAGCTCCCGAGGAAGAATAAGAGCAATATAAAAGCTGTAACAACGAGCGTTATGCAAACGCGCCTGCGTTACAGCTTTTTTGTTGCCTTACAGCAGATTTCGCCGGTATAGGCTGATATTATATTTTGCTGCGGATATAGACGGGTGCCTGATAAAAGTCATTGCCGCTGCGGTTGAGTGCTGCATCTTTCTGCAGCAGGGACCACAGGTCGGTAGCGGTTACTTCTGCTGACAGTTGTGTTCTGTAAGCGGCGTTGTCGTTGTACAGTGCGTTTTTACCAAGCTTGTTGATGATTGGCAATTGAGCGTTTGTTTTCATCTTGTGCAGCAGCTGACGGCCGGTGTTGTTGAAGGCCAGCACGCGCAGATAGGCCGGGACTTGCTGCTGCCATACTGCTTTCGGGCGGTCTAAAATTATTTGCAGCAGCAGGCGGCGAATACGGCTGGCAGTGTAGCGCTTGCTGCTGCAGGCAGCGAGCGCTGCCTGCAGGCTTGTGCAGTCAGCGGCCTTGCTGAGCAGGTTTTCGATACCTTCGCTGGCCTCGCAGCGCTCTGCTAGCTGCTGTGGCGTGAGCAGACGCAGGCGATATTTCAGCAGCTGCCACAAAAGCTGTGCGTCATAGCCTCCGGCCGCAAGAGCTGCGTGCATATAGTCCGGCACAGCCTGCTGCCAGCTTTCGTTACCGTCCGCCATTGCCCGGCGGATGGCGCTGGCGCTGGCTATACTGTTGCCGATAGCGGTGGAGTTATAGCCCTCGTCCGTGCGCCGCAGATAAAGCGGTTGAATGTCTGCGGCAGTTTGCAACAGTGCCTTGGTATATTCCAAGGCCAAAATGTCATTGGGAGTGCGGAAGGCTGTATTCGCGCCTAAAATTTTTTCCCAGGCCTGCGCATAGCTTAAGCCGCTTTGCAGCAGCTCGCGCAGCCTTGCTTGCGCTTCAGCGCTGCAGGCAAGGCGTGCTGCGGCCACAAAATCACTTTGCGGGTGTTCTGTGCCGCAGGCAAGCGTGTTGACGCAGCCTGTGGCTGCTAAAAGCTGCACAGCGCCCTTGGCAAAGAATTCGGCACTGCGCAGTGTAAAGACGCAGGGGAGCTCCAGCACCAAATCGGCACCGCCCTGTACTGCGCAGGAGGCGCGCTTCCATTTGCTTAAAACGGCAGGCTCGCCGCGCTGCATAAAGCTTCCGCTCATGACGACGATTAGCGGTTGCTGCGTCAGTCGCTTTGTTTCCTGTATATGATATAGATGACCGTTGTGAAAGGGATTATATTCGGCAATAATGCCAGTGGCCTGCATATTTTTTACCTCGCATGATTTTATCTCTGTGAATATTATAACATAGGCTGGGAATTGAGAAAATATTTCTGTTCAATTGGCCGCAAATAGTGTATACTAATAGTGTATTGGTATTTAAGACTCGATTTAATTTTGGCGTTGACCGGGAGGCTTATTGTGATTGTTTTCGTAGTAAATTGTGGCAGCTCCTCCATCAAATATCAGCTGATAAACATGGAAGGCGAGCGTGTCATGGCCAAAGGCCTGATTGAACGCATCGGTATGGAAGGTTCCACACTGAAGCATACGCCGGCAGGCAAATATACAATTGATTTAAAAGAGGAAATTCCCGACCATAAGGTTGGTATCCGTATGGCGATTAAGGCGCTGACCAGCAAGGAATACGGCGTTATCAAAGACATGTCCGAGATTGATGCCGTAGGTCACCGTGTTGTGCACGGCGGCGAGCGCTTTACCGACAGCGTACTGATTACCAGTGACGTATTGCGCGGTATCGAGGCCTGCTGTGAGATTGCACCTCTGCATAATCCGCCTAACCTGTACGGCATTAATGCCTGCATGGAAATTATGCGCGGTACACCGCAGGTAGCTGTTTTTGATACGGCCTTTCATCAGACGATGCCGAAGGTTGCATACCTTTACGGCCTGCCCTATGAAATGTATGTCAAATACGGTGTACGTCGTTATGGTTTTCACGGCACTTCACATAAATATGTGGCTCTGCGTGCTGCGGAGCTGATGCAGGAGCATATGAATGATTTGCGTATCATCAGCTGCCATTTGGGCAACGGTGCCAGCATCGCGGCAATCAAATACGGCAAATCTATTGATACGAGCATGGGCTATACACCGCTTGAGGGCCTGATTATGGGCACACGCAGCGGCGAGATTGACCCGGCAATTATTCCGTTCCTGATGGAAAAGGAAAATATGAATGCGCAGCAGATTGATGATTACCTGAACCGCCGTAGCGGTATTCTCGGTATCAGCGGTCTGTCCAGCGATTTCCGCGATCTGGAAAGCGCTGCTAACCGCGGCGATGATCGCAGCCAGCTGGCAATCGATGTTTTTGCCTACAAGGTAAAAAAATATATCGGAGGTTATGTAGCGGCAATGGGCGGTGTAGATGCTATTGTCTTTACCGCAGGCCTGGGCGAGAACTCTCCCTTTATGCGTGATAAAATCTGCAACGGTCTGGAATATCTCGGTACGCGCATTGATCCGGACCTCAACCAGGTACGCGGCAAAGAGCGCGAAATCAGCGTACGCCGTGCGCGTGTAAAAATTTTTGTTATCCCGACAAACGAGGAACTGGTTATTGCCCGCGATACATATAACATCTGCCGCAGAATCATTAAGCTGTAGGCATTTGCATGAGGTTATAGTAACTGATAACAGTTTTTATCCGTACAAAGCATTTTTACTTGACAAAGAGCGGTAATACCGCTATAATTGTAACGATTGGTGAAATATGATTAAAATAAATGTCGCAGAAATCAAGAAAAGACTAGTCGGTGAAAAGACTCTTGCTTATGAGCTTTCGCCTGCTGAACTGGAAATAACACCTGAAGAGCTTGTTATTGACAGTACAGTAAATTTGGAAGGCACTATGAGCAATGCTGGTGATGTATTATTACTGCAGGCTGTAATGACTGCTAAGGTACAACGTACCTGCGGACGTTGCCTGAAGAATTTTACAGGTGTAGCCAGGGCAGAAGTTGTCGAGAAGTTTTATCCGGCAAGTGCTGAACATATTGAAAATGATGCTTTTGTCTACGATTCGGACGTTATTGACATAACGGAACCGCTTCGTGAAGGGCTGCTGCTTGCAGAGCCCATGCAGGCTCTGTGTAAGCCAGACTGCCGGGGACTTTGTCCCGTTTGTGGCGCTGATCTTAATGATGGTGACTGCGGATGCGACAGGTCCACTGTAGATCCGAGGCTGGCGGCATTAAAGCAATTCATCAAAAATTAAATTCACTTCATAGCACTGAGGAGGTGTATTGAGAAATGGCAGTACCTAAGAGAAAAATGTCCAAAGCCCGTCGTGACAGACGTCGTGCTAACTGGAAACTGAGCGTTCCTGGCATGGTTGAATGCCCGCAATGTCATGAAATGAAAATGCCGCATCGCGTTTGCCCTGAATGCGGTTACTACAATGGCAAACAAGTCATTGCTAAAGCTGAATAATTTTAAGCTGTTTATAAGGCCTTCGGAATTTTTCCGGAGGCTTTTTACATGGTACGGTAAAATCTCCGATTTCACGGATAGTTAATTATGTAATTAAAGAAATTGGCGAAATGTAAGGGATATCACAAATTTTTTGCTAAAAAGCCCTTGCCAAAAACCTGCGATGCTCTTATAATAAAAACAGATATTATGAGCTGGTACTAAAAAGCAGGTGAGGCAATGACTTCTTCTAAAAAATTAATACGTCACAGAAGCTTGAAGAAGCTGCTTAGGGATAATCCCTTCAGCACTGATGAGCAACTGGCAAAAATGCTGGATGTCAGCGTACAGACAATTCGTCTGGATCGTGTTGCTCTGGGAATTCCTGAGCTGCGTGCCAGAACTCGTACTATGGCAGAGGAAGCTCAGACCAAGCTGCGTGCCATTGATAAAAAAGATATCGTGGGCGAGCTGCTGGATCTGGAGCTGAACAAAATCGGCATCTCAACGCTGAAGATTACACCGGATATGGTGCTTGAGCGTACCGGAATCGCACGCGGTTATTATATGTTCGCCATGGCCAATACTTTGGCTCTGGCAGTTGTAGATGCGGAATATGCACTGACTGCTGTAGGTAATGTCAAGTATAAGCTGCCTGTCAATGCAGGAGCTGTGCTTGTAGCCCGTGCAGTGGTTACGCACCGCCGCATGGATAAATATTATATTTTTGTTTCCGTGAAAAACAATAACGAAGAGGTTTTTCGCGCTAAGTTCATTATTGTTTCTTTGGATAACAGAACTAAGCATGAGGGGGAGCAGGAAGTATGAAAATCGCCGTAGATGTTATGGGTACCGATTATGGTCCCAAGGAGCTTGTTTTAGGCGCAGTCAACGCTGTTAAAGAGTATGGCTGCGAAACTGTTTTGGTTGGCGATGAAAAAATAATCCGTGAGCTGCTGGTAAAATACGGTGCGGATAAAAATCCGAAGATTACTATTCATCATGCCAGCGAGGTAATTGCGATGGACGAGCATCCTGCAATTGCGGTTAAGTCCAAAAAGGACGCTTCTATCGTAGTTGCGGCAGGATTGCTGAGAAACAATGAATGTGATGCCCTTGTTTCCTCCGGCAGCACCGGTGCTGCCGTTGCCTCAGCGCTTTTTTGCGTAGGCCGCATCAGGGGTGTGGAAAGACCTGCTATTGCAACGCCGATTCCCAGCCTGAAGGGTACGACTGTAGTGCTTGACAGCGGCGCCAAGGTAGACGCCAAACCTGAGCATATGGTACAGAGTGCTATCATGGGTACGGTGTACGCAGAAAAAATTTTAAAAATTTCTCAGCCGAAGGTAGGACTTTTGAACATCGGTGAAGAAGAAACTAAGGGTAATGAACAAGCACTGGCAACCTACCCTCTTTTAAAGGATATTCGGACGATAAACTTTATCGGCAATGTTGAAGGTCGTGACATCAACAAAGGCACGGTAGACGTAGTTGTCTGTGACGGCTTCGTCGGCAATGTCGTGCTGAAGTTCGGTGAAGGTCTGGCAAAGGCTATTATGACGCTTATCAAGGAAGCGATTATGAACGGCGGCATTCTGGCAAAGCTGGGCGGACTGTTAATCAAGCCTGCACTGAAGGGGCTGAAGAAACGTCTTGATCCTGCCGAATACGGCGGAGCTTTGCTGTTAGGCATCCGCGCGCCTTTTATTATCTGCCACGGCAGCTCCAAGGCCAAGGCAATTACCAATGCTATTCATGTAGCTATGGACTTTGCCGAGCAGGATGTTGTAAGTATCATCAAAGATAAGATTGCGGAATCAAAAGAAATGAGGAATTAGATAAATGACAAGAGCTGTTGGTATTTTAGGTTTAGGACATTATGTTCCTGAGAAGATTATCACTAATACAGACATGGAGAAAATTGTTGAGACCAGTGACGAATGGATTACTGAGCGCACCGGCATCAAGCAGCGTCACATCGCTGCTCCGGAAGAAGCAACCTCCGATCTGGCGTACAATGCTGCTGTAGAAGCACTGAAGGACGCTGGTGTTGCTCCGGAAGAGCTGGACCTCGTTATTGTAGGCACTGCTTCCTCCGACTATATTTTCCCGTCTACTGCGTGCCTGGTACAGGCTCGTCTGGGTGCTAAAAACGCAGCTGCCTTTGACCTGGCTGCAGGCTGCAGCGGTTTTGTTTACAGCTTGGCCGTAGCAAGCCAGATGGTCAAGAGCGGTCTGTATAACAAGATTCTGATTATCGGTGCGGAAACTCTGAGCCGCATCATGAACTGGACCGACCGTAACACCTGCGTTCTCTTCGGTGATGGCGCCGGTGCTGCTGTAGTTGGCGAGGTTGAAGAAGGCTATGGTGTATTAGGCATTGATATGGGTGCTGACGGCAACGGCGGCAAGTTCCTGCTGCAACCGGCAGGCGGCAGCCGTAATCCGGCAAGCGAAGAAACCGTTGCTGCAAAAGACCACACCATTCATATGAACGGTCAGGAGGTTTTCAAATTCGCTATTCAGATTATGGGCAAGACTGCAAAGCGTGCTCTTGCTAAGGCGAATATGAAGCCGGAAGAGCTGGATATGCTGTTCCCGCATCAGGCTAACTACCGCATCATCACCTCCGCTGCTAAGCGTCTGAAGATGCCGATGGATAAGGTTTGGGTAAACGTAGACAAATACGCTAATACCTCTGCTGCATCTATTCCTATCGCTCTGTGCGAGGCTCAAAAGGCCGGCGCTCTGAAAAAAGGCGACAACATTATTCTTGACGGCTTTGGTGCAGGTTTGACCTGGGCAGCTATTGTTCTCAAATGGAGTAAATAATCCAAACGATAAGGGCCCATCTACTTCGTAATGGCTCCTAGGAGTAGCAGTAGTACGCCGTCGTCGCCATTACTCGTATCTAAACCCTTCTCGTTTGTCTTGGTAGTATTTGATTATTATCGAAAGTTAATTATTATCGAAAGAGAGGTAATTTACACGATGAGTAAAATCGCATTCGTATTCCCCGGCCAAGGTTCTCAGACCGTTGGCATGTGCAAAGCTTTTTATGATGAATATCCTGTTGTAAAACAGATTTTTGAAGAGGCTGATGACGCTCTTGGCTATTCCATCAGCAAAATGTGCTTCGAAGGTCCTGCTGAAGACCTGAAGCTGACCGCTAACACCCAGCCTGCTATTCTGACTGCCAGCACTGCCTGTGCAGCAGTTCTGAAGGAGCATGGCGTAAGCTGCGATATCGCTGCAGGCCACAGCCTGGGCGAATACAGCGCACTGGTAAACACCGGCGCTCTGAAATTTGCTGACGCTGTACGCATTGTTAACAAACGCGGCCAGTTCATGCAAGAGGCTGTTCCCGTAGGCGAAGGCAGCATGGCTGCTATCCTGGGTCTGGACAGCGACAAAATCGTAGAAATCTGCCGCAGCGTAGAAGCTGAATCCGGCGAAGCAGTTCAAGCAGTAAACTTCAACTGCCCCGGTCAGGTTGTTATCGCAGGCGCAGTTAATCCTGTAAATAAAGCTATCGAAGCTCTGAAGGCTGCCGGTGCAAAACGCGCAGTTCTGCTGCCTGTAAGTGCTCCTTTCCACAGCACTCTGATGCAGCCCGCTGCCGACCGTCTGGCTGAGGTTCTGGCTCCGATTGAAATCAAAGATATCACCGTACCTGTTGTTGCTAACGTAACCGCTCAGGAAGTTACCAGCGGCGAAGAAATCAAAAAGCTGCTCGTTAAACAAGCTGCTATGCCTGTTCTCTGGGAAACCAGCGTACGCAACATGGTTGCAGGCGGCGTAGACATTTTTGTTGAGGTTGGCCCCGGCAAGGTTCTGACCGGCTTCACCAAGAAGATTGCCAAAGGTATGATGGCTCTGAACGTAGAAGACGCTGCAAGTCTGGAAAAAACCTTAGCTGAGCTGAATAAATAATTCACCAAGCTGAACTGTCCGCTTCGTGGTTCCCCTATATGTACATGCAGTATGTATTTGTGAAGAATAAAAGACAGTTGATGAATTGAAGGATAAGGAGAACTCAAAATGAAATTAGAAGGTAAAAAAGCCCTCGTAACCGGCGCTTCCCGTGGTATCGGCCGTTCAATCGCACTGGCTCTCGCTGCAGAAGGTGCTGATGTTGTTGTAAACTACGCAGGCAGTGAAGCTGCCGCTAAAGAGGTTGCTGCAGAAATCGAAGCTATGGGCCGCAAGGCTTTCGTAGTACAGGCAGACATTTCCTCCAACGAAGCTGCTACTGCTATGGTAGACGAAGTTGTAAAAGAATTCGGCTGCATTGATATCCTCATAAACAACGCAGGCATTACCCGCGATGGTCTGCTGATGCGTATGAAAGAAGAGGATTGGGACGCAGTTCTGACCACCAACCTGAAGGGTGTGTTCAACTGCACCAAGGCTGCTATCAAATACATGATGAAACAAAAAGCCGGCAAAATTGTCAGCATCAGCTCTGTCGTTGGTCTGATGGGCAATGCTGGCCAGGCTAACTACGCTGCTGCTAAGGCCGGCGTAATCGGTTTTACCAAATCCGTAGCGAAGGAAGTAGCTGCTCGCGGTATTAACGTGAACGCTGTTGCTCCCGGATTTATTAAAACTGATATGACCAGTGTACTTTCCGAAAAAGTTGTTGAAGGTATGCTGACTTCTATACCCTTACACAAATTGGGTGAAACTACTGATATTGCCAAGGCTGTTGTCTTCCTTGTGAGCGATGACGCCAATTATATTACCGGACAGACTTTACATGTTGACGGTGGTATGGTAATGTAATAGGGGGCCCGTTTGGGAGACCTGCAACTTTACCTATTGGAAGGAGGTGAATCGTAATGAGCACTTTCGACAAAGTAAGAGACATCACTGTTGAACAACTGAGCGTTGACGCTGACGAAGTAAAGATGGAATCCGCTTTCATCGATGATCTCGGCGCTGACTCCCTCGATATCGTTGAGCTGATCATGGCTTTCGAAGAGGAATTCGGTGTTGAAATCCCTGATGAAAAAGCTGAAAAAATCCGCACTGTAGCTGACGCTGTTAAACTGCTGGATGAAGAAAAATAATGCTTTACCTGCTTATGTTTAGGGAACCCCTTGTGGGTTCCCGGACACAAGCTACTCTACTTTAGTCCTGAAATGGGGGATATTTGTTGAAACTACCAGTGCTGAAAATCGGTAAGCTTGTTGCTGAAGTACCGATTATACAAGGAGGCATGGCTATCAGGCTGTCTACAGCCCGTTTGGCAGCTGCTGTAGCTAAAGAAGGCGGTATAGGACTTATCGCAGCGTCCGGCATGAGCTTTGACGAACTGCGTACAGAAATACGTCTGGCAAGAAAACTTACAGGTGGCAAAGGTATTATCGGTATTAATGCAATGTTTGCGGCAAGAGAGTTTTTAGGTCTGATTACTACCGCTGCACAAGAGAAAATAGATTTAATCGTAGCCGGCGCCGGTTTTTCAAGAGATATTTTTGCCGTCGGACGTAAATATGGTGTCGAAGTAGTACCGATTGTTTCTTCTGTAAAACTGGCTAAGATTTCTGAGAAGCTGGGAGCTTCTGCTATCGTTGTCGAAGGCACCGAAGCAGGCGGTCACTTGGGAACCCAGCAATCTATTAAAGAGATACTTCCGGAGATTGTTAAATCCGTTAATATACCTGTTATTGCTGCCGGCGGCGCTGTCTGCGGCAGTGATGTTGCCGAGCTTTTGAAGCTGGGCGCAAGCGGTGTGCAGATGGGCAGCAGATTTGCTGCCAGTGATGAATCCAACGGCGCACCTGCTTTAAAAGAATTCTATCTTAAAATGACTAAAGAAGATGTTGTGCAGATTGATAGCCCTGTAGGCTATAAGGGACGTGCTATCCGCAATCCCTTTGCACAGTTATCTTTAGAAAATAAAGCTCCTAAACCCACCACCTGCGATTTGTGCTTAAAGCACTGCACCCACAGCTTCTGTATTATCAGAGCGCTGACACGTGCGCAGCAGGGTGACGTAGAAACCGGTCTTGTTTTCACCGGTGCCAATATGTGGAAAATCAAGGAAATACTGCCTGTAAAAGAAATCTTCAGGCGTATAAAGGATGAAATTTCAAAAATTTGATTACGAGGTGAACTATTTTGAGTAAAAGAAGAGTTGTAGTAACTGGCGTTGGCCCTGTAACTCCTATTGGTATCGGCAAGGATACCTTCTGGAATAACCTGGTTGCCGGTAAATCCGGTATCGGCCCTATCAGTCAGTTTGACACTACTGATTTCACAGTAAAGATTGCCGGTGAGGTTAAGGATTTTGATTACACTGCTTTCATCGATAAAAAAGAAGGCAAGCGTATGGACCGTGTAACCCACTTTGCAGTTGCTGCTGCTAAGCTGGCTATCGAAGATGCTAAGCTGGATATGAGCAAGGAAAATCCTCTGCGCTGCGGCGTTTGCGTTGGCAGCGGTATCGGCGGCATCCACACCTTCCTGGAGCAATCCCTGAAGCTGGGTTCCAAAGGCCCGTCCAAAATCAGCCCGTTCTTCATTCCGATGGAAATTCCGAACATGTCTGCAGGCCAGATTGCTATTGCAACCGGTCTGAAAGGTCCTAACACCGCTATCGTAACTGCATGTGCTACCGGCACCAACTGCATCGGCGACGCTCTGCGCACCATTCAATACGGTGATGCTGACGTAATGCTGGCAGGCGGCACCGAAGCTGCAGTTTCTCCGATTGCTATCGCAGGCTTTGCTAACATGAAGGCTCTGTCCACCAACAATGAAAACCCTGAAGCAGCATCCTGCCCGTTTGATAAAAAGCGTGATGGCTTTGTAATGGGTGAAGGCGCAGGCGTTCTGGTTCTCGAAGAGCTGGAGCATGCTAAGGCTCGTGGCGCACACATCTATGCTGAGCTGGCCGGCTTTGCTATGAACTGCGACGCATACCACATCACCGCTCCGGACCCGACCGGCGAAACTCCGGCAGCCTGCATCGCTGCAGCAGTTGCTGACGCTGGCGTAAAACCGGAAGAGGTTGACTACATCAACGCTCATGGTACTTCTACCCATCGTAATGACCTGGGCGAAACCATTGCCTTCAAGAAGGTATTTGGCGAGCATGCTTACGAACTGTGCATCAGCTCCAACAAATCCATGATCGGCCATCTGCTGGGCGCTGCCGGCGGTGTAGAAGCTATTGCTACCGTTATGACTATCGAAAACGATATCATTCCGCCGACCATCAACTACCAGGATAAGGATTTGGACGATCCGGAAGGTCCGCTGGATCTGGATTATGTACCGAACGAAGCTCGTAAGAAAGTTGTTAATGTTGCACTGAGCGACAACCTGGGCTTTGGTGGTCACAACGCTTCTATCGTATTCAAAAAATACGTTGATTAATAAGCAGGATTGATTAAAATGCAGGAAAAACGTACACAGCAGCTGCAGAGCTTCTGCCAGGGGCTGGGTATCCATATGCATGATTTAGAGCTTCTTGACATGGCTCTGACCCATACATCTTATGCCCATGAAGCTAAGCAGTATCCTAAACCGCATCATAATGAGCGGATTGAGTTTTTGGGTGATTCCGTGCTCAGCGTTATCGTGAGCACCTACATGTATAAGAACTTTCCTGATTTGGCTGAAGGCCAGCTCACCAAGCTGCGTGCTTATCTGGTTTGCGAAGGCTCTCTGTATGAATATGCCAAAAAGATTCATCTGGGTGACTATCTGCAGCTGGGCAAGGGCGAGGAGCTGAGCGGAGGACGCGAGCGCCCCTCCATCCTGGCTGATGCTTTTGAATCTGTTTTGGGTGCTATCTACCTAGATCAGGGCTTTGAGGTCGTACAGGCCTACCTGTTGGGCATGATGCAGTCGGAAATAGATTTCATCTGTCGCCATGGTATCTTTAATGATTACAAGACACGTTTGCAGGAGTATCTGCAGCGTGACGGCGATGCAGATATTCATTATGTTCTTTTAGGCAGCACCGGTCCGGAGCATAACAAGGTATTTACCTCTCAGGTAATGTTGGGGAATACTGTTATAGGCGAGGGCAGCGGTCGTACTAAAAAAGATTCGGAGCAGCATGCTGCTAAGCAGGCGCTGGCACAGCTGCATGTAAAGAATCAGGAATAACATTACAATATCGGCCTACGGTAGCAATACCGTAGGTCTTTTATTTTGCCTGCAGGCAGCTTTACGGGCTTCACAGCGCACAAAAAAATCCCCTCTTCCTGTTCGGAAAGAGGGGATTGCAGTATATAGCTTAGTGTTGTTTTTCGTAGGGCTGGTTCATCAAAGCTTCGTCATCGAAGTAGTTGATTCGCATTGCCTCGCGTACGTCATGCAGAGTTGCAGCAGCAGCAGCTTCAGCTTCCTTGCTGCCTGCACGCAGGATTTCATAAACCTCAGGGATGCGTTGCTCCCAATAGTGACGGCGCTCACGGATGGGCTCCAGCACGTCCTGCAGCACGTTGTTGAGGAACTTCTTAACCTTTACGTCACCCAGACCACCGCGTTGGTAGTGAGCCTTCAGCTCGTCCAGGTTAGCATAGTCCGGCAGAAATTTGGCAAAGTGCTCTTCAGTGCTGAAAGCGTCCAGATAGGTGAAAACAGTATTGCCTTCAATCTTACCGGGATCCTCTACGCGTACATGGTCAGGATCGGTGTACATGGACATAACCTTCTTTTTGATATCCTCCGGTTCATCGGAAAGATAAATGCAGTTGCCCAGGGATTTGCTCATCTTAGCCTTGCCGTCAATGCCGGGCAGACGCAGGCAGGCATCATTTTGCGGCAGCATGATATCCGGGTCAACCAGAGTTTCGCCGTACACGGAATTGAACTTGTGCACGATTTCCTTGCATTGCTCCAGCATCGGCAGCTGGTCTTCGCCTACAGGCACTACAGTAGCGCGGAAAGCGGTAATATCTGCAGCCTGGCTGATAGGATAGCAGAAGAAGCCGGTAGGAATGCTTGCTTCAAAGTTACGCATTTTGATTTCGTTCTTAACGGTCGGGTTACGCTGTAGACGGGATACAGTAACCAGGTTCATATAGTAGAAGGTCAGCTCGGTCAGCTGCGGTACCATGGATTGAATGAAAAGGGTAGATTTAGCAGGATCAAGACCGCATGCCAGATAATCCAGTGCTACCTCGATGATGTTCTTACGTACCTTTTCCGGATGCTCAGCGTTGTCTGTAAGCGCCTGGGCATCAGCAATCATGATATATACCTTATCATATGCACCAGAATTTTGCAGCTGTACACGCTGGCGCAGAGAGCCTACATAGTGGCCTACATGCAGACGTCCGGTAGGACGGTCGCCGGTCAGGATAATTTTACTCATATTAGTCTTACCTCTTTTTGTTCTTATATTTATATAATAATTATAAATGCACTGACGTAAACTGTCAACGCAACCTTATTTTACGAACATAGCATAGTATCCGTTGAAGAAGATATACAGCACTATCAGCGGCAGAATGTAGGTAGCATAGAAGCGAATCCATTTGGGGAAGGGAATGCCCTTACCGGTATCTGCCTCTGCAATAAAGTTATCCCAGCCCCAACCGTAACGGCTGGTGCAGAAGCTGAGATAAATCAGACTGCCCAAGGGCAGCAAATTGTTGCTGACAAGGAAGTCTTCGAGGTCAAGAATGCAGGTGCCTTTGCCCAAGGGCTGAATGTGGCCCCACAGATTGAAACCCAGCACGCAGGGCAGGGAAAGCAGGATAATCGCGATAATGTTAAAGCGAATAGTCTTTTTGCGCTCCCAACCGGTTAAATCGCAGATGCAGGAGGTAATGTTTTCGAATACAGCGATTACTGTAGACATGGCTGCGAAAAGCATGAACAGGAAGAACAGAGTACCCCAGATACGGCCGCCGCTCATGGCGTTGAACACGTTGGGGAGGGTGATGAACAGCAGGTTTGGACCGCTGTCGGGGTTGATGCCGAAGCTGAAGCAGGCCGGGAAAATAATTAGGCCGGAAACAATCGCTACAAAGGTATCCAGTGCCATAATCCACATTGCTTCACCGGTCAGGCGCTGTTCCTTGCCGATGTAGCTGCCGAAGATAGCCAGTGCGCCGATGCCAAGGCTCAGCGTGAAGAAGGCTTGTCCCATAGCGGCGAAAACTACCTCGCGGATACCGTGCTCCAGCACTCTGTTGAAGTCAGGATAGAGATAATATTTAAGACCTGCGGAACTGTTGGGCAGAGTAATGGAGTTTATTGCCAGAATCAGCATGAGCAGCAGCAGACAGGCCATCATATTTTTGGTGATACGCTCAACGCCGGCTTTGACGCCTAGATAGCAGACACCGAAGCAGGAGAGAACGATAATAATCATATTGCCTGCCATAGTTACGGGGTCGCTCAGCAGACTGCCGAAAACGTTGCCGACACCTTTGGCGTCCAGACCAACAAAGCCGCCGACAGCCATTTTGTAGAAATAATACAGCATCCAGCCGGAAACCGTGGTATAGAACATCATCAGAAGAACGTTGCCGGCAATAGCACCGTATTTATAAAGATGCCATTTTGTACCGGCAGGCTCCAGTACGTCGAAGGATTTTGCAGCGCTGCGTACACTAGCACGGCCGACAGCAAATTCCGCTACCATGATGGGCAAGCCCAAAAGCAGCAAAAAGCAAAGATAAATTAAAACGAAGGAGGCACCTCCGTATAAGCCCGTAATAAACGGGAAACGCCAGACATTGCCTAAGCCGATAGCACAGCCGGCAGATATTAAAATAAAGCCAAGACGTGAGGAAAAGCTTTCTCTTTCCATAAATATATACCTACTCCCTAAAAATTTTTGGATAAGTTAATTATAAGCGAAAGGTTGGTTATAAGCAATAAAAAACTGCATTCCACGGCTTGGGCAGCAGGATGCAGTGCAAAAGGTCTTATTTCTTTTCAGCAGGAGCTTGTTTCGGTGCTTTGTACGGAGAGAAGCTGAAGTTTTGCAACTTAGCATCTTTGCCGAAGACAAAGGACATAACTACGATTTTTTCTTTGGAGAAGCCTGCGATATAGGTTACCTTATCTGCCTGGTCATAGCGCTCAAAGCTGAAAAATTTAGTTTCCTTTAAGGAACCAAATTGTTGCTTAACCTGTCTTTGGATAGCAGTGAAGTTTTTCTGGTCCATTGTTTTGCTCAGTTCAGCGCTAAGAGCCGGAGCAAATGTTGCATAGCTGGTAGCAGCATCACCTTCAAGAGCTGTCATCATATTTTCAGCGGTTCTTTGCTCCTTGTTCAAATCGCCGCCGTCAGCAGCAAATGCCAGACTGCTAAATGCAAATGCAAGCAGCATAGTTAAGACTAAAACTAATTTTTTCATTTACATTACCTCCAATTAAATATAGCTTAAAAGCCTATTCTATATATAATCATAACTGTTTTTTCTCAATTAGTAAAGTCTTTTAAAAGGCTCATTGTATAATGAAATTGCACACCTGAAAAATTGAATAAAAAATAGT